>Ga0207650_10000019_pt1 | contig 344751 bp, 298 predicted proteins | sample KBSS63metaG_FD_184325 | JGI IMG/M metagenome (GOLD analysis project Ga0207650, IMG submission 184325) | Switchgrass rhizosphere microbial communities from Kellogg Biological Station, Michigan, USA - KBS S6-3 metaG (SPAdes) (version 2) | ecosystem: Host-associated > Plants > Roots >...
CCCGAGGAGCTCGGCATGGAGCCGACCGCGCTCGATCAGCTGCGCCCTGGCTGCTACGACGTTCACGCGCGCGTCGATGACATGGACGTCAATGGCATCCTCGGCTCGCTCAACTTCCCGTCCTTCGTCGGCATGGCGGCTCAGAACCTCGAGCCGATGGCGGACAAGGAACTCGCCACCGCGATCGTGCGCGCCTGGAACGACTGGCACATAGACGAATGGTGCGGGGCCTACCCCGAGCGCTTCATCCCCTGCGGCATCGTGCCGACCTGGAACCCGGCCGAGGCCGCCGCGGAGATCCGGCGCAACGCGGCCAAGGGCTGCCACGCCGTCAGCTTCCCGCCCAACCCGACGCTGACCGGACTGCCCAGCCTCCACTCCGACTATTGGCACCCGGTCTGGCAGGCGTGCGCCGAGAACAATGTCGTCATCTGCCTGCACATCTCGGATGCCTCGGCCGCGGCGCCGTCCGAGGACACGCCGATCGATGCCTACATCACCAACATGCAGGTCAGCCTTTACGTGACGGCGTCGGACCTCACCTATTCGCACATCCTGCGGCAGTTCCCCGACATCCGCTTCGCGCTCTCCGAAGGGTCGATCGGCTGGGTCCCGCACTGCCTGGAGCGCATGGACATGGTGCGCCAGCAGCACGGCGCCTGGACGCGGCAGGACTTTGGCGGCAAGCTGCCGAGCGAGGTGTTCAAGGAGCATATCTACACCTGTTTCATCTCGGACCGCACCGGCATCAAGCTGCGCCACGACATCGGCATCGAGAACATCACCTACGAATGCGACTATCCGCACGCCGACTGCCTGTGGCCGAACTCGCCCGAGCAGCTGTGGAAGGAGATCGGCGACCTACCCGAGGACGAGATCAACCTGATCACGCACCTCAACGCGATGCGGCAGTACAGCTGGAACCCGTTCGACAAGATCAAGCGGGAGGAGGCGACGGTGGGCGCGCTGCGCGCGCGCGCGCGGGCCAAGGGCGTCGACACCTCCTACATGGCGGGCAAGGGCGGCGAGCCGCCGAGCGTCGATCTGGGGCCCGTGCGCATGAAGGACGTGCGCGCACAGCTCTCCTTCTCGCGCAAGAAGGAACCCGCCTGACAGGCGGCCGGGCTATCTGTGAGGACCAGAGCCAACCGACGAGTGGGGCGGCAGTGTCGAGAAGCGGACACGGTTTCCGCTTGCGATCCTCGCCGCCGCCGGCAAGCTGGTCGGCGAGGACTTTCCGATCGGCATTCGGCACGCCAGCGATCGAGGCTATGATCCGCGCCCCGCTGACCGGGCTCCTCGGCGGGCCGGCGGGCGCATAGGAAGCGTCGCGGCCGGATGCGGCGCAGGGTCCGGCGCTGGGTCGTCAAGGCGTTTCGGCATCCCTGAAGGTATGGACCGGATCATGCTGCCCACTTCTGGCGGCGTCCACCGCGTCACCATCTCGGCGCAGCGCTTGGCGAAAATGGCGGCGACCTCCTCATCCCCCGCCAGGATCGCGCGGATCATCTCGCTCCGCGCCGACCAATATTCGCGGATGCGCGAAGGGCGGTTGCGGTAGACGTCCTGCTCGGGCGGCAGCTCCGCGCAGAAATCGTAGAGCGTGTCGAGGAACAGGGCGAGCACCTTGTTCCCGGCCATCAGCGATAGAATCCGGCTGAAGGCCCGCTCGGAGCGCAGGAATGCCCTGTAGAGATTTTCGTCGGCGGGCATGTCGGCTTCGGCAAATTCCCGAAGCGCGGCATGCAGCTCCGGGTCGCGGTTGCGGCTCGCCAGGATCGCGAGCTCCCCCTTTATTGGGCCCACCGCCTCCAGTATCTCACCTATCGTCGTCGAGTGTGCCATCAGATAGACTGCGGCCGAATGGACGACGCCGCTGGTGTTGGGGCGGCGGGAGAAATAGCCACCGCCAACGCCTCGCTTGACGACCAGCAACTGCTCTTGCGCCAGCAGCGAGGCGACTTGGCGGAGGGTGGGGCGGCTGACCCGGTATCGCGCAAGCAGATCGTCTTCAGAGCCCAGCATCTGTCCTGGGGCCGAGGCGAGGATATCTCCGCGGATTTGTTGGGCGACACGCCTGACGGCGGACGACATCGATACCATGGGTGCTCCTTGACAGACTCCTAACTTTATTTTCGCTTTCTCGTCCGTCAAGCAATCACTGTCAGCCGGCGTCAGTCTTCCCCAAGCACTTTCCAGCTTGGCTGGCGTTTTTCAAGGAAGGCGGCCGGTCCTTCGACGAGCGCAGGCCACCGGTGGCGCTCAGTCGGTCGGTGAACCGGAATGTGCCCTGCCAAAGATGCCGAAGCTCTTGCTTCCCATGTCGGCGGTCCCGAACGAGTTGGCGTTTACCGCTTGAATGACTCTGGCCGAGGGTCTGATCGAACTGCTCCAAAGTGATGAGTTGACATCCAGTCTAATGAAATATAGCTATTACGGAATAAGCAGCCGAAGAACGGCGCGCGGAGTCACGAGAGATATGCTTCATGAAGAGGCAAGGCGCCTGATCGAAATAGCCGCCGCGTCCGGCGCACCCCGGCTCGCGGACGTTCCCCTTCAGACCGCTCGCGAGATGGCAGCCGCCAGCGTCGGCGCCATGGACCTTCCCCCCGCGGAGGTAGCGCGGGCGGACGACATTCTCGTGCCGGCCGACCAAGGGGGCATTCGCGCCCGGCTCTACGTTCCCACCTATCAGCGGACCGACGCCGTTTTCCTGTTCTTCCACGGCGGCGGCTGGGTCGTCGGCAATATCGAGAGCCATGACCCGCTGGCCCGTACGATCGCCAACGCGCTCGGCATGCGACTGTTGTCGGTAGACTACCGCCTCGCGCCGGAGCATCGTTTCCCCGCCGCCTTCGACGACGCGATGGCGGTCGCGGTCTGGGCATCGTCGTCGCCGGCTCCACTCGGCGCGCCCGTTTCCGCACTGGTCCTCGGCGGGGACAGCGCCGGCGGCGATCTCGCTGCCGCACTCAGCGCCCACTGGTCCGGCTCGGTGAAGCTGCTGGCCCAGCTGCTGCTCTATCCGGTGACCGATGCGTCCGCCCGCTCCGAAAGCTACGAGCTGTTCGGCGAGGGGCACCTGCTCGAGGCGCGCGACATGGCGTTCTTCATCGACCATTATACAGGCGCGGGCGCCGATCGTGCCGACCCGCGCCTGTCGCCGCTGTACGGGCCCGTCGACGGTGCGCCGCCGACCGTGATCGCCACCGCAGGTGCCGACGTGCTGCGCGACGAGGGGCGTGCCTATGCCGCACGCCTCGTGCAGGCTGGTGTCGAGGTCCATTATCTCGAGGCGACGGGATTCCTTCATGGCTGGGCAACCGCGCGGCAAATGTTGCCTTCAGTCACGCCGTTGCTCAACCGGGCGCTCGCCAGCGTTGTTGCCATTATCAACCGGCCATGAAGCCGGGATCACAGTTGGGGAGGTCAAGGTCATGACGGGCAGTAACGCGCAGATCGACGAGGCGATAGCGGAAGCGCATATCCCCTCGCTGCTGATGTCGCTCGTGCACCTGACCGGTGACTTCTCGCTGCTGACGCCGGAACGGCGCCCTCAGGTCGCCACCACCATCTCCGAAGAGCGTCGCTTGCCCCCCGAGGAAGAAGCGGAAATCCGCCGTCTGGCCGGCGAGAAGCTGCGCGCCTGGCTGGACGCCGGCAAACCGGAACTGCCCGAGTTCGGCATGGAGAAGCTGGAGCGGATGATCCGCTACCTGATCGGCGACGGCGTGGATGACAGCTACATCCCGTTCCTGGAGGAGGAGATCGGCGTCGGCGACTTTCGCAAGCCGGATTGGAGCGCTCCCAAGCTCAAGGCCGCGGCGGCACGCATGCATGTTGTCATTGTCGGCGCCGGCATGTCGGGACTGCTCTCCGCGATCCGCCTGCAGCAGGCGGGGATCGCCTTCACAATATTGGAGAAGAATCCGGAGGTCGGCGGCACCTGGTACGAGAACACCTATCCTGGATGCCGAGTCGATTCCGACAACCAGCTCTATTCCTATTCGTTCGAGCCCAATCCGCTTTGGCCACAGCATTTCTCCACGCAGGACAAGCTGCTCGCCTATTTCCAGGGGCTCGTGGAGAAATACGAACTGCGCCGGCACATCCGCTTCAATTCCGTGGTCGAAGAAGCGCGCTACGATGAGGCCGTGCATCGCTGGACCGTGCGTTATCGCGACGACCGCGGATCCGAGCACAGCGTGTCGGGCGACGCGCTGTTCAGCGCGGTAGGGCAGCTCAACACGCCGCGCTACCCCGATATTCCGGGGCTCGAGAGCTTCGCCGGGCCTGCCTTCCATTCGGCGCGCTGGCGGCATGACGTGGACCTCGCCGGCAAGCGGGTCGGGGTGATCGGCACGGGCGCCAGCGCCTTCCAGTTCGTGCCGGAAATCCAGCCCAGGGTGTCGCGGCTCGATGTTTATCAGCGCAACCCGCCATGGCTGATGCCGACGCCCCACTATCATGACGATGTCTCGCCGGCGCAGCAGTGGGTGCTCGCCAATGTCCCCTTCTACGCCAACTGGTACCGCTTCTGGCTCTACTGGCGCACGGTCGAAGGCATGCACGAAGGCGTGAAGGGCGACTCGAATTACAAGGGCGGCCCCGAAGCGATCAGCGCAGCCAATGCCCAGATGCGCGGGGTGCTGGAACAATGGATTCGGATGCATGCCGAAGGGGCCCCCAAGCTCGAGGGCAAGGTCATCCCGAACTATCCGGTGGGCGGGAAGCGCGGCCTGCGCGACAACGGTGCCTGGATCAGGGCGCTGCGGCAGGACAATGTCTCCATCATCACCGACCGCATCAGGGAGGTGAGGCCGGAGGGCATCGTCACCGACGATGGCGTGCTGCACCCGACCGACGTGCTGATTTACGGCACGGGCTTTCGCGCCAGCGACTTCCTGTCGTCCTACCGTGTCTACGGCCGCGGCGGAATGGAGTTGCAGGACAAATGGCAGGGCAATGCCCGCGCCTATCTCGGCACCGTGGTGCCCGACTTCCCGAATATGTTCATCTTCTATGGCCCCAACACCAATCTGGTGGTGAACGGCAGCATCATCCTCTTCGCCGAATGCTCCGTCGGATATGCGATCGAGTGCCTGAAGCTCGCGACGCTGCGTGATGCCGCGGCGATCGAGGTGCGGCAGGACGTCTATGACGACTATAACCGCCGGGTGGACGAGGCCAATTCAACGATGGCCTGGGGTGTCCCGCAGGTGTCGAGCTGGTACAAGAACGATCAGGGGCGGGTCAGCCAGAACTGGCCGTTCCCGACGATTGCCTATTGGGAGGCAACCCGCGCGCCGCAGCCCGACGACTTCATCTGCGCGGCACGGGCGACACCCGAGCAGGCGGCCTAGGTATCGATACGGCGGCGTTCGTCCTCATCCATGGTGGACTGCACGGCGGCTGGTGCTGGGAGCGCGTCGTGCCGCTGCTGCGCGCGGCAGGACATGATGTCGAAGCGATCGACCTGCCCGGCGTCGACCGGCGGATGCCAGCGGCCGAGGTGACGTTCGAGAGCTATGGGGCGGCGCTCATCGGCGATGGCTGGCTAGGTGAGGTCCTGTCGGTGGATCTCCTCTCCTCCATCCGGGCGTGGGGCGCGGAGATCCCGCCCAGCGGCGCTTATCTGCATGATGCGCGAAACGGTGCGGCACTGCCCTCGATCATCGGCGGCCACTCGCTCGACATGGTGGCGGCCTGCGTAGGGCAGTTCGACATCGTCCACGGCATGACGCTCAACCGCTATCGGCGTGGGCGCGATACAGCCACCGGCGAAATCATCGAGAAGACGTCGCCCGATCAGCTTCTGGTGTACGCCAGGCTCGCTAACGGCGCGCCGGTCTCGGCGCACATTCAGGGTGCGTGCACAGCAAGGATGCCTTCGCCCGCACCGTCTGGGGCGAGCGGGGCACGCTTCGGCTGGAGAGCGCGTCTGTGCCCGAGATCATGCCACCGACGCTCTGCGGTACGCAGGAGTGCGGCGGCGAACTGGTGCCGATCGAGGTTCCGAAAGCGCGCCCATTTCCGCGCCGATCGGAAGAAAGCCTCGATTATCTGCGATCGTGCGCTTCACGACGGGTTCGCCGAACCGGCGAGCTTCAGGGGATCGCGGGCTCGGCATGGATAATTCGCAAGGGGCGCCAACTTCTGGAAATGCCCCGGGCGTCAGGGTGCCGCCTTCCAGCGCGCCTGATTTCTCCTCCGCCATTCCGCCTCCTATTCCTGTAGTTTTATTATGCATTTCATGCCAAATTCCGGCACAGTTTCCTTGACCCGCCGGCCCACCACCTATAGGGCTTCCTCAATAAGCCGCCGAAGGCAAAGGCTGGCGGAGATGCGGCAGGAGTCGAAGATGGGGACGGACGTCGCGACGCGAGGCGTGGCCACTAATCTTGGTATTGCACCCGAGACACTAAGGGCGATCTATACGCAGATTGCGCGCATCCATGAGGTCGACAAGGTCGTCAAGGCCGGCCTTTCCTCCGGCAAGTTCCGCTTCACCTATTGGCCGATGACGGGCCAGGAAGCCATTCCCGCGACCCTTTCGACTCTGGTCGACGCCGATGACTATATGGTCACCATCTATCGCGGCATCCATGACCTGGTCGCGAAAGGCGTACCGCTCGAGAGCCTGTTCGCCGAGATGCTCGGGCGCGAGGGCGGCGTGAACAAGGGGAAGGGCGGATCGCCGCACGTGTCCGATCCGGCGTCGGGTGCGATGCTGACCACCGGCATCGTCGGCGCGGGAACGCCGATCGCCAACGGTCTGGCGCTCGCCGCGAAGATGCGTGGCGAAGGACGGGTCACGGTCGTCAATTTCGGCGACGGCGCGACCAGCATCGGCGCGGTGCACGAGGCATTGAACCTCGCATCGCTGTGGAAGCTGCCGGTCATCTTCCTTTGCCAGAACAATCAGATCGGCGAATACACGCTGATCCCCGACTATACGGCGAGCCCGGACTTCGCCTCCCGCGCGCCGGCGCTCGGCTTCAAGGGCGTGAAGCTCGACGGCAACGACGTCGTGAGCTTCCACAAGGCCATGAAGGAGATTGTCGCCGACGTCCGCGCGGGGAACGGCCCCGTGTTCGTCGAGGCGGTGACCATGCGGCTCGGCAGCCATGCGGGCATCGCCGAAACCAACCATCTGGATGCGGAGGCGCTTGCGGAGGCGCGCCGGAACTGGCCGGTGCCGCGTACGCGCGCTTTGCTGGTCGACACCGGCACCTGTACCGAGGAGGAGGTGCAGGCAATCGAGGCTGCGGCCAAGGCCGAGGTGGAGGAGGCGGTTGACTTCGCCCTCGCCAGCAGGGTGACGCCGTCGGACGAGATGTATGTCGACGTCTTCGCGCAACCGGACTTCGTGCCGCGGCGCGGCCATTATCCTGAGCGCGCCGACGCCGAGTTGCCGGCAGCCGGCGAAACCAAGAAGATGAACATGGCCGAGGCCACCCGCGACGCGCACCATGTGGCGATGGAGCTCGACGCGGGTGTCTTCGCGCTGGGCGAAGATATCGGCGATCCGGTGGGCGGCGTGTTCAAGACAACGCTCGGCCTTGAGGATCGCTGGGGAAGCGAACGGGTGCGCAACACGCCCATCGCGGAGCAGGCGATCATCGGCGCGGGGACCGGCGCTGCGCTGGTCGGCATGCGCCCCATCGCCGAGATCATGTTCAACGACTTCATCGGTGTGTGCCTGGACCAGATCACGAACCATGCCGGCAAGCAGCGCTTCATGTCAGGCAGCGCGACGAGCGTTCCGCTTACCATCCGCACAATCTGCGCCGGCGGCGTCGGGGGTCTGGGCGCGCAGCATTCGCAGTCGCTCGAATCCTGGCTGCTGCATTCGCCCGGTGTGAAGGTCGTCTATCCGTCGACGCCGATCGAGGCCAAGGGGCTGCTGTTGAGCTGCATCTTCGACGACGATCCGTGCGTGCAGATCGAATCGATGGCGATCATGCACGCGCTCAAGGAGCAGGTGCCGCTCGGCGATTACCGTATTCCGCTCGGCGTGGCGAAGGTGAAGCGCGAAGGCAGCGATATAACCCTCATCACCTACGGCATGTTCGTATCACGCTGCCTGGCCGTCGCCGAGAAGCTGGCGGAGGAGGAGATCAGCGCCGAAGTCATCGATCTGCGTACGCTGATGCCGATCGACTATCATCGGGTGCTGCGGTCGGTGCGCAAGACGGGGCGCGCGCTCGTCGTGCATCTCGCGACGGAGTTTTGCGGCCTCGGTTCGGAGATCGCCGCGACGATCAACGAGGAGTTATTCCGCGAGTTGAAGGCGCCCGCATCGCGCCTTGGCGCGGAATATCTGCCGATCGCCTATTCTCAGGAGATCGAGGCGGCGCAGATCCCGAGCACCGACAGCATCACCGAGCGCGTCCGTGCGCTCATGAGCTACTAAGGGGGGACGCGATGACCACCGAACTGACGATGCCCAAGCTCGCAATGTCGATGACCGAGGGCGAACTCACGGAATGGCTAGTCGAGGACGGCGCGACCGTCGCGGCCGGGCAGCCGATCTATTCCGTCGAGGCGGACAAGTCGACGCAGGAGATCGAGGCGCCGGTCGCCGGTGTGCTGAGGCGGATCGGCGTCGCGGGCGAGACCTACGAGGTGGGCGTGAAGATCGGCGAGATCGACTGAAACCATCCGGCCGTGCCAAAAGGGAGGCGCGATGCTGGAGAAGAACAAGGAGACCGCGCGGCGGTTCGTGTTCGGGATGCGACTGTGCATCGTCGACAACGGGGGCCTACTACGTCGCCCCCGGCAGCGAGGAGGTGCGCGACGAACGGGGGATTTACGCCGGTCTCGGCGTCACGCCCGGCATGCACGTGGCGCTTTGATCGCAACGCCGAAAGGGCCGAGAGGCTACGCCAAGCGGCGCCTGGAACGTCCCGTGGGTGAAGCAGCGCTACAGCACTTCCCGTTCATGCGTGACCATGGGCCTATTGGGATCGGGCTTGGACAACGGACAGCGCGGCGAGCACGGCGGTGACCTCCATGGCATGCTCGGCGGTCTTGGTCATCAGCTCGGTAACCGAGGGCTCGCTCGACACGAACGTCGAGGGACCCCAGCTACCGTCCGGCCGCTGGCGCGCGATGAACCAGTCCGCCATCTTCACCATCCAGTCGGAATAGTCGACGGCCGGATCGGCGATCTGCATCAACGCGGCCCCCCAAGCGAACTTGCAGGCCTGGACCGAGGCAATGTCGTCGAACTGCTCCTGCGTGCCCTTGAGGTTGGCTGCGAGGTAGTCGTGGCCGGCGGCCAGCGCCTCGGTATCGCCGGAGCGCATCGCGTACATTGCCAGAAATACGGCCGCGATCCCGGGGTAGAAGTACGCTTGCCGCGGCTTGGTAAAATCGACCGCGCCGACCCACTGCAAGGCCGCAGGCGGTTCTGTGACAAGCCCTTGCGCCGTCCGCAAGGTGTAGACCATGCGCGGCATCTCCGGCTGCTCGGCCAGGCAGGCGAGGATCCAGTCGCGGATCTGTCGCGCCATGTTCATCTTGCCCGCCAGGACCGCGGCTATTCCCGCCTGCGCGCTCGACAGCAAGTCGGTCACATGAGCGAGCTCGCCGCCTTGCGGATCGACCGGCATCCCGCCGGTCGCGGGATCCTGCAACGCCTCCAGTCGTCCGAACAAGCGCTCTGCTACATCGTGCCGTTCAAGCAACAGCGCGCCCATCGTCAGGTGGCCGATCGGATAAGCGCTGAAGCGTCCTGCCCCATAGGCCGGACCCGCTGCGAGATCACCGTTGGCGCCCAGCCCGTTGCGCGATGCCCACTCCAGTACGGCATGACCGGCACCGGTCTCGCCGAGTAGCGCAAGCGTCCAGGGAAATCGCGACCAGCCATTCCCCTGATCGTGCGCGGCGGGAGTGCCGTCGGCACCGACGTGGCCCAGAATCCAGTCCCGCGCCCGATCGCGCGCCGCCCGCAACCGCAGGCCCGCTTCGTGTGCCTGGCTCACGCGATTTCCTTTGCCCGAATCTTTCCGGGTGCCATCGGAACCTCGAGATAGCCCGCCACCGCGCTGAATGTCGGAAAGCGCGTTGTTCTCTCAAGGTCCACGCGGTAGTCGGGCATTCGTTCGAGAATGGCCCTCAGCATCAGGCGCAGTTCCAGCTTGGCAACAGGTGCGCCGAGGCAGCGGTGATTGCCGGCGCTGAACGCAAGGTGATCGCGCGCATTCGCCCGGTCTATCCGCACTTCTTCGGGATTATCGAACTTTGCCGGATCCCGGTTGCCGGCAGCGAACAACAAGTAGAGGCGCTCTCCGGCCCGCAGCTGGCGTCCGCCGATCTCTATGTCACGCATCACGGTGCGGGCAAGTCCCTGAGCGGGCGGCCATACGCGCAACCATTCGTCGATCGCATTGGCCAGCAGGTTTTCGTCTGCCAACAGTCGCGCACGCTCGGCAGGGCGGTCCTGCAGCCAGATGAGCGCGTTGATCGCTGTCGTCGCGGTCGTGTCGAACCCGCCGAACACGAGTGCGGTCATCATGCTTTCGGCTTCTTCGTCGGTCAATTGTTCGCCGAGCACGATGCCCTGGGCGAGTGCCGAGGCGATATCCCCCTGCGGGTTGTTGCGGCGCTCGGCGACCATGGCCCGGAATCCGGCCTGCATCTGCTGGACTTGCTGGATCGGGAACTCCGGATCATCGGGCTTGACGTAGGACATCTGATGCACCGAGCGGGCGATCTCCGCCCATGCGTCCCCGTACCCGACGAGATTCAGCGTTGTGCGCGCGGCGATCGGCAGGACTACATCCAACATCAGATCGGCCTGCTCTCGATCGCGCACGCTCTCGATCGCCTCAGCGATGAAGCGTTCGATCATCGGAACGTGCTCACGCAGGGCCTTGGGCGTCATGAACGGCATCTCGAGCTTGCGGCGCGCGGTGTGGAATGGCGGATCAGACTCTGAAAGCTTGAGCTGATACGGGTCCTGCGGGATGCGGGATCCCTTGCCGCCCCGGCGCTCGCCTTTCACATCGTTGTCCGCCGCATAGGTTTCCCAATCCTGGGCGGCCTCGTGGATATGGGCCCACGAGCCCGTCACCCAAAACCCGCCATGCGCCTGGCTCCACGCCAGCGGGAAGTCGAGCGCGTGCAAATCGCGGACGATCTGCTCCCAGTTTGCGGCGTAGGCTTCGCTGTGGTGATCGAAGTCGATCACGGGCTGGTGGGTGTCGCCGTTGACCGCGGTCACTTTTCGGACACCCGGGCAAGAACCCGATCGAGTACGGGGATCACCATCTCCGCGAAGCCCTGCGGATCGTCGGACGGCGCAAAATGTCCCAAGCCTGGGGCGACGATGTATTCGCAACCCGGGATGTTGCGCTCGATCGCCGGGCCGCCGTGCTCGTCACTATAGGCGGCGCCATCGTACTCGCCAGCGATCGCGATCAGCGGCTTGGCCCTGGCGTCGATCATGTGCCCGCACTGCTTGAGATCGTGCTCGTGCATGAAATAATCGTTGTCGCCCGCGTAGACCCCGGGGAAGTTGCTCCGGTAGATCCAGTAGACCTCGTGGGTCAGCGCCTCGGGGGCGAGGGGCGAGGTTCCGCCCAGGATGATTGACATCGCATAATCCTCGGAGATCGAGGGCGAGCGGAAGAAATCGTTCTGGACTGCGGCATCGGGTGAGCGGGGCGGACTATCATACCAGCCGTTGAGCGAGATGAACGCGCCGAAGCGGTCCTTGTGGTAGGCAGCGAGATCGAGGGCGAGCTGGCCGCCGACCGAGCAACCCATGAAGAACGGCTGATCGAGCTCGAGGTGATCGGCGATCCCGACGACCCAGTTCATCAGGTAGTCGCGGGTGGGGGAGTAGGGTTGCTCCCACCAACGCACGCCCAGCGGGGGGAGCGACTTGCCGTGGTAGGGCAGGTCGTACGCGTACATGGTGAAGCGCTTCTGCATCTCGGGATTGGCGAGAAGGAAGCGGTACTGGCGTCCGTCCGCACCCGCGGTGGGCTGCAGCAGCAGCGGCGTCGGCCCGGTGCCGGCCGTTTCGTAATAGATTCGCGCTTCCTCCCCGTTCGCGGTGATGTAGGCATAGCGGCCGACCGCGGTGTCGGTGTCGCGGAAGGGGGCCGGCTCGGGCCGTCGCTCGGCCACACCGCAAACGGCCTGGCGCAGGACCAGGTAGAGGCGCTGCCAGGCGCCCTGATAGGCAGCGACATGGGCAGAAAAGTCGCCCGAAACCTTGAGGCCGCGGCTGAAGCCCATCGTCAGCGTCTCGTAGCCGGGCTCGGCCAGCGGCCCCGTGAAGGTGCCCTGCCAGAACGCATCGGGCGCCGAGATGATGACGTCCGCTTCCCCGGCCGCAGCGCGCACCTCGAGGATTTCGCCGCCGCGGACCTCGAGGTCGACGGCGCCGCCATCCGGGCCGATGCGGACAATGGCATCGAGGCCGCGCATCCTGTAGGCCAGTTCCTTGTCGCCCAGAACGGCAGTGCGAAACGTTTGCAAGGGTATCACAGAGGTCATGTAGCGGTCCTAAGCGAGTTGGGTCGTATCGGGTGCTGGGGCATGTCAGGTGAAGGAGAAGACCGGGCGGGTCGCATAGGCGGCGTCAAGCGCCGCTAGGTCTTCGGCGCTCAACGTGACGCGGCCGGCGCCGAGCGACTCCTCGAGCTGCTGAATCTTGGTCACCCCGATGATCGGGATCACCCCTCGCGGCCGCGTTGCGAACCAGGCGAGGGCCACCTGCATGGCCGAAGCACCTTGCCGCTCGCCGATCTGCGCGAGGAGCGCCTGAAGGGCGAAATCCTCATCGCGGAAATAAATGGATTGCGCAGCCTTGTCGGTCTGCGCCCGCGCCGTCTCACCGCCGCCGTCGCGCTTGCGGTTGCCGGACAGGAAACCGCGGGCGAGCGCCGACCAGGCGAGCACGCCCAAGCCCTGGTCCTGGCACAGCGGGATCATCTCACGCTCTTCCTCGCGGTAGACGAGGTTGTACTGCACCTGCATCGTGGCGAAACGCGTCCAGCCGTTCAACGCCTGGATCTGCAAGGCCTTGGCGAGCTGCCAAGCCTTGTAGTTCGATGCACCGATGTGCAGCACCTTGCCCGCACGCTGCAGGTCCTCGAAGGCGCGCAGCGTCTCCTCGAGTGGGGTCGTGGGGTCCCAGGCGTGCTGCTGATAAAGGTCGATGTAGTCGGTGCCGAGGCGCTTGAGGCTACCTTCGACCGCTTGCATGATATGCTTGCGCGAAGCACCGCGCTCGTTACGGCCGGGACCGGTCGGCGCGATGAACTTGGTCGCGACGACGAGATCCTCGCGGCGACCGTACTCCTTGATCGCGCGGCCGACCACGAGCTCGCTCTGGCCTTCGGCATAGCCGTCCGAGGTGTCGAGGAAATTAATCCCCGCCTCGAACGCTCGTTTGAAGAACGGCATGCTGGTGTCGGCATCGAGCGTCCAAGCGGAGTGGAACTCGCCGCGGCCGAAGCTCATGCAGCCGAGGCAAATGGGGGACACCTTGAGGCCGGTGTTGCCGAGGTTGACGTAGTCCATTGCCGTCACCGCTGGGCCGCGGCGATGCCGTAGTCACTCGTCCGTTCGTCGAGCCGGTCCAGCGCCGCATCGACCTCGGCGTGACGACGGTCGGCGAACTGCCGGATCACGGGATCGGTAATGATCATGAACTCCCCCTTATCGATCCCGTCGAGACAGATCCGCGCGGTGAGTGCCGGATCCTGTCCTGCTGCCTTTAGGTACCCGTCGATCTGGGCAGCCTGTTCCTCGGCGAGCTTCACCGGTCCGCCGTAGCGGTCGTGCCGCGTTGCGCGGCCGTCCCACAGTCGCGTGGCGGTGAGGCCGGGACAGAAGATCGAGACTTCCACCTTGCTGTCGGCCAGGTCCCGCCGCAGTGCGTCGGCAATGCCGAGAACCGCGTGCTTGGTCGAGGTGTACACCGACGCCGGCCCGAGCGCGGGCAGGCCGACCGAATTCTCCGAGCCGGTGAAGACGATACGCGATGTGCCGGTTTCTGCCGCGCGGGCCTCAAGTGCAGGGTAGAAGGCGCGGACCGTGGAGATCGCGCCGACCACGTTCACGTCATAGAGCCACTCGATCTCCTTGGGATCGATGTCGAGCACCGTGCCCCCAATGGCGATCCCGGCGTTGGCGAAGACCAGATCGATGCCGCCGAAATCGGCGACGACCGCTTCCGCCAGTCGTTGCAGCGAACCAAAATCGGTGACATCGCAGCCGTACGCTCGCGCGTCCCCGCCGATCTCGGCAGCCGCTTCCCTGGCTCGGTCGGCATTGACGTCTGCCAGCGCAACGTGTCCGCCCCGCGCTGCCAGCGCATGTCCGAGGGCAAGGCCGATGCCGTTGCCGCCGCCGGTTATCACGCCGACCGTGCCAGGACCAATGGACATCTGCTCGTCTCCCTCACCGACGCCGATCGACCGAATATCCGGATGGATTTTGATCGCGGCGTTCGAACGATCGTGGATCAGGTTCGCACCGGCCAGCCCAAAACCTGGACTATCAGCAGGCCCATCCCTCACCCGAATCGCGTTAATATGATACTCTATACATCGGGACCGTGCGGCTTCTCAATCCGATAACTGAATGTCGATGCAAAGGGGCGAACGCCCCAGTCAGCGTGGATGCCCGGATGCACCGCGACGATCAGCTCGATCGCGCTGGTCCGGGTCGCCAGCGCCGAAGCCAAGAGCCAGGCATCGAGATCGGGGCCGCTGTGGCGCGCTGCGATCAGGGTGGTGAGGAACCCCAGGGCTTCGCCGGTCTGCAGCGTCTCGGAGGCAATCTCGAAGGCCTTGTCCGGGCCATCGACGGGGCCGACCCGCGTGGCCTCGGCTATCGCCGCGGTCAGGGCATCGTCGTGCCGGACCGTGTGGGGCGGGGAGTCCAGATGCCGAACTTCACGGGCGGTTCCCCCGGTCCCCGCGCAGCAGCACCGGTTCGATCGCGCGGGCGCTGGCAAGCAGCCGGCGGTCGGCGAAGCGCGGCCCGGTCAGCGTCAGGCCCACCGGCAAGCCGTTGGGGCCGGTGAGGACGGGCAGGTTGATGCAAGGCACGTGGAGAATGCTCCAGATCTGGTTGAACGCGGCATTGCCCGTTCCCTGGCCGAAGATCGGCGCCTCGTCGGTCGCACTGGGGGTGACAACGGCGTCAAATCGCGCCGCCATGGTGTCGAAGGCGACCCGGCATCGGGCGCCCAGGTCCAGCGCATCGCGCAGCTTGGACGGGTGGACCGACCAGCTACCCTCGATGACGTCGATGTAGCTCGGATCGAGCAGGTCGGGGTGGGCCCGGTATTCGTTGAGCAATGCGGCCTTAGCTTCGCCCATCATGATTGCGATCTGCGCATCGCGCAGCGCGGCGAACTCGTCCGGAAGTTCGAACTCCACCACGGTCGCACCGGCATCGGCGAGACGGTCGGCGGAGTGCGCCAGTCCGGTGCGGACCGTCTCGGACGCCGCGCTCCAGGCCGGCGTGCGACAGATTGCGATGCGCATCTCGTGGATCGGTTTGGGTCGCCACGGCGCGGCATCCTCGAGGGCGAAGACGTCGGCAGCGAGCGCCAGGTCGTCGACTGACCGCGCCATCCAGGTCACCGTGTCGAGCGAGACCGAGATGAACTTGACCCCTTCGCGGCTGACCGTGCCCCAGGTCGGCTTCATGGCGTGGACGCCGCAGAACGAGGCTGGCCGGATCGTAGAGCCCGCGGTCTGCGTCCCGAGCCCGAGCGGTACTTGCCGATCCGCGACCGCCGCCGCGGTGCCGCTCGAGGTTCCCCCCGGCGACCGGCCGGGATCGAGCGGATGGCGAGTGGAGGCGGGACGGCCGAAGCCGCCGGCGAACTCGACGGTCGTGGTCTTGCCCAGGATCAAAGCGCCGGCAGCGCGCAGCGTGTCGATGCAGGCGGCGTCGATCCCTGGCCGGTGGCCGGCATAGATCGGTGAGTTATGCTCGGTCGGCATGTCCTTGGTCTGGAACACGTCCTTGATGCCGACCGGCACGCCGAACAGCGGGCCGCGCGCCGAGCCGGCATCCAGCCTGCGCGCCTGCGCGATCGCGGCGTCCGGCTCGAGCCAGGCCCAGGCCCCGACCGCCGCGTCGCGCTGGCCGATGCGATCGATGCAGGCCCTTGCAACGTCCTCGGCCGAGACCGCGCCGGTCCGCGTCAGAACGGCGAGCCCGCTGGCATCGAGTGCGGCAAGATCCTTTCGGCCGCTCATTCCCCCGCCGTCTGGCCGAGGAAGGCAGCCAGGATTTCGCTGCCGGTGGCGCTCCAGCAGCCGCCGGCGGCGATCTCCCCCAGCAGCTTCTCGGCCGCCCAGATGCGGAACGGCTGGCCGCTTACCGCGGGATGCAGCGGCAGCGACAGGATCCGTCCACCGGCCCGCTCGGCCTCGGCGCGGAGCGCGTTGTAGGCCGCGATCCCCTGGCGGTAGATCTCCTCGGTCGGCTGGCGCTGGGCCCCGACGATGTTGGCGTCCTGCCACTGGTCATTGATCGGCATCGCGTGGAGCGCCCTGGATGCGGTGGTGATGGCATAGGGCATGTCGTCATTGATCCAGTCCATCACGTAGTCGACGCCTTCCTCCGCGAGCAGGTCAAGGGTGTGCATCGACTGCGAGTAGGCGGGCGAGTGCCAGCCCGTCACCGGCCTGCCGCTGATCGAGCGCAGGGTGGACAGCGATTGGCGGACGAGCGCCCGTTCCTCGTCGAGCGGCATCTTGCCGGTGATGGGCCGGCTCATGTCCGTGCCGCTCGCCGCCACTTCCCAGCCGCGCGACAGCACCTCCTCGACCAACCGCGGATAGAGCCGCGCGACCTCCGAATTGAACAGCGCGGTCGCCTTGAAGCCGTGCGCGTCGAGCGCCCGGAACAGGCGGTAGGCACCGATGCGGTTGCCGTAGTCGATCGTCGTATGCTGGATGTAGTTGGGCGCTCCCATCGGCAGTCCCAGGGGCGCCACGACCGGCGGGACGGGGCCGTGAACCGGATAGTGCTCGAAGTTGACGGTCACGAACAGGGCGATCTTCTCGTCCCCGGGCCAGTGTACCGGCGCGCGCCGAGGCAGCGGATCGAAGGCGAACCAGCCGTGGTCGTTGCCCGGGCGGCGCAGCGGGTATTCGAGATAGCTGTCCGGTATGGTCATGCACGCGTCTCCTCGGCAGCGTGGTAGGCTGCGTTCACCCGATCGTAGTGGTGCTCGTAATAGTAGGCGGCGATCTCGCGCGCCGTCGGCAGCCACACTCTTTCGTGGGAAGTGACGTAGGCCAGCAGTTCATCAAGCACGGCGATGCGGTTTGGCTGGCCGATGAGATAGGGATGGAGCGGCACGCCCATTACGGTCGAGTTGCTCTCGCCCTCGGCATAGAGCCGGTCGAACTGGTGCTTCAGCGTATCGAGATATTGGCTGGGGCTGACGTGCCATTGGTGGAACATCAGCGCGTCGTTGACGACCCAGGAATAGGGGATGCTGATCAGCCGGCCCTGCTTGACCTTGAGCGGCGTCGGCTGGTCGTCGTGGAAGAAGTCCAGCGTGTAATCGATGCCTTCCGCTGCCAGACTGTCGGTGATCGTGTCGGTGATGCTGAGCGATGGTCCCAGCCAGCCCGACAGCTTCTGGCCGGTTCGCTCGCGGATCGTGCGGGCGGAGTCGCGGATGATCTCGCGCTCCTGGTCGGACGACATGCCGGTGATGAAGCGGGTATTGTAGATTCCGTGGCTGAACCATTCCCAGCCCAGCGCGGTGCCCGCCTCGATGATGTCTGGATAGTGGTCCATGAGCGCGACGCTGGTCGAGACGCTCGCGCGCACCCCATGCTTGGCCATCACGTCCATCATCCGCCAGACGCCGACCCGATTTCCGTAGTCGCGCCACGAGTAATTGAGGATGTCGGGCTCGGGCCGGAACCATGCGGGGCGCGTGGGATGCGCGGGCGGCTGCAGTTCGTAGAATTCGATGTTGGGCGCGACCCAGAAGGCAATGCGCGCGCCGCCCGGCCACTGGAGCTTGGGGCGGTCCGGGTAAGGTAGGTATGGATAGAGATCGAGGACCTGCCGAGCGTTCGGATCGCTTGTCATGTGAACTCCGCAGGTTGGAACGTATAGTCGATGGCGTTCAGCACGTCAGATGGTACCATCAAAAATGTGGATGGTCTGCCCGGTGTCGTAACGCGCGCTCCGGCCGCCCGGTGAAGCATTGCCCACCGGCGGCGGGTGGTTGGACTCATTGTGGCGAGTACTATTTGTCCTGATGTGACCCACACAAATTCCGGCTAAGGCGGCCGTTAACGGGCGCCGGGCGTCATTCCGCGATCGGTGCGACCGGACGCACAAGGCGTCGGTCAGCGACGCCATCTGTGCGATGTCCTCGGGTGTCGCGTCCTCGCGGCGGACCGCGCGCTCGCCCATCACGAAGACCCGCCGCGGGCCGTGGGGTAGCAGCGAGCCGATATTCATGTCGTGCGGACGGGAATCCACCGCATCGAGCTATTAGGGATGGCTTTGCCAGGACCAGTCGAGATGTTCGGCCATGACGACTTCCGGAATGTCCTCTACACTTGGGATCAGGCCGATCAGCGCCTCATGATCGCCCGGCTGGAACGGCGCCAAGCCCACCCCGCAATTGCCGGTAACCACAGTCGTGACGCCGTGGCCGATGAAGGGGGTCGACGCAATCGGCGTCAGACCACCTTCATCGGCAGTCGGCTTATGGCGTTGATCGACACAGTGACCGCATGGCGCCATTCCCCATCCAGGTCGAGGCGTAGGCCGACCTTGCGGAACTCCTCGAACAGGATCTCCACCTCGAGCTTCGCCAGGTGCGATCCGATGCAGAAGTGAGGGCCGCCGGCGCCGAAAGCGGCATGCCCCTTGCGCTGGCGCGCGATATTGAAGGTATGCGGATCGTCATAGACGTCGGGATCGCGATTGCCGGCCGTGTACCATAACATGACGAAATCGCCCTCGCGGATGGTCTTGCCGTGTAGCTCCACATCCTGCTTGGCCGTGCGCCCCATGTGCATGACTGGCGAGGTGAAGCGCAACAATTCCTCGATCGCCACCTTCAACGACCCGCTTTCTACCTGCTCGCGCGCATCTTCGTTGGTCGCCATCAGCAGTAGCGACTGGGCGATCAGGGTGTGCGTCGTTTCGAAGCCGGCTATGAGGATCAACAGGCAGGATTCGATATATTCATCCAGCTTGATCGGATCGCCTTGGTGGTTGGCGGAGAGAAGCTCGGTGCCCATGTCCGCTGCGGGCTCTCTCTGCTTGATCTCGTGCAGCCGGTACAAATAATCGTCGAGATCCTGGTGCGCGAGCGACGCGCCCTCGAAACCGATTTCCGGATCCATTCGGCCGAACATGGCGTTCGCCCACTTGACGATCCGATGGCGATCGGGGTCCGGAACTCCCAGCACGCTGGCGACCACTTGGGCGGGGAGCTCGGCGGCGATCAGCGGGATCGCATCGAAGCGCTTCGCTTCAAGCACCTCCTGAACGATCCGGACGCAGATCTCGCGGATCCAATGCTCGAATCGCGCCACCACGCGGGGGGAGAAGGCGCTGGCCAGGAACCCGCGAAGCCGTTCGTGGCGGGCGCCGTCGTGCCACATCATGTTGGTCCTGCGCATATCGTCGAAGCGCTTGTTGGCCTGGCCGGCCGCCTCGACCGCCGAAGCCAGCGCCGCTGGGTAAAGGAAGCCCTCTGTCGAAGTGAACCGCTTCAGGTCCATGCTGACCGAGCGGATGTCGGCGGATCGGGTCAACGTCCAGAACCTTGCACCGTAAGGCGCGATCATTTCATGGCACGGGTCGTGGCGTCGCAGGTGATCGAAATAGTCGTGTGGCGGACCTTTCGCGAAATTTGCCGGATCGAGCAGATCCAAGCCGGCCATTACGTCCATCCATCTTCTCCCTCTGGCACCTTGATTGATGCTCGGCGCCTCCGATCTCGGACTGATGCTGGGCGCTTCCGATCTCGGACTGATGCTCGGCGCTTCCGACCTCAATGGGCATGATCAGTATCATATTTAATCGCAGTCGGTCAAGTTATCCGGCCTGGCAAGTCCGATCCTTTCGGGATCCGGCAGATCGACGATATTGTCTATGTCGCGCCCTCGTTGCGCTCGGCGGGCAACAGCGGTCGGCGCGACGCGCTGATCTTCACCCTGCGCGACACCGCCGACCTTGCGCCGAGGCTCGCGGGTGGGCGCGGCTAGCCCCCGGGGGCATCGGCTCGGCGTCGTCCATTTGTTCGGAGGACGCCGGCCTTTCCCGCCGAATACTCATCCGCGCAGGATGGGTTCGGCGAGGTTACGCAAGATGCGGCGGGGCGCCGTCCAGAACCAGGGTCTTGGTCTCGAGATAGGGGTAGAGCCCCTCGACGCCGCCTTCGCGACCGATGCCGGACTGCTTGAAGCCGCCGAAAGCAATTGTGGGATCCAAGAAGAAGCCGTTGTGGCCGACGGTGCCGGAGCGAAGCTGGCGCGCCGCCCAATAGGCCCGCTCGTTGTCGTTAGTGAAGACTGCGGCGTTGAGGCCGAACACGGTGTCGTTGGCGATGTCGATGGCGTGTTGCTCGTCTTCGGCAGGAATGACGCTGGCCACGGGGCCGAAAATCTCTTCGCGCGCAATCACCATGTCGTTGTCGACGTTGGCGAAGACCGTCGGCTCGATGAAGTAGCCGCGGTTGAGGTGGGCCGGGCGCCCGCCGCCGGTGGCAAGCCGGGCACCGCACTGACGGCCCTGCTCGATATAGCCTTCAACCCGGTCCCGCTGGCGGCTCATCGCGAGGGGGCCCATCTCGATCCCCTCGGCGAACGGATCGCCCACCTTGATCGCGGAATAGGTGGCGGTCATCGCCTCGACCAGCGCGTCGTGACGGTGGCGCGGCACGACGATGCGGGTCAACGAGGCGCAAACCTGGCCGGTGAGGCTGACCGACTGTTTCGCGAGAGCCTGGGCGGCCAGCTCGAGATTGTAGTCGTCGAGGACGACCGCAGCGGACTTGCCGCCCAGTTCCAGGGTGTAGCGCGCGATGCGATCACCGCAGATCGCGGCGATCTTCTTGCCCGCGGCGCTGGACCCGGTGAAACTGACCTTGTCGATCCCCGGGTTGCGGACGAGGTGTTCGGAGACCTCGCGGTCGGAGGTCAGCACATTCACCACGCCGGCGGGCAGGCCGACCTTCTCGCACACCTCGGCCAGGATCAGGCCTTCGCCTGGTGCTTCGGGTGAAAGCTTGACCACTATGGTGCATCCCGCGAGCAGGGCCGGCGCGACCTTGTTGGCGGTCAGAGCAACCGGCCCGTTCCAGGGGATGATCGCGGCTACGACACCGACCGGCTCGCGCACGAGCATCCCCGTCTTGCCCGGAACGGCGCTCTGGCGCAGTTCCTCGAAGGCGAACGTCTCGGCCAGGCCCGCATAATACTCATATTTGTAGGCGGCGTGATGGACCATGCTATCCGCACTGGCGCGTACGCCGCCCATCTGGCTGGTCCAGACGTCGCCGATGTCGCTTATCCGGGCCTTGAGCTCGCGCGAGATCGCGCGCAGGTATTCGGCACGTTCCGAAGGCTTCATCCGCGGCCACGGGCCCTTGTCGAAAGCGCGGCGGGCGGCATCGACGGCACGATCGACATCGGCATTCTGCGCTTCGGCCACGGTCATGAAGACTTCTTCGGTGGCAGGATTGATCACATCGATCGTCGCGTTGCTGGCAGGAGCCACCCACTGGCCGTCGATGAAGAACTTGTCGGGATGGGCAAGCGCCGGCTGGCGCAGGGTGGTTACGCTCATGGAACTCTCCTTTTTGGGCAGCGCCCCACGGCGCGAGTCGTGGTAGAGCTTAATATTATACTGATGGGGTATGCCAGGGTTAAACGTCTTTCTGACGGCGGCGTCTCGGTGGGACGCCAGCATTTCAAGGCTGTCGTTGAGACGCGAAGCCTCGTCGGGTGGAACTCAGCGGATGACTCCCGATGTCCGCAGATCTTCGACCTGGTCGGCCGCGTAGCCCAAAGCGGCAAACACCGCGGCCGTATCGGCACCGAGCCCGGGGCCGGGCCGCAGCTTCTCCTGCGGATAGCGCGACATCTTGATGGGCGGGCCGGCGACGGCGAGATCGGCATCGACATCGGGCAGGTCCAGTTCGGCGAGCATGCCGCGCACGCGGAAATGCTCGTCTGCGATGATGTCGTCCATGTCGTAGACCGGGCCGAACGGAACCTTGCCGCCCAGCCTTTCCATCAGTTCCTTCTTGGTGAAGCGCGAGGTCCTGGCCTCGACCTCGTCGACCAGGGCCGCACGGTTGGCCCGGCGTCCGTCGATCGTGTTGAAGCGGGGATCCTCGGCCAGTTCGGGCGCATCCATCAGATCGCAGAATTTCGGGAAGAACCGATCGGTGGACGCGCCCACGGCGGCATGACCGTCCCGGGTTCCGAAGATGCCGAAGGGTGCGAGGAAAGGCTGGTGATTGCCGGGCGGACCAGCGGTGACGCCGGCGAAGAACTTCTGAAAGACGATTCGTTCACATATGGCGAGGATCGCATCGACCATGCCGACGTCCACGAACTGGCCCTTGCCGGTGGACTGGCGATCGACCAGCGCGGCGAGGATGCCGACTGTCAGGAAGATGCCCGGCACGATGTCGCCGATGCCGGGCCCGATTTTCGTTGGGTGCCCCGGGCCCGGACCGGTCACGCCGCAGATGCCGCCCATGGCTTGGGCAACGACGTCATAGGCCGGCCAGTCCCCATAGGGGCTGACCCCGGATCGCGGATCGCCGAAACCGCGTAGCGCGCCATAGATGAGCCGTTCGTTCTCCGCCTGCAGGGCCTCATGGGAAAGGCCGAATGATTCGAGCGTGCCGGCTTTGTAATTTTCCACGAGGACGTCGCATTGCCGGGCCAGCTTCCTGACGATCGCCTTGCCTTCGTCGGTCTTCAGATCAACGGCGATGCTGCGCTTGTTGCGGTTGACGCTGTGGAAATATCCGGCATGGCGCCGTTCCGGATCGGCCGGATGAAAGGGGCCGGCGGCACGCGTCATGTCGCCTTCCATCGCTTCGACCTTGATCACCGTCGCGCCGAGATCGGCCAATATCTGCGTGCCAAAGGGGCCTGCCAGAAACTGGGTGAGGTCCAAAACGCAGATACTGGCCAGAGGACCCGCGCGCTGATCCTCGAAATGGTCCCTCAGCATATGCTTCTTCCCTCCTTGCAATTGTACCCGTCGCCTAGTGGATCGGAGGCCCGGTTCAGTCGTATCCGCCGGTGGCCGTCAGCCGGGCGGCGAAGGCCTGACGGGCCTCCCGATATTCCGTCTTCAACCGCTTGCAGAGCGCCCGGGCGGACTCGACCTCCTTGACCGTGCCGACGCCCTGGCCGGCCGACCAGATGTCGCGCCAGCGCTTGGGGCCATCGGCAGTGCCGGTGATCTTGCCAGGGAGGGTGGTGCGCAGGACATCGAGATCGATCCCTGCTTCGACGAGGCTGCGCGTCAGGAAATTGGCCGGAGCGCCATCCATGACGGCGGTATGGAAGATGTCGCTCGCCCCTTCGGACAATATCAGCGCCTTGTGGCCCGCCGGCGCGATCGATTCCTCGGTGGCGATGAAGCGGGTGCCGACATAGGCATAGTCGGCGCCCATTGCCTGGGCGGCGAGAATGTCCTGTCCGGTGCCGATGCAGCCCGCCAGCGCGATCGGGCCGTCGTAGAACGCCCTGATCTCGCGCATCAGTGCGAAGGGGTTGATGGTTCCGGTGTGGCCCCCCGCGCCGTGCGCGACGACGATCAGCCCGTCGACGCCGCCCTCGATCGCCTTTTCCGCATGTCGGCGGCTCGCGACGTCGTGCAGGACGATCCCGCCATAGTCGTGGATGCGATGGACGGCCTCAGTGGGCGCTCCCTTCGAGGTCAGCACGATAGGCACCCGATATTCGATGCACAGCTCCAAATCGCCCGGCATCCGTTCGTTGGTCGCATGGGTGACCAGGTTGACCGCATAGGGCGCTATATTGGTTTCGGGTTCGGAGGCTCTCAGCGCCGCGAGGCCCGTCTCAATCTCGTCCAACCAGTCGCGAAAGATGTCACGGGTGCGGGTCGAATGGGCGGGGAAACTCCCGACCAGTCCCTCGGCGCAGCTCGCCACGACGAGCGCAGGGTTCGAGACGAGGAACATCGGCGCGACGATCGCGGGCAATTCGAGCCTGTCCAGAATCTCGCATGCTCTCGTCGTCATTGGTACTTTTTCCCCGAAACCGGAGATCCGACCGCGGACGTGCGCCGTGGATGCCGGCAAACGTCCAGAGCGCAATGCGGCCCGGCACCTCCTGCCGTCTCCATGGCGATCGGATAGCCCGGCCGAACCGCGCTTGTGAACGCCAGAATGCTGAGTTAAGCCCTCAGGAAAGCTGATGGCATCGGATCGTGTGCCGGGCGGCGACCTATCAAGGGGATGCTCCGATCGCATTTCGACTTCCACCGCTCAATTCCCTGCGCGCTTTCGAGGCAGCGGCTCGGCTGGAAAATATCGCACGCGCGGCCGAAGAGCTGAACGTCTCGCCTGGAGCGGTCAGCCGGCATATCGCGATATTGGAGGACTATCTCGCCTGTCCATTGCTGCTGCGGGAACATCGCGGCGTCAGGCCAACCGAGATCGGCGCCGCGTTCCTGCGGGAAATCGGGGAGGGTTTTCGTCGAATCGACGCGGCGGTGTGCAATCTCGAACTGGATCGCCGCAAATCCGGACCGCTTCGCGTCCGATTATTCTCGACGATGATGAGCGACTGGCTCGTCCCGCGGCTCGATGATTTTCGCGCGATGCATCCGGGGGTGAAGCTCCGGTTGTCGGGCACCAGCGATTCGCACGGCACCCTGCCTGACGATATCGACATCGCCGCCATGCGGGAGCCGGAAGAGTGGGAGGACCTACATTGCGTGCGCCTGTTCTATGGCGTGTTCACGCCGGTATGCGCGCCGTCCTTGCTCGAGGCGGAACCGAAGCTCCGTCATCCCGGCGACCTGCGCCATCACACGCTGTTCTTCTCGAAGCCCCATATTGAAATCTGGAACATATGGTGTGCCCTCGCCGGGATCGGCGCGGTCGACACCGGCGTGGGAATGATATTTGAAAGCTCCAGTCACGCCTGCCAGGCCGCGCGGGCAGGTGGCGGCGTGAGCATGGCCCAGCTTTCCTTCGTCCTCGATGACGTCAAGGCTGGCCGGCTGGTCGCGCCGTTTGATTTGGCCGTTCGCAGCAAGCGCCCCTATTGCCTGGTGAGCAAGCAATCCAGGAAGAATGAACCCCAGCTGGCGGCGTTTCGAGACTGGATGTCGGCAGAAGCCCGACGCACCAAAGACGAAGTCCGGCAAGTTTTCGCAACGAGGTTTTCGGCCGGATTTCCCGAAGTAGAACAGGCATAGGAAAAGGAGCCAGGTGCACCGGATCATGCTGCGCGTATAGCCCGCGCCACCACCCCGAAGCTCTGCACCGCCATGCGGGCGGAGGACGTGACCGACACGCGGCAACTCGCTCCACCGCTTCATAGCGACGGGCACGCGCTCACCAGCGGTTCCGCATTTGCGCCCCGAGCCTGCGTCGCGCAGGCATGCATCGCGCTCGGCGGTGCTCACGGTGGGCGTGTCGCTCGGCAGATGGGCGCGCAGTTCGCCGAGCTTGACCAGCCTCGAATCGGGGCAAGGCCGGCTCGAGCATTCGTTCCAGCGCACTTGGATCACGCCTTGTCGGCTGCTTTGTACGTGGTCGATCCTTCCAGGGGGCGATCAGCACCTTGCACTGGGTGGTGCGCTGGCGCAGCGCCTCGAACACCCGGGGCGTCTCGTCGAGGCCGATGCGATCGGTGTCCGGCTGCAGATCCGGGAGACTGGCGCGCCGCTGCCAGGCTCTCCCGGACTGCCTCTGCTCAGAACCGGTAGGTTACCTCGGCACCGTATATACGAGGCTCGCCTACCGTCGCCGGAGCAAGATTTCCGCTGATAATACCGGCGGAATAGTACTTCTTGTCGGTCACGTTCGTCCCGTAGAGCGACAAGTCTAGATGCTCGCCGATAAGATAGCTGGCGCGCAGGCTTAGCGTCCCGTAACCGGGCAGCATGCGGCTCGCCCTGTTCGGCGACATGAAGAAGCTGCTGACATGGCTATAGTCGGCATTCAAACGAAGGCTGTTCTTGTCTCCGAGAGCGACGTCGTAGGTTCCTCCGAGAGAGTACTGCCACTTCGGAGTAAAGAACTGCACGCGGTTCGGATCGGGGAACTCGGTCTTCACGTAGGATACCGATCCGCGAAGCGTCAACCCGTCGATTGGGCGGGCCGTGCTTTCGAGCTCGAAACCGTCCACCTTCGCCTTGCCCGGGTTATTGATCACCTGGGTCGTCGTGGTCGGGACAACCGGTGGCGCCAGGATGATCTGCTGCTGGGCATTGGTATAGTCGACATGGAATACCGCAGCATTCATGCGAAGCCTGCGGTCAAACAGGTCCGCCTTGATACCGGCTTCATAATTCTTGACCTTGTCGGGAAAGAATGCAGTCGCCGAATTGAAGTTCACCGCGCGGGCCTGCTGTCCGCCACTGCGAACACCGTTGTTGGCCTTGGCGTAGAAAAAGATATCTGCCGAAAGCTTGTAGTTTAGGCCGACGTCATAGGTAAAGTAATCGAATTTGTCGGTCCTATCGAGCAAACACGGACCGTCGGTTGTAGCTGAAGTCGTAATATTGGGGCCAGCTGAGTAGATGCAGGAGCGCTCCAGGTGAGGCAGCAAGCCGGTGAACGGATTGCCCGCTGTGGCGAACGTCCAACGGTTACGACCCTGAAGCGACTTGGTATCCCAAGTATACCGGCCGCCTGCGTTGATCGAAAGCGCATCGGTTATTGCAAATTCGGCGTAACCGAACAGCGACTTGGACGAGTTGACGCTGTTCGCGTTGAACGTAACCGAACCGCCGGGATCGCCTAGCACCTTGGTGATGCCGGTATTCGTCTCGAAGCCCTTTTCCTTGAAATAGTAGGCGCCCAAAATCCAGTCCAGCCGTTCGTCGAAGCTCTTGCCAAGCAATTGGAATTCGCCCGACCGCTGGTTCTGCGACTGGAAGGTCGTGGGAGTAAATTGGAACAGCGCGACCGAGTCCGTGACGATGCCGCTGGTGTTGTTGTTCAACGTCGTCGCACGTGACTTGGCGTAGGAAAGTGCGAGCTTTGCGGTGACTTCGTCGGTTAGATCGTACTCGATCGTTCCCTGGACATACTTGGTCAGCGCCTTTGTTGAAGGCACGCCGCCGTTTCGAATGGTAACCGGAATAAGTGCCGAGTAGAAGTCGGCAGCCCGCTGCGGGGAATTACGGAACGACGATGAAAAATCCGGGTTAAGCGTGGCGATATCGCCATTCAGGTTCGCGACGAGCGCTCCGTTGCTCGTGCTCCGGTACAGGAAGCCGCTGACGTCGACGCGAAGCTGGTCGGTCGGCCGCCAGGCGAGCGAGAGCCGGTGCGTCTGGCGACTGTAATCGTTCATGTCGAACGAGTCGATCGGGGTGAGATTGGGTTCCGCGACCAGATAGCCGGTCGTATAGCCGTTTCGCGTGCGATAGGAGCCGGCGTATCGGATCGCTAGTTGATTTTCGACGACGGGGATGGTTATCGCGCCAGAAACGGATCGCGCGGAAAAATTGCCGACGCCCGCATTTACGAAACCGGTGAATCCGCTGCTCACGTCGGGCTTTACGGGCGTGATCTTTATCGCGCCGCCGATGGTGTTGCGGCCAAACAGCGAACCCTGGGGGCCGCGCAGCACTTCCACTCGTTGGACGTCGAGTAGGTCGCCAAGAACGCCGTAAGCGCGCGCAACGTACATGTCGCCAATGTAAACGCCTACAGCGGGGTCGACGGTTATGTTGGTTTCGTTTTGTTGCTGGCCGCGAATGGTGATGATCGCCGAATCTGGGTTGTTGGATTGTCGGCGAATCGACACGCTGGGCGTGCTCCCGGCAAGATCGGCCAAGTTGACGACGTTCTTTTGCGCAAGGGTGGCGCCGCTCAGTGCGGTGACGGCCACCGGGGCCGTCTGAATGGACTCCTCACGGCGGCGCGCGGTAACGACGATGTCGCCGACCCCGGATGAGTCGGCCTCCGACGTCGCGGCGGGCTCAACCGATTGCGGAGCGGCAGCGCCCTGCTCTTCCGCGCTCGCCGGAGCGGCGCAGCAAATCGCGAGAACCATCGCCGAAGCGCTGGTCGCAAGCCGGATCCCCATGTTTTTCATTTCCTCACCCTCCCCTTTTCGGCAGCCAAGGCGCAGCTCTATGCCCAAAAGGCAGCCATTTATTCGATTATTTCCGGCACCTCTATTCCATCTGTGTCAGCCGATCAAGCCCTGAGAACGCGGGTCACGCTCTGCAGCGGCCGACTCCGCTACCTAATTTGAAAGATAGGTGGCGTGGCGACCCGATCGGCGCTCCAGTCGGGTTGGTCAACCACCGCAAAGCGGCGACGTTCATGAGGGCCGCCTGAAGCGCGCGTCAGGCCTGCGGCCGGACGAGGACCTGCGGCAACAGGAATCCGCTGAGCTGCGCTGGCGTTCGCTCGCCGGGTCGCGCCACCTTGACGTAGTTCTCCGTTTGCAGAGAGGTGAATAGAATTGATATACCGCAATCGCAGCGGGGGGGGGGTAGGAGGTGTCATGCAGTTGAAGGGCAGCATCGCCGTCGTGGTCGGCGGCGCGACGGGGATCGGGGCGGGCGTATGCCGCGCGCTCTCCGCCAAGGGCGCAGCCGTCCAGGTTTGCGACTGCGACTACGCCGGCGCACAGGCCCTGGCGGACGAGCTCGAACGGCTGGGCGGCGCCGCGGCTGCTTACGCCGTCGACGTCGCCGACGAAGAATCGATCGCTGCGGCCGAAGCTGCAATTCGATCGCGTCACGGCCGGGTCGACCTGCTCTTCGCCAATGCCGGGGTGATCAGCCTGAAGCCGTTCGAGCAGACCACGGCGGACGACTGGCGGTGGATCCTGGACATCAACGTGATTGGCTGCGTCAGCTGCGTTCGCGCGTTCCTTCCCGCGATGCGGGCGCAGCACTCCGCCTCGCGCGTCGTGGTGACCAGCTCGGTCGCGGCGCTGCGCACCCCGGAGATGCCCGGCCAGACGATGTACATGGCGAGCAAGGCCGCGCAGCTCGGCTTCTGCAACGCCCTGCGCACCGAACTGGCCGGAACCAACGTCGGCCTGTCCGTGATCTTTCCAGGGCCGGTGGCAAGCCAGCTCAGGCAGAAGTCGGAGGCCTCGCGACCGGGCGCGATCCAGCTCGAAGTGCCCAAGGCCGTGCTCGGCGGTGGATCGATGCCGCCTGAAGAAGCGGGCGAGCGAATTGTCGCCGCTGTAGAGAAGGAACAGCCCTATATCACTACGCATCCCGGCGATGGCCCTCTGGTCCGCCAGGCGCAGGACGCGATCATGGCTGCCTTCGAGCCTTCTTGACGCGATGCCGCGTGATCCGCGCGTTGAACGCGCCGACGAATGGTGGGCGAGCCTGTGGGCACGGACGATAATGCACCTGTCTTGGTAGCGAGAGCTGCTCGGTCGTACAAAAGCGATTTCAGGAGAAGGACATGGCGTCGACAAACTTAACGGGTGACCGATCCGAACGCCTCAGCGGCGCTCAGCTGTACATGTTTGCAGTGCTGGCGCTGGTCTACGCCTGCCATCTGATCGATCGGACGATCATTCTCGTCCTCCTCGAGCCGATCAAGCACGAGTTCTCGCTTAACGACACCCAGCTCGGAATGTTGTCGGGCTTCATCTTCGCGCTGGGCACGCTAATCGCCGCCTTGCCGCTCGGGACCCTTGCAGATCGCCGTTCGCGCAAGACGTTGCTTGCCGGATGCATTGCCGTTTGGAGCGGGATGACGGTGCTGTGCGGTTTTGCGACCAGCTTCCTGTCCCTGCTGTTCTACCGAATGCTTGTCGGGATGGCGGAGGCCGGGCTTCAACCGACCGCGCTGTCGATGATGGCGGACGAAGCCCGCGAAAGCCAGCGTCCCAAAGCGGTCGCAATCATTCATATCGGCATACCGATCGGAACCCTGCTCGGCTTCCTTCTCGGCGGATGGGTCGCGACCAATTTGGGCTGGCGGCAGGCCCTGCTCCTGGTGGGGGCGCCGGGCATTTTGCTCGCCGCGGTCGTCCTGCTGACCTTGCGGGAGCCGGTCCGTCAGCGCACCTCCTCGGGCGAAGCCGGCAAGGACGTGCCGACCAGCGAATTTTTTCGCTTGCTGTGGCGCTCGAAGCCGTTGTTGCATGTCGTTGTCGGGCTCGTGCTGTTATGGTTGTGCACCTCCAGCAAATCTGCGTGGATGCCCTCCTTCTTCATCCGCATGTACGGGGTGGATCTGACCACGGTCGGCCTCATCATGTCGCTTTCGGCAGGGGTCGGGGGCCTCGTGGGGAATACATTGAGCGGGTATCTCGCGCAGAAGATCGGGGGCGGCCGCAAGGATCGCCTGATGCTGCTCGCCGCAGCGGGAGCCTTCTGCTACTTCCCATTGGCGCTGGTTACATTGCTTTCGCCAAGTCTGATTTTGTCGGTATTTACGCATTTCACGCAGACGATCTTCTATTTCATGGTGTTCACGCCTGGATATGCGTTGGCCATGGACCTCGCCGATGTTCGCATCCGGGCTCGTACCGCCGCTCTGGTCTCCATGGGCGCTACCGCGATAGGTTACGGCCTCGGGCCCCAAATCGTGGGTTTCGGCAGCGATTTGTTGCGACCGATCTTTGACACACAGTCGTTGCGCTGGGCCCTAGTGCTGATGATGCTGACCGTCCTGTGGTGTGGCAGCCACTTCATCTTGGCCTGGCGTCATCTGCCCAATGAGTCTTCGGCAGGAGAGCCGCATCGGAATCCTGCGCCACATGCCTAGAAGCTCGGACGGCCAGCTCACGCGCCCATCGAGTTCGCCGAAGGACAGCGTGCCGCCACCGACCGTGCTGGTCGCGGGGGGGCATGCCGGCGGCGGGCGGCGACATGGTTGAGGGTCATGGGCGCAAGCCGTCGTTTTCGGGCCTAGCACGGCCGCGGTCGCCGCACGCGCAGTATCGCGCGCTTCTCGGGATCAGGCCGCGACTTCCAGCGTGCCGCCATCCATGGCACCGCAGCAGAATGAGGTTGTTCTATACCGGACAGATACCCGCCTGGAGCCCATTCTTCTTGTCGGGGTAGGAAAAACAGGTAAATCAAACGAGCGGCAAAGCAGATGAGTGGGCGGTAGTCCGCCAGCCGACTCAGCCAGGAGAGAGGAATGCCTCAAGCAACCGCAACACCATCGCTCGCCGAGCCAATGGACGATGCGCGGCCCTCGGCGTGGAAGGTGATCGCGGTCCTGATCCTGGCGGAAATCTGCGCCACCTCTGCGTTGGCGATGCCGATCCCCGCTCTTTCGGCGTGGTTACAAATGTATGGCAGCGCGATTGCCGCGGGGTGGATCATGTCGTCGTTCCTGCTGGTGTCAGCCGCTGTGGCAGCATTGTGCGGCAGTCTCGGCGACCGCTTTGGCCGCAAGCCGGTGATGATCGCGATTCTTGCCGTGGTGTTCGTCGGCAGCTTGATGAGCGCGTCTACCGAGTCCTATGGCTGGGTCGTAGCGGGACGCTGCCTTCAAGGAGCATCCGGGGCAATCCTCCCGCTGGCCCTTGGTCTCGTCCGCGAAGTCATGCCGTCGCATCGCGCGTCGTTGGGGTTCGGAATCATCCTCGCCAGCTCCTCCGCCGCTGCGGCCCTCGGCTTTCCCATTTCCGGCTACATGACCGACAATTACGGTCCGTCGAGCATCTTCTGGTTTGTTGCTCTGTTCGCGGTATTCGCACTGGTCGGCATCGGCCTGGTCCTGCCACGGTCTCTGCGGCTTGATCCTTCCCCGCAGGCGATAGACTGGCTCGGCGGGATTCTGTTCCCGCCAGCAATCGCCCTCCTCCTGCTCGCCATCAGCGCAGGGCGGCAGGCCGGATGGCTGGCCAGCTGGGCGTGGCCCATGGCAATCGCGGGCCTGTTCCTGCTTGCATTCTGGTTCAGGTACGAAAGCCGGCATCCTGCGCCGCTCATCAACGTGCGTCTGCTGTCCAACCGGTACTGCGCCGTCGGGCTGGTGGTGACCGCCCTGGTTGCGATAGGGGCATTCCAGATTGCCGAAACAGCGTCCCTGCTGCTGCAGCAGCCGACCTGGACGGGCGTCGGGCTCGGCGTGACCGCGACGCTGGTGGGGCTGCTCAAGCTGCCCACGACCGGCGCTGGCGCACTGTCCTCGCTCGCCACGGGATGGCTCGCCGGACGCTGGGGGCCCATTCCTTGCACACTGGCGGGTGGCACGATAGTGGCCGCGTCCAGTTTCGCGGTGCTGCCCTTCCTTGACTCGCTGGCCGTCGTCGCCGCGGCACTTCTGACGATCAGTATCGGTCTGACCGCGGCTTTAACGTCCGCTCCGGTGCTTCTCGCGCTGGGCACGCCACACGACCGGACCAGCGAGGTGATGGGCGTGATGGCGGTGGTCCGCGCGGTTTTCCAGGGAGTGGGCGCGCAGCTTGTTGCGGTCATCCTGGCGAGTTGGGTGGTGATCGGTCCCAATGACGTGCACTATCCGGCCGCCCCAGCGTACCGCATGGCCTTCGTTTACATCGGGGTGACGGCGATCCTCATGGTCCTGGCCGTGACCCCCCTGTTGCGCCGCGGCCGCTTGCATCAAGTGTCCTGACCGAAAAGGGCAGATCGAATTGGAGGGCATGCTTCCGAGCCAGGTCATCATTGGGACAGGCAGCGGGCAGGGTATCGGCAAGGCAGTCGCGCTTGGCGCCTTCGCCGAGGGAGCTGCGGTCGCAGTCGTCGACCTCAATGCCGAAGCAGCACAGGCAGTCGCGCGCCAAATCCTTGATCCTGGCGGGCGAGCCGTGGCCTGCCCCGCCGACATGTCGGCCAACGACTCCAACGCACGCGTCTTCGACCGGGCGGAAGCCGGGCTCGGCCCCGTCGCCGGGCTGGTCTGCGCCGGCGTGCGTCGTCATTATGCGCCGGCCGAGCTAATGACCGACGAGCAGCGGGACGTCGTCATCGGCAGGAGCCAAGCGGCGGCGAGGGCTGGCTGTCGCCTGCGATTTTCCTCGTTCGTCCGCGGGATGTTGGGATTGGGTTGCGCACCCGATCCGCTGATGGCCGCCTCGATGACAACTGCGCCGCCGGCGATCACGCCGCCTCCAGCCCGGGGATCGCCCCCTCGCGACGGACCAGCGAGCCCGGCAGCGCGCCGGTCGGCTCGCCGTTGCGGTAGGTTACCTGACCGCGCTTGATCGTTGCTACGTAGCCGTCCGCCGCCTGGGTGAGCCGTCGCCCCCCGCCAGGAAGGTCGTATTTCACCCGTGGCGCGTGCAGGAGGACCGATTGGCAGTCGATCACGTTGATGTCGGCCAGCTTGCCCGGCGCGATGATGCCGCGATCTCCGAGACCGATCAGCGCCGCGGGTTCGCTGGTCAGGGCCGCGACCACCCGCTCGATCGGCATCCGCTCGGCTGGGGCGGCATCGCGGCCCCAGTAAGCCAGCATGGTTGTGGGGAAGCTGGCATCGCAGACGATGCCGTAGTGCGCGCCGCCGTCGCCGAGCCCGATCACAGTGTGTTCGCTGTCCATCAGCGCCCGCGCCGCGCCGAGGTTGCCCGCACAATAGTTGCCCGCCGGCAAGTAGAGCACCGCCTGGCCGTCCTGCTCGAGCATGGCGTCGAGCGCGAATTCCATTAGGTCTTTGCCGGCCCTGGCAGCGCGCGCTCCGAGCTGCTGCTCCGGACCTGGCATGTAGTTGGGGGGATCTCCCAGCGCGACCATCCGGTCGAGGCGGCCGAGCATCAGGTTGACTTGAGGCATCGGATGCTCGGCATCCTCCTCGGCAAGGATGCGCGCGCGGAATTCGGGATCGCGCAAGGCAGCGACGCGTCCGGCCAGCGGCAGATCGGCGATCTGGGCCCAGCTCGGTCGCCGGCACAGCGGGTTGAACGATAGATCGAGGCCATACATGAAGCCGATCGGGCGAGGGAACACCTGCCCCTTGATGTCGAGACCGGCGGCATTGGCGTTCGCCACCGCCGTTACATAGCGCTCCCAGTGCGCCGGGTTCTGGGGCGATTGGGTCAGCGAGAAGGACAGCGGCCGACCCGAATGCGCGGCGATGTCGCGCATGATCTCCACCTCGCCCTCTGGCTCGGCGTCGTAGTCGGGGACCAGCTGGAACACGCCGCCCCCCGCCTGGCGCAGTCCTTCGCCGAGCGCGAGCAACTCCTCGCGCGCGCTTTGCAGGCTTGGGATCATCTCGCCCCCGGCGCTGCGATGCGACAGAAGACGTGAGGTGGAAACCCCGATGGCACCGGCGCGCACCGCTTCGGCGACGAGCCTGGTCATCTCGGCGAGATCCTGCGGCGTCGCCTTGTCGCGATCGGCGCCGCGCTCGCCCATGACGTAGACGCGCAGGGCGGAGTGGGGCACCTGCACCGCAATGTCTATGTCGAGTGATCGGGAATCGAGCACGTCGAGGTAGTCGGGAAAGCTCTCCCAGTTCCACGGCAGCCCGACGGTCATGACGATCTCGGGGACGTCTTCGACGCCTTCCATCAGCCGGACCAGGCGGTCGCGGTCATCGGGCTTGCAGGGTGCGAAGCCGACCCCGCAGTTCCCGGCGAGCACGGTCGTGACGCCGTGGACACTCGATGGCGTGAGCCGGTGCTCCCAGGTTGCCTGGCCATCGTAATGGGTGTGGACGTCGACAAACCCCGGCGTGACCAGCAGCCCGCGGGCGTCGATTTCCTCGCGTCCGCAGCCGGTTACCTCGCCGACCGCAGCGATGACCCCGGCCGCAATCGCGACGTCGGCTTCGTAAGCTGGCCTGCCGGTGCCGTCGGTCACGGTGCCGCCGCGAATGACGATGTCGTATTGGGCGGTCACGGGCGTTCTCCTCGCAGGGTTTAGTAATCGAGTAGCGCGACCATGATTTCCCGCGGTCCCGTATAGCTGTTGCGTCCGTGCGCGACCTGGAGGTTGTCGAGCACCATGATGTCGCCGTTTTGCCACGGCCATGCGAGTTCGATCTCCTGGTAGATCCGGATGATCGTGTCGGCTTCGGCCACGCTCAACATTTCCCCGCTGTCGAGGAACATGCCGGACGGTCGCTTCTGTTTGGCGCGGACCTCGGCGAGGATCTCGCGAAAGCCGTCGCGATCGAAGGTGCGATTGGTGTGGAGGTTACAGCGGTAGAAGCGCTCGCCAGTCTTGGGGTGGACGGTGAAGGTCTGGGTGACGTCGAGCATCGTCAGACTGCCGTCCTCGTTCCAGATCGGCGTGATCCCAAGCTCTGCGCAGCGGCGCTCGCACTCTTCCCGGTCGTCGGTGCAGAAGGCGTCGTTCCAGGCGATCTTGTCGGGGTGATCGATCGTAATGAGGCCGTCCGTCGAATGCGCCGGGCCGAAGTTGCGGACGATGTGCACTTCGTGGCCCTCGAGCTTGGCGCGGAGGTCGGCGGGGAGACGGCGCATGAATTCGTGCATACTGCCGATGATCGTCTCGCCGCCGGTTTGCGACGCCTGTTTGCAGAAGAAGGCGATCCGCGGCGGATAGGACTTCATGTAGGCCATCTCGCTGTGCAGCATGATCTTGTAGTTCTCGACCAGCCGGGTCGATTCCAGCACGTTGCCCTTGATCTGCTTTCGCGGCGACATCCCGCCTACGTACCCTGGCTGGTAAGTCGGGAAGACCGACGCGAAAGCGTTGAAGTCCTCGGCCGAGGCGACCGGGAAACCGCGCAGCACTATCGCACCGTGTTCGAGGATCAGCCGATCGAGTTCCTCCCGGTGTGTGGCGCACCATTCGACGAATGCGGGAGTGTCGGAGAATGGCCCTTCGCTCGCCTCGATGAACAGCGGCGGGACTTCCGCGCCGCCCTTCCAGCCGGTGACGCCGGGCCCGAGCGTGTCGAGCGCGACGGGGATGCGGTCGATCGGATGCCGCGGTAGCTCGCTCGCCTGGTCAAATGCTGTAGCCATCGATTCTCTCCTTGACCTATGCGCGCAGTCGCCATCGGTTGGCTGATCAGTTGCGGCCACCCGTCGTCAGGATGTCGCCGCCGGTTCGGCGGAGGCTTTCTCGGGCGCTTGCCCGGTCGCCATGAAGCCACCTCGGAAATTGCGCTTCGCCAACGCCGCGCGAAGGCCGTCCGGGTTGTAGTAGTCGCGCCACGATTTGATCTTGCCGCCCTCGATCTCGAACACGGTTGCCAATTCGGCGGTCGCGACCACTTCACCCTTGTCGTCGATCAGGTCGTCCCACCGCTCATTGAACACCCGGTTCCCGTCAACGGCGAAGTAGCGATTGCGGCAGCGGAAGGTCGTGATTCCATAAACGGGCGCGCTGTTGGCGAGGTGGTCGAGTGTTTCCTGCCGCGAATACAGTTTCTTGGTGCCCGTATCGAAGAAAGCGTCTTCGGCCATGTAGCGGCGAATGTTGTCAAGGTCGTCCGCGTTCGACTTGCCGAAGCCAGCGAGGAAGTCCTTCACGATTAGCAAGGGGTCGCTCATCTCTCCTCCGATGGTAAGTCGCGCGTCCGGAAGGCGCTCAGATGTTGACTGCTGCCAGCATAGCCTCCGGGTAGCGCAAGCCGGCCGGTTTCCCGATCGCGTCGAGTCGGCCCAACTCCTCGGCGTCCAGCGCGATGTCGGCGGCGGCGATGCTGTCGCTCATCGTCCGGCGGCGTTTGACCCCGGGGATCGGGACGATGTCCGGGCGCTTGGCCAGCAGCCAGGCGAGCGCGACCTGCGCAAGTGAGGCGCCCCTGGCCTCCGGCAACCGTGCGAATGACATCGAGGATCGCGAGATTGGCCTCGTAGTTGCCCGGGGCATAGCGCGGATCGTGGAGCCGCCAGTCGCTGTCGGTCATCTGGGATCGGGGTATCGCGCTGCCGGCGAGGAAGCCCCGGCCAAGGGGGAGTAGGGGACGAAGCCGATGCCGAGCTCGGCAGTCACGGGCTGAATATCGTGCTCGACCTCGCGCTCCTACAGCGAATACTCGGTCTGGACCGCAGTGACCGGATGCACCGCGTGCGCTACGGATCGTCTCGGCGCTTGCCTCGGAAAGACCGACGTGAAGCCCCTTGCCTTCGCGGACCAGCTCGCCCAGCACGCCCATCGTCTCCTCGATGGGGACCTTGGGATCGATCCGGTGCTGGTAATAGAGGTCGACCCGATCCGTCCCGAGGCGCTTCAGCGACCCTTCGATGGCACGGCGAACATTGGCGGGCGAGCCGTCGACGCCCGTGGAGCGGGTTTCGCCGTCGAAGCGGAAGCCCCACTTGGTGGCCAGAACGAGGCCATCGCGCTTGCCTTTGATGGCCTGACCCAGCAGCAGCTCGTTGCCGTGCGGTCCATAGATTTCCGCGGTATCGAAAAAGGTCACTCCAAGGTCGATCGCCGCATGGATCGTGGCGATCGATTCGGCGTCGTCGGCGGGACCATAGGAGGCTAATCCAGCCTTCATCGGCATGCAGCCGACGCCGATCGCCGACACTCTCAGGCCCTGTCCGAGGACGCGGTGACGCAAGCCTGCTCTCCTTCTCCCCAGCGGGCTGTCATGGGCGCCGCGGTGCGATTGAGTTACCGATTAGCACGATGGCGCCCGCCAGCGAAAGCGATTCGAATGCACTCGGCGCAATAGGTTTGGCTACGTTCGCATGCTCGAAGGCGCGTATTTGGCACTTTACGAAGCGGTAAATAGAGTTTTCGGAATTCCGTCGCGGGCCTAGCGCGATTTCAGCCTTGAGGAAGACGGTGAAGCCGTAGTCCTTCTCGTCGATGGCGCGGTCGTGTTCGAGGAATGCGGTGAGTTTGGCGTAGCCCTCCTCGTCCATGTTGAGCGCGGCCAGCGGCGCAAGCTCGCGGCGAAGCGTCGAAGTCGACGCAAGGATCTCGCCGATCGCGACGTGCTCGAGCTGAAGCCAGATCGCCGCCATATGGACGACCGCAGAAATGTCCGGGCGCGTTGTGAAGTAGCCGCCGCCTGGACCGCGGCGAACATTCATGAGCTGCTCCTGACCCAGCAGCGCAGCGGCCTGGCGCAGCGTCGGGCGGCTGATGCCCAGGCGTCGGAGAAGCTCCTCTTCTTGTCCCAACAGGGTGCCAGGTTCGCGCTGGATGCATTCCTGCCGCAGTTGATTGACGGCCCTGCGGACCACCGGCTGCGACTTCGAGCCCGGCTGGCGAGTGAGGATCAATGGTTCATAGGTACATGTCTCACGGCTCCTGGTGAAGACCAGCTTGCTTTCGATAAACCGGATATGGTCGCGAAAGCCACATCCGCCGGTCACAGGTCTCGGATTTTTCCAACTGGCACGGTGGTGCCTGCATAGGGAAAGTTTCCCGCAGCCTATCCCTGTACTTCAATTGCCGTTATCCCGAGCTGCCGCCAAATCGCCGTCGGTCGCACCCGCAACTCGGATGTCCGGCCGCTGGGCGGCTCTGCGAGAGGAGATGATGATGGATCCGCGCGATGAAGATTAAAGCGGCGGTCGCCACCGCGGCCAACGCGCCGCTGCAGATCATGACCGTCGATCTCGCGCCTCCCGGTGAGGGTGAGGTTCTCGTTCGGATGCACGCGGCCGGCCTGTGCCACAGCGACCTCAGCATGATGGAGGGCAAGATCGCGCGCTATGGCTTCCCGATCGTGCCCGGTCATGAGGGTGCCGGCACGGTGGTGTCGTGCGGGCCGGGGGTGACCGGCCTCGCACCCGGCGACCACGTCGTTCCCGTCGCCGTGCCGGAATGCCGGGTTTGTTCCAATTGCACCTCGGGCAGGACCAATGCCTGCATCGAGATGCGCAACCTGCCTTCGCCGCGGTTCGCTCTGGATGGCGCCCCGGTCGCCGCGTTCTGCGGCCTCGGCACGTTCGCCGACCACGCGGTCATCACCGAAAGCCGGCTGGCAAAGATCCGCGCGGACGCTCCGGACGACATCGCTTGCTACATCGGGTGCGGTGTGGTCACCGGGGTGGGCGCGGCGCTCCAGACTGCGAAGGTCGCGCCCGGCTCGTCGGTGGCCATCGTCGGGATGGGCGGAATCGGTCTCAGCGTGCTGCAAGGTGCTCGGATCGCGGGTGCGGCGAAGATCATCTGCATCGATCTCAATCCCGAGCGCGAGGCCATTTGCCGTGATTACGGCGCGACCCACTTCATCGAGGCCCGGTCCGCGCCTGACCTGGTGTCCGCGATCAATGCGATCGTGCCGGGCGGGGTCGACTTCGGGTTCGAGTGTGTCGGCCATCCGGCGCTGATGCGCAGCATGCTGGAAGCGACCAATCCCGGGTGGGGGGTGGGGATCAGTGTCGGGATCCCGCCATCGGGCACCGAGCTCGTGTTCGACCCGGCCACCTTCATGATGGGCCGCAGCTGGAAGGGATCGCTGCTCGGCGGAGAAAAAACGCGCACGACCATTCCCCGCCTCGTCGACTGGTATTGCGACGGGTTCCTCAAGCTCGATGAGCTGATCACTCACCGCCTTTCGCTCGACGAGATCAACCGCGGCTTCGACTACATGAAGAGCGGCGAAGCAATCCGTTCGGTCATCATTTTCGACTGACCGGGCGCGCCTGGGCCAAAGCTATCGTTGCGGATAGCAAGCGAAGCCGCGACCGACGGTGGCGCCACCATCGACGGTGAGTTCCTGGCCGGTAAGCCCTGGCGCCGCGTCGGAAAGAAGGAACAGGCAGGTTTGCGCGATCTCGTCGGCAAGCACGGGCTTGCCGGTCGGCACCATTCGCTCGATCAGGTCCGAGTCGAACGACATGCGACCGTCGGGTGCGAGGGTTACACCAGGCGCCACCGCATTGACGCGAACCCCGCGCGCCGCCCACTCGACCCCAAGCTGGCGGACCAGCCCGGCGGCGCCCGCCTTGGCTGCGGCATAGGCAGCGATGCCCGGCGCAGCCATCTGCCCGCCGGTTGAGGTTATGATGATGATCGAGCCGGAGCCTTGCGCCAGCATCGCTCGGCCGGCCTCCTGCGCGCAGCGGAACGGGCCGGTCAGGCCTTGCTCGAGATTTGTAGTCCAGTCGTCCTCGCTTACGTTTTCGGCCGCAGCATGCCGACGGGTCATGCCGGCGCAGACAAGCCCGTCGATGCGACCGAAGGCTGTGATGGCGGAATCGACAAGTGCGCGGGCCATCGCGCGGCTCGAGGCATCTCCCGCTATGGTCTCGACAGCGGTGGCGCCACGCGCCCGGCAGTCCGAAGCGGTGGCGGCGAGTGCATTCGAATCGAGATCGCACAGTAGCAGACGGGCTTTCTCCGTCGCCGCCGCAAGCGCGACCGCACCGCCGATGCCGCTGCCCGCTCCAGTTATGGCAACGATCCGCCCTGCGAGATTGGCTCCTGCGTCAGGCACTGGCTTTCTCCTGCCCTGGGTCAGCTGATCGCCGCGACTTCGGCTTCGCGGACGGCATCCGGGCTCGGCTTTCGCTTGGCGATCGCCCCCTGCAGCTTGAGCGCCGGTAGCAGAGCAAAGGCGGCCACGACCGCCATCCCCAGCAAGGCCATGTCGTAGGAACCGGGCGAGGGATAGAAATGGCCATCGTTCCCCCGCACGCTGGACAGGGCCAGCATGCTGTTGATCGCCTGTGCGCCGATAGCCTGACCGCTCGCCCGGAAGACGGCCATCATACCGACCGCTTCGCTGGTGCGGCTCTCCGGTGTTATCGCGACCATCGTCGTGGAAAACGCGGCGGCGCACGCCGAGACTCCGAAGTTCATCAGCGAAAACCCGACGATCACCAGTGGCAGCGAACCGCTGAAGGTCAGCGGAACGAGGCAGGCAAGACTTCCCACCATGCATCCGATCACGATTGCGTAGCGTGTACCCGATCGCGCGATGATCGCGGCCGCCACCATCGAGCCGATCATTCCGACGACCAGGGTCGGCGTCTTGACAGCCCCCATCATCGTTGCGGAAAGGCCGAAGCCAACGCCGGTTTCAGGCGATTGCTGAAGCAGCGGCGCCAAGACCAAGAGCGCCTGCATGATGCTCACCGAAATCGCAAAATAGCCGAGGTTTGCCGCGAGGACGCCGGGCGAGGAAAACATCCGGACATCGATCAGGGGATTAGCGCAGCGGCGCTCGTGGAGATACCAGGCGACGAGGATGAGCAACGAGCTGGGCACGACCGCCAAGGCCATCGCGCCAAGCGCCCGACCTTCCCCGAAGAGCGTGATGAAGACCAGTAGCCCGGCAATGCCCAGGCTGAACAGCAGGCCGCCGATCCAGTCGATGCGTCCTGCCGGCGCCCTTGCGCCATCAGGCGGCAGGAGGAGCAGCGCCGCCACGAAGGCTACAGCGGAAAGTACAAGGTGGAAGCCGAAGATGGACCACGCGCCGAATTGGTCGGTCAAGCTGCCAGCGACGATAAGGACCAGCGCCGAACTCGCCGCGGCCAAAGTGATGGTTACGCTCACGCCAAAGGGGATCTTGTCCGCCGGCAGGTGCTCGCGCATGATGCCCAGGATCAGCGAAAGGATGACCCCCGCGGCGCCCTGCACGGTTCGTGACGCGACGATCACCCAAAGATCCTCGGTGATCATGCCGATGACCGATCCCGCTGCGCTCAATGCCAGCACGAGAAGCGTGATCCGCCGCCGCCCATACATGTCGCCGAGCCGACCGAACACCGCGGCGCCCACCGCCGACACGAGCAGATAGGAAGAAAAGATCCAGCCGATTCCGGCGTCGTTCCCGAACATGCCCTGCCAGGCGTGCATCCCGGCCAGCACCGCGACCGAGCCGGCGACCGAGACGAGCTCGACGACTTGCAGCACGAGCAGAATGACCCATTGTCGAGCCGACATCAATTCATCCTCCACTTATCCAGGCGAGTTGCCCCAGGCGAACGCTTGCGCATCTCTCACACCATTCAGGCGCGGTGGGGCAGTTGGTTCGCCGCCGAGGCGCTCGATAACGAAGCGGCCCGGCGGGTTGGGCGCATCGTCGGCATGGTACTCGCGAATTTGGACGTATTTGGCGTCCGGGGCCGCAATGCCATCGATTTCCTCGCCCGCGCGCACCAGACTGGCGGCGAGTTCTGCCCAAGGGGACTTGGGTGGCAGTCACTACGCGGGGAGGCCTTGGGGAAAGTCGGCTTCGCCGGCCGACACGAATTGGGTTCGGACTTCTTCTAGGCGCCGTTGGTGAGCGCCTTCGATGACCTTGACCGCCGCGGCACCCAGCACGAGCCGCTGCGGTGGCGGAGAGTGGTGCATGGCGTCGAGGATGATGCGCGCGGCTCGATCGGGATCGCCGGGCTGTGCGCCGAGCCCTTCCGCTGGAGAAAGCCGTCTCCTCGCAACCTCCCGGTAGGCGTCGACGCGCGAGCGAGCCAGCGTGCGGGCGTCGCCGTAGAAACCCGTCCGGAAAGCCCCGGGCTCGACGATCATCGTCTCGATGCCGAGCGGCCGGCACTCCTCGCGAAGAGCTTCCGAAAGTCCCTCGAGCGCGAATTTCGAGGCCGCGTAGAAACCCGAACCAGCGCGTGCGGCGATGCCGCTCACCGAGGACATGTTGACGATGAAGCCGCGCCCGCGCTCGCGCATTCCCGGCAGCATCGCCTTGGTCGCCGCGACCGCCCCGAAGAAATTGACCTCGAAGAGCGCTCGGTACTCGGCCTCGCTGGTCTCCTCGACCGCGCCGACAAGCCCGTATCCGGAGTTGTTCACCAGAACCCCGATGGGCCCGAGCAGCGCCTCCGCTTCGCGTATCGCGGCGGCAATGGACGCGGCATCAGCGGCATCGAGCTTGATCGGAAGGAGGTGGCCGCTGCCCCGATCGGAGTTGGAAAAGGCCGATGGGTTTCTCGTGCCCGCCGCGACGGTACCTCCGCGATCGAGCACCGCGCCGACAATCGCTCGACCAAGCCCGCTGGAAGCGCCAGTGACCAGCCAGGGAAGAGAGAGCCAATCGGTCATCCCCGCAGACGGTTCAGCACCGGCTCTCCGGACGCCCTATGGTGCATTCGGCCCAGTATGCTAACCTCAACAGACTGCCTCTCGCGCTGGCCCGTTCGCAAGCCATATAAGCCTATAGGGGTATAGCAATTTATCGATACGATCAATGCCTCTTGCGGAGAAACAGCTTCAGGAACGAGAATGCCGTTACGCTTCGTCGTGACATGCGGTTATAGTTGTAACGGAATTGGGCGATGGGCCCTGAGGCCTGTGCTGATTTATCGGGAGCGAAGGGGGCGCCATGACCGAGGAAACCCAACCTCCCCAGCCGGCGGTCCGTTCGGAACGCCGCGGTGCGATTCTTCTGGTTCGCATCGACCGGCCGGAAGTGCGCAATGCGATCTCGCCGGCGGTGAGCACCGAATGCGCGGCGCAGTTCGATCTGTTCGCCGCCGATCCGTGGTTGCGCGTGGCGATCCTCACGGGCACCGGCGGCCAGGCGTACTGCGCGGGATCGGATCTGCGCCCGCAGCGGACCAAGGTGCCGAGGCCGGCGACCGGCCTTGGCGCCTGACGGAGCGTTTCGATCTCGACAAGCCGATCATCGCCGCGCTCAGCCCGGCTGCGGTGCGGGCGTGTAAGCAGCTGGTGACGCGTGGCGGCGCCGAACCCTCGGTCGAGGCGGCGATGCGCGCACAGGCGGACTACCCGGCGGTGAAGGCGATGTTCGCCTCCGGTGATGCCAGGGAAGGTGTCCGCGCCTTCAGGGAGAAACGTGCACCGGAACGGCGGAGCTAGAGCGCGGTCAACGCTGCACCTGGCCGCGTGGCGCGACGAGGTGCTGGTAATAGTTCCGCTCGAACGTCTGGATCGTCACTTCCTGCTCGGGATTGGGGCGGATGGCCTTCATCCGGCTCGACTTCACGCCCTGCTGGATCGCCTTGATGTTGTCGAAATCCTGCTCGAGGAAATAGCAGGCCCCCTTGAAGCTCTCCATTGTCGGATAGAATTCGGGCTCGACGGTCGAGGGCGCGTCGGGTGCGCTGCGTTCCAGCCACCAGATGTCGAAGATCGCCGAATCCGGGTCGTCGCCGTTGGGACGTGCGCGATAGCCCTGCCAGCCGTCAATCGTCGGCAGCACGATCATGTTGGGAAATATGTTCCAGGCGGTGCCGGCGCGCTGCAGGTCCTCAGGCGTGACCTCCACAGGGTAACGAGCCCCGTCCTCGGCCATCGCCTCACTGTGAAAGCGCACGAACGCCTGGTTGACCTCGTCGAAGGTCGCGGTTTCGGGTAGGTCGGTGAGCAGCCGCTCAGCCGCCTTGAGTCCATGCCGCCCCCACAGCGCGCCCAGCGTGCGGTTCATCTCCTCGACGTAGGCATAGCGCGCCATGCGATAGTCGATCGGCGGCGCAGACGGGTCGGGCTCAGGGGGACGGACGAAATGGAAGGCGAACAGCGAATGCTTGCCGTGCGCTTGCGAGAATGGCTTGCGATTCCCGAACTTCAGGGCCTGGGGATGGGTGGTGGCGGTGTGATAGCTTTCGAGGAATGCCTCCAGCACCACTTTCCAGTTGCACTCGAGGACCACGGTCTTGTGCCAGGTCAGGCGGGTGTTCTTGTAGTCGAACTTGGCGAAGACCTCAGGCAGCGGATGGAGGTACTCTTCGAGCGGCTCGATCTCCGGATCGAGCGTGATGAAGACCCAGCCTTCCCACAGCCCGACGCGGACCTCGCCGAGGTTCACGTCGACCCCGCAGATGCCGCCGGTCGCGGCCCAGTCGTCCTGGTGGAAGACGAGACGATTCTCGCCAGTGCTGTCCCAGGTCCAGCCGTGAAACCGGCAGACAATGCTGTCGCCGGTCCCACCGATCCCCTCTTTCAGGCGGCGGCCGCGGTGCGGGCAGACATTGTGGAAGGCGCGGATTACGCCATCCTTACTGCGGACCACGAGGATTGATTCGTCGGCAATGTCGAACACGTAGTACTGACCGGGCTTGGCCACGAGCTCCTCACGACAGGCCATCAGCCAGGTGTGCGGCCAGAGCATTAGCTTTTCGCGCGCGACGAATTCAGGCTTGTAATAGCCGTCCACGGGCACGTAGTCCGGCCGTATCGTAGAGAGCAGCTCAGCAAAGTCGACGGTCATTGTCCCCTCCAGCGGCGGCGCTTCGGCGCCCGGATCGCGCGAACACCGGAATTCCTATAGAGGTGTTGTTATTGGGCCGCAATCGACAGAATCGGCGTCAAATCAATTGATGTTGGCTATTCAGATGCTGGAATACCCGCTAGCGTGACGCCCGCGTCGATAACGCCAGAGGTTACGCAGGGGCGATGGGTGTCCGCCCGGCGACGTACTCCGAGGAGAGTCGAGACATGCTGGAGACCAACAAGGCCAACGCCCGGCGCTTCGTCCACGGCATCTCGCGCGAGATGCCCGACGACATCTTTGCGCCGGATTTCGCGGGCTGGTCCGGGCTCTCGGGCGACATTCCCGGGCCGATCTTCCTCGAACGCGCCAAGCTCCTCGGCGAAGTGTTTCCCGACGGCCTGGACTTCGAAATCTTCGAGACAATTGCCGAAGGCGACATCGTTGCGTTGCGCTGCACGTCCACCGGGACTGTCTTCGATGGACGCCCCTATCGCAACGACTACCATTACCAGTTCGTGTTCGATGGCTCCGGCCGCATTCGCATCGTACGCGAATACATGAACGTACAGGTCGCAGCGGAAGTCATTCGTCCCGCATTCGCCGAGATCATGCGCCGCAAGGGTTGAAGCAGAGGGACCGCCAATGGAGCTGCAACTGACCGGCAAGCGTGCGCTCGTCACCGGGAGCTCGGGCGGAATCGGCAAGGCGATCGCCGAGGCCCTCGCCGGGGAAGGCGCCGACGTCATCGTCCATGGTCGCAATGTCGAGCGGGCGGAGGCAACGGTTGCGGGGCTGTCCGGACCGGGCCGCTTCGGTTTCGTGATCGGCGACCTCGCCACCCAGGACGGTGCCGACGCCGCGGCGGAGGCTGCGCTAGATGCTTTCGGTGGCATCGACATACTGGTCAACAATGCGGGCGCGGTGAAGCCGCTCAATTGGGAAAAGACCAATATAGCGCACTGGATCGAGCGCTTTGAAGAGAATGTCTTCTCGATGGTGCGGATGATCACGCGGATAGTGCCGCAGATGCGGCAGCGAGGCTGGGGACGGCTGATCCAGATAGGCAGTTCGAGCGGCACCAGCGCGCTCGCCGTCGCGCCGGACTATGCGGCCGGCAAATCGGCGATACTCAACATATCGGCCAGCCTGGCTAAGCAGTACGGCCAGTACGGGATCACCGCCAACACGGTCAGCCCCGGCGTGATCCTCTCCGAGCTGATCACCTACCGCTTCAAGGCGCTCGCCGAGAAGACCGGCAAGCCGGCCGAGACCGACCGCGACTTCTATGAACTCATGCTGGAATACGACCGGTCGGTGGCCAACCCGCTGCACCGGCTCGGCCATCTGCACGAAGTCGGCGACCTGGTGGCGTTCCTCGCGAGTCCGCGGTCGGGCTACATCAATGGCGCCAATATTCGCATCGACGGCGGCAACGTCGGAACCATTAACTGAGCATGCGATAGCGAGACGGACTGCCGGTCAGGCAGGAGCCTTCAACGCAAACTCCCGTTTCTTCGCGTCGAAAACGTCGCGGGCCACCTGGTTGGCCCGGAACAGCGCGGAAGGTGTGCGCTCGCGTCCGATCAGGAGCTGGCCGTAATAGCAACCTTCGTCGAGCGCCGCGCTATCGGCCTCGCTCAGGTTGGCCGCCCGCAGCGGAACCTGGCGGTCGATATGGGTCTCGGCGCGTTCTATCCAACCGGAATCGTGGGGCATGCCGAAGAACGAGGCGACTTTGCCGAGCACCGCCGGCGGATCCGCGAGCAGGTCCTCGAAGCGGATCTCGAGCAGGTTCTCCGGCTTGATCCGCGGCATGACGTGGTAGCCGCGGGCGATGCAGAACGACCAGTAGTCGGCGAAGCGGCGAACGTCCTGAGGCCCATCGATCCGGGCAAGGAACGGATCGGACTCAGGGGGGTCGAGTTCCAGCGCGGTGCGGCGCACTTCCTCGTCCGACGGCGGATCATATTGGTAGGAGACGATCTGCTGGAAATGCATGTGGTTGAGCATCGACAGAGCGGCTTCGCGGCCATCGCGGTGGATGTGCACGAAGCGGGCATCGGGAAAGGTGTCGACCAGCCCCTCGAGGAATTCGAACGAGGCCCCCGAGCGTTCGATCCACATCTTTCGCCCGAATTTGCCTGCAAGCCATTCGAACAGCGCCGGGTAATGCTGGGACAACGGCAGCGTCGGCCGCGAGCGCGCCCACGCGAGCATCTCCTCGAACAGCGGCTCGGGCTCGGCGGTCAATGCGGGCAGGGCGATCTCGAGGAGCACGGGGATGTGCCCGTGCCACTTGTCGGCCAGCGCCTTGCGGTCGACGAGGATTTCCTTGATCTTCTTCGATCGCGTCTTCCAGAAATGGGCCAACTCCATGTCCCGGGTGAGCATCGTCGCCAGATCCTCGCCGCTCATCGGCGCGGGCGAGAAGCGGTTGATCATGTCGAGGCCGCCGAAGAATTCGCTCAGTACTAACGCCTGGCGGTTCTCGGCGAGAAGCGTCGATAGCAGCGTGGAACCGCAGCGGCCGGTGCCGATGACGAAATTGGCCTGCATCGTCTTTCTCTCCGCGCCATTGCAGTATTTGAATGACGAGATGGCAGGTGCTAAGCTGAATTTCTGCGTTGCAACCTGGCACACTCGATAGGATAGAGTGTGTTCTAATGGCGCAGCGCATCGCCGTAAAGCGGCGGCGAAGGGAAGTGGACTAATGACCACGGACGGTTGGATCAGGCCTGCGCATGTTCCCGAGCAGTTGGTCAAACCATTCGATTTCCGAACCGGCATCGTCGATCGCCCCCAGGAAGCGGTGGGCGCGCTGCTCGACGGGCCGCCGGTGTTCTTTTCGCCACTCCTCCACCATCCGCTGCGCAAGGGGGTCGGCGCATGGATTGTGGTCGGCGCCGTGGAAGCGCGCGAGGTGCTGGGCAATCCCGACCGCTTCCCCAGCACCGGGTTCGGCAGCTATGCCGATTCGGTCGGCGAGAGCTGGCGGCTGACCCCGCTGGAGATCGATCCGCCAGACCACCGCCAGTACCGCGCCCTAATCAACCCGCTGCTGTCGGCACGGCGGATCAAGGAGCTAGAGCCCAAGATCCGTGCGTGGTGCATCGAGCTGATCGATCACTTCGCCGACCGCGGCCACTGCCGCTTCGCCGACGAGTTCGCCCGGATTTTCCCGACCGGCTTGTTCCTCGATATCATGGGCTGGTCGAAAGCCGAGCTGCCGCGGTTCATGGACTGGGAAAAGCGCTTGCTGACCAGTCCGACCGCCGAGGAGCGCGCCGCTGCCTTGCGCGAGCTGCTCGCGTACCTTCGGGCGCAGATCGCAGCCCGGCGCGTGAGCCCGACGGACGACCTCATCACCTGGGCTGTGAACGCTAGGGTCGACGATCGCCCGACGACCGACGACGAGATCGTCGGGATCGTGCTGCTGCTCTACACCGCCGGCCTCGATACGGTCACCAACAGCTTGTCGTTCGTGTTCCGCCATCTTGCCGAGGACCAGGAGTTGCAGGCGCAGCTGCGCCGGCCCGGCGCCGATCTGGCGCGGACGATCGAAGAGATGCTGCGGCTCTATTCACCGGCTACGGTGCAGCGCATGGCGGCGGTCGACACGACCATCGGCGACGTCGCGGTGAAAGCGGGAGACCTTGTCACAGTGTCGACCACCGGCGCCTCCCGCGATCCCCGCGAGTTCCGGGAGCCCGACAGCCTGCATCCCGAGCGCAATCCCAATCCGCACTTTGCGTTCGGTTTCGGTGTCCATCGTTGCGCCGGGGCGCAGCTCGCCCGACTAGACATGGCCATCGCTGTCGAAGAATGGTTGCGCCGGATTCCGACCTTCCGGCTCGAGGACGGCGCCCAGCCCCGCTACATCGGCGGCGCGATCATGGCGCTGGATGAAGTGCCACTGGTCTGGTCGAGCGAAGCGACTCCCGAATGACGCTGCGCGCCATCGCCGATCTCATGGGCGAGCTCGAGAAGCTGCCGGACAAGGTCGGCTATCCCGCGCCCCAGCATCGTAGCGAGTACGACCGTTTCGTGATGTCGATCCTTGCGACCGCCTACAACTACTGCATGGGCGCGCGCACCGATCTCGCTAACGTGGTTCCCTGGGGCGGGCTCCCCTATCCGTGGGCTGCGGCGAACCCGGATGACGCCTACCGCTTCGTTGCGATCAACGGCGCCGGGACCTACCGGGTTTCAGGCATCCGCGGCGAAGAGAACCACGCGACGATGATGATGCGCCCTACCGGGCCCAACACCGGCGGCGGGCCGGGGCCGTCCCTCGGAGAAATCGACCTGCTCGACCGGCCTTGCGATGACGAGGGCCGTTTTTGCTTTTTGTTGTGCGCGGAACAGCCCGCGGATGATAACGGCGACTGGGTGCGCCTCGATCCCCGCACCACCAGCCTGTTCTGCCGCCAGGTGATGCTCGATCCGGCCGGGCGCGACACGGTCTGGGCAATCGAGCGGCTGGACGCCTCGTCGGTGCCGTGCGTTCCTTCACGGGAGGACACCGAAGCCGCCTTTCGCAACTTCGTCGGCTACGTTCCGAGGATCGTGGAGTTCAATCTCGTCGAGGCCAAGCGGCTCACCGAGCTGCCGGTCAACACGCTGGCTCCGTTGCGCTTTTCGGCGTCGGGCGGGATGCCAGCGCAGATGTATTTCACGGGCATGTTCGATGTCCCGGACGACGAGCTGCTTGTGCTCGAGGCGCCGGCGCCTGAGTGGTTCCGCTATCTCGGCGTGCAATTGTTCGACCGCATGTACAACACGATTGATTTCGTGGCGCACCAGTCCAGCCTCAATAATTGGCAAGTCGAACCGGACCGCGACGGTCGTTACCGTATGTTCATCGCCCTGCGCGATCCGGGTTTTCGCAACTGGCTCGACACGGGGGGCATGACCTACGGCGGGGTGATGTGGCGCTGGCACACCGCCGCGTCGTTTCCCGAGCCCGAGGCGCGGCGGATGACGGTGGCCGAAGCGCACCGGCTGTTCGCAGACGCGCCAAAAGTGACTTCGGACGAGCGTGTTGCGGCGCTCAGCGCGCGGTCACAGGCGTTCCAGGCCCGGCGCCGCTGGTAGCGCACGCGAAGAAGGAGTTACGACAATGGAAGCGCTAGACCGGCTTTTGGCGATCGAGGAGATCAAGCAGCTACGCGCGCGCTACTGCCGGGCGATTGACACCAAGGACTGGGATTTGCTGGCAAGTACGCTGGCTCCTGACGTCGAGCTGGACCTTCCGTCGCTGCGCGCAGGCGGAAGGGAAGTACGCGGGACCGCGGCATTCCTCGCCCTGGTCAAGGAGTGGTTCGGCTCGGCTCCGTCGCTCCATGCCAACCATCTGCCGGAAATCGCGCTGCTGTCGCCCGACCGAGCCACGGGGATCTGGGCGCAGGAGCACTATCTCGGCCCGCTCTACAAAGCCGGCGTCCATCATGGCCACGGCTACGGCTACAGCCACGACGAATACGCGCGGATCGAGGGTGAATGGAAAGTTGCGAAAGTGCGGCTGCAGCCGCTGTTCACCATCGAGTGATTCGGCACCTCAGCGCCGGAAATCGACCCAGTCCGCGATTTCGGGAACCTTGAGTCCGGGGTTCAACACCATGCGCCCGCCGTCGACGAACAGCTGCTGCCCCGTGACGTAACTGGATTCCCGGCTGGCCAGGAAAGTGGCTACGGCTGCCAACTCGTCGACTTGACCGTTTCGGCCGAGCGGGGTCGTGCTGACCAGCTGCTCGCGCAGCCCAGGGGTGGTCGAGGTGCTCGACAGCATCAGCTCGGTTTCGAACGCGCCGGGCGCGATCGCATTGACCCGTATTCCATACTGCCCAAGGTCCAGCGCCGAGCTTCGCGTCAGCATGGCGAGCCCTGCCTTGGTAACATGGTAGGTCGTCCCGCCGGGACGGCACACTGCGGCGCCGGTCGAGGTGATGTTGATGATCGAGCCGCCCCGCCGCTCGCGCACCATGATCCGCCCGACGAGCTGGGTAAGCAGGAACGGAGCGGTCAGATTGAGCTTGTGGATGCGCTCATATTCTTCGATCGGCAGGTCCAGGACATTAGCGCGATGCAGGTCTCCCGCGTTGTTGACCAGTACGTCGATGCGGCCGAGCAGTCTGTCGGCTTCGGCGGCCAGCGCTTCTATCTCTTCCTTCCGGGTAAGATCGCAGGCGACGAAGTGCGCATTGGGCCCGAGCGCATCGGCGCATTTGCGGCCTTCCTCGATGGAGCGCCCGGCGAGCACGACTGAGGCTCCTTCGGAAACAAAGCTTTGTGCAATGGCAAGACCGATGCCCCTCGTCGCGCCGGTTACGATTGCGCCCATGCCTTCTAGTCGCATGTCGGACCTTCCCTATTCTGGTTGCGCCGGGGGTCAGGTGCGCGGCGGCAGCGGAACCCGCTCGATCGGGCTGCCCTCGTGGATTTCCTGCATTTCCACGATGTTGCCATCTGGGTCGTAGGCGTAGACAGAGGTCGCCTTGGCCTTGGGCAGGTGCTGCGGCTCGGATACGAACTCGATGCCGGCCGCTTTCAGGCGCTCATACTCCGAACGGATGTCGGTCACGTCGAAGCAGATATGGCGGATGCCGGCGTCGCAGGCTGGAGCCTTGGCGATGTCCTTGGGTACCGGGTAGGTGTACTGGAAGAATTCGATCTGACAGTTACCAGCGCGCAACGAAGCGGCGCGGCCCTTGGCGCCTTTCATGCCGACAATGGTCTCGAACGGCTCGTTGTTCTCCTCGAGCACCGAGACGTGCCGCGCCGAGAGGCCGAGCAGGTCACGGTAGAATCCGAGCAGCCGATCGAGATCGGTGGTCGCGAGCGAGATGTGGTGAATTCCATTGATCATGGCCGTATCTCCCGGCGCCTCAGCGCGTGATTTCGTCGATCGCTGCAAGCTGATCGGCGGTGAATTGCCAGTCGGCTGCCGCGACGTTCTGCTCGAGCTGCTCGGGCCGGGTCGCGCCGGCGATCACGCTGGCCACGTTGGGGCGGCTTGCGGTCCAGCTCATCGCCAGCTCCAAAAGCGAGTGTCCGCTTTCCTTGGCGACTTCGTCGAGCTTGCGAACCTTGGCGATGTTTCCTTCGGTCAGCAGGCGATTGCCGAGATTGAGGAAGTTCTTCTGCAGGCGCCCTTCGGGCATGGCGTCGATGTATTTTCCGGTGAGCAAGCCCGAGGCGAGCGGGAAATAGGGAATCAGCGCCATGTTGTAGGCCTGTAGCGCTGGAAGCAGTTCCTTCTCGGCGCCACGGTTAAGCAGGTTGTATTCGTCCTGTGCGGCGATGAAGCCGGGAACCCCGAGCTTGTCCGCGACCCATTTGGATTCGACGATCCGCCACGGTGTAAGGTTCGAGCAGGCGATGTAGCGCGCCTTGCCGGCGCGGACGATGTCCTCGAGCACGCGCAGCGTCTCGTCCATCGGCGTGCGCGCGTCTGGCCAGTGGATCATGTAGATGTCGATCCAGTCGGTCTTGAGCCGACGCAGGCTGCCCTCGATCGCGTTGAGCACGAACGAGCGCGAGTTGTCGGGCGTGCGGTCGGCGCCGACCAGCGGAACACCGAACTTGGTGGTGAGGACGATGCGCTCGCGCTGTCCGACGATCAGATCGCCGAGGACCTCTTCGGAATTGCCCGGCGTGGACCCGTAGAAGTCCGCGGTGTCGAACAGAGTGATGCCGAGATCGAGCGCCTTGTGGACGACCGGGCGCGAGGTCTCCTTGTCGATGGTCCAACCGAAGTTGTTGCACCCCAGTCCGATCTTGGAAACCTTCAGACCGGATCGGCCGACGTTACGAAATTCCACGTGCTCATCTCCTGGAGGGGGGCGTCATCGGGTTAAAGAGGGCGCCTCTTCGGGCATAGGAAGGCTCAACGGTGCGCGGCAGGCCGCTGGTCTGCGTGGCTAGCATTTTTCGCTCATCCGACTCCGATAGATCGCCTATTGATGCACCTGCATCCTGTCCCATTCGAGAACCACGCCATCGAGGCACAGCACCGAGCCGCCCGCGGCGGTGATCCGGCTGTCGGGGGCGAGCCGGAACGGCGGGATGCGCTGGAACCATCTTTCGAGCGCGATCGCGATGTCGCGCCGGGCCAGCTGCGCGCCGGCGCAGCGATGGATCCCGAAGCCGAAGGCGAGATGCGGGTTGGGATTGCGCGATGCGTCGAGCTGATCGGGTTCCGCGAACGCCTCGGGGTCGCGCGAGGCGCAGGCGAGCGAGACCGCCAGCCGGTCGCCGGCCTTGATCGTCACGCCGCCGAGTTCGGTGTCGACGACCGCGGTGCGCTGAACTGTGACCGGCGAGAACAACCGCATCATCTCCTCGACGTGGCGCGGCAGCTCTGCCGGGTTCGCCCGCAAATGTGCCTGCAGTTCCTGATTCTCGGCGAGCAGGCGGAAGGTGAAGCCGAGCGAGCTGACCACAGTGTCGAGGCCCGCGGAAAACAGCAGGAAGACCACGCCCATGAACTCGCCGCGCGACAGCGGCCGGCCATCCGGCTCGGAAGCCAGCAGGTAGTGGACGACGCTGTCGGGCGGGGCCAATTTCGGGTTCTCATAGATTTCGGCGAAGAAGTCGGTGATCGCCTTGATACCGGCCAGGCGCTGGTCGGGCGTTTCCCCGTGGATGAAATCCTGGTTCCACTTGAGGAACTCGGCCAGGCGCTCGCGCGGGAACCCCATCAGGTCCACGAAAATTCCCGTCGGAAACAAGTCGGCGAACTCGGGGACCAGGTCGCAGCGACCCCGATCGGCGAACCCGTCGATCAGCTCGTCGCACCACGCCTCGATCTTGGGCGCGAGCTCGAACATTTTCTTGGGCGTGAACAGCGGATTGATCAGCGTGCGGTAGCGGGCGTGAGCGGGCGGATCCGAAGCGAGCGGCCCCAGGTGGAAGTCGTCGCTGATGGCCTTGAGAAACGCGCCCTGGATTTCGCTCGAATAGACCTCAGGATTGGCGAGCACCTCCCGGGCTTCCCGCGACCGGGTCACGACCCAGGCGCCGCCCTTGTCCAGCACGTGGCGGACCGGTGACCAGAACACTGCCGGGCCGTCGAGAAGCCCGGCGATTACCTCTTGCGGCCGGTCGCCCAAGTCGCTGCGGAAATCGTAAGTCTTCACCAGGTGCGCGGGAACATGCGCCGGAACAGCTTGATCGGCCAGTGTCTGTGCCTCGGTCATCGCTCTAGCTCACTCTCGATAAGGACAGGGATAGGGACGGGGGCCGTGATGCCACCTTGCTTGTCTGGCGATGCGTTCCGGGCGCATGCCCGCTGATGAACATTCTGACGATTTGGCCGACACGATCGCTTTCCTTGGCGCTGCCTGCCTTCGGTGGCAAGGCCAGCTCTCGGCCTTGGCCGATCAGAAGCGAAAAGTGGTGCGCGGCCATCAGCGGGTCGGGCACGTCGAGGATCCCGAGCTCATCCATTGCCGCAAGATACCGCGCCAATGACGAGGCGATGGTCTCCTGGCGCAGCAACTCCTTCACTTCGTCGTACAAATCGGGGAAGCGCTTCCGTTCCGCCAGCACCGAGTGCCATAGTGCGCCTGCCGATCCGGTTAGGTAGCTGGTCGCGATCTCGTTGGCCGCGTCGTATAGGACCGCCTCGGGCGGGCGCAGCACGTCGAAGTCGCGCGACGGCGTGCGGACCCGGCCGAGCGCCTCGCGGATGGCGACCTTGAACAGCTGCTCCTTCGATCCGAACAGGCGGTAGATCGTCGCTTTGGTCGCGCCCCCCGCCCGCGCGATCGCGCTGACGTTGGCCAGCTCGAAGCCGTGGCTCTCGAACTCAGTCACCGCAGCAGCGACGATCGCCAGGTACAGCGCTTCGGATTCGCCGGCCGTGGGGCGGCCGCGGGCGCGGCGTCGCGCTGGCGCGTCCGCCTTTGTGGCGAGCCGGTTCATCGCCTCGGGCTCATGCCGGGAGGCGGGAGGACGTCAAGCCTCCTCCGGTACGTCCTCACGCGGCTTTGCGGCCGAACTGGAGTTGGGCGCGGATGTCCTTGACCCGCACCGGCCCCAGTTCGAGGCTGGGCGGCTCACCGCCGCGACCGGCCATCGGGGTGATGTCAACGCCCTGCTTCGCGGCGAGCGCGCGCAGCGCGCCGACGGTGGCCTCCTCACGCTTGTAGCCTTTCTCGAACGGGTTCCAGCTGTACTGGCGCATCGCGTTGAGGTGGGTGATGAGGTTGATCTCGTGGTCGGGGAGGTCGCCCACTTCCTTCCACAGCTGCTCGGGCGCGTAAGGCCACAGGCAGTCGGCGTGGGGATAGTCGCACTCATAGGCGATGCTCTCGATCCCGATGTCGTGGCGCAGCTTGATGCCGGTGCGATCGGTGATGAAGCAGCAGTAGACATGCTCCTTGAACACCTCGCTCGGCAGCTTGTCGCCGAAGTCCTGACGGGTCCATCCGCCGTGCTGCTGGCTAACCATGTCGATGCGCTCGAGCATGTAGGGAATCCAGCCGATCGAGCCCTCGGACAGGGCGAAGCGGATGCCCGGATACTTGCGCAGGATGTGCGAGTAGGTGAGGTCGGTCGCCGTGTTGAGCAGGCTGACCTGCATGTTGGCGATATAGGCATCGACCGGCGTGTCTTCCGAGGGCGCGGCGGCGCTGGCGTCGGAGATGTGCAGGCAGATCACCACGTTGTTTTCCGCGCACGCCCTCCAGATCGGGTCCCAGACTTCCGAATGGAGCGAAGGATTGCCCGTCAGCGAGGGGTTGGGCGGGAAGCTGACCGCGTGGCAACCCTTGGCTACGCAGCGACGGATCTCGTTGGCCGCCTCCTGCGGATCCCAGGTGGGCACGATGCACATCGGGATAAAGCGATTGGGGTAGGCGCCGCACCACACGTCGATGTGCCAGTCATTCCACGCGCGGACGATGGCGGTGGCGAGGCCCTTGTCTGTGATGGGCTCAAGGTTCTGCGCGGCCATGCCGACGAACGACGGGAAGTTCATCGACGCATAGATGCCGTTGACGTTCATGTCCTCGACGCGGGCGTGGACGTCGTAGCAACCCTTGCGCAGCTGATCGAGCGCGGTGGGCTCCATGCCGAGTTCTTCCCTGCGGCGTCCGACAACCGCGTTGAGGCCGAAGTTGCGGATGATGCGACCGTCGACGGACCAGGCGTCGCAGCCGTCGACCTTCACCATCTTGGGGAAGACGTCCTTGTACTTGGCGGGAGTCACTTCGTCGAACATAGTCGGGGGCTCGACGAAGTGATCATCGACGCTGACAAGAATCATGTCTTCCATACGCATTGGACATCTCTCCTTCTATCAGCCCGCCATTCGGAAGCGGGCCCGATCTCAGCGGGCTTCGCCCCTTTTTGGACCGTCCTCGATCAATTTAATGCAATGGTATCTCTTATTCGCGACCGCAGCCACGGGTCAAGCTTAATGTGACCGCAAGTCAAATAATTCGACTATTCCTGCATCCCAATTGCGCTTGGGCGCATCAGGGCGCCAGGACGCCCTTTCGGCTACCGGCGCTGGCATCGACTGTGCGGTCACGATCCCAACATGCACACGCCGCCGTCCAGCGAGAGCACCTGGCCGGTCATGTAGCTTGCTCCGTCGCCTGCCAGCAGCGCCATTGTCGGACCGAGCGAGTCCGCACCACGCAAGCCGCCGGGCAGGCGCTGCGCCTGCCCGATGCTCTTCTCGAAATTCTCGCGCTCGGATTCGGGGAGTGCGGCCCGCACGCGGTCGACGATCGGGGTGTAGATCATCGGCGCGATCGCGTTCACCCGGATGTTGTACTTGGCCCAGTCCATCGCGACGGCCCTGGTCCATGCGGCGACCGCGCCCTTGGTCGCGCAATAGTGCGCGCGCATAACCTGGCCGCGAATCCCGGAGATCGAGGCGAAGTTGATGATCGAGCCGCCCTTGTCCTTCATGTAGGGGAATGCGGCCTGGTTGACGAACATCGTCCCCAACACGTTGATCTCAAAGATCCGGCGCATGTCTTCTTCGCTGATGTCCTCGGGCATTTTGCGGGCAGTGATGCCCGCCGGCACGCACACCGCGTCGAGACCGCCCATGAACTGCACGGCTTGTGCGAAACAGGTATCGACTGCCTGCTTGTTGGTGATGTCGCAGGTCATCGCGCGGAAGCGCTCGGGCGGGCGCGAACCGTCCTTGGGCCCGGGCTGAATATCGAGCGACACGACCTTCGCGCCCTCCGCGAGGAACGCGTCGACCGCGGCTTCTCCGGCGCCGCTCGCACCGCCTGCGACCAAGGTGAATTTTCCGTCGAGCATCCCCATTCTCGTCTCCCTTACACATTCATGACTTGTCGGCTCACGCTCGCTCTTGCGTCCAAATCTCCGCAAGGGTCTTGCGCTCCCACTCGACGTCGTCGAGCGCGGCACGCTGGGCGATCAGGTCGAACGCATCCCCTGTGCCGTCGAAGCGCAGCGGGAGATTTCCTGCCTCGATCGCATCGGCCAGCCGCCCCGCCACGAACTGGGCGCTGAACGGGGACTTGCGCGCCTTCGCCAACCTCGCCTTCACGTGATCAACCAGGTTCTGGTATGCGGACTCGACGATTTCCTTGCGGTTGACCCCGAAGCTGCTTTCCACCGCGCCTAGGGCAACGATGCAGACCTTGATCCCGAACGGCGCGAGTTCCAGCCGCAGCGCTTCCGAATAGGCGTCGAACGCGGCCTTGGTCGCGGCGTAGTGGCCAAGCAGGGCGGTCGAGCGGCGAGCGACGGCAGAAGAGATCTGCACGATGTCGCCGCTTCCGCGCGCGCGCATCTGGGGTACGACCGCGCGTATCATCCGTAGCATCCCGAAGACGTTGGTCTCGAAGATGCGTTGCGTCTCTTCCTCCGGCGGCGATTCGACCGAGCTCCAGATGGTGACGCCGGCGTTGTTGATCAGGACATCGATATCTCCAGCGGCGGCGACTGCGCGCTGGACCGAATCGCGGCTCGTCACGTCCAGCGCCAGGCGTTCCGCGACGTCCAGGTCCACCAGCGTATCGGGGTCTCGCGCGGTGGCGATGACGCGATGACCGCGGCCCGAGAGTTCGCTTGCCAACGCCCGGCCGATGCCGCTCGAACAGCCGGTGATGAGAACGCGTTTCATCCTTTGCACTCCAAAAGTTGCACGATTTTCCGTGCCGTCGCCCCGTTCAGGTGAGGTGGCCTCGCGCTATAGGGGTATATCAATCCGGCTTCGCAAGCTACGGTCATCCACTTCAAGCGGTTGCCGGCAATGCGCTACGCGCGAGCGCGGTGTCGCTGAGGGCGAACTCCTGTTTGACCGATGTCAGCACGACGCTGAGGATTTGCCGGTCGGCATAGCTCAGGAAGAAGCCCAGACAGACCGTCGTCAACGCGAAGATGTTGTACGGCGAGGCCTCGCGGTGAGGGGCGGTCATTCGGGTGCTCCGGCAGCCTCGATCGCGGCGATGGCGGCTTCGAACTGTTCGATCCGGGCGCGCGCCCGAGCGCCTGACCGGGGATGGGTCGGGATCAGGAAGCGCCCCTCGCGCAGGCCATCGAGCGCGATTTGCGCGACACGGTCCGCATCGACGAACCCACCCGATTCCGACACGGCGCGTTGCTTCTCCGCCGCGCTGCCCGCTTGCGCCGGGGGAAGCTGCGAGGCGATGCCGGCGGCCAGATGGCGGCGCGTGGTCCGGGCGAGGTTCGAGGGAACGGCTGCGGGGCATAGGTAGGAGACACGCAGCCCGGCCTCGCGCACCTCCTCGCGCAGGCAATCCGCGATCGCCAGCAGGGCGTGCTTGGTCGCGCAGTAGTCGGCATTGAAGGGGGTTCCGCCAAGGCCGGCCATGGAGCCGGTGAACAGCAGCCAGCCGCGTCCGCGCGCTATCATCCCCGGAACCAGAGCCTGTGCCCCGTTGACCGCGCCCAGCACGTTCACCTCGAACAGCCAGCGCATGTACTGGAGAGGCATGCGGGCCAGCGGAAGCTGGCAGCTGTTGCTGCCGGCGTTGCTGCACAGCAGATCGACCGGCCCGAACTCGGCTTGCGTGGCCTCTATGGCTGCGTCCCAGTCATCGCGCGACGCGACGTCGAGTTTCTGCGCATGCGCGCGGCCGCCGGCGGCGCGGATGTCCCGGGCGGCGGCCTGAGCGGCCTTGTCATCGATATCGGTGATGGCGACGCTCGCGCCCTCCGCGGCGATCGCGCGGGCCAGCGCAAAGCCGATCCCGCTGCCGCCGCCGGTGACCAGCGCGACCCGGCCCGCGAAGCTAGATTGGTCCAATTCAGGGCTCTCCCGCGCCCCTTACAGCGGGCCGCTTCGCCGGAATCATATAGGCCTTCATGTGAAGGGTCAAAGCAACTCCGCTCGGAACGGGCAAAAAATGCCCAATAGAGATACAGGAACGTTGTTCCTCGCCGATGGCGCTGCTAAAGGCGCGGAGCTAACGGGAGAAGCCAGCAATGTCGCGCCGTGATCAGTACAAGGAGCAGGCCGAGCCGCTGAGGGTCGGGCTGCTGCTCGACAATCCGCCACGCTATACCGACCTCGCCGAGAAGATTTACGACCTGATCCTCGAGCAGTACAAGAAGGACGGCCGCTTCGAACGCGGGATCGAGCTGATCAAGGTCTATCCTTATGGTCCGCCCGCCGGCTTCATCCAGAACTCGATCGACGCCTTCCACGAGTTGTGCGACCAGGGCGTGATCGCGGTCATGGGCGGGCACCATGCCGACGATTGCATCTCCATCGCGCCGGAGGCCGACAAGCGCGAGGTGGTGTTCATGAACACCGGGGCGACAACTCACGCGATGTCGAAATGGAGCTTTTCGATATCGTGGGGCAGCATTCCCCACGACGTCTATACGTTGGCCAGCTGGCTCAAGAAGAAGGGCTACACGCGCGTCGCGATCACCTGGGACCGGGCCGACCACATCGTCGAGGGCGTCACGCATTTCCGCAACGCGTGCCGGCGTGCGGGCATTAAGATCCTCTACGACGTGCGCTTTCCACAGACGATCACCCCCGATCTGCAGAAGGTCTTCGCCGAAGCTCACCAGGAGTTGGCCAGCGTTCAACCCCAGGCCATCGCGCACTTCGGCAGCGGTGCGATGTCGTACCACTGGGCGGCTTACGTCACCCGCAATTGGCCGGAAATCCCCCGGATCATGAACGACGCCTTCCATGGCGCGACCAATGCCGACGCCGCCGCCGGGTTCGAGGGCTGGGTGGGAACCACACACTGGGACGACGCGAACCACGTCAACGCTCGATTCCGTGAAGCCTACGCCGCTCGCTATCCCGGCGAGACCATCCCCAGCGGAGAGATGATCGGGATCTTTCACGACATGATGACCACCTTTCTCGAGGGGGTCACCCTGGCGCCGATCATGAACCGCGACGGCATTCGCCGCGGGCTGGAGATGGTCCAGATGCTGCCGGCGGCAACGGGCGGCGCGCGCACCTACATCGGCTTCAGCCCGCACAACCACCGGGGCATCCAGGGTGCTGACGCGATGGTGGTGCGCCGCATGCGTGACGGAGCGCTGGTGATGGAAGACCGGATCGAGCTGTTTTGAGCGGACGAAGGACGTCCCTTTTGGTAGCTAGGAAAGACGGGCCGCGCGGAGGAGCGTTCTCAGGAGTCCTCGGGCCGACCTTCGAAGAACTCGAAGCTGCGCTCAACGAAGTACCACTCGCCTTCGATCTTGCGCAGGCGATCGCTGTACGCCCCGCAGAACCCCGGGTGCTTGCCCTTGAACCAAGGCGTGAACATGATCGAGTAGCAGGTCGCCTCGTCTCCATCGATCTCGATGATGTGATCGGTGACGAGCGGCATGTTCTTGCCCGGGGTGGTCTGACTCTCGAGAAAGTCCTGGATGTTCTTCCGGCCGACATAGTCGAAACGTCCGGCGGCGAACCGGCCGTCTTCGGAGTAAAGCGCGCCGACGCCACGCCCATCGCCGGTCACGACGCAGCGCGCATATTTTGCAGTCAGCTCCTTGATCGCCTCGCGATCGGCGAGAAGTTGCAAGTCGGCGGGTATCGCCACGATCCGATCTCCTTGGATGGCTGAGGGTAAAGCTGCGCGCGCTGACGTAAGGCCCGAGAACCAAGATTATATTGTAACGCAGACCCCGACGCTGCCTGTTGACGCAAATCAGCTTACAGGGCAACACGGGACCAGTAAATACCAATACCTCTATCTCGGGTTCTTCGCGACCCGGCGAGCCACACCTGGGAGACGATCGATTGAGCGCGGATCTTGACGTCATCGTCGTGGGCGCAGGATCGGCGGGCTGCGTGCTGGCCAACCGGCTGACCGCAAAGGGCTTCTCGGTCCTGCTGCTCGAAGCGGGCGGACGGGACCGCAACCATTTCTTCCACGTGCCTACCGGTTTCACCCGAATGCTGGGTCGCCCTGACAATGACTGGGTCCATGTCTCGGAGCCCGAGGCACAACTCGGCGACCGCAAGCTGGTCCACTTCAAGGGCAAGGTGCTGGGCGGATCGAGCTCGGTCAACGGTCTGCTCTACGTGCGCGGCCACAAGGCCGATTACGACCAATGGTGCCAGCTCGGCCTCGAGGGGTGGGACTGGGACTCGGTGCTGCCGTATTTCTTGAAGTCGGAAAACTTCACCGGCGAGGATCCTGCCGGCGTGCATGGCCGCGGTGGCGAACTCGACGTGCAGCGGCCGGTTGGACGCTATCGCTCGCCGCTAATGGATGCGATTATCGAAGCGTCGGTCGAGGCTGGGCTCCCGGCGACCACGGACTATAACGATGGCGATCCGGAAGGATTGGCGCATGCGCAGTCCACCATGCGCGGTCGCTGGCGCTGCAGCTCGGCCAAGGCGTTTCTCGAGCCTGCGCTGGGTCGCCCGCACCTTCGGCTGGAGACCGCAGCGGAAGTTCAAAGGGTGCTGGTAGAGGACGGCCGCGCGGTGGGCGTTCGTTACGCGGTCGGGGGCCGGATGCGCGAGGCGCGCGCCAGAGAGGTCGTGCTCAGCGCGGGCGCGCTTAAGTCCCCGCAACTGCTCGAGCTGTCGGGGATCGGCGCGGGCGAACGTCTGCGCGATCTCGGAATCGACGTCGTCCACGACCTGCCTGGGGTCGGTGAAAGTCTGATGGATCATGCGGCGGTGCCCGTGGCCATGCGGGTGAAGGGCGTGCATTCCGCCAATCTTGACGTTCACGGTTGGCGGCTCGTTGGCGAAATCGCCAAGTTCTACATGTTCGGCTCGGGTGTGCTGACTGCAACCCCGGGAATGGTCACCGGCTTCGCCCGCATTCGTCCCGAAGCGGCGTCGGCCGATGTCCAGCTGATGTCGCGGCCGTTCACCAGCGACCCCAAGGCTAAGAACTTCGGACCGGAGCGGCTCCCTGGCCTGTCGGTCGCGGTATGTCCGTGCCGGCCGCGCAGCCGCGGCTGGGTCCACGCCTCCAGCCCCGACCCGACGGCGATGCCCAAATTCGTGATGAATTTCCTCGACGATCCCGAGGACCGCTACCTCATGGTGGAAGGCATCAAGCTGGTCCGCAAGATCGCGCGCCAGCCGGCTCTTGCGCGTTACATCGAGACCGAGTTGATGCCCGGCCCTGCCGCCACCAGCGATGAGGACTTGCTTGCGTTCGCCCGGATGGCTGCGCACAGCGCCTTCCACGCGGCGGGAAGCTGCCGTATGGGCGTCGACGATCGCGCGGTGGTCGATGCGCGCTTGAGGGTCCGCGGTGTGCCCGGGCTGCGCGTCGTGGACACCTCGATCCTGCCAACGATGACGTCCGCTAACACCAATGCGCCCACCATCATGATCGCCGAGAAAGCGTCCGACATGATCGCCGCTGACCTCGGAAAGTAAGGATTCCGCCCATGCAGATGACCGTGCCGCACCTTTCCGAGGCCCCCTTTCAGCCCGCCCATCCGCGGTCTCTTTTCATCGCGAATAGGTGGGTCCAGCCAGCATCAGCCGAGCAGCTGGAGATCGTCTGTCCGATGACCGAAGAGGTGGTCGGCGAGGTGCCCGCAGCGGTCGTGGCCGATGTCGACCGGGCGGTCGCCGCGGCTCGCGCCGCCTTCGATAGCGGCCCCTGGCCCAAAACCAGCGTGGCCGAGCGCGCGGGCAAGCTGCGCGAGATCGCTCGCTTGCTCAAGACCCGCGCGGATGCGCTGGCGTGGCTATGGACCTTGGAAGCGGGCGCTCCCAACATGTTCACCTCGCGTGTTTCCGACAACTGCGGGATGATTTTCGAGCACTACGCTGACGTGCTCGAAAAGGCATGCCTGGTCGATGCTCGCCAGCGCGCTGCGGGGGGCTATGCCCTCGTCACGCAGGAGCCGATCGGCGTGGTCGCGGCGATCGTCCCCTGGAATGCACCCGTATTCCTCGCCGTGATCAAGGTCGCGGCCGCGCTCGCCGCCGGCTGTACGGTTGTGCTCAAGCCGGCGCCTGAGACCCCGCTCGACGCCTATGTTCTTGCCGAATGCATTGAGGCGGCGGACCTGCCGGAAGGGACGTTCAGTATCGTCGCCGGCGGGCGCGAGGCCAGCGACCATCTCGTCCGCCATCCGGGCGTCGACAAGGTCACCTTCACCGGCAGCACGGCGACGGGCAAGCACATCATGTCGGTCTGCGCCGATCGCGTGGCGCGAGTCACACTCGAGCTCGGCGGCAAGTCGGCCGCGATCGTGCTCGACGACATCGCACCCACCGATTGCCTTCCCGGAATTCTCGGTCAGGTCATGGGCAACTGCGGGCAGGCCTGTGTCACCCTGTCGCGGATTCTCGTGCAGCGCGATCGTATCGCGGAGTTCGAAGGGGCGATCGAGCACGCCTTCAGTCAGGTTAGGCTGGGGGACCCGTTCGATCCTGCAACGCAGATCGGCACGCTGGCTATGGAACGCCAGTTCGACAAGGTGAACGATTATATTCGCATCGGCAGGGACGAAGGTGCGAAACTGGTCGTTGGGGGCGCCAGGCCGGCAGGCTTCGATCGCGGCTACTTTTTCGCGCCGACCCTTTTCTCGGGCGTCGACAACGCCATGCGCATCGCACGGGAGGAAATCTTCGGTCCCGTGCTGGTGATGATCCCTTACGACACCGTCGACGAGGCCGTCGCAATCGCCAACGATTCGCCCTACGGCCTGCACGGCGCGCTGTTCACTCATGATGCCGAGCGCGCCTATGCGCTGGGCAGGCAGCTGCGAACAGGCAGCGTCGGGCTCAATGGCAACACCATGGACCTGACAATGCCGTTCGGCGGCTGGAAACAATCGGGGATCGGTCGCGAGGGTGGGCCAGAAGGGCTGGCGGGGTTCTTCGAAGAGAAGACGATCTATCTGCCGTCGGTGCCCGCAGCGGTCGCGGCCTAGGAATTCAGGCCCGTTCCTGTCGGAGCGGCGCTCAAACCGGCATGAAAGCGCACCCCTGCTGGTCGTATTGCCATTTAGTGGAATGGTGGCGGCTGACGATCTTCCAGCCATCGGCACCGCGGCGGAGCCGGTCGGTGTAGCGGAGGCCGCGGACATGGACCATGCCTCCAGCCGCTTCGGGTTCGACCAGATAGGCAATCGCAAACGTGTCGGCGGTTGCGACATCCCCGTCGATGACGATCTCCTGGCTGGCTCGGACATGCGCGGTGTGGACGAAGCGGCCGCCCTTTCCCAGCCGGCTGCCGATCGCGTCGCCGCCTTCCATGTCGAGCAAGCCTGCATCGCTCGTGTACCGCGCGTCATCGGCAAAGCATTTGCGAATCAGGTTCGGATTGCAGCTGTCGATGGCGAAAAAGTAGCGGTCGAGCACCTCTTGCACGGCCTGCCGGTGGTTTTCGGCAAGTGCGTGCGGCTCATCAGCGCTTGAAGGCGGCCGAACTTCCATAGGCTTTTCCAGTCCTGCGCAAAAAAAGGGGGGCGCACACTGGCGCCCCCTGTTCACTTGTTCGCGGCCGGTGCCTCGATCAGAAGTTATGGCTGATCTGGACACCGAACGTCCGCGGGTTGCCCACCGTCGCGTTGGCGAACCCGAGGCTTCCGGCGAGATTGAGGCCGCCGGTGAAGTAACGCTTGTCGGTGATGTTCTTGCCCCACACGGCGATTTCCGTATCCTCGCCCACTCGCGCGGCGACACGGCCGTTGAGCAGCCCGTAGCCCTTCTGGATCATCCCCGGCACCGGAAGCTCCTGATCGCGCGGGAAGGCCAGCGCGGGCTGGAGATTCTGTCGGCTTTGGTAGACGTAGTCGAGCTGGAAGTGAATCTCCCCGAACCCGACCGGCAGCGTGTACGAGGGCGAGATGCCGTAGGTAACCTTCGAAATCTGCTGGAAGTCGCTGTGTGAAAGGTCGAGAGTGTTGGGACCCCCGGGACCGGTGGCAAGGAACTTCTTATACTTCGGGTCGGTCAGGCCGATCTGGGCCGAGATCCTGGCTCCTTCGAACGGGATCAGGGTGACTTCGCCTTCCAGGCCGCGGATGCGGACAGTCGCAGCGTTGATCGTTGCGACCACCGCGATCGCGGTGCCGTTCACGAAGAACGTTGCTGGAACCGGGCGCTGATAGTCCTTCACGTCGGTCTGGAAGGCCGAGACGTTGATCCGCAGAATGCGGTCGAGCAGATCGGCCTTCGCGCCGATCTCGTAGTTGATCGCGGTCATCGGAAGGTATTTGACGAACGGCACGCCGACGGTGCTGCGTTGATTGATGCCGCCCGCCTGGAAGCCCTTGGCGGCGCGTGCATAGAGCATGATGCCGTCGGTCGGCTTGTAGTCCGCCCCAACGGTCCAGTCCCACGAATCGTACTTGAGAGCCTGATTGTCGATGCACAAGGCGGGATCTGCGTCGGAACCTGCGGGCGGGATCGGCAGAGTACAGGCAAGACCGTTCGGGAACACGCCGGGTATAATGGGACGGCTGCCGAACTGCGTGATGCCAACTTTCTTGTCTTCTTTGGTGTAACGCAGGCCGCCGGTCAGGTTCAGGCGGTCCGTGACGGCGAACGTGCCCTGGCCGAAGAAGCCTAGGCTCTTGTTGTCGACGTGGTTCTCGATGTAATTGGCCACGGTGTCCCCGAAGCCGAAAGCCGTAGTGAGCAGCGGAACAGCCGTATTTGTACCGCGTTCGATGCCTTTGAACCTGTAGTAGTACGACCCTAGCGTGTACTTGAGCCGGTCGCCGAACACGTTTCCATTGAACTGCAGTTCCTGGGTAAAGGTGTTTCCTTCCGGAGTGGCCCGCGAAAACAGCAGGATGGGCACCGTGCCGTCGTAATCCTTCGGGCTATCGTGATAAAAGTCGCGATAGGCGGTGATCGACTTCACCTGAAGGTCGTCGGTCAGCTCGTATTCGATGTTTCCGGAAACACCCCATTCCCGGTACACGCTGATATCGCCCATCGTCGCGGCGCGGAAGAACGGCCCGGTCGTGGTGCGCGGATTGGTCGGGCTGGGAGACCAGCAACGAGGCTGGAGGGTCGGCTTCGGCCCGCCTCCACACGAGAAAAACTGCGACTGGACAGCGTCGGCGTCGGCGAGGGTGGGGAAGCGGCCCAAATAGGCAAGGCCGAGTTCTCGATAGGCCGGGGAGAACCCGATCGGGTTGAACGGCGAGACGAACGCCGGATGGCTGACCGTGAGGAAAACCGGCTGGAGCAGGTTACCGTCGGTCCGCGCGTCGACATAGTCGCCGGTGATGTTGATATCGAGTCTGTCGCTCGGGCGGAACCGGAGCTGGCCGCGGGCATAGACCTGCTTCGACTGGCCGAGCCGGCGGCCGTACGTCGTATCCTTGGCGAAGCCATTGTCGTCACGATAGCCCAGGTTGAACCGCAGGGCGACCGCATCCTTCAGCAGCGGAATGTTGAGCATTCCCTGGCCTTCGATGAGGCCGTGGTTGCCGGCGCCGACCATCAGTCGGCCGTTGAAATCGTCCAGCTGGGGCCGCTTGGTGTGTATCGAAACCGCGCCACCGATGGTGTTGCGGCCGAACAGGGTGCCTTGCGGACCGCGCAGAACTTCGACGCGCTCGACGTCGGGGCCGAGAAACGACATCGAACCAATCGCGGTGGATTGGTACACATCGTCGATGTAGATCGCGGCCGGCTGGTCGTTCACCAGCTCGATGTTCGAGTTGCGCAGGCCGCGGATGCCGACCGTGCTCGCCAGAGTGCCTTGCGCAGTGGTCGAAAAGGTGACGTTCGGAGTGGCCGACTGCAAGTCGGAAAGCTGGCTCACCGAACGGTTCCGAAGCTCTTCCGCCGAGACCGCGGTGATCGAGATCGGCACGTTCTGGACGTTCTCCGCACGCTTCTGGGCGGTGACGACGATTTCCTCGATGCGACCGTTGGATTCGGCAGTATTGCTGCTCTGCGGCTGGTTCTGGCCCAAAGCCGGCGTCGCCAACAGCGGCGTCAGCGCAGTGGCGCCCGCGAGAACCGCGAGCGGCGAGAGATTTCCGAGAATCCGCATGTTTCCTCCCCATCTACGAGCATTGAGTTTCTTGTATTATTCAGATTACTCTAATCTCGGCCCAGTTCGCTGTAAAGTGTCTTTTGAGACCTCGTGTCAATTTATCGGAGGGTATCGCACTCGCAGGGATTGGCGATTTCGGCACCCCAAAGGCTCATGAGCTGCCCCGGGTGCCGGGCAGAGCGCTACCTGAAGGCTCGTTTCGCCGCGGAGGTCAACTTTGCCAGCGGACGGCCATCGCTGCGGCTCGCTTGCCGAGCGACGTGCGCCGCTCCGCTGGGGAGACGCGACGATGCGACGTGGGGAGGAGCACATCGAGATCGTCGAGTCTTACCACTTGAGCCTGGGGTGTCGGCGTGGTCTCGCAGCGGAGCCAGCGATAGATCAGGCAGCCTTGGCGATGGCCCTCACTGTCGAGCCAGTTGGCGGTTCCCGGGTCTTCGGCGGCGACGACGAGACGCAGCGTTCCGTCATCGTCCAGGCAGGCCTGGTTGCGGTTGAGGCTCGACTGACGGTGTTGGAAGGATCGCGGGGGCGGCGGGTATCGACCCGATGATGGTCACCGACGCTCTAAAGAGGAACGTCCCCTTCTTGGCCCAGTCAAGCGGCAGCATCGTGCCTATCGCCGCGTCGAAGATCGACTTCCTAAAAACCAGAACATTGTCACTCGCCGCGAAATCGGATGCTTCCCGCCATGGTCGAGATGTGGGAGTTTAGGAAAAAGGGGGACATTCACGATGAGGGAAATGGAACGCAAGACGCGACTAGCCCGGCTCATCGTCGCTGCTCCCGAAATGGTATTTGCGGAACTCAAAGCCTACAGCGCGGACTTGAAGGGTCCACCGTATACGATTCCCGACGAAGACATGGAAGCGGCGCTCGCCGAGCGCAACAATCCCCTCATCGACCTTGGGCTGGCCAGCTACGGCGGGTCGCCGAAAATCGTCGGTGAGATGTACCGAAAAGGCAAGGCCCCCGCAGACGACGCAAGGGACCAGCAGTTTAAGAAAGGGCTTCGGCTCGCCGTCCTCGGCAACGAGACGGTATCTAATGACAGTTCCTGCTTCCCTGAGCACTCACTCGGCGCTGAGGAAGTTGCTCATGTGATGGTGAGTGCCGAGCCCGACGAACCGGCCATGCTCATCTGCAATCCAGGGATCGACGACGATGTGCTCGTCACGCTCTACCGTGGCCAGAAATGGGCCGGGATCATGGATGAGGATCGTCGCCGCCACCTGATAGCGAGTTCCGCACTCAATCCACGGCTCACCTCACGGGATGACAACGAGTTCGGCCCGGATATGGGCCATTGGCGCTTGCACGATGCCATTTTCGAGATGCTCGAAACCGCGTCCACGTCACGACGGTGGGCGCATACGCTGAATTACCTGTTGTCGCGCCTCGATCCCGATCACGTACGAAGGCCCGACGAGATCGACACGGTGCTTGAGCGGTGGAGGGTGAACGAAATCGGTGGCGCTGATAAGCCAAAGGACACCCACTACACCGACACCGGCTTTCCCGTTCGGGAGGAACTGCGGTGCCTCATCGGCGCACTCTACGGCAAAAGCTACCCGCCCACGGGCGTTGTGATCCACGGGACCGCGACTGACGACGATGTAGCCAAGCGCTGCGCCTTCTACGGCAATGCCAGTCTGACAGCGAAAGACATCGAGGAAGGGTACAAGCGCGATGAAAGCATATTTGTATTTGCCGCCATCCTGAACGACGACGTGTATCTGAAAAAGCAGTTGCGGAAGAAGTTCGAGGAAGATTGCCTCAATGGCGCACTCCTTCACCGATATCGCCGTCGCTGCGAACAGCTTCACAAGCGTTGGAAGTGGTTTGACCCTCGGCCTGCCGTCGAGTGGATGCTTGATGAAACCCCCGATGTCAGCGACCCGCTGTTACAAAAGATGGAGCAGATCAGTGCCGAGACAAAGAGGCTGACCGAAAAAGTGAACCTAATCGGCTCCGACGCAAGGGGGCTGTCGGTACTCGGGAAGTGGCTCCCGTGGGTGATCGTAGCGATCACGGTAGGCTTCGGCCTTCGCGGACATTAGGCCGCTCCACCTCTAGATACCTGCCAATTGCCAAAGGGCCTCCATCTCGGATCGATATTTATCACGAGTCGCCTCCGAGATGGCTCGCAATCGGCAATAGGCACCGTAGTAGGATAGGAAGTCGTCTATCCACTCGCCCGGCTTAACCGCATATATCTGGTGGTGCTTTAGTAAGCTTTTTTCACCGGGTTCATGCTCGACATAAACTTCCATAACTGGAACCTCGTTATCAATCCACAAGCCAAGCATGGATTTCCCGGCTTCATTTAGCGGCGCGAAAAAGAGCATGAAGTGATGCTCTCGCCACGTCCATTGAATGTGCTCCTGAATTTTGACCGTGAGGTTAGAACCCGGTGGCTTGACCATGAACATCGCAGGCTGCGAGGAAAATGCATCGTCAGCAGGCAAGCCCATCCAGAGCCGGGCCGCTATTGCTGCCAAGCCAAGTTCCTCGTCTAGCTTTTTCGGCAATGGCAGCGTTGTCGTCTTCCGAGAAATTCGGATTCTCGAATATCTGCACCATCCGTTCGTATTCTCGTTGAACGTCGATTGTCATAAGCGCCCCCCCCGACTTGTCGCCGCTTTCCACGATAGTCTTATACCAGCATTTTTGGCGGCACCACCGGCAAGCCGCCAGTCCGCCAGCCACCCCAACTTGGCCACTCGCCGTTGCGATCCAGCGCAGGGGCGCTACGCCCGTAACAGCGGTGGTGGAAAAAAATCCAGCACAGTCCCGTCAGCCTCTCAACCACGTCCCAGCTTGAGGCGATTCCCCCCTCGGGCCTTCATCGCGAGCCCCTGGGGTAAGTTAAGTCAGGGCGGGGGCGGCGGATCAATCGGCCCCAACGCCAACGATTCCGCACCCCTCATCCGCACTGGGGCCATGGCCGCTACCACCATCTTTGGGCGCAGATAAACACTGCTGGGAGGTGGCTCTAGAGCGTCTCGGTTTGGGGATCCTTTATGGGAACTAGGCTATCACCCGTCATAATATCGTTAATAAGCAACGTTAGTTGGCGGAGCGGGAGGGATTTTTCGGTTCGGCTAACAATTTGAATTATTGATATAAAATAATTTCTTCCCCCACCAGCCCCACACCGAACCCCACACCTCTTTCGACCGCCACTCGATTTCTGGGGGCGGTTGACGAGGGATGAGCTGCCGCGCGGCGGCAGAGCGGTTCGGCGTTGCGCCGTCGACGGCGATCCGCTGGCTCGCGCAACGCCGCGAGACCGGCGACTTTGCCCCCAAGCTTCAAGGTGGCGACAGGCGTTCGCGGCGGGTAATGGCGCCCTGGCGCGTACCCTTATCGGGTAGTGGCGGGCGATCAGAGTGGTACCGCTGTCGTGTATTTCACCTGTGCAAGCGCAAAGTGTGAGGAGCCGGTGGCAACGGAAGGATGCCGCAGGACAATGCGCATGAGAAAGTGATTATAGTCTTCGACGTCCGCCACGAGAATACGCAGCAGGTAGTCCCAGTCCCCGGACATCGAATAACATTCGATGATCTCGTCTCGAGCCGCTACGAAATTTTCGAACATTTCGGTGGCCTCGGCCGAGTGGCTTTTCATCCGGATGTGGCAGAGGACGTGCACGCCGCGCCCGATCCTTGCCGGATTGACCAGCCGGACGTGGCGACCCAGGACCCCGTTGGCCTCCAGTGCGCGGATGCGTCGCCAGCATGAGGCCGTCGATGCTCCGACCCGTTCGGCGAGTTCGGCATGACTGAGCGAGGCGTCGCGCTGCAGTTCTGCCAGCAGCTTGCGGTCGATGCCGTCCAGTTCCCGCGACGCGCTCAAGCCGAAGCGCCATCGGCATCAGGCTGCAGCTCCGGCCGGGCTCGGTGGAAGGCATCGAGCCCGAGGCACTGGACCTCGGTCGCGACCAGCCTCGGAAACGCATTGAGGTCGATGCCGAAACGGCGGGCGTTGTAGACTTGAGGGATCAGGCAGCAGTCGGCGATGGTGGGCCGGTCGCCGAAGCAGAATGTGCCTCCGTGCTCCGCTACCATTGTCTCCAGCGCCGTGAATCCCTCTTCGATCCATCGCGCGATCCACTTCTGCACCATGGCCTCGGAGGCTGCGAGATCGGATCGCAGCGCGGACAGGACCCGCAGATTGTTGATCGGGTGAATGTCGCAGGCCACGATCAATGCCATCGCGCGCACGATCGCGCGGGCCTCGGCTTGCTCCGGCAGCAATGGTGTGCCGGGATGGCGCTCTTCGAGCCATTCGAGGATTGCAAGGCTCTGCGTAACGCGAAGCCCGTCAGTCTCCAGCGTCGGAACGAGGCCGATCGGCGCGAGCTCTCGATAGGCTGCCGCGCGTTGATCGCCGGAGCGCAGATCAAGCGTCGCCTGTCGGAAGGCCAATCCCTTGAGGTTGAGCCCGATGCGCACGCGGTACGCGGCTGACGAGCGCCAGTAGCCATGAAGAACGAGCGTCATTCGGTCCCTGCCGGACCTGCGACCATCAGATTCATCTCGATTTCCCGACATCGGATTGTGCGATGCTCTCTCACGGATGATGAGTTTTATACGATAAATGGCGATTTAATGTGCGGATTGTATCACAGAAGTGCAGATATCTGCAATGTCTGGAATAATTTTTCAGCAAATTCCGCTAGATTCTCGTCATGACAACAGATCTCACCCGACCCGCGCATGCTGCGCCCGATTGGATCATTCCGCAGGACTGGCATTCCTACTCCCCAGAGGAGCATGCCGTCTGGGACCGTCTGTTCGCGCGGCAGGCCGAGATGCTGCCCGCACGTGTCGTTCCCGCCTTCATGGAAGGGCTGGACGTGCTGCGGATGACCAAGCCGGGGATTCCTGATTTCGACGAGCTTAACGAGCGCCTGTTTCGGGCGACCGGCTGGCAGGTCGTCGCCGTCCCCGGGCTTGTTCCGGACGAGATGTTCTTCGAGCATCTTGCCAATCGGCGTTTCGTTGCGGGCCGCTTCATCCGCACGCCCGGTCAGCTCGACTATCTGCAGGAGCCGGATATCTTTCACGACGTGTTCGGCCACGTGCCGCTGCTCGTCCATCCGGTTTTCGCCGACTATATGCAGGCATATGGCGAAGGGGGGCTGCGAGCCGCCAAGCTCGGCATGATCGAGGCGCTGTCGCGACTCTACTGGTACACCGTAGAATTCGGGCTGATCCGCGATGGCTCGGATCTCAAGCTTTACGGCGCCGGCATCGTCTCTTCCTATGGGGAGAGCATATTCGCTCTCGACGATGCCTCGCCGAACAGGATTGGCTTCGACCTCGAGCGGGTGATGCGCACGCGCTATCGCATCGACGACTATCAGCAGAATTATTTTGTGATCGACAGCTTCGAGGACCTGCTGCGCCAGACACGCGATGCTGACCTGGGGCCGATCTACGATCGCCTTCGCGACCTTGACGCGATCGATGTCGGACAGCTTCTGCCCTCGGACCAGGTGCTCCACGCCGGTACACAGCGCTACGCCAGAGCACGCGCATGAACGGCGATCGGATGCCGTTCGCCGCACTTTGTCCCCGGCAGCCGGACGCGCTGCTGGCGCTGATCACCATGCACCGCGCCGATCCGCGCCCGGACAAGATCGACGTCGGCGTCGGCGTCTATCGTGACGAGGAAGGGCTGACGCCGGTGATGCGCGCGGTGAAGAGGGCCGAAGCGCGCCTGCTGTCGGACCAGCAGAGCAAGTCCTATCTTGGCGCGGAAGGCGACATCCGCTTCGCCGAACTGCTGATGGAACTGGCCTTCGGGGAGGCACGGCGCGACACTAGGTGCTTCGGCCTCCAGACGCCGGGCGGCACGGGGGCCTTGCGGCTCGGTGCGCAGCTTCTGGCCTGCGCCGCGCCCGCGTCGCGCGTGTGGATGAGCCGGCCGACCTGGCCCAACCACGCGCCGATCTTCGCCGAAGCCGGTCTTGAGGCGCTCGTCCACCCCTATTTCGATCCGGAAAGCGGAGGCATCGCGTTCGAAGCCGTGCTCGACGCGCTGCGACAGTCGCGGCAAGGGGATGTGATCCTGCTGCATGGCTGCTGCCATAATCCGACCGGCACGCAATTCACGACTGAGCAGTGGGCGTCACTCGCGTCGCTGTGCATCGGGCGCGGCCTCATCCCGTTCGTCGACATCGCCTATCAGGGGCTCGGCGATGGCCTCGACGCCGACGGGGCCGGCATGCGCCTGCTGCTCGAAGCTGTTCCGACAGCGCTGGTCGCCTATAGCTGCGACAAGAATTTCGCATTGTATCGCGACCGGGTGGGCGCGCTCGTCGTCCAGGCTGCGACCAAGGAGCTGGGCGCGTTGGCGCGGGCCAACGCGCTCGCGCTGGCTCGCAGTCTCTGGTCGATGCCGCCGGATCATGGCGCCGCGGTCGTGCGCACGATCCTCGACGAAAATGAGCTCCGTATCAGCTGGAGCGACGAACTCGATGACATGAGGAACCGGTTGAACCGCATGAGGGCGGATTTGGCCGCGACTCATCCCGCTCTGGCGCCGATCGCCTCCCAGCGCGGGCTCTTCTCGCTCCTGCCGATTGAAGCTGGCGCAGTCGCAGCGATGCGCGAGAGCCATGGCATCTATATGCCGGCCGGTGGTCGGATCAACCTGGCGGGTCTGAACGAAACCAATCTCTCGCGTTTCGTCGAAGGGTTGCTGCCCCACCTCAAGGCGAGCGCGGCTGTTGCGCAGGCTGGAGTCGCCGCCATCACAAGAAACGCAACGACCAACGCAGTGCGGCGCTAGTCGTCCCGCATCGCCCTTTCTGGGAGAAACACACATGTCCAGTTTCGAAAATCCGCTCGGCCTCGACGGCTTCGAGTTTGTTGAGTTCAGCGCGCCCGAGAAAGGCGGGCTCGAGCCGGTGTTCACCGCTATGGGGTTCACCCTGATCGCCCGCCACCGGTCGAAGGACGTCCAGCTCTGGCGGCAGGGCGGGATAAACCTGATCGCCAATTACGAGCCGCGCAGCCCGGCCGCCTATTTTGCTGCCGAGCACGGACCTTCGGCCTGCGGCATGGGGTGGCGGGTGCGCGATGCGGCCCGAGCCTATGCCGAGGCGATCGAGCGGGGTGCTGAGCCGGTCGAGGTCAGAACAGGACCGATGGAACTGCGCCTGCCAGCCTTTCGCGGGATCGGCGGATCGATCATCTACCTGATCGACCGGTACGAAATCGACGGCAACGGCGCGCTTTCGATCTACGACATCGACTTCGTCTACGAGCCCGGCGTCGACAGGCATCCGATGGGCGCCGGGCTCCAGTTGATCGACCATCTGACGCACAACGTCTACGGTGGCCGCATGGCGCATTGGGCGGCGTTCTACGAGCGCATCGCCGGTTTCCGCGAGATCCGCTATTTCGACATCAAGGGCGAATATACCGGCCTCACCAGCAAGGCGATGACCGCACCCGACGGTAAGATCCGCATACCCCTGAACGAAGAAGGCAAGGCCGGAGGCGGCCAGATCGACGAGTTCCTTCGCGCCTACAACGGCGAGGGCATCCAGCATATCGCGTTCATCTGCGACGACCTTCTCGCTGTGTGGGACAAGCTTCGAGCCTTCGGCACTCCGTTCATGACCGCCCCGCCCGAAACCTATTACGAGATGCTCGACGAACGCCTGCCCGGCCACGGCGAGCCAGTCGGCGAGTTGCAGCGGCGCGGCATCCTGCTCGACGGCTCGACCCGCGACGGAGACCCGCGCCTGCTGCTCCAGATATTCTCGGAAACCCAGATCGGTCCGGTCTTTTTCGAGTTCATCCAGCGCAAGCGGGACGAAGGTTTCGGCGAAGGCAATTTCACCGCGCTGTTCGAAAGCATGGAGCGCGACCAGGTCCGCCGCGGCGCGCTGAACGTGGGTGAGCCGGCATGACCGCGGCGCCCGACCTGAAGCGCATTCACCACGTCGCCTACCGTTGCAATGACGCGAAGGAGACGGTGGAATGGTATTCCCGAGTGCTGGGCATGAGCTACACGACTGCCTTCGCCGAGGATAAGGTCCCGTCCACCGGCGAGGATGATCCGTACATGCACGTCTTCCTCGACTGCGGCGGGGGCAATGTGCTCGCCTTCTTCGAGCTGCCTAACCAGGCGGCAATGGGCCGGGATCCGAATACCCCGGCCTGGGTCCAGCACCTTGCCTTCGAGGTGGAGGATGAAGCCGCGCTGCTCGCGGCCAGTGCGCATGTCGAGGCACAGGGCATCGATGTGCTCGGCCCCACCTGGCATGGCATTTTCAGGTCAATCTACTTTTTCGACCCGAACGGCCACCGGCTCGAGCTCGCCTGTAACATCGGCGCTCCCGAACAATATGACGAACTGAAGCGCGTCGCCCCGCTGATGCTCCAGGAATGGAGCCGGACCAAGCGCGCGCCACGCCACGCCGAATGGCTGCACAAGGAACCCGGCGCATGAAGCTTGCCAGTCTGAAAGGACGCCGGGATGGCCGCCTTGTCATCGTATCCGATGATCTCTCGACTTATGTGGAGGCCGGGTCTGTTGCGCCAACATTGCAGGCGGCGCTCGATGACTGGTCGGTGCTCGCGCCGAAGCTCGAACAACTGGCGCGTCATCTGCGCGACGGCGGGATAGCGGGACAGCCCTTCGACGAGACTGCGACGGCAGCCCCTCTGCCGCGAGCACATCAGTGGGCCGACGGGTCGGCTTATGTGAATCATGTCGCCCTCGTTCGTCAGGCGCGTGGCGCCGAGCTCCCGGATAGCTTCTGGCACGACCCTTTGGTCTATCAGGGCGGGTCGGACGGGTTCCTCGGAAGTCATGATCCGATACCCTTGGCTGACGAAAGTTGGGGCTGCGACATGGAGGCCGAAGTCGTCGTGGTCACCGATGACGTGCCGCAGGGTGTCGATCGCGAGGCTGCGTTGAAGCTGATCCGGCTGGTCGGGCTGGTGAACGACGTGTCGCTGCGCAACCTCATTCCCACCGAACTCGCCAAGGGTTTCGGCTTCTACCAGTCCAAGCCCGCCAGCGGCTTTTCGCCGGTGTTCGTGACGCCCGACGCGCTTGGCACTTGCTGGCGTGACGGCAAGCTGCACGGCACGCTGAAGGTCGACCTCAATGGCGAACCTTTCGGACGGGCCGACGCGGGCGTCGACATGACGTTCGACTTCGGCACGCTCGTCGCCCATCTCGCCAGGACGCGTTCGCTGGGCGCGGGCACGATCGTGGGTTCCGGCACGGTCTCGAACCGCGACGCGGACGGCGGTCCGGGTCGCCCGGCTGCCGATGGCGGCCTCGGTTACAGCTGCATCGCCGAGGCGCGGATGGTCCAGACGATCCGCAACGGCCGCGCTGAAACCCCCTTCCTCAGGCATGGCGATACGGTTCGCATCTGGATGGAGGACGCGGACGGCGGGTCGATCTTCGGCACGATCGAACAGATGGTAGAGTCGCGCCGATGAAAATGATCGACGAGCGGGAACGGAGAGAGGCGCTGGCCTGCCTGCCCGGCTGGAGCCACGACCCGATGCGCGACGCAATCGTGCGGGATTTCGAGTTCGGCGACTTTGTCGGCGCATTCTCGTTCATGACGGCTGTCGCGATCGTCGCCGAGAAGGCCGATCATCACCCCGAATGGTCGAACGTCTACAACAGGGTGTGCATTCTGCTCACCACCCATGATGCCGGAGGTCTCACGGCGAAGGACATCGAGCTCGCGCATAAGATCCAGGGACTCGGCCCATCGTCCTGACGAGACCCTCCTTCGCCTGTTCAGCGGTCCGGACGGCGGACTTGGGGAGCCGCCGACTGTCATCGAAGCGGGTGTAGAATACAGATGTGTATTGCACCTCGCGGACGGGGCTCTTACGTTCTGCTTGGCTGGCGGCCATTGCCGATCGGTCATGATCGTCCTCACCGGGATCGGAAGAGCACGTCCACGGAGGTTGCATGAGTCATAGGATAGCCCCGCATATCGCCAAGCTCTATGAAGAAGCGCTCCTGTGGGACACGCATTCCGGCTTCATGCCCGACCCCGCCGCCGATCTGGAGAATCTGCGCTTCTGGAAGGACGCCGGCTTTACCCATTTGTCGATCGATGTCGGCTTCGATCTCATGACTTCGCAGCAGACCTTGACGACCCTCGTGACCTTCCGCGACTGGCTTGCCGCCCGCCCGGACGCGTTCATCCTTGCGCGCACCGCTGCCGACGTGCGGCGCGCGAAAAGCGAAGGCAAGATGTCGATCAGCTTCGATGTGGAAGGCATGAATGCGCTCGATGGGCGCCCCGAGATGGTGTCTTTCTATCACGCGCTCGGCGTGCGCCAGATACTGTTCGCCTATAACCGCAACAACGGGGCAGGCGGCGGCTGTCACGACGAGGATTGCGGCCTGACCGCGTTCGGGCGTGAGGTCATCGACGAGATGAACCGGCTCGGCATGTTCGTCGACGTCAGCCATGCAGGCTATCGCACCAGCATGGAGGTGATGGACTATTCCTCGCGGCCGGTGATCTTTTCGCACTCGAACGCCCGCGCGGTTCAGCCGCACGGGCGCAACATCACCGACGAGCAGATCCGGGCCTGCGCGGCCACCGGCGGCGTGATCGGAGTCGTTGGGCTGGGCCTGTTTCTGGGAGCGGGGGCAGACATGTCGGCGCGCCTGGCAGACCATATCGAACATCTGATCGCCGTCGCGGGACCCGATCATGTCGGTATCGGCCTCGATTTCGGCTTCCCGGTCGAAGTCGGGGATGTCCAGCAGATGCTCGTCGACCATGCCGACTTCTGGCCTCGTTCGGAAGGTTATCTCGACGGCCCGATGCAATATATGATGCCGGCTCAGATTCTCGACACGGTCATCGAGCTCGACCGCCGCGGCCATTCCGAGGCGACGCTCCGCGGTTTCCTCGGCGGCAACTTCCTCCGGCTGGCCGACACGGTCTGGCGGTAGCGTTCGTCTCCCGAACTTTCCGATCTCTTGCGACTGGCGATGGGGTGGCGGCGATATTGTGGATCAATCAATCCCTGCTTCGCTCTGGACCGCGTGACGTCCACGCCGAAGATATCGCCCCCAAGCCTATGGCGATGGAAGGCGGAGCTGAGATCGTTACTGCTGCGGCGCGGTGGGGATGTCGATTACGCCGACGTCGCCCTCGATCCGCAGCTTGGTTCCGTACCTGACGGAGCGGTCGCGGATCCGCGTCAGAATCTCGTTGGCCCTGGCACCCCGCGCCAGGGTCGGCAGCCCGTGGGTGGGGCCGGAATTGCTTTCGATATCGAGGGGATAGACCCGAATTTCAGCCAGCTTGCCTTCGGCATAGCGGACTGTGGCGACTGCCCCGTCCCACCAGTTTATGGGGCTCCTGATCACGATCGGGGTAGGGCCGCCGCTGGCGATCTTGATCTCGCGCGGCAGCTCGAAGAAAAAGTGGCCGAGGCCGTAGAAGATCGGCCTGCCCTTGTAGATTTCGATACCCTGGACGGAATGCGGGCCATGGCGGGCGACGATGGTCGCGCCGGCGTCGATGGCGTCATGGAACAGCGATGGCAGGAATGCCGCCGGGTTCGGATCTTCATAATCGCCGCTCAGCGTCTCATGCGCGTGGATCGAAAACAGCACCTGACCCGCCTTGCTGCGAGCCTCGGCGACTTCGGCGAGGAGGGCTGAGCGATCCTCCAGGTCGACGGTGTAGGTCAGGCCCGGCTTGGCATCGACGCGATAGAGTTGCCCATTTAGGTGGACCTCGGCGGGATTGGGGGCCGGCGCATCATAGCCCTGCCAGCCCTCCCGCACGACAATTCGGCGCAAGACCTGCATCTCCTTCCGGCTGACAAGCGTTACCGGCTCGACGCGCAGCGGATTGAGCCCGGGCCGGGGCCCGACGCCCCGCGCGGAATCGCCGGCCGGTGACATTCCGGTAAAGGTCGACGCGGTCGCGACCAGCGCCAATCGGCCCGCCGGCGTGTCGCGATAGCCGGCCTTGCGTGCCTCGGTCAGGCTTTGCCCGGTTCCCGCGCGGGTGAAGCCGATGGCGTCGAGCGCGATGTCAGTCGCGGTCAGGCCTTCGATGCCATAGTCAGTGGCGTGATTGTTGGCCCGCGAGATCAGGTTCAGGCCCGTCGCGCGCAACTGGCGCATCGTTTCAAGAGAATGGAGGGGATAGCCGCCGCCGTTTTCCGCGGCGATCGAGCCCTTGTAACTGGGCAAGGCGAAGCTGTTTCCCTCCTGGTTGGCGAAAGCAGCGTCGGACTTGCGGATCAAGGCCATGATGCCGGCCCAGCCGGGCGAATTTATGTCGAGCGGGGTTTTATAGGGGCCCAGCAGATCACCAGCGATGAGAATGGTCATCGATCCCGCCGGACGCGCGTCAGCCGGTGCTTGCGATGCCTGCGCCATTACCGGTGCTGCGGTAAGAGCCAGGATGATGGCCGCCGACTTGATAATATTCGTGATCATCTGGCGTTTCCCGGCATGGATACGAATCGGGCGGCGCCTCGGGACGCCGCCTGACCGTTAGACCAGCTCTCGACTCATTTAGAACTCGCCGGAGACGTTAAAGCCCACTGTCCGCGGCTGGATGAAGTTTGCCTGCGGGCGGGCCAACGATCCGCCACGGCTGTCCAGGTTCAGGAGGCCATGCCGATCGGTGACGTTCCGGGCATAGATGCTGAGCCGCCAGGCCTTGTCGATGCTGACGCCTGCTCTGAGGTCGATCGAGGTATAGGACGGCATGCTAGGACGGATGGCACCGGCGATGTTGTTGAATGCCCCGTAGCGCCGGCCGACATAGACAACCGTGCCGCCGACGAAGCCGCTCAATTGGTCGTTTAACGGGATTTCCTGATCAAGGGACAGCGTGCCAGTAAACTTCGCCGAGTAGGGCAGGCGATCACCCTTGGCGCCGATCAGGTTGGTCGTCTCCAAGGTGTTTGGCGGCAGGTTCGCCCGCAGGGTGGCGTCGGTGTAGGTCGCGTTCGCGTCGGCGGTGAAGCCGCTCCAGGGACGCATGGAGACTTGCGCCTCGACACCCCGGCTGCGCGCCTTGGGCGCGTTGACATAATAGACGAACTGGTTGGCCGTGTTCGTGCTCTGGAGCTGGATGTCCTTCCAGTCGATCTGGAACAGGGCCAAGTCGTAGGTCACCGCCCGGTCCATCGCGGACCCCTTGAGACCAAGCTCATAGCTCGTCACGCTGTCCGAATCGAACGTCGGCGGCACGCCGGGAAGCACGGTGTTGATCCCGCCGGGACGGTAGCCGGTGGCGACACGGGCGAAGATCATCATGTCGGGCGTGATCTTGAAGCTTGGCGTGACCAGCCAAGTAAAGGCGTTGTCCTTCGAGCTAGCAGGCACAACCGAACTTGGACCGAAGATCGGCACGACCTGTGGCTCGGTCACGGTGGTCGACGACCAGTTCTGCTTGTTGTCCGCATAGCGCGCGCCGACCTGGATATCGAGACGGTTGGTCGCGTGCCAGGTCATGTCGCCGAAGGCCGAGATCTCGCGATAGGTCGAGGGATTGAGACCGGCGTAGGGCGTTCCCGCAACCGAACCGCTTCCGTTCAGCACGGTAATGATCTGGGGAGCGTCGGACTTTTCCTTGGTGTAGAATCCGCCGACCAACCAATCGACCAATGGCCCCTCGCCGCCGAGGCGGACTTCCTGCGAGAACTTCTTCAGCTCGGTGTTGTTGGCAAGCCGGGTCGTCTGCCCGCTTTGGGCCGCGTAGAACGGGAGCAGGAATCCGAACACGGGGGTCGTGTCCGAGCTCGTGATCAACCTGCTCCTGCCCCACGCGCTGACCGAGGTCAGCTTCGCAAAGCCCAGGTCGATGTCGGCGCGACCGGTATAGAGCTCGTTGTTGAAGCGCCCCAGACCGATACCGGTTGTGGTCGAGCGATCTGGAAGGAGCGTACCACGGGGAGCCACCCCCGGTACCGTGCTGACGGGACGGAGGTCTGTGACCGAAGCGACGTTGAGCAGGTTGCGACCTTCGGCATCGCCTTCTGTATCGCGGCGCTGCTTCATGGCGGAGAAGTTCAGCGTTACGCCATCGAACGGCTTGACGAACAGGGCCGCACGACCGCCCCACGTCTTAGACTTGTTTGCGTTTCGAGAGAGGCTCGCCGCCGCAACGGTGGCGGGTACGGCGCCAGAGGAGGCATAATAGTCGATCCACTGGGGATTTTCCACGAGGAAGCCGCTGAGGCTGAGCGCGATGCGGTCTGCCAGGATCGGCACGTTGACTGAGCCGCGGATCGAGTGGCCGTAGCCACCGTCGTCTACCTTGTTCGCACCGATCTCAACGCGGCCGAAGAATTGCCGGGTGTCCGGCGTCTTGGTGACATATTTGAGCAGGCCGCCGAGGCTGGCCGCGCCGTAAAGCGTGCCCTGCGGGCCGCGCAGAACTTCGATCCGCTGCAGCGTCGCGGGATCGAAATCGGGAATGGTCGCATTGCCGAGATAGGTGGATGAGCCGAATGGCACGTCGTCGACCAGGATCGCGATCGTCGGGTTCGATGCGCCGCCCGTCGTGATGCCGCGCAGCGAGATCTGCGATGACCGGGCGCCGGCCAGCTGAAGGCCGGGCACGCGCGAGAAATACGAAGACAGCGACGTGATGTTCTGATTGATCAGCGTGTCGGTGCTTATCGCGCTGATCGCGACGGGAACGTCCAGCAGCTTCTGCTCACGCTTCTGCGCGGTGACGACGATTTCACCGGTTTCCGCCGCGTCAGCCGGGCCCGTACCATTGCTGACCGGCTGGGCGGTGGCCGGAGAAACGGCGAGTCCCAGAAAACAGGCCCCCGCCAGCAGTGCAATCTTGGTCATGAGTGGCTCCCCGCTATCCCATCTCGACGTAGAATACACATCTGTATCGTGAACGTCAATTCTCGCCCGGGTTTGGCTCGCAACCCACGCTCCCGGTGGAATCGGCGCCGGACATCGGTAACTTTCCAGCGCATTATTTTATGCGCCTACGTCACAGAAATTTCCGAGCGGGCAAGACACGAATGTCTTTTTTTACGGATCGATTCTGGTAGTTATGGAGGGATCACAACCGCACGGCTCGCGAGCCGGCGCCCAGAACTTGGAACAGAAATTGGCCGACAATCGCGGAGCTGACGACGAAGGGCGCGCACTTTCTACCCAGGATTGGATAGACTTGGCGCGCGAGACTCTTATTCGTGACGGGATTGATGCCGTTAAGATCGATCGATTGGCCAAAGCCAAGAATGTGACGCGCGGCGGCTTCTACTGGCGCTTCAAGAGCCGCCAGGACCTGCTCGATCATCTGCTGGATGACTGGCGCGAAACCAATACGTCACCGTTTCTGGCGGCGATCAGTGGACCCGGTACCCCGCAAGAGCGCTATCAGGCGCTCATGCGGCTATGGATTGAGGAAGTGGGATTTCGCCCCGACTACGACATGGCGATGCGGAACTGGGCCTCATCCTCTTCGGCGGTCGAGGAGGTGGTTCGTACCGTCGACGCGTTGCGCGTCGATGCGTTGCGCCGGTTGTTCGCCGACGCGGGCTACGAAAATAACGAAGCCTTGGTTCGCGCCCGGATCACCTACTATCATCAGATCGGTTATTACACCCTGGGCATCCGGCAAAGCGTCGAGCGACGTCGAGAACTGAGCCCGATCTATTACGCGATTTTGACGGGCTTCAATCCTGAAGACTTGCGCGCGTCCTCATCATCATCGCCCTCGCGCAAGCTCTCGCCGGTCTTCTGACGGGGCAAGGGCGTTCATCGGCCTTGCTCGAGGATTTCCAATGACTTCGGGCGGCAGATGGGGCATGGCGTAGCGTCCGGTGTCCGACAGGTAGCTGATGTGCCTGGCGTCAGCGTCGCGACCTATCGCGAAGGGAAAGGCGCCAGCTGTCCTGGCCATGCTTCCAACAGCTTGTCGCGGCACTCTGATCATCTGATTCATTTGCCGTGCCGCGGGCGGTGGGCGGATCATCTTTCCGGCTGAAGCGGGACGTACAATTTCGTCCAGGACGAAGGCCCGCTCAAGGCGTCGGCCCCCACGACCGGCTGGTCGGGGGACATGGCGCATCGACGTCCGAGCCCGCCGAGCCTCGACAGGATTGCCTGACTCTGCGACACGGGATACACAACTGTCTTGTCGATCTGGCCGACATGATCGGTAAAGCCGGGCAACAGGTTCCCAGGGAGCTTACACGATATGAAATCCCATGTACGGGTTGCGGTGATCGGTGGAGGTGTCGTCGGTTGCAGCGTCCTATACCACCTGACGAAGCTTGGATGGACCGACGTCTGTCTGATCGAGCGCAAGGAACTAACCGCCGGATCGAGCTGGCACGCGGCCGGCGGCTTCCACGCCATCAACAGCGATCCCGGCATTGCGATGCTGCAGTCCTACACGATCTCGCTCTACAAGGAGATCGAGGAATATTCCGAGCAGTCCGTGGGAATGCACATGACGGGCGGGCTGAATATCGCTGCGACCCGAGAGCGATGGGAATTGCTGCGCTCGGATTACGCCAAGCATCCGGTGTTGGGCCTGCGGACCGAGCTGCTCGGCCCCGACGAGATCAAACGCATGTGCCCATTGATCGACGTTTCCGGCGTTTTTGGCGCGCTCTACGACAAGCACGAGGGGCATGTCGATCCTTCGGGCGTAACCCATGCTTATGCCAAGGCGGCGCGGCGCAACGGTGCCGATATCTCCCGCCACACGCGCGTCATGGACCTCAAGCCAACCGGCCGGGGCACCTGGCGGGTGATCACCGACAAGGGCGAGATCGAGGCCGAACATGTCGTAAACGCCGCCGGCCTCTGGGCACGGGAAATGGGCAGGATGGTCGGTGTGCAGCTGCCGCTGGTCCCGATGGAACATCACTATCTGCTAACCGATCCCATCCAGGAAGTGATGGACTTCCCCGGCGAGCTGCCGCTGATCGTCGACCTCGATAACGAGATCTACATGCGCCAGGAAGGCAAGGGCATGCTTGTCGGCGTCTATGAGAAGAACGCCACGCCCTGGGCTCTCGACGGAACGCCATGGGATTATGGCGAGACCGAACTGCTGCCGCCTGCGCTCGATCGGATCAGCGACGCGCTGATCAAAGGCTATGAGCGGTTCCCCGCCGTTGCGGAGGCGGGCATCCGCCGCATCGTCAATGGACCCTTCACCTTCACGCCGGACGGCAACCCGCTGGTCGGTCCGGTACCCGATGTCCCGAACTACTGGAGCGCCTGCGGTGTCATGGCGGGGTTCGCGCAGGGTGGCGGCGTCGGGCTGTCGCTGGCGGAATGGATCGTCAACGGGGAGCCGGGTGTCGATATCTTCGCGATGGATGTCGCCCGTTTCGGCGATTACGCCTCGCCCGAATGGGTCACCGAGAAGGCCCGCGAGTTCTACTCGAAGCGCTTCGTCATCTCCTATCCCAACGAATATTGGCCCGGCGGGCGGGAGCTGCGCACCGATCCGCTGTACAAGACGCTGAAGGCGAAGAACGCCGTCTTCGGCGTCAGCTATGGGCTGGAGGTGCCTCTCTATTTCGCGCCGGAGGGCGATGTCGCCGCCGAGACGCCCTCGCTCAAGCGCTCGAATGCCTTCGAGTCCGTGCGCCGCGAGGTCGAAGCGGTGCGCGACGGTGTCGGCGTGATGGATGCCTCGTCTTTCGCGAAATATGAGATCAGCGGCCCTGGCGCCGCAGCGGCGCTCGACCGGCTGATCGCGAACAGGCTTCCGTCGGTTGGCCGCGTCCGGTTGGCGCCGCTCCTGGCGCACTCGGGCCGGCTGATGGGCGATCTTACGGTCATGCGTCTGACAGAGGACCGCTTCGTGCTGTTCGGTTCCGGTTATCTTCAGAACTGGCACGGACGCTGGTTCGGCCAGATTCTGGCCGGGCAAGACGTGACCGTGCGAAACCGCTCGGAGGAATGGCAGGGGCTGATCCTCTCGGGGCCCAGATCGCGCGAACTTATGGCGAGGCTCACCGACGTCGACATGTCGGCTGAAGCGTTCAAGCCAATGAGCGTCAGGCAGGCGACCGTCGCAGGAATAGCCGCCACCGTCGCACGCCTGTCGCTTTCGGGCGAACTGTCGTTCGAAATCTATGTCGCCAGCGATGCGCTGGTCACGCTCTACGACGCTGTCGGCGTGGCCGGCGCAGATCTCGGCCTCATCGATTTCGGGTTGCACGCGCTCTGGTCGATGCGGCTCGAGAAGAGCATCGGCGTCTGGAGTCGCGAGTTCAGCTGGGACAAATCCGCCGGAGCCAGCGGGCTCGATCGCTTCGTCGATTTCACCAAGCCCGACTTCGTAGGCAAGGCGGCGGCGCTGGCGGAACGCGATGCACCTTCGAAGCAGGTGCTCGTCACCTTCGTCGTCGATGCCGTCGATGCCGACGCCGGGGGCTACGAACCCGTCATGCTCGATGGCGAACGGGTCGGCTACGTCACCTCTGGCGGTTACGGTTTCCGCATCGGCAAGAGTATCGCCATGGCCTATGTCGACCGTGAAGCGGCGCATCGCAGCGATGGTTTCACGATCCCGGTGCTGGGCGAACCGTGCGCCGCCGTGCGGGTGGAAGGTGCGCTTTACGATCCGAGCGGGAGCCGCATGCGCGGCTGAACACATCGATACATTAATGTATTGCATTTCGTGATCCAGCCGTGGTCGCGACCCCTAAAAAGGAGATGCGGCCGCTCTCGCCCCGATCAGGCAGTGGGTTCCGGGGCTAAGCCGAGTGCGGTGAAAGGCGCTCGGGACAATTGCTATCGCCCACTTGAGCGCGCCCCGATCCAGCCCAGCGGCCAAGCGCAGGAACTTGAACACAGCGCTTTACTCACTCGATACACAACTGTATTCATCCGTCATGGCCTCGAGATATTCCGCCTGGAGATTGCTGAAAGAGGGCCTGCGCGGGCAGCGGGGCTGGCAGCCGGCCTGGCGGGACCCCGAGCCGCGCGGGCGTTATGATGTCGTCCTCGTCGGCGGCGGCGGCCATGGGCTCGCGACCGCCTATTATCTGGCGAAAACGCATGGCGTGCAGAGCATAGCGGTTCTCGAAAAAGGCTGGTTGGGTGGAGGCAATACCGGGCGCAACACCACCGTCATCCGCTCGAACTACTATTATCCGGAAAGCGCCGCGCTCTACGACCTTTCGGTTCGGCTCTACGAGGGCCTGTCGCGCGAGCTCAACTACAACGTGATGTTCAGCCAGCGCGGCATGGTCATGGTCGGGCACAGCCGGCATGATCTGGAGGCTATGGCGCGCTGGGCCGGCGCGATGCAGATCAACGGCGTGGACTGCGAAATACTGACGCGCGAGGAGGTCGGACGGCTGGTGCCGGCGCTCGATCTTTCGCCCACCGCCCGCTACCCGGTCCATGGCGGCATGATCCAGCGACGCGGCGGCACAGCACGGCACGACGCCGTCGCCTGGGGTTACGCCCGCGCCGCCGATGCGCTGGGCGTGGACATCATCCAGAATTGCGAGGTCACCGGTTTCGTCCGCAGCCCCAGGGGAACGATCATCGGGGTGGAAACGACGCGCGGAGGAATCCTGGCCGACAAGGTTGGGCTTGCGGCGGCCGGCCACACGTCCCTCCTTGGCGAAATGGCCGGGTTCAGCCTGCCGCTGACCAGCTATGCGCTGCAGGCCTTTGTTTCCGAGCCCGTAAAGCCGGTGATCGACACCGTGGTCCTCTCGCTCGCCACCGGCACCTATATCAGCCAGTCGGACAAGGGCGGACTGGTCATCGGCGGGGGTCTTGATCTCTATCCGTCCTATGCGCAGCGCGGCAATCTGCCCGTGGCCCGCAGCGTACTCGGAGCAATCGTCGACCAATATCCCTCGCTCGGCAGGGTACGTTTCCTCCGCCAATGGGCCGGGATCGTCGACGTCTCGCCGGATTCGAGCCCGATCCTTGGCGATACGCCGGTGCCGGGTCTCTACATGAATTGCGGCTGGGGCACGGGAGGCTTCAAGGCGATTCCAGCCGGCGGCACCTTGTTCGCGCATCATTTGGCCACTGGACGTCCGCACCCTTTGGCCGAGGCCTTCGGGCTCGACCGCTTCGCGCGCGGCGCCCTGATCGACGAGGCCGCGGCCTCCGGCATCGCGCATTGAGGGCGGGCGATGCTGCTGATCAAATGTCCCTGGTGCGGCCCTCGTGACGAGCACGAATTCCGCTGCGGCGGCCAAAGCCATATCGCGCGTCCAGGCCCGCCCGAAGCGGTGAGCGACGAGGAATGGAGCCGCTACATGTTCGAGCGGATCAACCCCAGGGGCGTGCATTACGAACGGTGGGTTCACGCCTTCGGCTGCCGGCGATGGTTCAACATCGCACGCAGTACCGCCGATCATACGATCTTCGCGGTCTATCGGATGACGGATGCGGCTCCCCAGCTCGACGGTTCGGGGGAAAGCGGCCAATGAGCGAGGGACAGCCCTTCCGCCTGGCGGTTGGCGGCGCGATCGATCGAAGCCGCCCGCTGCGCTTCACCTGGTCCGGACGGACCTACACCGGCTACGCCGGCGACACGCTCGCCTCGGCACTGATCGCGAACGGCGTCAAGGTCGTGGGGCGCTCGTTCAAATATCACCGGCCGCGCGGCCTGATCGCCGCGGGCGTCGAGGAGTCGAATGCTCTGGTGCAACTCGGTGAGGGCGCCCGTTCGACGCCTAATATCCGCGCGACCGAGGTGGAACTGTACGAAGGCCTCGTCGCCCGGCCGGTGAATTGCTGGCCCAGTGCCGAGTTCGACGTGGGCGGCGTCATCAACCTGGCGTCGCGGTTCCTGATCGCGGGGTTCTATTACAAGACGTTCATGTGGCCCAGCTGGCACCTGTTCGAAGGACTGATCCGCCGCATGGCGGGTCTTGGCAAGGTTGCCCCGGAGGCTGATCCCGATCGGTATGAGGATCGCTTCGCGCATTTCGACGTCGTCGTGATAGGCGCGGGTCCAGCCGGGCTGACCGCGGCGCTGGCGGCTGCCGCTGTGGGGCGCCGGGTCGCCCTGGTCGAGCAGGATTGCCTGCTCGGTGGGTCGCTGCTCCAGGATTCCGCGATCATCGACGGACTCGACGGCGACGCCTGGATTGCTGCTGCTCGCGAGACGCTGGCGGCCGCCGGCGTCACCATCCTCACGAGGACGGTCGCCACCGGATATTTCGACTGCAATGCCCTGGCTCTGCTTGAGGGGCTCGATCCCGGGCGGCACGGGGCGGGTAGGCCGCGCTATCGGCTCTGGCAGGTCCGAGCCGGGCGGGTGATCCTGGCGACCGGTGCCATCGAGCGTCCCCTCGTCTTCTCGGGCAATGACAGGCCGGGCGTGATGCTCGCGGGGGCGGTCCGCCATTATGTCCGCCGGTTCGCTGCCTTGCCCGGTCGGCGGTTCCTCGTGTTCGCCAATAATGACGATGCCTGGCGCACGGCAGAGGCGCTGGCTGATGCCGGGGCTCAGGTCGTGGCCGTGGTCGATACGCGGCGGGATCTGCCGCCCGATTGCGTCAGCCGCATGGCCGCGCGCGAGATCCCGGTCTTCGCTGGCGCTGCGGTGATCGAAACGAACGGATATAAGCGGCTGCGCTCGGCACGGGTGCGCCACGCGACGGGGCAGGTGACCGACATCGCCTGCGACGGCATTGCCATGTCGGGCGGCTTTTCGCCGACGATCCATCTGTTTGGCCAGGCGGGCGGAAAGCTGCGCTACGACAAGGATCTTGCCGCCTTTGTCCCGGCCACCTGCCCACAAGCGGCGGTCTGCGTCGGCTCCGCTGCGGGGCGCTTCGACCTGGCCGACCTGCTGGAAAACGCCCGGGCTGCGGGCGAGGGCCGTCCCGCGACCAAGCCCGCACGGGTCGCCTTCGGCATTCAGCCGGCCTGGCAAATCGGAGGTTCGGGCAAAGCCTTCGTCGATTTCCAGAACGACGTGACGGCGCAGGACATTGCGCTGTCGGCGCGCGAGAGCTTTCGTTCGGTCGAGCATCTCAAGCGCTACACCACGCTGGGCATGGCACCCGACCAAGGCAAGACATCCAACGTCAATGCCCTCGCGATCATGGCCGACGAGACGGGTCGCACGGTTGCCGAAACCGGCACGACGCGGTTCCGCTTTCCCTATACGCCGATGCCGCTGGCCAGTTTCGCCGGACGCGCGCGCGGCGAGCTTTTCCGTCCGCTGCGCCGCATGCCCGGCCACGCGCGGCATCAGGCGCTGGGGGCGGTGTTCGAGGACATCGGCGGCTACCTGCGCCCGATCGGCTACCCTCAAGCGGGCGAAAGCCGCCACGACACCGAGCAGCGCGAGGCCGCAGCGGTTCGGGCGGGCGCGGGGCTGTTCGAGGGATCGCCGCTCGGCAAGCTGGAGGTCGTCGGACGCGACGCCGGAGCCTTTCTCGACCGGATCTACGCCAACCGGGTCTCGAATCTCGCCCTCGGGAAGATCCGTTACGGACTGATGTTGAACGAACTCGGGATCATCATCGACGACGGCGTCGTGACACGGCTGGCCGAAGACTGCTTCCTGGTCTCGACGACCAGCGGCGGCGCCGATCGCATCGCGGCCTGGCTCGAAGAGTGGCTGCAATGCGAGTGGGTCGACCTCGACGTGGTGGTCGCACCTGTCACGACGGCCTGGGGCGTGCTGACCCTGACCGGTCCCCATGCCCGAGCGATACTTGAGGCGGTGGGAACGTCGATCGACATATCCCGCGCCAGCTTCCCCCACATGTCCTTCAGGAAAGGCGAGATCGCGGGGATGTCGGCCCGCATCCACCGCGTGAGCTTTACCGGCGAGCTGTCCTACGAGGTCGCGGTTGCTTCGTCGCGGGTGCCCTTGCTGTGGGACAGCCTGATCGCCGCCGGGCGCAATCGCGGCATTGTTCCGGTCGGACTCGACGCGTGGATGGTCCTGCGCACGGAGAAGGGCTACCTCCACGTCGGCGGCGACACCGACGGCACGACGACGCCTCTCAACGTGGGATGGGATCACGTTCTCAAAAAAGCTTCGGACTTCGTCGGCCGCCGGTCGCTGACCCTGCCGCACAACCGGCAGGAGGATCGGCTCCAGCTCGTCGGGCTCGCTGCGGACGACGGCAAGATCCTGCCGATCGGTGCTCATATGCTGGACGCCGCCGGCAGGAGCCAAGGCTATGTCACCTCGTCGCACTTCAGCCCCACGCTGGGCCATGGCGTGGCACTCGGCATGCTGAACGGCGGGGCTCGGCGCATCGGCGAGACGGTGACGCTGCGCACCTTGAAGGGCCTGGAGCGCGTCCGCGTTGCCCCGCTGTGCGCCTACGATCCAGCGGGAGACCGGCTCAATGGCTGACCTTCGCTTTTCCCTGACCCGGCATGGTGTCACGGTGGAGCGTCTCGCGCCGGAGCGCGTCGTCGTCATCCGTGTCCGCAACAGCGCTGCCGCTGCCGTTGCGCGGGTGGAGGAGGTCCTTGGCGAGATGCTGCCGACCACGCCGAACGCTGCCGGGGCTCATCATGGCGGCAGCATCTGCTGGCTGAGTCCCGGTGAGTGGATGGTCGTGGGCGAAGGCATCGACGTCTCGGCGCTCACCGCTGCGATCGCGCCTGCGACCGGCCATGTCGCCGATATCGGCGAAGGTCGCGTGCGCTATCGGATCGAAGGCGATTTCGCCGCCTACGTCCTGACCAAGGGGACCAGCCTGGACCTTGCCGCGGCCCTTTCGGAAGGTCGCTGCGCGCAGACCCTCTTCGCTCAGATCCTGGTGCTGCTCGCCCCCTATGGAGCGGGCTACGAGATGACCGCGGATATCAGCTATGCCCATTACCTCGAGACCTGGTTCGAGGACGCGACGCGCGAATTCGTCGAGGGAGCCTTTGCGTCATGACCGATCGTACCAACCGCTTTGTCGTCGTCATGCGGGGCCCCGAACGGCGCGGCATCGTTGCGCGCGTGGCGACCCACCTGGCCGACGACGGCTTCACGATCACCGAGTCGAGCCAATATCATGATCCCTCGACCGACACATTTTTCATGCGCATCGTCTTTCGCTTCGAAGAGGGCGAAGGGCCATCGGCTAAGGATGTTTCCAGCTCCTTCGCCGCCGTCGCCGCCGAACTCGGCATGGCATGGGAAGTCCACGATTTGGCGCGCCGGCCGAAGGTCGTCCTGATGGTCTCCAAGTTCGGCCATTGCCTGCATGACCTCGTCTATCGATGGAAGTCGGGGCTGCTGCCGATAGATATTGTCGCTGTCGTCTCCAACCATGAGGACATGCGCCCCTTCGTCGAATTCCACGGGCTGCCCTATCACCACCTTCCGGTGACCAAGGAGGCCAAATCCGAGCAGGAATCGATTCTGGTGAAGATCATCGAGGAAACCAGGACAGATCTCGTGGTTCTCGCGCGCTACATGCAGGTTCTGTCGGATCACCTCTGCCGCTATCTTTCACTGCGCTGCATCAACATCCACCATAGCTTTCTGCCCAGCTTCAAGGGCGCCAAGCCCTATCACCAGGCCCATGCTCGCGGTGTGAAGATGATCGGTGCGACCGCGCACTTCGTGACCGCGGATCTCGATGAAGGCCCGATCATCCATCAGGACACGCGTGCGGTCGATCACAGCTTCACCCCCGAGCAACTGGTCGCGCTCGGACAGGAGGTCGAGGCGGCAGTACTCAGCCGGGCGGTGACCTGGTTCGCCGAACATCGCGTCATCAGCAACGGGGCAAAGACGGTGGTCTTCCGCTAGAAACGGGGCTGCCCTGAGCACCCTTGAGGGGAGAAGTCATGGCGAACGCGACATTGAACGCCATCGAGGACGATCGGACAGCGCCTTCCGCGCGCTGGTACGTTCTTTTCGTCATGACCCTGATCTACACCCTCAACATCGCCGATCGATTTGTCGTCTCGACGCTGATCGAGCCGATCAAGACCGAATTCGTGCTGAGCGACGCAGCTGTGGGCGTGCTGACCGGAGCGGCGCTGGCGGTGTTCTACGTAACCGCTGGCATTCCGCTCGGCATGATGGCCGATCGCATCAGCCGCAAGCGAATGATCGTTGCATCCCTGGCGGTCTGGTCGGTCCTCACCGCCATCTGCGGTCTGACCCGGAGCTATGGACAACTGCTTGCGATGCGCATCGGTGTCGGCGTCGGCGAGGCTGGCGGAACGCCGCCTGCGCAATCGCTGCTGGCCGATATTTTTCCTGCCGAATCGCGCGCCTTCGCCATGTCGCTCTACGCGCTCGGCGCTGCGGCCGGCGCCGCACTGGCGTCGGTGCTCGGCGGTTTGATCGCAGATAGTCACGGCTGGCGCGCGGTGTTCATCCTTTTCGGGTTGATGGGTCTGCCGGTCGCGCTGCTTGCCGCCCTGACTGTTCGCGAGCCTCTGCGTGGACGCCATGATGCGGACGGTGGCACGGCGGCGCCCAGCTTCGCCGAAGCGATACGCATCATTCGCAAATCGAAACCCTTGACCCACCTGCTTGTTGGCACCGCGGCGATCACTTTTGCTGGCTGGGGGTTGGTCTGGTGGGTGCCAACCTTCCTCCTGCGGAGCCATGGCATGAGCCTGCAGGAGAGCGGCGTCGTGCTTGGCTCGATGCACGGGATTGGCGGCGTCGCCGTCACCATGCTCACGGCTTGGGCGATGGGTGCATATGCTGCCCGCGGTTGGCGGTTCCAATCGCTGTTCGTCGCCGCCGTCACGGCCTTGGTCACCATACCCGCCGTAATCGCCTTCGCGACCGCTTCCAAGCCGCTGGCCCTGGCGATGCTGTGGATCGTCGTGCCGAGCATCTATCTCTATATCGGCCCGACGCTGGGTATCGCGCAGAACCTGACACCCGCCAATATGCGGGGTATCGTCTGCGCGCTGATATTGTTTGTCGCCAATTTCGCGAATCTGGTGATTGCCCCGATCTTGATCGGGCTGCTCTCCGACCTCGTCGCCTCCCGGGTCGCCGATCCGGCTGAATCGTTGCGCTATGTACTGACGGTCATGGCTTTCGCCGGATTCTGGGCGGCCTGGCATTATCTGGCCGCCTCGCGGCCACCCTCGACCAGCGAGATGCCTAACCCATGAGCTTTACCGTCTATTCATCCGCCGACGTCCGCGCTCTGCTCGACTATGACGGCTGCATCGCGGCCATGCGCGAGGCGATGATGGCTTTCACCGCTTCGGCGATCCCACAGCCGCTGCGCAGCATCACGACGCTGGTGCCGGGCAAGATGTTCGCGTTGATGCCGGGCGCCTTGACCGACCATCAGGGCTTCGGCGCCAAGGTCATCACGGCCTATCAGGACGCCGACCGTCCGGGTCGCTCGGCCCACCGCGGCGTCGTGCTTCTGTTCGATCACGAGAGCGGCGAAGTCGCGTGCGTCGCCGATGCCGGCGAAGTTACCCATATCCGTACGGCATGCGCGACGGCGATGGCGACCGACATTCTCGCCCGCCCCGATGCAGCGCATCTGACGATCTACGGCTGCGGCGCCCAGGCGGCGAGCCACATACGCGCGCTGTCCCGCGTGCGCCGGCTGGACCGCGTCGTTGTCTGGGGACGTTCGCACGATGGCGCGAGCGACTTTGCCGGTAAGATGGCGGACGAAACCGGTCTCGATGTGATCGCTGAGGCGGATGGCGCCGTCGCGGCGAAGCATGCGGATATCATCTGCACGGTAACCGGATCGGCCACACCGGTACTGCTGGGCGAATGGGTGAAGGCCGGCACCCACGTCAACGCAGTCGGTTCAAGCCATGCCGGCCCGGTCGAAGTCGATACGCCGCTCGTCCTCGCCAGCCGCTACATCGCCGACAGCCGCGCTTCCGCCGAAGCCGCGGCAGCTGAACTGATCGTCGCGCGGGAGGCGGGCGTGCTCACCAACGCGCACATCGCCGCCGAGATCGGCGAAGTGCTGCTGGGCAAGGCGCCTGGACGGACCTCGCCGGAAGAGATCACATTTTACAAATCGCTCGGCCATGTCGTCCAGGACCTGGCGGCGGCCCGCTATCTCCATCGCAGAGGCCATTAGCATGAAGAATATTTCCTCACCCGCACGGCAGGATGTCGCCGATCTGATCGCCGCGCAGCGCCCCGGCTGGTCGCTCGACCAGCGGTTCTACATGGATCCGGCGATCTATGCGCTGGAGAGTGAATTGTGGTTTCCGCGGCAATGGACCGTGATCGCCCACGTCTCGGAAATTTCGAAGAAGGGCGACCATGTCGTCCGCGATCTCTTCGGCAGCGAGATCGTGGTCGTCAACGCCGGTGACCAGGGTTTTCGTGCCTATCACAATGTCTGCACCCATCGCGGCTCGCGCATCTGCAAGGGCGACGGCCGCTCGAAATTGCTGGTATGTCCCTATCATGCCTGGTCGTTCGGGCTAACGGGCGAGTTGCGGACCACACGCGATCTCGGGGAAGGCCTCGACCCCACCCGTCTCGGCCTTCATCCCGTGTCGCTGCGCGAAGCCGAAGGCCTGATCTTTTGCGCGCTGGACGCAGAAAACCTTCCCGACCTGTCTCCCGCGCTGGCGACCCTGGCGCCGGCCATGCGTCAACACGGCTTCGACCGTGCGCGGATCGCGGTCCGCCGGTCCTACGCCACCGCCGCCAATTGGAAGCTGGTGCTCGAGAATTTCTTCGAATGCTATCATTGCCGGCCCTCCCATCCCGAATATTTCCGGATGAACGGGCATGTCGCGGTGACCGCCGGCCGTGAAGGCTCGGCGGCCGAGGCCTGGAACAGGGAGGTCGAGGCCTGGAGCGCGCGGATCGGCGATCAAGGATGGTATCGCACGGTCCGCGAGCCGGGAGCGGTGGATCGGGTCAAATACTCTCTATATCGTCAGCCGATCGGCCTCGGGCGGATGACGCAAAGCAAGGACGGATCGCCGGTCGCGCCGCTAATGGGCGGATTCGCCGATTACGATGGCGGCGAGACCGCGATGCATTTTGGGCGCTTCAGCTTTGCCGGCTGTTGCAACGACCACATCATTGTCTTTCAGTTCATCCCGCGCGGCGCCGAGGACACCGATGTCGTCGCGACCTGGTTGGTCGACGCAGAGGCGGACCTCGATGCGATCGATATCGACGCGCTGACGTTCATGTGGGACGTGACGACCCGGCAGGACAAGGAACTGATCGAGGAGAACGCCTTCGGTATCCGCTCGCGTGCTTATCGGCCAGGGCCTTATACGATGCTGGAGCAGCAGTCGGCCGATTTCGTGACGTCCTATCTCACGGCGATGACCGAGCTGCTTGGTTAGTCTGCCACTTCTCTCGGAGCACCCCGGGTCCACGCCGAGCGCGCCGGATCCGACGTTACAATACACAACTGTCTTGACAATGGCCGGGCAAGCCCCAGTCTGCCGCTCGGCTTCGGGTGAATGAGGTGTCCAGATTGTCAGCCTTTAGCAACGAAGCGTCCCCTGCGCCGACTTCAGCCTTCCCGGGTAGGAGGATGCTCGCGGTCCTGTCGCTGTTCCTCTTCGTCAATTATCTCGACCGTTATGCGCTTGCGATCCTCCTCGAGCCGATCAAGGTGGAACTCCAGCTTTCGGATACGCAGGTCGGGCTCCTGACCGGCGCCGCCTTTGCGCTGCTCTACTCGACGCTGGCGCTTCCCGTCGCGCGGATCGCCGAACACCGGAACCGGACGACGGTGCTCAGCGCGGCAATCCTGATCTGGAGCGTGGCGACGGCGCTGTGCGGCCTCGCGGGTTCGTTCATGGCGCTTTTCGCTGCGCGCATGCTGGTCGGCGCGGGGGAGTCGGGCGCGGTGTCGCCGGCTCAATCGATGATAGGCGATGCATTCTCCCTGGAACGCCGGGGGACGGCGCTGGCGATCTTCAGCATAGGCGGTGCACTCGGCACGTCGCTGGCTCCTATGATTGGCGGCTATCTCGAGGCGCATTTCGGCTGGCGAGGCGCACTTCTGTTTCTCGGCAGCCTTGGAGTCCCGGTAGCTCTGCTGCTTTTGCTGGTGGTGCGCGATCCGCCGCGCGGCTTCGCGGATCGACTCGTGGCGCGAACCCCGCCGCCGCCCGTCGGACTGGCTATGCGCCGATTGTTCTCGCGCCCGGCCTTCGCGCTGTTGATTCCAGGCATGGTCGCGATCGGGCTCGCGGAATACAGCTTCTTCCTGTGGCTGCCATCGTATCTGTCACGCACCTTCGGCCAGCCGGCCGCGGCGATCGGCACCTCACTGACGCTGTACCAGGGCATTCCGCTGTTGATCGGAACCCTCCTGGGCGGCGTCGTCGCGGATCGGCTGGTGCTGCGCGACCGGCGCTGGCTGGCCTGGCTGCCGGCGGCGGCCTGTGTCTTCGCCGCGCTGACGATCGGCGTCATCTTCACCAGCCATTCGCTCGCCGGCGCGCTGGCCTTGCTCGTGTTGCCGTCGATGGCGCTGGGCGGCTATCTGGCCCCCTGCTACGCAATGATTCAGGCGCTGGCGGGGCCGCGCTCGCGCGCCACCGCCGTCGCGACGCTGACCTTCGCGGTGAATCTGCTGGGGTTGGGCCTCGGCCCGCTGATGATCGGCACGCTGAGCGACCTGTTGCATTCGACCTACGGCGAACAATCCCTGCGCTATGCTTTCCTGGTGGTTCCGCCAATTTATGGCCTGGCCGCCACCTTTCTCCTCCTCGCCTCGCGCTTCATCCTGAGGGATATGGAACGCGCCGCCCGCGATTGATCCCGGCCGGTGTCGGCCCTGCCTGCCCGATCGCGGCGAGGGACGCCCGCTACGAAGACTGAACGCTAGAAGCTCGCGCCGGAACCGCTCGCAAGGAACAGGCGCAGGTCATGCTCGATGGCCTGCAAAGCCATGTTATCGGCCGCCGGACATCCCACGGCCGACTGGTTCAGAAATGCGATGAGGGCCGCCTCGTGGCGCACGAGCAGATCGATAACTTCCCTTGTCGAGGAATCTGCCGATCGGCGCAATGACTCGAAGCGAGCCAAGGCGGGTTCGAGGCTCTTGCTCGCCAATGCAAGAAACTCCGTCCAGCGGGTCAGCGGCGCAACGGTGCGGGCCGCGTGTTCGATCGCTTCGGCGCGGCACATATCTGGATCGCCCGGATCTACGAGCACCCGTGCCAACGCGTCCGCCATCAGTCCTTCGGTGCGCGCGATCGTATCCAATTCGCTCGCATGCATTGCCGCATCCTCAAGTTGCTTGCGCAGCGCGCGCATCAGCGCCTCGCCGAACAGCTCTCCCCGCCAGGCATCCGTCAAGCCCTGCCGAAGGTCCGCTTTCACGCTTAACGCGCCAGCTTGCCACTGAGAAAAGCGCACACATGGGGCCTTGCATCGGCATCGTCGCCGATCGTGTGTCCCGCCCGATAATCCCGGAAGATGATGCGATCGACCGGCATGCCGGGCCGGGTGAGCGAATAGCGAGTGTCGGTCAGCGGAATGGTCATAGCGGCCTACTCGGTCACGAAGTGGCGCAAATCAGCCGCCAGTTGCGCGCGCGACGCGGCCCCGAGGTATGGCATATGCCCGGACTCGTAATAGGCGAAGCGGGTCGCCGGCAGGGGTATCCCGGCATGGTCAACTGTGTACTCCGCCAGACCCAGCGGCGTGACAAGATCATAGTAGCCTGACCCCACCATCAGCTTCAGGTGCGGGTTGCGAGTCATCGCGGCGGCGAGGTCGGTAGCATAGTTGCGGCTGCCGACCATCACGCCCGGCCCGAAACCGAAATCCCAGCGAACTCCGACCGTGCCGAAGGCGATCGGTTCGTACTGGCGATCGAGCCGAACCTTCAGCACGCCGCGCGCGTAGTCGCCCCACACCCCGATAAAGGCCGGCACGTATTGGCCCATGGCGGCGTCGTCTGCGACCGAATCGCCACCGTTGACCTCGGCCGGCAAAGTATAGCGGGCGTCATACATACCGAGCCGCCGCCGCTCCTGACCCAGCAGGAGACCGGCGAAGGTGACCGCCGAAATGCGCAGATCATGGGTCAGCACCACCTCCGGCGTGAGGCCAATGAGGGCGCCAAGCTGCCGTGCAACCGCAGCGCGCTCCGCTTCGGGAAGCGTCGCTCCCTGGTAAAGGGCCCGCAGGTAGACGTCGCGGACGAACTCGCGGGCCTGTTCGGCCTGGCTGGCCGGCGTGCATGCGCCTGCGATCTTGTGATGGTAGCAGGCCGCAGCCGCCAGGCTTGGCAGCGCGTGGACGATCCCATCGTCATTCGGCGGGAAACGAGGTAAGTCCATCGCCTGGCCTAACAGGATAACGCCATTTAGGGTGATGCCGTCCATCGTGCCCGTGGCGGTCGGGCCGCCAGCCAGCAGCTTGGCAACCACGGCCGCCCTGACCGTGCCGTAGCTTTCGGACAGGACATATTTCGGCGCATTTTCCCGACCATGCCGCCGCAGCCACTGCCGCATGATCTCGACGGTCGCACGGGCATCGGCATCGACACCGAAGAAGTCTTCCGGCTTTCCGCCGGGCATGATGGTGCTGTAGCCTGTCCCTGGGGGATCGATCAGCACGATGTCGGCGACATCGAGCGGACTATCCGGATTGTCGACCATACGGAATGGCGCGGTCGTCCGCGGCGCGCCGGCATCATCCATGTCGACCCGGCGGGGACCGAGGAACCCCAAGTGCAGCCACAGCGAGGACGAGCCCGGACCGCCATTGAACACGAAGATCACTGGGCGCTGGGCGGCGCCGGGCGGCAGGACGCTCTCATAGCTGGTGACGAAGACGCTCGCCTTGGCGGGGCCATCGGCCGGTCCGAGCAGGAACTCCTCCACCCGCGACCGGTAACTGATCTTCCGGCCATTGAAGACGCCGCGATGCTCCGCGTCGAACTGACGGGGGGCCTCGGGAGCGCCACGCGCGACCTCGGCGGGGGCGGCGTTTGCGGAAACCGGAACCATGATCGCGCTGGCCAGGGCCAAGGCGGAGGGAGCGAGCAGCGCCTTGATCGAAAACGGCATCGAGCGTCCTTGCTGCAATAGGTTGATGCGCTACAATACATTTGTGTATTGCGAGTGGAAAGATGCCTCATGCCGTTGCGGGAGAAAGCCTTTGCGAGTGGGAGAACCCGAATGATCCGGCAAGCGATTCGCCGCGTCGATGCGGTCGGTTCCAGCCGGATCGCAAGCGCGATCGTGCTGGCGGCGACCGCACCGGGTCTGCTCGCCAACGTCCCCGCTAATTCGGTTCCTACGGCCGCAACCGTGGGCAGTTTTACCATCAGCAGTGTCGGGGATCTTATCAACGCCGAGCCGCTCGACATCGAGCGCGATGCCGAGGCGCGCAAGCTCGCAGAGATCCTGCGGGCCAGCGATGCCGCCATCGGCAATCAGGAAACGACATTCTTCGATCTCGCGACATTTCCCGGGTCCGGTCCGGGCAGCCCCTATATCCTGCTCGGCCGCCCTACCCTGGCCAAGGGGTTGAACGCGCTGGGCATCACCATGGTGTCCACCGCCAGCAACCACTCCAACGACTGGGGCATCGAAGGGCTTGCGGCCATGACCCGGCTGCTCGACGCGGCCGGCTTGGTTCACGCTGGAGACGGGATGACCCTAGCCGACGCGCGCCGCCCACGCTTCCTGCAGACGGCAAAGGGCCGGGTCGCGCTGATCGCGGCAGCCTCCACCTACAAACAGGGGGCCAAGGCCCAGGATGCGATCCAGGGCGTGCCAGCCCGGCCCGGCATCAACGGCCTGCGGATTCGGCCGATCAATATCGTCACCGCCGGAACGATGCGGCATCTGCGCGCCGCGTGGGGGCAGACGCGAGGGAGCGGTGATCTGGTCGTGTCGGTCGACACGCCCTTCGCCCAGCCGATCGAAAAAAGGTACCGCGTCGGGCCCCGGCCCGGCGTGATCTATGACATGAACGTGATCGATCACGATGCGATCATCGATGCCATCCGCGCCGGAAAGCGGGGTGCCGACCTGGCGGTCTTCACCATCCATGCGCACGAGAACGCCGACACCATGGACGACATGGCGCCCGGCCCACCGGCGGATTTCCTGGTCCGCCTGTTCCATGATGCGGTGGACGCCGGGGCCGACATCGTAATAGGCGGCGGCCCGCATTCGATGCGGGGGATCGAGGTCTATCGCGGAAAGCCGATATTCTACGGGATGGGCGTGTTCCTGTTCGGCGGCAATGTCGTGTTGACCCAGGAACAGCGCACCGAACGGTACGAGGACGGCGCCCAGGTCGACCGCCGCAACCCCAAGGACCAGGCCTTTCAGGAGCCGGCGAGCTGGAGCGAGAGCTTCATCGCGACCACCCGGTTCGAGGGCGGGAAGCTGCGCGAAGTCCGGCTACACCCCCTCGACCGCAAAGGCGGGGGCGGCACGCGCCTGGCAGAACTCGAGCGAGCCCGGCAGATTCTGGCAAGTCTCCAAACGCTGTCCCGGCCCTTCGGCACCACGATCACCGTGGAAGGCGCAACCGGCGTGATCCGCCCTTGACCGCCGGCCCAATCACAAAGGAACGATCCGTACAACCTGCCCCCTCTCCTCGCGCGCCGCGGCTGATGCATCAGTTCAACCGGCCGCCAGCCTGATCTCGATCGACTATGTCAGGACGGACCAGCCTGCACCGCCGACCCGTCCGGTCGTCTTCATCTACAATGGCGGACCGGGTGGGGGATCGAACTATCTGAAACTGGGCGCATTCGGACCCATAAAGATGGCACGGTTCGATGCCGTCGTCCAGGTCGATCCGGCCACGCCCTTGGTGGCCAACCCGGATACGATCCTCGACGTTGCTGACCTGGTGTTCATCGATCCACCTGAATCCGGCTTCAGCCACCTGCTGCCCGGGATTGATACGCAAACCTTCCGCGGCAGCGATGCCGATTCCGCCGCCTGCGTCCAGCTCATCCGCGCTGGCTGAACGACCACGGACGCTCCGCGTCGCCGGTGTTCCTGATGGGCGAAAGTTTCGGGGAGCAAAGCCGCCAGGGCGAGGTTTGAACGCATGAAGGTATCTCTCAAAAGCAGTCGTGCTGTCATCTGGGGCTTGGCACGATGTTCGGCAGGGCTCCGTCCGCAGGCATCCCGCCCGTTACGAAGGCGCGGATGTCGGCGTTGAAGGCCGCCCTTCCGCCGTCATCGGAATAGACCATATGCCCACCAGGATAATAGCGGATGCCCACCCGATCGGGTCCGGTCGAAAGCTGGCCGACGAGCAGCTCGGTTGCACCCATCGACGACGTGGTATCGAACACGCCGAAGGTGAACATGACCTTCAGCCGCGAATTGAGCTGCAACTGTTGGGCCAGCACCACATCCAGCCCGGGTTGCGGCGGTTCGATATAGCGCCAGCTTTCCTCGAACCCGTAGGGATCGGGCACGATCGAGCGATACGGAGGAAGGCCCGTCGCGCCGAATACCTGGCGCGTGAAGCGCTCCATTGCACCGGTCAATCCGGCGAATGCCTTCTCCCAGTCTCGGTCCGCGTCGGCTACGACCCGGTTCAGCGGCTCGGTTTCGCGCCCATCGAACTGGCCGAGCGCCAGGCCGCGTGCCGCCAGCAGATCACGCCGCGCATTGACGATGCGCAGGTCATTTTCCAGGAAATAACTGGCAGGGAGGCCGGTAAGAGTTGCCAGTTTCGCAGCGACGCGCGCCCGTCGCTCCGCGCTCAGCCGATTGCCCGCCAGAATCGCCGCGGCATATTCTCCTCGCTCGAAGTCGATCGCGGCCGTCACGGCCTGCGCAAGCGTTTGGCCGCGATTGTCGATCAGGCCGTGATACCAGGCCAGCGGCACGACATCGTGCAGGCGGACGATCGCGCGCAGCGGATCGGGCAGCCGGCGGATGGCCCGATCCGGCGGCCCATTATAGGTAAGCCCCTGGGACACCAGCACCAATCCCGCGACGTTGATGCTCGGGCTCGCGGCGCGCAGATCGCGCGCAAGCATCACTGCTCTGTGCGTTCCATAGCTTTCGCCCACCAGATAGACCGGCGCGTCCAGCCGATCGTGCCGGCTCAGCCAGTGGAGGATGAACTGTGCGGCGGCAAAGGAATCGGCGTCGTTGGATCTGAAGGTCTTCGGATCGGAACCTGGCAGGGGGCGTCCAAAGCCCGTCTCGGGCGGATCGTAGAAGATCAGGTCGGCGACATCGAGTACGGCGCTGTCGTTCGCCGTCAGGCCCACGGCTGGATCGGCCTGCTCGGCCGCCGTGAAGGAGGTCATGCGCTGCGGACCCATCGCCCCGAACATAAGGGCGTTCGAAGCGCCGCCCGGCCCGCCGTTGAAAATGAAGATGACGGGGCGGGCCGGAGCGGTCTTGCTGTGCGCGACGAACGCCGTCGAAAATATGCTGCTTGCAGGGCTGCCATTGCGGTCCCGCACGATTGTTTCTTCAAGCAGCGCCGAATAGCGCAGCTGGCGTCCCCCGAATGTGCCGGTGAGTCCGCGTGCGTAGCGGCGCGGTCCGTCCTCGGCGTCCAGCCTCGGCGCGGGCCACGTGGACGCAGAGACGGTCCCAGGCGTGTCCGCCACGACTGGCGAGGCGGCGAATGTGGCAGCTAGACCAAGGGCGAGACATGCGCGCGACGCCCGCAATAGCCATGGTGCCTTTAACATCATTTGGCTCCCGCCTAGGCATAGATCCGCAATACATATGTGTATTGCGCTGGCGGTGAGAGTCAACCGGGCCTTAGGCTTTACGCTGCCCTTTCAAGTCCTGCCGGTCACGCGCAACGCATGGTCGTGGCGGGGCGTGCAACCGCCTGGAGGGTATTCCCGCAACTGCTCGGCTGTTATCACCCGGCCGCACAGCGAGATCCGCCACCCGCCGCTCGTAATGGATTTGGAGCATCGACGGAGACTTATGCCTCGTGTCAGCGGCGGGATGTTTGTGCGGCAGATGGTTGTGGAGCGCGGTGATCTCGATCCCGCCGGAAATCAGCTTCGCCATTGCCGGGTTCGCTTCGGTATCGGTCAGCACGAAGTCGCCGATGCGGTAGATGCCGTTCACATCCGGACGGGTTCGAATCCTACCAAGGGATCATGTTGCTGGTCCACACTCAGTCCCACAGTCGCACAAAGAAGCCGATCATCTCGATCTAGGTTGACTGACGGTCAATCTTATAACATTGTTTTTGCGATATAAAATGTGGCGGAGCGGGAGGGATTCGAACTCAGGCGCTAAGCGGCTGATTTACCGTGCTTCGGATCGATCCCGTTTTCCCGCAATACCTCGGAATGTGCCTCGTCGACCTTTTTGTCTGAAAACCGTCACTTGCCGGCTCTGTTCGACTGCAGGAATCGTATTGGAACCCACGATACAACGCAAGCTTTCTGCGGGCCGCGATCCGGCTCGCAAAGGCGATTAAATGTCCGCCATGGAAACGTTGTATGAGTACGTTTTCTGCGAAGCGAGAAGTCACAAGCGGCCAATCGCCGCGTGCTAGCTTTCCGGCCCAGAAGAGATCGTATCGGAGAGCCTGCCATCTTTAAGCTCACGATTGACGATGATGAGCCGTTGCGAGGCCTTCCTCAGAATGTGTGAACGATCTCCGGGGATGGTAAGATGAGCGGCGATAGTGGACTGACTGGGTCTTCGATCAGTAATCCTTCACGACGCCATGATCTACGATCGGCTCAAAGGATTCTTCCGATCGAATTTCAACGAAGCCACGAACGGCTGGATCATCTGGATTGAGCAGAGTGCCGCGTTCGTCGAATTTGGCGGCCATGATGAGATCGCCCTCGGCCTGGGTGTAAGCCGGGTCCCAGTGAATATTTTCCGGAACATTTGAATGCCCGTAGTGACCGCCCTTGGTATCCCAAGTTTTTGGATCCCTGTTATGGCCGCCCGGATCCTTCCCATTCTTGGGCGGCTTAGGCCGCCCATTCGGCCAATCCTGCGGGACGCCATATTCTTTCTCGAGCCAGCGACATAGCCGCGCAACGTTGAGCAATGTCGCACGGCTCTTAGCCTTCCCCGCATATCCGACGATTTCAATTTGAATTGCGGAATCGCGATTCGTTTCGACGCCAGCGTTCGGATCATTGGCCAAGGCCCGCGCCGCCTTGCCGGGGTCTATATGCTCGTATATTGTCGAATCGTCGACGGTGTAGTGGGGATCCGACTTGTCGGTTGCATATGTGTTGAATGCGCTCTGCGCCGTCGGCCCCTCAGTCGTGTGATGCACGATCTTGTAGGGATCGCCATTATAGTTGCCGATGGCGCCATTGATCGTCTTCGCGGTCGCAAACGGGCAAACAGTGGCTAACGCGCGCGCATCGTCCAGATCGTCTGATGAGGTAGACGTCATAAATTTCCCCGTAGTTGAGTCACGGTCTTTGAGGAATGCAGCGACGACAGGAAGTGCTAGACCAACAAAGGTCGTGGCCGCGTTTCTGATCATTAGGGGCGTGTTATACTCCTTGAATGTGCCCCAAATCCAAAAGACGATTGCTGCTGCGCCGACTGCTAGCCAGGTCCAGCCGTAAACTAAGATCAGGTCGTCAACGGACGGCGAAGCTTTGGGTTGGTCCCTAGTTGGTTGGCCAAGCGCTACAGCGACGACGCTTCCGACGAGAACGCTTGCGCTTGTCCAGATATAATCGATCGCTCCAGCGCTTTCTGGATCGAGCGATCGATTTGCAGCTAAGAGAGGATGCGGATCCGATGCAAACCCCCACAAGAACGCGCCAAAAGTGCCGACATAGCCAAGTAGGACGCCAACTGTCAGGGCAACTACCAAGGGCCTCATTTCAGAGTTCACTGTCCTGTCTCCTTCCTCACCGGTCCCGCCAAACAAATCCTTCAGGCGCGGAGCTTTGCGTCCCTCGCATCTCATCACAGAATGGGTACCAGTGGCCCTACGCCAACGATACGCTCCGCGATATCGGGGGAGGCGCCCGCTTCGACCTTTCGTTCGAGCACGGCAGCGAGATCCGAGCCGAACAAGCGCTCGGTCGCCTCAGCGAGGCCGAACGGCTGGATCGCCGCTTTGCTGTTGACATGCTGCACTTCGAGAATGCGGAGGAAAGACGGCTCTTGCCCGCTCCTCAGATCGAAGCGCACCGATCCATCTGGGGCCGCTCGTCCGCGAACGACGTCGATGACGCGTAGCGCGTCATCACCGCGGATATCTCGAACCATCCTTACGAGGACAGCCCAGACGCCGCGAGCGAGATAGGCTTTGTCAGTCCCAGCGCCCGGAGCGTCTGCAATGCTTTCGACCAAGCGGCCAAGCGCGGCCAGTCCGAAGGCGCCGGAGGCGGCGTTAGCGTCGAGCTTCACTTCGCGTGCACTGCCAGTGGCGTGGAAGATCGGCGTTGGGACGCCTTTGATCGTCATATAGGCCGAGCTGTTCGGCAGGAAATAGACCCACATCGCCGCGCTCCACTCGGAAGGCGTGACGCCCTCAGCGGTGCATCGTACCTGGATGCGTGCGGCCGTGTTGGGGAGGAGCTTCTTGCCGCCAAGAACGGGTTCGATATGAGCGATGGCATAGTTCAGTCGTGGGGCAGCTGAGCTGATCTCAAGGGTTTGCGCGATGACCGTCGAGACTTGGAAGGTCGGAACGTCCTTATCCTCACCGCTCCATCCTCCTGGTTTCATGGGTCCCCACTTGCCGCCTTTCTCGAAAGCAACAGTTGAGGACACGCGGCTTTTCGGATCATAGGGCTCATACGGATCGCCGGTCGTATGCAGGGTCGCATCCAAACCCGTCGCAAGGCTCGCTGTCTTGCCATCCGCGCTGGGTCCCGAAGGTGATGCGTCCAGCAAACGGTCAATCGTATCGACCATCACCCGGACCTCGAGGACCTCCGCCAAGCCACCACCGTGGGTGGGATCGTACATGAGATGGTCGAGATAGAGATTGACCCCGCCAGCGAGCGAGTTTGACATCGCGGTACCGAAGGAGGGCCCCGCCATCCCGACACGCGGCGTTGGCAATGGGTCGCGACGGCGCGGTCCAATCAGTCGGCCGCGCCACATATGTTTGACATCGTCACCGAGCCGGGCGATTCGGCGCAGGTAGGTTCCATCTGGGTCCGATTGTGCTCGAAACGGCGCGTAGCGGCTCGTTACGATCATCGAGGCGCGCAAATAATTGCCGCCACGATTAATACCATGCTCGATGCTGAAGAGCTTGGGCGCGGTCCCAGAGACGTGCTGAACAGTCTCCTGCGTGCCTAAGGTACCGCGATCGACGAACATCGCCTTCTCGAATGCTAGATACTCATTGCTGCGTTTCGTTCCGTCGAGTTCGCTTTCGTTCCAAGCGATCTTATATTCAGCATGCGGAAGGACCGGGCCACCGTCCCAGCGCCAAGTCTGGCGAGTTGTCCGGATTGAGCCGATATAGTCAGCGCGGGCATCAGCAACGGGCCCAGTTGGATCGGCAAACTGCGCGATCGTACTGCCGAGCGCGTCCTCCTTGAGACGCAGGCACTGCCACAAGAGATCGCTCGGCGGAAGGTGATCGGCCTCGGGCAGCGCCTCGATCACAAGGGCGGCAGTACCGAACAGATAAGCGGTACCATTGGAGTTCACCTCAAGCTTGTCGAAATCACCGAACCGCCAATCGGCGCCGCCTTTGAAGAAGGCGGTGTCGCACATGGTGCGAGCGCTCAGACTCCAGCGCGTGCCGGGCGGAACAGTGACGAACACATCATGCTGACCGGCTATGCTTGGTGGCTGCAACGCCATAGAGGCCGCCGGCCCGCCAGGCGCGGTGGGTTGAAGCCGCACGAAGATCGTATCTCTTTCGGCAAGTGGGATGGGCAAGGTCGCAATGATGGGACCGGGACCGGTCGCGAGGATCTGCTGGAAGACGAGCTCGACGCCCCCGTTGTTTGCGCTCCCGCGGACAGGACCAACGACTGCCGGGTCATCAACATAGTTCGTTGCCGACCGCTTGAGCGCGACGGCCTGCGGCGGGCCGCCATCCGCATCGCGCTCGCGCCAATATTGCCAGAGACGCGCATTGGTCGCGTTTGCGTCGTTGGCCCCGAGCGCGAGCGCTGACGCCTTGATCGCGAATAGGAAGCAGGGAAAGGCTCGGCTACGAGCTTCGCAACCATCGAGAAAAATGGTGCTGGCATCGCGGAGAGCGTCGCGCGCTTTGGCGTGGCTGCCCGACCAGCGCTCGACATGCTCCTTCCACAGCGGCCGAACGTCCTTGTCCATCGGGCCAGCGGTGGCGAGCGGAGCCTCTTCGTTAATCTGTTTAGCGCCGGTGGTGGAATCAGCTTCGGCGATCACCAGCCGCGGCGCGCTTGGCGCCAATGTCCGGCGGAACTCGATTTCCACGAAGCGTGGCGTCGCGATATTTGCTTCGAGGAAGGCGGGGTCGGGATCGAATGTGATGGGCGCGGTGGATTTGGCAAAGCCCATCGGCAGGATACCGCCAGGTGCTGGATAGCCGACCGCAATGCGATAATCGCGGCCATAGGCAAGCGTTGGGTAGGAGCCATTGGGCTCGTAGACGATCTCGATGCTCGCGCTATTACGATTCTTCGGTTGAAGCTCAGCTGCGCCACGATTGCTCCACGGGATCAAAGGTTCGCCGCGATAGCAGGCGATCGCGTGGCGGGTCTCAGCCTTGGTCGAGCTGGAGGAGCGGCTAACCTCGAATGTGACCGGTAGCGCAGTGGTGACTTCGCTTACAGCACGGCTCGGGCGAACGCGTTTCATCACGGTCTCGAAGGTGACCGTGCCACGGGACACGAGCTCATAGCGGCTGTAGTTCGCGCCCGATCGCGTCGCGATTGCGGCGATATAACCATCGAGGAGAAGGTGCAGGTCGTCGTCTGTCGTCTCTCCAAAAACCGTGTCGACGCGGAATGGAACTCCATCGCGGGCGCCGATGTCGACGCCTTCTTTGCGCAATTCGAAGACGATGGCCTTGAGTCGCTCGGCGAGCGGTTCGAGCTTCTTGGCTCCAACATCTACGCCGGTGACATCCAGCAAGACCGGGATGAAGGTCTTGACGAAGACCCGCTTGAGCGGTTCCCAGTCGCCCTTGTCCTTATAGACGCCTTCCATAAGGGCCGGCTGCAGGACGGTGGTCGCAAGCGTCTCTGGGAAAATCCGGCGCAACAGAACGCCAGCATTTGAAGGCGATTCAAGCCACGTCAGCACGAGCTGATCATAGGCCGGAGTGGGCGGCCAGGCGGCATTGAGCCAATTTAGGACCGCACGATCTAGCTCACTCGAGGCGTGGACATTGCGAAAATCGGTTGCGCACCAATCATCATTCTTGAGCCGGTCGGTGAAAAGCCGTTCGATCTCGAGAATAACCTTGTCGCGCGACGTAGAAAGCGAGCCGGCCCACTTCGTCGCGGCCGCGCCTTTTTCCTCGATGTCCTGGCCGGAATTTATCGAACAGGCATCGATGATAGAGAGCATGATCGAGCGGAACGATGGCTGCCAGAACAGGCTCTCGAGCGTCCTGCGCAAGGGCGAGTACAATCCGTAGGGGTGGTCTTCTGAAAAGACGTCCCGAATGTCGGCCAAGCGCGCTAAAGGATCGAGCGCAGACCCCAAACGCACGGGCAGCTCGCTCAGCCATTCTGCCACCGTCTCTGAGCCAGCGCCTTGGACCAATCGCTCTACCGGCTCGATCAACCCCAGATGGCCCGGGGCCAGCGCCGTTATGATCTCGCTGGGGCAGACGAGCTCAATACCGGGGTCCGAAGTGTCACCGACCGTGTAGGTCTTGCCGCCGACCGTGATCGTGGTGATTGCTATATCGACCGAGGTTGGAACCGATGCGGCGAGCTGATGTACATAGCTAAGTCCGAGCGGGTGCGTGATTTGCGGTCCTAAGCGGCCTAGCTGAGCCAGGAACCCGGGCCAGATTGGATCGTCCTCCTCGGCATCATCAATCGGGTCGCTCCCAGATTTTCGAAAGCGGAGCAGCTTGAGGGCCGCGGGATCGGTTTTGCACCGAGTGAGGATGTCGTTGAGACGCGCATCCAAGGGCCTTGCAAGTGTCGGATCTAGCGGCGCCGACAGTTTTGTACCGCTGACTTTCCAGCCAATTTGCCATTCCCAAGGTCGCAGCAACGGCGTGAGGAGAGCGACGTCAGACGCGTTGAGCGTCCCACCTGGATCGAGGAGTTCGACGGTGACGACACGTCCGAGCATGTCCTGGACAGGACCGGTTCCAGTGGCGGCGAGAAAGCCTTCGACGCAAAGGTGGAGGGTGAACTTGGCCATGGCGAGTTCCTAGATCGAGTACGCGATCGCGCGTTCAAATTCCTTTTTGTAGAAACGGCTTATCCGGACCGAGACGTGGATATCGCCATGACCCTGCATGCTTGAGCCATTGTAGGTGATGGCGAGGCGGACCCCGAGATCGACGGTCACGAAGCCCCAGACCGTGACCGAGCCGGACAGGACGATCACCGCCGAAAGCGACATGCGCGAGCCCGATGTGCCAGAGAAAAAAGTCGCTTCCATGCCGAGATAGACTTGGATGCTACCGCGCATCGGACCGAAGCTGAAACCGGTGCCCGCAACCGCGCCGATACTCACGCGGACGGCAAGATCGGTCGATCTCGAGCGCGGCCTGTGGATGGCTTCTGCTTCGAGGTAACCACCCCCGCCCAGGAAGCTGACAGTCAGCGCGAACGGGCTCTCGCGACGCCCGAAATAGGCGAAGCTACGGATCTCGAACTCGCTGCGTTGAGCGAGGTCGAGATGGATCCCAAGCGCCGCGTTGAACACCGCGAACGCACCGGCGCTGAAGGCGGTGGGCGGCAGGTCGTAGCGCGAGCGCAGTCCGATCGGACGTCCGCTCGCCTCGTCGAGAAGCATCTCGATCGCGAGCGGCTTTTCGGCATTGTTCAAGCTGGCGAGCAGCTTGGTCAGCATCTGCATCGCGCCGGGGAACTCGATCTTTTGCGGATCGATATCGAATTTGAGCCCCTCGCTCTGGTCGTAGCGGACGACCGCGTCGCGGATGCGGACAAGCGGTATCCCGCCGATGACGAGGCGCCAGTTAGAGGTTAGGCTGGCCTTGACCGTCCGGGTCTCTCCGCCAGAAATCCCGCGCTCATAGCGCGAGACGCCGTTCAGCGTCATATCCTCGGCGATTATTGCGAAGGCATCGTGGCTGAAAAGATCCTGGGTTTCCGGGCCGTAGCTGATCTCGGCCTGGAGCCAGACAACACGGCGCGCGCTATCATAATCGTGGGTAACCTTGATCCCGCGAGCGAGCTTGGAATCGAATTTGAGGTTGGGTAGGAGGTCCTTAAGGCCTGCAAAATCCTTGAGGACATCCTTGGCCTTCAGCTTCATATCGTCGAGCGCACTTTGCGCAGAGGTGCGCAGATCATCGAAGACCGCATGGGCAGGCGCCAGGAGCTGGTCATCGATGCCAAGCGTCGGGAGGGTGACACCGACGCCCTTCAAGCCCTGATTGAGCTGATCGACGAGCGCGGTTACGGGCGTCACGATGACGCGCATCTTCTCGTCGAAATGATAGGCGATCTGATCGCGGTTAAAGACGAGCTGCTCAACGATCGGCGGGGCGCCGGCCGCACGCAGCAGGCTGAGCGCGACTGCTTGATCAACGCCTTGAGGTTCCACCTCGGAGCTCGTCAGGTCGTCGATTAATTTGCCGTCGAGGATATCTTCGACGCCCGCCTTGAGTTGGGCGAGCGCGATATCGGCACCGCCTATTATGGCGTCGATGCGCGCTCTGATCGCATCTATGTCTTGGCCGAGCGCATCAAGCTCGGCCTTGAGTGTCGAAATTTGCCCGTTCCAGTCAGCGAGCAGGTCGGTCGCGATCTTGTCGGCGCCAGTGAAGAAGCCGCATAGGGTGCCGGCGGTATCCTCGAGTTGCCGCTGGACGCCTGTCGCTACGCTTACAATCGCGGTGCGCTGAGCGTTCAGGTCCTGCAGCAAGGTCGAGGGGGTTCGCGCGTCAGCGGCGAGGCGAATGAGGAAGCTGATCTTTTCGGACGTCTCGCGGATGGGTTGTTCGAAATTGAGAATCTGTGGGAGTTTAGAGATCTCCGAGTCCGCATCCTGGATCTCTTTGGCGAGCGTCGCGTCGATCTCGCTGACGATCCCCTTGAGCAGCTTGGCAGCCGCTCTCACCTGGTCGCGCGCTGCCGTGCGCGCGTCTAGAAAATAGTCTTCTATTTGTCGTAATATTTTGGCCGCTTCAGCCCCGCCCTTCAGAGCGTCGGCCTTCCACTGACTCACTAGCTCGGAGGCCTTGGAGAGATAAGCCTGAAGTTGGGCTTCGACCTCGGGCAAACGCCGGGTGAGGTCGGAGCGTATCGCGTTGATTTTGCCTGCGATCGTGGTTGCGAGCGCGGCCGCGCGCGGTGCTGGCTTAGCAATCTGATCGGCAGCCTTGCGCAAGCTCGTCGCGAAAGCGTCGAGCTTGGGAAGGAAAGCGAGCGCGGTGTCTCGGCTGACGGTGAGTTGTCGGACAGCGTCTGCGACCTCGCGCTGGATACGGTCGAGTGCTTGGGACGCGTCGACGAGACCGGCTTGAATATCTTGTTCGAGCTGACGCGCTTGATCGACGGGCTTCTCGAGTGCCGCAAGCCAGGCGTCGACCTGCTTGGCGAGATCGGCTCCGAGTGTGGAGGCCCCGTTTTGCAGCCTGATCTTGATGTCTTCGCGCGTCATGTTCGCTTTGTCGACCAGCGGCGCGTAGAGCATTCGAAACGTGGCGTCGAACGGTAGGACACTATCGATCGCCGACTGGACCTGCCGCAATTGACGCAGGACAGTTGCGCGAGACAGCTCCCAATGCGTATCGTCGAGAGGAACATCCTCGAGCTGCTTGATGAGCTTTTTGAAGCGCTCGGCGGGTTCATGCGCCCAACCGCACAATCCATCGAGATTGAGCGCGGTTGAGGGGTTCGTCCCAGGCTGCTTCCAAGTCAGCGTGTCGGTAAGCTTGGAAAATTCTTCCTTGGCGGCGTTGCGCAGTTCGGTCGCTGTAATGTCGGCGTTTTGCGTCAATTTGGCGAGAACCGAAATGTGCGCACGCCCCGCTGTGATATTGGAGTAGCGCAGGGCGTCCGCCGGCAGCTCTTTGGTGACGGCTCGAGATTGGGCGCGCAACGCGAGGATCGATCGCAAGTCAGCGACCATGGACTTGGCGCTGCGTCCCTGCATCACGTTGACCGGCGGACCGGCCTCGAGAAGCAGGGTGTAATCCTCAAAGCCCGGCGCCTCGATGGCGATGGGTGGAAGCGGGTTGGCTGCATCACTCAGCCCATAAGCTTCGTCGGGGATAGGCCGGGCTGCTGGATTATCTTGAGGCCGATCGACAAAGTCCTTCTTGTAGACGAGCGGCCACATTTCGACGTCGCCAGGTGGCGAAGAGGCACCATTGTCACCGATGATTGACGTGAGCGTGTAGAAGGCGAGCCGCTGCGGCGTCTCGATCCGTCGCGCGATCGGGTCGGGTATTTCGGAGGGATCGAGCTGGGCGGCTGCGAGCAACATTTCTGCGTCGGGGCGCGGATAGATGGCTGCATCGACGCCTTCGCGCCAGAGCGGAATGGAATAGCCCTCAACCCGCGGATCAACTAGGGCTGATGCCCAGGAGCCATGGATGGGAATGCGGGTCGAGCGAAAGCGGGCACCCTTCATGGCGCCTGAGTTGAGCTCGGTTGCTCCTGCGCGGTCAGGATAATTGCGTACCGCCTGGGTGAGTTCGATATATTCCTCGACCTTGCGCATGATCGGGCGGCCGACATGCCAATCCTGCTCGTCGGCGAACTGGCGGCTGGGGACGAATACGCGCCGATAAACGATGACATGCTTGGCGAGGTGGTGGAAGGCTGCGATCCTGCCCTTGCGCTCAAACCGGGCCTCATTGACCCAGCCCATGGTGACGTCGGCGGAGACAAGCGTCAGACCATTGTCGAACTCGGCGTGAAGCTTGGTCGTGGCACCGAGCGAGGAGAGTTGGAAGCCTTCAATTCGCCCTTCGCCCACGGGCTTTTTCAGGAGGTTCTGGATGATCTCCTTGCGCTCGAAGCCTGCAAGCACGCCGCCGAGGATGCCGCCGTCCGCGACATCGGTCCACCATTCGTCGAAATCGGGATCTACGCCCTTCGGCTTGGCATAATGAGGGCGCCCCAGCCCCTTGGCTTTGGCCTGCGGTTTGCGGACCGTGTAGCGGACATTGTCGATGATCGGCTTGACGCTGGTGTCGCGCTCTTCGCGCAGATCGAGCGTGGCGAGGCGCCCCTTCCAGACATCGATTGCGGTATGCCATTCGCGTGCGCGCAAGGCGTGGAGGCTCGTGGTGTCCTTGAGGCTGGCAGCGATTGGCTCGCGCGGCTCGCCACGCCAGCCGGCGAGCTCTGCGATACGCAGACCCGACAGATGCTCGGCATTGGCTTCGAGACCATAAAGCACTTCGAAGCGGTCGAGCGTTGTCATCCGCGCGCCGGGGAGATCGGCGTCTGACGCGCCGAGAAGATTGCGGAGGTTCCAGGGCCCGATGGGATTGCGATCGCGCTCGTCGCCCTCCACCCGGAAGATGGTGGTCGAAGTCAGGCGGGCGGGAACGCGCTCGCCTTCGGCGATCTGATCAGGACCGAGATAGGTACTCCCTCCGCTGGCGCGCTCCCATGCGTCGGCCGTCCCTTGGGGTGGCATCGCGATCGCAATCTCGGAGGGCTTGTTCTGGACCCGAACGACCCGCCAGCGAGCGTCGTCCGAGCTCCAAGTGCACACGCTCGCCTCGGTGTCGGTGGGGGCTGTGAGTCGCTCGATGGAAACCAGCGAGATTAGCATCGGCGACGGATCGATCGAGGTGATTTCAGCGCGGCCGACATTGCCACGGATTGCAGCAGACTCAGGCCTGAGGTCGAAATCGATCGAGCGGCGGCCGTTGACCTCCAAACGGCGATCGCGGCCCACCAGTGTACCACTGCGCATGAGGGCGCGGGCGCTGCCCCACATAAGGGGCTGGCGTGACAAGTCATGATCGAGGGTATCAGCACCGCCAATGTCGACCTGGGCGACCGGTAGTCTGAGCGCTGCGTCCCCATCCTCGCCCAGCCAATGATCACCGGGCCGACGGGGATCGATGCGCAGCGCGAAGGCTGGCAGCGCCCCTTTGCCGAAGACGATATCGAGGCCCCCAATAGCGACGACATGGGCCGCAGGAGAGGCCGAAGGGCTGACTTCGATAAGCTGGCTTTCGACTGTCAGGCTATGAGCCGTAACCGGTGACCAAGTGCCGTGAGCATCGACGGAAAAATCCAGCCGCGATTGGTCTAGGCCGACAGCGATCACGCCCTCGAAGCGTAAGGTCGCATCGGGATAGGGATCCTGGGTGGAAAGGCTTTTGAAATCGAGGGCCGTGGCGGAGAGGCTTGCGGATCCACCCGCGGGGCTGCAAGGTGCGGAGGCGAGATAATCGAACTTGCCTGCTTTGGCTGGCGCGGCGCTGTCATCCGAGCGGAAGATCGAGACGGTCTTGATGCGGCAGCCGAGAGCGGAGCTTGCCGCTGAGCTATTCCAAGGCTCAACGCAGGCAAGCTCCGCGACCCAATGACCGCCCGCATCCTGATCCTTGGCATCCCAGGCGCCAATGAGATCGGGAATAAGCGTGACACCCCGTGTGGCGCCGTCGCGCAAAGCGCGTTCACGAAAATCCAGGGCAATCTTGGCTGACCAGATTGCGAGCAGGTGGGCGTCGCTCAGGCCCTCGAGCCGCACAGTTAAAGGAGAGTCCCTTTCGGCGGCAACAGTCGGCCGCGTGACCCGCAGCAGGACGGGTGATGCTTTGGATGGATCTCCCGGGCACTCGACCGCGATCCAGCGGCGCCACTCCAATGCGTTTTGCGCAAGCTTGCGCATGTGGAGGTAGTGATAAGGCGGCGTCTTACCGCCATTGCAGGCTGGCAGATCGGCGGGCGGTGTTGGCACAACGGCTGCGGCTCGCAGTCCTAGCAGATCGAGCGCTGCGAGCTGGGCCCGCTCGGAAACGTTGGTCTGACCGAGGAGGGTCAGGATCGGCTCGCCGGTAGCGTTGGTGGGGCTTTGTGGAAAGCAGGGCAGCTTCGAGAGCGCGCCGTCGAGAGTGAGCTTCGACGGGTCGAGGCCCGATTTGTTCAGGGCCCACCAGAAACCATCGTGCAGGCCGCCCACCATGCCCCAGCGGCCAGGAAGGGACGGTGTATATTTGCCGGTTCCACCAAGAGCAACGTGGGTCGCGCCGAGCACGGTCGGGGAAGTCGCATTGACCGCCATACTCTCAAAGGTTCCGAGGGAGAGGCTTTTGTCCCAACGCAAACCACCGGCCAAGAAGCTGATACGCTTGGTGTCAGCTTCGCGTAGCTCCGCCGCGACCGCCGCCGACTTGGCGAGACCCTCGAAATAGTCTCGCGGAAGCGGGGGTGGGAGACCGGCGAGACCCGCTGCGACCACGCGTTCCCAGTCGAGCGCGCCACTTTGCATGCTTCCGCTGCCTGACGGAGCAGCCACAAGGGACGAGGGCAAGAGTGGCAGACGAAAGCTGAGCCATTGGCCGGTCTGGACCCATGTCCCCGGATGCTCGAGATAGCTGTCCTTGGTGATGCGGACGAAGCTTCCGTCGATCGCGCAGGTTTGCAGCAAGCGCTGATAGGCCCGAATGTCTTGGTCCTTGTCCGCCTCGAACGGCATTCGCTCGACGATGAGGCTGTGGCGCGGAGGGACCTGGGGAACGGTCTTGAGTTCGAGATCAGGGATGGCGCCATCTGGCCAGCCGGCTGCATGGAATTCCACGTGGCGCACACCCAGCAAGGTTATAGACTGGTGCAGCGCTTTATCGGTCCCGCTGCGCAGGTCTTCGTACCAGTCCTGCCGAGTTCCAGCAGCGTCTTTGACCGAGAAGCCAGCGTTCGGATCAAAGTGTACGGTGAATTTTTGAAATGTTCCGAGGTCGCCATAGGGGCCCTTCGGCGGCGTCGCCGGCGCAAGCGCCCACACGGTCAGAAGCTCTCGCGCCATAACTCCCCTTTGATGACACAGTAGACTTTAGTGCGTGAATTCTCCCAAGTACGCGCAGAGTGCGACTCAAGCCCTAGTAGATGCCAAGGCAGTGTGCCAGAGTGGGGCAGGCTTGAATAGGATAAAAAGAACTCTTTTGGCGTAAACCGCCTCACAAGTTCCCGCATGCTTGCTCTTCGCAGAGGCAAGAGATTCGATCATCAATTATGGATGTGCTCAACAGGAGAGATTGGACCGCATATCTTTGCTTCCTTTCGAAGCTGCGTGAAACCTGTTCAGATGCGGGCACATACTCCGAGGGCCTCAGATCGCGAGGTCGGCGAGGTTTTCCGAAAAGTGACGGAAGAAGTCTTATTCCTTATCCTAGGCTTAGGACGTGGTCGTGACGGAGGCCCTGGCAATCGAATTGGCGGGCGATGCGAGGTATCGGACTTCGAGGCTGGAATGGCCGACATTGGGACATTCCGCCGTTCGAATGGCCGAAGGGGATGACCGCTACCGTCAGGAGCAGACGTAGACGGCGCGCACCTGATGCCCGCCTTGCCTTGAACCTTCGCCGCTCGACCCGCGGCGACATATTTTCTTGCGCAGGCGCTGTAGCCCTTCGCCTTCCCATGCGGGGTTCATGTCCGTGGCGTTGGCTTCTTCGCCGCACAGCTGCGCCATGTCTTCTTGGCCCGCAGCGCAGATGGAGTAGGTTTGGATCGAGGCTAGCTCCTTCCCAAACCTTCAGAATCCTCGCGAGCTTTCAAACTGCCACGTCGCTGCTGCAGCAACGCGATGCGCTTTTTGAAATGGGCGTGCCGGGCAGGATTTCGCTTCCTCAGATTGTATAAAGCCGTTGCCAATCCAGAGTACTCGTACGCGACCGGACGTTTAGAGATCGGGCCAACCATCCAAGGGAAGCAAACGGACGTGCCCACGACCGCCAGCAAGCCATATTTGAATATGCCTTGGCGAGGGTCATCCCAAAGAATTGAAGCGGCAGACCAGATGGCCGTGCCGTACGCATTCAGCACAATCAGGCCAGCCAGCGCCGCCATCAACACCGGAACAACGCCCGTGAACATGAAGCGGAGCCCTTTAGGTGTCCAGCCGGCCGACAATATCGCCGATGGAAAAAAGTACGTTGCTGGATACGCATGCGGGTATCTGATTAGCGCCCAGCACCGGCTTGGCTCATCTAGTTCATACCACGCGTTTATGAAGTACGAGTGTAAAACTCTCGTTTTGGCGTTATACCAGGACAGTGTGAAATTGCAGAACGCTAAGTATGCCAACCCTGCATATGCAAAATATTCTGATTTTAGCTCCACCATTCCAATGGACACCTTATCAACAGCCTTTAAATGTATACGTAGTAATACAATCAAGGCGAAGAAATAGTGTTTAAATATTCCCAGAGATGCCTCTCTGACACTTAAAAAAGCCTCGTATACATCTTTAGATTTGTCGCCGTCCAAAGGGATGCGGCGCTGGCTCAAATATTCTCTGTAGAAATCATGCTCGCTGATGACCATATTTCGTTCTAGACTGTCCGGAGTTGGTCGTATGCCGCGCATAATTTATCCTCCGTCAGTGGTCCGTCGCGTCGGTCGACATCTTCCGGGCTTTGTGCGGCAGTTCATAAGGAACGCGGAAAATGATTCGACGATCGATAAAGTGAGCAGGTCGGTACCGTCCCGTTAGTTCGGAACTCCATATTCCAGGAATCTGATATCAATCAATGACCATCGATTAGACGGACAGTGTCCGTCCTCTTGAGTCTCAATGTCGGCAGTCCGATTGATCAATCGGGAAAGCTGAATGGAAAGCTAGAAAATTGTGTTCGCACGAAGGCGGCGCCTAGCTGGTGGGGCTCCATGATAGCTGCGCGGCGATTTTTGGAGGAAGCAGACGTCTACCTTTGGTGAAGTCAGCAAAACGACAGGGCATGCTCCGACCGGCATGGTATCGTGGTGGCAGGCCACGCACGGCATGCTTGGAATTTTAAGCACTTGCTGTGGGGGTTCGAAAGAGGGCCACTCCTTCGAACTCAGCGGTTAGACCTTCCGCTTCTTTCCCTCGAAGCCGTCCTTCACATCGTCGATCCAAGCGGCGATCTCCTGATCGCTCCAACGGGAGGCAAGGGGCGACAGTTTGTAAGGTGCAGGGAATTTCCCCTCCGCGATCAGGCGATAGATCATCGACTTACCAAGACCCACGCGGCGTTTCACCTCATCCAGCTTGATGAAACGATCCGACGATGTGCCAGCGTTGTTCATCACATCGCTCGACGGCTCGGGTTTGGCCAACGCAGATTTACGACCCTCTGCGATCTGATCTCGTTCTGCCGATGCCGCTCGCAGAACGCTTTGAAGTGTCGATAGTCGATGAGGACCGATCGGCCGACCCTCACTGCTCTGAGCTCACCTGTCTTGATCAGCTTTCTGATCCGGTGATCGGCGAACCCGGTAATCGCCACCGCGTCAGCGACCCTTATCGATAGTGGCTCGAAATCCATGGGAGTGCTCTTTTCGTGGCCGCTGACACGAAGTTTCGATCCAAATACGCCTCTGCGATAGGCACTGTATGAGGACATCCAGTGCCGTTTCGGGGACGATGGGATTTCGCGGCCGCCTCTGCACGAGACGCCGTTTTACCGGGAGCATTCTGCCCGATCCCGATCCCCTATTAGGAGGCGTAATTCGAGTCCCAACGCGAGGTAGTTCGAGTCCTCTTCTGGGCACCATTTGTTCTTCCGGGGACGTCCGAGGACGTCCCGGAAATGGCTGAAATCCGTCGATTCTTATGCTATAACCGTCCGGCGAAATCCGGGCGGATACGGCACCAATCGAGAACAATTCGGGTATCTCGGAAGGTATCGTTCTCCTCCCTTCAGGAGGCGATACCTCAAATGGCCACCCTCTTTGCCACGACCGTGGCCGGCGCCAAGCCGGCCGACAAGGACTATAAGCTCAGCGACGGCGCGGGGCTATACCTGCTCGTGCGACCGAACGGCTCGAAGCTCTGGCGCTTCAACTATGTCCACCACGGCAAGCACCGCACGCTCGCCTTCGGCGCCTGGCCCGAGGTCGGCCTCGCCGATGCGCGCGGCAAGCGCGACGAGGCGCGCCGGCTGGTTGCGGCCGGCCTCGACCCCTCGCATGAAGAGAGGGTCGCAAGGGCCAAGGCCCGGGTCGAGGAGCACGACACCTTCAAGACGATCGCCAAGGAGTGGATCGCCAAGAACGAGCGCGAGAACATGGCCGAGATCACGCTGAGCAAGATCCGCTGGCTGCTCCACATGGCCTATCCCAAGATCGGCACCCGGCCGATCGCCAAGATCACCACCCAGGAAGTGCTCGCCGTCCTCCGCTCGGTCGAGGCGACGGGTCGTTACGAGAGCGCCCGCCGTATGCGCAGCGTGCTCGGCCGAGTTTTCCGTTACGCCGTCGCCACCACGCGCGCCGAGCGCGATCCAACCGGCGACCTGCGCGGCGCGCTCACCGTGCCCAAGGCCAAGCACCACGCGGCGATCACCAATCCCAAGCGCGCCGGCGAGCTTATGCGTGCGATCGAGGGCTACACTGGCCATGCGATCACCCTCTATGCGCTCCGGCTTTCCGCCCACCTGTTCGTGCGGCCCGGTGAACTGCGGCAGGCCGAATGGGCCGAGTTCGACTTCGACCGCTCGGTCTGGAACCTGCCGGCCGAGAAGATGAAGATGCGCGGCGCCCACCGCGTGCCGCTCTCGATGCAGGTCAGGGCCCTCTTCGAGGAACTTTGGGAGCTCACGGGTACCGGGCGCTACTGCTTCCCGTCCTTTCGCACTGAACTGCATCCGATGTCGGAGAACACGGTCAACGCGGCGCTCCGCGTCCTTGGGTTCGCCCAGGAGGAAATGTCGGCGCATGGATTTCGCGCGATGGCGGCGACCCTGCTCAACGAAAGCGGGCGCTTCCATCCCGATGCGATCGAGCGCCAGCTGGCCCATGTCGAGCGCGACGGCGTGCGCCGCGCCTACACCCGCGGCGAATACTGGAATGAGCGGATCACGATGATGCAGTGGTGGTCGGATGAGCTCGATCGCTTGCGCAACGGTGCCAAGCTGCTCAAGCCCAATTTTCGCGGCACCGCCCAGCCTCAGGAGAACGAAGGTCAGTCGAGACGCTTCGCGTCGTAGATGTAGACGTCGTCGTCCATTAGCTTGAGATCGGCGATCCGCTTCGTGACGGCGTCCGGCGCGAGCTTCGCCTCGAGCCATTGCTGGTAGAGGCGTGCGAACTCGAGCAGCTCGGCAAATTTCGGGTCCGGGTCTTCGGCTTGGCGCCAGAGATCGATGAGGCCTGCCAAGCCGTCGATCTCGCGCTTACGCTCGACCTGGCGCTGCAGGAAGGTGATGCGATAGCCTTCCACTCGGACCTGGCGTTCGTGATCCTTGCGGCGCCGTTCCTGTTCCTCCCAGTGCTCATGGACAATCCGGCCTCGTTCGACGGCCGCTACTTCGGCGCGACTGAGGAGCGCGACATCATCGGAAAGGCGCGTCTGCTGTGGCGCCGCTGAGGATGATCGCCTGGGTGGCGGCGCTCGTCGTCGCCATGCCTGCCCACGCCGAGAGCGTCGCCGACTGGCGGCCCTACATTACCGAGGCATCGCTCAGGTTCGGCGTGCCAACCGCATGGATCGAGCGGGTCACGCAGGCCGAGAGCCGAGGGAGGACCAGGCTCGATGGCCGCCCGATCCGCAGCCGGGCTGGCGCGATGGGCCTGATGCAGCTGATGCCCGGCACCTGGGCAGCGATGCGGGCAAGACTGGGGCTCGGCCTCGATCCCGACGATCCGCGCGACAACATTCTCGCCGGCACTTTCTATCTACGTCTGATGTACGACCGGTTCGGCTATCCCGGTCTGTTCGCCGCGTACAATGCCGGTCCCGGTCGCTATGCGGCGCATCTGGCGACCGGCAGCGCGCTTCCGGGCGAGACCGTCGCCTACCTGCGGACGGTCGGGGGTGTACCTTCCACCTTGCCCTCGTCGGCCGTCGAGGCAACGCGCGAAGCCCTGTTCGTCGTCCGATATCAGAGGGACGCGCAGTCGGAATCGAGCGTGCCCGTGCGCGCTCCGTCCATGCTGTTCGCGGTGCGCCGTGACGGTCAGTGAGGCGAGGTATCGCTCCATCGAGAGGTGGGAGGCTCGTCTCGACAGGCCCAGCCTGACGGCTGGCAGACCGCCTATCAAGGCCCGCGGGTGCCTCCCAATTTTCTTCGAAAATCGGTTCCCCCCACGTCCGCTTCGCGGCGCTGCGCTTCGCTCCGCGGCCCTGACAGCCGCTGCGCCACCCGTCCCTCGGACGCCGTTCTCGATGGTGAGGACGAGAATCTTGGAGGTTATCATGGGCATGTATCAGAGCATCGGAACGGCGTCAGATCGCGTGATGGCGACGTTGATGGCGGGTCTGGAAGTGGAGTTCGGACGCGGTGCCGGGGAGGCCCTGGCACATCGGTTTCTCGAAGCCGAAGAGAGCGATTTCCTCTGGGATGCGCGGATCGAGGAACGCTGGCTTGGCTCCTACGAGAGCATCGACGACGATGATCTGGAGCTGGATCGGATAGCGATCTGCGGACGGCTGGACGGTCGGTGGTTCGCGAGCGTGATGCTCGTGGATGGCGACGGAATGGCGCACGGGACGATGGGAAAGCGCTTCTGCCGGTCCCGGAAATCGGCACACGAAGCGATCGTCGATGCGCACTGATCGCGCGTGGATCGGCAGGCAGAAGCAGCGTCGGACCGGCGCTGCTTCTCCCCCTTTTTTGAGCCGGGAAGGTCAGGAAGAAGGGGAGAAGGGAAAACAAGATAAAGGCAGTGTCTCGCGACCCTGCCCAAGTGATTGTCTGCACATCGTTTTTTCGAGAGATAGCCATTCGGCCGTGCGAGACTCCCCGGAAGAGAAGTTCCGGAATCCGGCGCTTTTCTTCCGGAATCGCGAGACTCGCCATGGATGACGACGGCTTCACCCCGAAGCTCGGTCGCACCAGGGGCAAGGACGGCAAGAAGGTTCTGCGCTACGGAAGCCGCATCGTCGTTGCGGCCCGGCTCGCGGGGACGAAGACCGGGGTGGTCGGCCGACGCTTCGACGGCAGCCGGATCGGCCGCGGCGCCAGCATCGGCCGGCTGCTGTCGAGCCGCGATCGGTTCGCCGGCCTGCGCAGCCGCCGCGCGATCATGAAGACGCGGCTCGTCAGGCTGGGCGCCAAGGGGCTACCCGGCGCCCGTGCGCATCTGCGCTACATCCAGCGGGACGGCGTCGCGCGGGAGGGCGCGCCGGGGGAGCTCTACGGCCGGGATGCGAACCAAGCCGACGGCAAGGCTTTCCTAGAGCGCAGCGACGGCGATCGCCACCAGTTCCGCTTCATCGTGTCGGCCGAGGACGGCGCCGAATATGCAGATCTCAAGCCCTATGTCCGGCGGTTGATGACCCAGGCCGAGCACGACCTCGGCACCAAGCTCGACTGGGTCGCAGTCGACCACTTCAACACCGACCAGCCGCACACCCACATCATGCTGCGCGGCGTCGATGATCGCGGCGAGAATCTGATCATCGCGCGCGAGTACATTGCCCACGGTTTCCGAGAACGCGCGACCGAGCTGGCGACGGTCGATCTCGGCCCGCGCACCGATCGCGAGATCGAGAACCGGCTGCGCCACGATGTTGAGCAGGAACGGCTGACGGCGATCGACCGTCGGCTGATCCGGCGCATGGACGACGAGCGTACCGTGACCGCGGCGAGCAACGACCCGTTCCAGCAGTCGGTCGCTGCCGGCCGGCTGCGCAAGCTCGGTACGATGGGCCTGGCCAAGGATGTCGGGCACGGGCGCTGGCGCCTCGCCGACGGCATCGAGGATACCCTGCGGCGGATGGGCGAACGCGGCGACATCATCCGCACGATACAGCGCGAGCTGACCGCGCGGAAGCTCGACCGTGCCGGCGTCGATCGCCGCATCCACGACAGGCCGGCCGAGGAGATCATCGGGCGGGTCATCCATCGCGGCTTCTCGGACGAGCATCGCGACCGTCATTATCTGATCGTCGACGGGGTCGACGGCCGGGTCCACTATCTCGACATCGGCCGCGGCGACCTGAGCGAGCCCACGCCCGAAGAGTCGATCGTGCGCATCGCGCCCCGCAGCGCCGCCGTGCGCGACGTCGACCGGACCGTCGCCGCGGTCGCGGAGGGCAATGGCGGGCGCTATTCGATCGACGCGCATCTGCGGCATGATGGCGGCGCGACCCAGGGCTTCGCCGAAGCGCATGTGCGGCGGCTCGAGGCGATGCGGCGAGCAGGCAGCACGATCGAGCGGATGGCGGACGGCAGCTGGGCGATTGCGCCAGATCATCTCGACCAGGCCGCCGCCTACGAGGCGCGCGGGCTCCGTGACCGACCGGTCGAGATCGAGACCCTGTCGTCGCTGCCGATCACGCGCCTCGAAACCGCCGATGCCGCGACTTGGCTCGACCGGGAGATCGGTGCCGCGACGCCAATGCCCGTGCGCGAAGCTGGGTTCGGCCGCGAGGTCCGGTCGGCGCTCGATGCCCGGCGACAATGGCTGATCGAGCAGGAACTGGCAGACGTCGACGGGGGAAAGGTGCGCCTGCGCGCCAACGCGATCATGCTGCTGCAGCGTCGGGAGCTGCTCGGCACGGGCGATCGGCTTGCCGGCAAGCTGGGCAAGCCCTTCGTCGAGGCGACGACGGGCAGTCCCGTCGAAGGCCGGTTGGCTCGGCGTGTCGATCTGGCTAGCGGCCGTTTCGCGCTCGTCGAGCAGTCGCGGGAATTCACGCTCGTGCCATGGCGGCCGGTGTTCGAAAAGCAGATCGGCAATCAGGTCAGCGGGCTGATGCGTTCGGATGGCGTTAGTTGGCGGTTTGGCCGCAGTCGCGCCGGACCGACGATCTCCTGACGGCGCGCATAGAACAAAAATGAAATTGCGCCGCTAACCTTCTGGCACTTGCTCTGAGATAAAAGGCAAATGGTGTCGACAGAAAGACGAAGAATCGGCACTTTGCGGGGCCAGGGGGAAAATGCGTGCCGATTTCCGAATCTGTCATCGTTGAAGCCGTGGCGCGGTACGATCGAGAACGCGACCGCTACATCAAGCTTGCGAGCCGCGTGGCGGATCTCTGCCGTACGGCCGTCGTGGAAGACAACGCCATCCGCGCCCAGGTCACCTCGCGAACGAAAACGATCAGGAGTTTTGAGGGCAAGCTCCGCCGCTTCTCCCGCAGGCCCGACAAAAACTATGCGACGGTCGACGAGGTGTTCGCCAAGATCGGCGACTTCGCCGGCGTGCGCATCGCGACCTATCGGCCCGAAGACGAGGAGCGCGTCGCCGAAGCGGTCGCGGCGCTGTTCTGCGGCGCAGATGGCGGCGCGATCGACGTCGATTTGAAGGACAAATTGAAGCCGGCCGCCGGGCAGTTCTATCGCGCTACCCACTGCCAGGTGCATCTCCCGGAGAACGAACTCGTCGGGAATTATGAGAATCTGCGCGGCGCGAGCTGCGAAATCCAGATTTGTTCGATGATGGCGCACGTCTGGAACGAGATCGAACACGACATCGGCTACAAGCCCGAAGGCGAAGGACCGAGCGAAGCCGAGCGCGGGCTCCTCGAAGCCCTCGGCCACCTCACCCGCGCCGGCGATGCAGCGATCACGCGACTTCTCGCCGCGAACATCGCCCGCATGACTGAGCAGACCGGCGACTTTACCGACGTCCACGATTTCGTCGCGCGCCTGCGCCCTTATTTCCCGGACGCCGATCTCTCGGTGAACGCCGGTCTCGCTTTTGACGAGGCCCAGGCGCTTGGCCTGACCTCGATCGACCGAATTCGCGCTCAGCTTGGCGATGGAGCACTCGACCCCGCAGTGGCTCGGCCCAAGATCGTCGCATTCAATGCCTATCTTGATGAGCATGATCACGCTGACCTGTCTCTCAACCCGGCATCGGCAGACCTGTTTACCATTGCGATGCTGGAAGCATTCGTCGATGCGATCGTCGCCAATCATGCGGGCGGCCGCGGCAAGGGTCGGCCGCCCCGTGTTTTCTATCTTGCCCGGGCCTATAAGGACTTTGCGGGCAAGGAACCGGCCAACGATCAGGCGGCCTGACGATGGAGGCAGGGGCAGCTTCTCTGAATATCACCGATCCTGGCGACCTACCGCGGAGCGAAGGCGATGTTGAAGCCGTTCGCGCCATGACCATTGAGGCGCTGGTCGCCGAGGGTCCGGCCTCAGTCCGCTTGTGCAACACGATCGAGCGCGGCGTGCTAGAGGGAAATATGCCCTGCACGACGGTTGGCGAATATCTCGACGCCGGCCCCGCTGCGCGATCGATGTTCATGACGACGCTCTGGGCGTTCGGCAAGGGCACGGCGAACGAACTCGAAGCCCTGATCGCCGCCTATCTCGAGCGGTGCGCGATACGGCCCGGCGACTGCGCAGTGGCAACCGGCGTCCGAGTGGACAAAGATCCGCGCCGCGAGGCGCTTCTGACAAAGCTCGCTGGCCTTACCTATGGCGACGCGCTGAAGGGTCAGGTCGTATCGGCGCGCCTCGGTAATGTGCTGGCCGGCTCGCCGCTGGCGAACAATGCTTTGACCGACCTTTTGACCGGCGGCCAGGCAGTGCGAGCGGAGCTGCTGCGAAAGCCGAATTTCGGGCGCAAGTCGCTGGTCGAACTGGAGGGTCTCGTCCAGGCGCAGGTGGTGCGCGTGCTTGTCCGCCATTGCTCTGACCCGGCCATTCTCCTCGATGACTGCGCCTACTTATTCGGAACGCCAGCGGGGCGGCGCGTGGAGCTTGCCAATCTCATTCTCGAAACCGTGTCAGCCAGCCCACCGCGTGACGCCGACCTTAAAGGGCTTCTCGACTGGGCACTCCCGATCCTGGACGAACGCGAGACCGCCATTCTTCATCGCCGTTATGGCTTCCATACGGGCGTGGTCGAAACGCTCGAGGAGATCAGCGAGACCTATTCCGTCACGCGCGAGCGCGTTCGGCAGATTGAGGCAAAGGCGCTTCGCAAACTCGCTGCCAAACTGGACGGAACGGCGTTGCGGGACTTGCTCGGCCAAACATCAGAGCATTTCTGGGAAGAGCGTCGGGCTCCTTTTCTGCCGGTGCATGATAGCCACCAGATTCGACGCGAGCTGCCGCCGCACTTGTCGCTCGCGCTCGATATCGCGGGCCTGAGCCTTGGTGAGTGGCTGGCGCAAACAAGCGTCGCCATGCGCTATGGGTTTCTCGCCAAGAGCTGTGACACCGATGCGGTTCTGGCCCTCGGCGAAGAACTTCGCCAGCCTTCGGCGCCGCGCAAACTGCCGGCGGCGGTCGATGATCTTTTGCCCGGCGTCGACCCAGTCCTCCTGCTCGCGGCCGTCTGTGTCGAAACCGAGCTTTGGCTCGCCGACGGGTATCTGTTCGATCAAACGCCCCGAGCCCGTTTGCGGCGCATGGTCAGGCTCCATCGTTTGCTGTGCAAAGCCGGTCGGGCGCTGTCGATCTACGAGCTGGGCGAGGCCTATGCTCTTGCGTTCGGCGACGACGCCTGTTCGTTGCGCGATTTCGATATCGTCATGGAGATCGCGCCTCACCTCTTTCTGGAGATCGAAGACGGGCTCTGGGTCGCCATCGGCCAAGGGCCGCGCAATCTGCCGCTCCCCCAATGTGAGGCATCGGAACGCCCCTATGAGCTGATCGATCCGCAGACGATTGCCGGAGCCTTGCGGGGCGCGCTCATCGAACGCGGACCAACGGCGGTGGTGGACCTGTACCGCGATGCGGATCGCATCTTGGAACCTGGCCGGTCCCGCAACAGTGTCGCACCTGTGATTGTCAGCCGTCCGGACCTTTTCCTGCGTGTCCTTCCCGGCGTCTACGCGCTCCCCGAGCATGCCCTTGACGAGGAAGCGCTTCTCGTCGGATCGCACCCCTATCTCCTGAACGAATCCCAAGTTCGCGCTTATGTCTTCGGACGCAAGGCGAGCGAGCCTTGGGGCACCTATCGACTTTGGACGCCAGCCGCCGAATACCGCATGTGCGGCTGGGCTCGCTTCGAAGCCTCGCCGGCACTTTATCATTCGCTTCTCTCGGTTGCCTCGATCGAAGCCTGGCCTGTCGCGCAATCCGTTCGCGATGAATGGGAACGTATCAAGGCTCTCGAAGGACGATTCGAAATCGCCGTCACTGGAAAGGTCCCGTATTCGGAGCCGCGACCCGACCTCGACCGACTGCTCGCTGCCTGCCGCATCACCCAGGAGCGGGGTGCGCTTGGTTGGCTCAGCGTCAACCGCATGATGGGGCGGCGCCTCGATGCGGCCGGTGGGCAAGGACTGCTTGCGCTGATGGTTGCGTTGGGATGTGTGGTCGTGCCGGAGGCCAATCTCGACGAACAGGTCCTGCTCGCTCACCCGGCAACGGAACGCGCCGCAGCGCTCGCCGCGCAGCTTGAGGCCGAGCGCCTGCGAACGGGCACGCTGGCTTGGGAAAGCGTTCTCGGCGAGGACATCACAAGGGAAGCGTTGGCGGCCGCACCTGACGCCCTCGGTTGGGTTTCACTTGACCGCGTCGCCGCCCTGCTCGGCGCGGCCTCGGTCGAATTGGCTGTCGAAGCTCCAGAAGACGACGATGAGGAAGATGACGATCTCTTCGCGCGTCTGATGCGCGAGCATCGAAGGAGCGCTGAGGTTGCCCGGCGCGATGCCGCGGCGGCCTGGCTGCTCGAAGATGATTGAGGCAGCGCGCGCGGCATGATGGCGATCGATCAGCTCAAGGGGCATTACCGAAGCGGCCGGGACGACCTCGCGGCAAGTTTCTTCCAGCCCTGCATGCGCGAAGCCAGCCGCTATCGGCGCGCGGTCGGCTATTTCTCGACCTCCGCGCTGCTAAGCTGGACCGACTCCCTCCCGCGCCTTGCGCTCGAGGACGGTCTCAAGATCCAGCTGATCGCGTCGCCAGAATTGTCTGAGCACGACCGCGAGACATTGCGAAGCCTGGGTTCCGCGGAACAGCGCGACGCCTATCGCGCAATGATGGTCGACAAGGTTCTGGAAGCAATCGCAGCGCTCGCCGAAACGCCGTCAGACTTGGGTCTTCGGGCTCAGATTTTCGCCTGGCTGGTCGCGAACGATCGGCTTGAACTTCGCTTCGCCTTTGCCGAACATGTCGACGATCCCGGTATCTTTCACGAGAAGATCGGTATTTTCGACTTCCCGGAAAACCGCGCGGTCGCCTTTACCGGATCGGCGAACGAAACATACGGCGGCCATCGACGGAATTATGAATCCATCGACGTGTATCGAAGTTGGCTTCCCGGCGAGTCCGAGCGTGTTGCCATCAAGATCGAGCAATTTGAGGAAGCTTGGAACGGTCTGGCCGAAGGCCTGAGTGTGCTCACGCCCAAGGGTGAGGTGCTCGACCGGCTAAGGGCTCGTGCGCCGAAGCGCTTGCGTGACAAGCCCGCCTCCGTGCCAGACGACAAAGCCCCGACGGTTCCAGACCCGCGTTGGCGCCATCAAGACGAGGCAGTTGCCGCTTTCATGGAAGCCCATGCCGGTATTCTGGAAATGGCGACGGGTACCGGCAAGACCCGCACCGCAATCAAGATTCTCGATCGGCTGATTGCCGAAGGCCATATCGACAGCGCTATCGTCGCGATGGACGGGACCGACCTGCTCGACCAATGGGCAAGCGAACTCGATAGCTGGGCGCTTCGCCAGAAGCCTTCCTGGCTCGTCTACAAGCATTTCGAGCGTCATCACGAGCTTGGCGAATTCGCCCTCGACCCACACCACGCGCTTCTCGTTGTCTCGCGCGAGCAGCTTCACAAAATCATCGCTCGGCTTCCCGACAAGGCGAAGGCCAAGATGCTAATCGTCCATGACGAGGTCCACGGGCTGGGAACACCCTCGCTGGTGCGAAACCTCGCCCGCGCGCACGATTCGTTCAACTGGAAGCTGGGCCTCAGCGCCACGCCTGACCGCGCCTACGACGCCGCTGGCAATGCGTTCATCGAGACCGCCTTGGGAAAGACGCTGTTCAAGTTCCCGCTGGAGGCGGCGATTCAGCGCGGCGTGCTTAGCGAGTTCGACTATCTCCCGTTGGCCTATGACCTGACTGATGGCGACCGGGAACGCTTAGCGGCGGTTTACGCGAAGAAGGCCGCACGAGCGCATGAAGGCAATCCCATGCGCGATGAGGAACTATGGACGGAAATTGCCAAGGTCTACAAAACGGCCGAGATGAAGCCGGCCGTTTTCGCCGATCATCTGCAATCACATCCAGAGTGGCTTAGTCGCGCAATCGTCTTTGTTGAGACGAAGGAATATGGCGCGCAGATCCTCACGATCGTTGATCGTTATACGCACCGCTATCGAACCTATTATGCCGAGGACGATCGCGCCCATCTCGTCAGCTTTGCGAACGGAGAGATTGACTGCCTGATCACCTGCCATCGCATCAGCCAGGGAATCGACATTCGGTCGCTGTCGACCGTAGTGCTGTTTGCTTCTGCCCGGGCCAAGCTTGAGACAATTCAGCGGATCGGGCGGGTTCTGCGCACCGATCCCAATGATCCCGGCAAGCGGGCGCTCGTTATCGACTTTGTGCGCCCGTCAGCGCCGGGCGATACATTCCTCAACGCCGACCAGGAGCGATGCGCCTGGCTGACCGAACTTGCAAAGACCAGAAGGGAAGTGAACGATGGCGCTTGATCCCGCGCTCGCTGGCGCACTCAAATCCGCGACAAAGGAATTGGGACAGCCCGATGCGGTCGCCAATCGCTTGCTCGCGTGGCTGACGCAGATGAGCGACCAAGACCTAAGCCGCGACGCGCGGGGGCAGTTCTATGACGAGGTTCGCCAAGCCCTGGTGCTGCCGGAGGCCGGCGATGCGGATTGATCTCGCAGGCTGGTCGAGCCGGGGGCTCCGGACGCCCGACATCGACATCAACTTGCTCGACGCGGACGGTAATCCGGCGAAAGTGGCGCTCATCCAGATGCCCAACGGCACGGGCAAGACCACCACGCTCGAGCTGATCAAAGCCACACTCAGTAACGAGGCCGCCAATTGGACTCCCGAGCAGGTCCGCCGCCTGCGGCGTCGTCTCGATACGCGCGCCGAAGGCGAGTTTATCGTCAAGTTGCTCGTCAACGGCCGGCCGCTGACGTTTGAGCTCACGCTCGACTTCGAGAATGGCATCGCGCGCTATCGCACAACGACGGTCGGCAGCGGCGGGATCGTGTCGGGCTGGTCTCCTTCGCCGGAGGTGCATCAGTTCCTTTCGCCGGAATTCCTGCGGCTCTTCATCTTCGATGGTGAGTTTGCGGACGAGCTGTTTGATCCCACGAAAGCCGAAGCCGACCGGGCAATCGATGCCCTTTGCCAGCTCTATCTCCTTGGTCAGGTTTCCGAGTTCGCCGAGGACGAGTGGGAGGCACGGTCGAAGGCCAGTGGCCCCAAGACCGATAGCGGGCTGCAGCGCTATCTCAACGAGCAGACAACCCTGACCAAGCGCCGCGACGAGATCCAGAAGATGGAAGCGCACGCCACGCGCGAGATTGCGATCCACGCTAAGGAAATCACCGAGCTCGAGACCAAGATCAATCAGCGCCTCGCCACTATGAAATCGACCCAAGCTGAGCATGCCACGGCGTTGCAGGCACTGGCCGATACTGAGCGTGACCTGCTGGCTGCGACCAGCGCTGCGATGACCGCGGTCCGCATGCCGCTCGCGCTGAATAGCGCTTTCGGCAACTCGCTCGTGGAACTGAAGGAAAATCTCGATCTGCTGCGGTTGCCCGAGAACACCTCGGCGCAGTTTTTCGAGGAGCTGATCAACGAGCCCGAATGCATCTGCGGCCGCGATATGACCGAGGGCGCGCGGCATGAGATCATCACGCGATCCAAGCGCTACCTCGATGCCGACGAGAGCGGGACGATCAATGCGCTGAAGTCCGACATTGACAAGTTCGCCAGCAGCATGGGCGACGAGCCACTGGACGAGAAGCTTGCCGCTCAGCTCCGGGCGCTCGGCACTGCCCAGCGTGCTCGCCACAAAGCCGAACAGCTCGTTCGAACGCTGAAGCAGAAGCTGATCGACGAGGGCGACGAACAGCTAAAGGCCTGGGAAGCCTCGCTCGAAGACCACCAGGCCAAATATGACGATTATCGCGGCGTGATCGATGCCATCGCCAGCGAAGGCAACCCCGACGACAAGCCGATCTTCTCCCTCAAGCTTCTCGAGCGCAAATTGCGTGATGTCAGTGCCAAGATTGCTGAAATCACCGAGACCGTTTCGCTCCGCAAGCAAACCGACATCCTGAAGGACATCCTCGCCCGCACGGCGACGCTGGCCCGCACGCAGATCAAGGACGAGCTGGTTGCCGAGGCCAATCAGCGCATCAAAGGTATTCTCATTAACGACCCGCTGGAGATCGCCAAGATCGACCGGTCCTTGCGACTTGCGGACCAGGAAGGCGCCAGCGTCGGCCAAACGCTGTCGGTCGGCTACACCTTCCTCATGAGCGTGCTCAATCGCGGCAACAACAACTTCCCTCTTGTGGTCGATAGCCCCGCCAACCCCATCGACGGCGATGTCCGCGAGAATATCGCCGGACTCATCCCGACGCTCTGCACGCAGTTCGTTGGCTTCACGATCAATACCGAGCGCCCGGGCTTCGTCGTTCCCCTCGAAAAAGCGGCCGGCTCAGTGAAGTTCCTGACCATGTTTCGTAAGACCGACGGCACGGCGCGCCTGCTGCCCGGCCTTCCCAAGGAGGGCGTGGTGCAGACCGACAGCGCGGTCCTCGTGGAAGACCGCGACTATTTCATGAGCTTTGGCCTCAAAGACGAGCAGGAGGCCTGACACCATGGCAATGTTCCGACTGCGGACCGACGCTGAGGCCTGGTTCTCTGAGATCGAAAAAACACCGCACGTGCGCTCGAAATTCGACCTCTATTATTTCTGCCTGATGGCGGGCTTCGCGAGCGGTCGATCGAGCGAAACCCACATCAGCGGGGCCGGCTCCAAGGAGTTCATCGACTATTTCATCGACGACTATAAGCCTGCGAGCAATCTGCTCATCGGTCTGCTCGTGATCGCCGAGATGAAGTACAAAGGCATCGACGTGACGGAGAAGGCGGCCGTCCGCGCGCTGTTCAAGGACGTGGTTGATGCGAGCAACGGCAACAATCATCTGACCGAACACGGCATGAAGCGCATGAATGCCTATGCGAGTGGCGGTTTCGAATTTCTCGCAGAACGGCGCGATACCAAGCCGCGGTCTGCCGAGGAATTTCTGCGCGACTATGCTCAGCTCATCGAGGGCGCTGTGGCGGCCTGAGCCGTTGGGCCACTAAGCGATGGCCCTTCAGCATGAGGCGTTTGCTCGCAAGCACGGCTTCCCAGCCGTGCTTGAGTCCGATGCGATCGGTTTCCTCGAGCAGGCCCGCCTTCTCCTCGGCCTCAGTGAGGCGCGCGAAGGTCGCTCGGTGAGGATAATCGTCTGCGACGAAACACTCCTTGCGATGGAGGATCGGCGGATTGGGTTGCCCCCTGAACCGCCGGCGCTTGAGCCGCAGCTCGCGAAAATCGATATTGAGCGACACGTCGAGCGCGGGGTGCGGGTCGCGGTCGAAATCGGGATAGGCGAGATAAGAGAGCTTCGGCTCTCGCCGATAGAGCTTGATCAGCGTCGCGCCATCGACGGCGCCGAGATAGCCTTGTCCGCAACCGGCAAAGGCGCGCAACAGCAGCGGCAATCGATCCAGCGCGGAGACATGCACGTAGAGTGCGGTCGGAGTTCGCTTGCCGACGCTCGCTTCGTTCACGGCCTCGTCGATTGCGCCCGGCCGACCGATCGCGAGCAACAATGCCTCGGCCTGGCGCTGAGCCGCGCCATAGGTACCGAACAAGGCACGGACATCGCGCTGTAGCGTATCGCTGAGCTTGGACCAGCGCATGCCGCGCTCGAACCGGCTGAGGGCGAGGTAGAGCAAGAGGTCCTCTCGCCGCGCCTTGACGATCGGCCCCCAATCCACCGCGACATTCGTACGCAAGATCGCCTGGAACGCGCGCTTGATGCTTCCGAAGATGTCGACGATGTCCGCGCCGACGGCAAGCTCCTCGACTTCCGGCAAGCGGCCTCGGTCTGTGTAGAATTGGATCAGCGCTTCCACGAGCGCGGGATTTTCACGGCATCGCTGTTCCGAAAGGGTGATGGACGGCGCCGCAATCCGCCGACGAACGCGCGCACTGCGATAAGCCTCGCCCGCGTCGTGATCGCGAAAGACATAGAATATCCCTGGGCCGGCGGCGATCGCCTCGCGTTCGAGAACCTGCTCGATCCAGTGCTTGAGCTCCTGCTGCTCGTAGAATTTTTGGAATGTGTTGCGGCTGGTGAGCACACCGTCGGCCAACGGCGTGCGCTGCGCGAGATCGCGCTCCTCGCCGGTCATCCGCGCGGCCACGACTAGCATCGACTTCGCGATCGACCACGCGCTGCGCAGCGCTTCACCGCGCTCGTCCAGCGCTTCGATCACGTTGATCACATAGCCGAGATTGACGATGTCGGCGGGCGTGCGCTCCACGTCAGGCCGGTGGTTGGGGTCCCAGCCGTTCGCGTCGAACCCCTCGCTCACGAGCAACCTCAGGTCATCGCCCCTGCCGCAGCCATAATCGAACAGACTCGCATCGCCCACCACTAGTCCATCATCGATTGCCAGCCGCCATGGCCGTGAAAGCGAATGGCGGGTAAGAGCCGTCCGGTGGCGCGCGACCTCCATCGGTTAGGCCACGCGTTCGGCCCGATCGATGAGATTGACGATACTCCTAAGCTTGCGGTCGCCAGCAAGATAGGACAGCCCACGATGGACGTGCAGGCGGAGTTGTTGGGCGACTTCCTCGTCTTCCTCGCTCAAGCCATCTTCGAAGCAGCGCTGCTTGACGAGTGCCAGGAGCACATCGGCATAGCGCCCTCCGAATACCTCCCAGCTCATTTCGAGGTTGCTGTCCGCCGGGATCTTGACCGGCGGCGGAGGTATGGATTCGGCGAGCGAGGTGCACAGCGCCCAGCGAGCGAGTACGTTCATGTGCTCAATGCCCGTGTGGCGCTTCAATCGCGCGAGCTGTTCGCGCGCCGTTTGCGAGAAGCGGATCGACCTAACCGACATGGGCGGGCTCGCTGAAATATCCGGGTTCGACGCTGGTCGTCGCACGCTCTTCGTCGAACTTCAAATGATAGACGCGTCCGATATAGGGCTTGAGCGCCTCGAAATATCCGCCCGCAATCTCTTCGTCGGTCGAAAGCAGAATGACCTGATGGCTGGCGAGCGGGAAATAGTGCGTGACGAGCCGGCGACGGTGCGAGCTGTCGAGACGACCAAGGGGCGTATCGATCACCGTCGGCAGCGGCCGGCCAGAAGCGCGCGCAAGACCCCACAGGACGGAGGTGGCCAGGAGTTGGCGCTCGCCCGCGGACAAGCGATCCGGCGGCAGAGGATTTCCGTCGCGCCCCGTCAAGGCGAGTTGAAAGCTCTCAGGATCGATCCTGAGACTCGCCACGAGCGTCTTTTTACGGAGCAGCTGTTGGAAGCTGTCGAGAACCAGCGCTTCGATCCGGGCGAGATGCCGTCGGATGACCGCGTCGCGGAATTTGTCTAGCGTGTCTCGCACGCGGCCGACATGTAGCAGCACCCGCGCCCGGTCGTCCTGCGCCAGCTCGGCGTCTTTGCCGTCCGCTGCAAAGCGCGCAATTTCGGCGTTTGCGCGCTCCACATCGCGGCGCAGCCGATCGAGCAGCTCGCTTTCCGCTTTTTGCTCGGTCTGGAGGACCGCTTCGCGCGCGATCAGCTCGTCGCGTTCGCTCGACAGCACCGTGAGCGCCTCTGCCGATGGCACGGCGGCCACTTCATTGCGCGCATCCTCCAGCGCGACCAGCGCCTCATGCTGTTCGCTGAGAAGCGCCGGCAGCATCGCGCGCGCGCGATCGAGTTCTTCGTCGGTGAGCTCTCGCAACCGTTCGCGTCCAAGGTCACTCATCAACAGCCGGGGCGGCTCGACGGCTTCCCGCCGCCTGGCCCGGTCGTCGCGCAGGAATTCCATGAGCGCCTTCAAGAGCGCGGACGATGCCTTTTGGCCGGCGACACGGTCCACAATCTGCGCATCGCGTTCGGACAGGAGCTGATCTGTTGAGAGCGCCTGTGCCGACACCGCTTCCGCACGGACCTGCTTCGCCGTTCGTTGGAGCAGCGGTTGAACAAGAAGAAGCGGCGATGCACCGCCGGCCGCGTCGCGCAGCGCGCGTTCGGTCGAGCGAAGTCGCGCCTCAGCAGCCGTTTGAGCGCGCTCAAGCTCGCCACGGCGCTCGTAGAGATGTCCGCCTTCCTTTCGGAACCGCTCTTCGAGGCGTGCGCGCTGGTTCGCGACCCGGCTCAAATCAGCTTCGCGCTTGGCGTGCGCGGCGTGAACGGCTTCCATTCGCTCTCGCAGTTCGTTGCGGCGACCCTCCAGCACCGTCAGCTGGTCTTGTTCATCCTGCGGTCGCACTTCCATCCGACGACGGCGCTCGATGACGGAAAGATCAGAGCCCAACTTCTCCACAAGATCCAGGCCGAGCAGGTTGTAGACCGCCGTCTCGATCAAACCCGACGCGTTGCGCGGGTCGGCATAGGCCTCGATCTGCTCGCCATCGAAAAGGAAGAGATGCGCGATACGCGACGGCAGGAATTCCTCGACCTGCTCGGCCCAATGGTCCGTGGCCATTGCATCGAAACGATGATTGCGGATGACTTCAATTTGATCCTTGCAGCTCTTGGGTGTCCGCCTCCAACTGCGCTTGACGTGATAGACTTGCTCTTCGCCGTGCGACATATGCCGGAAGCGCAGTTCTACCGCGGCGCTGGTCGCGCCGCCGCCGCGATGGATCGAACCGTCAAGGTACTGCTCGTATGCCACGCCCTCGCGCCGCGAGGAGCGCGCGAGCGGACCGAACAAGCACAGCTGGATTGCGTCGAGCAGCGTCGTTTTTCCGGCGCCGTTCAGGCCGCCGAAGAGCACGATCGGTTGTTCTGACGAAGGCGGTGTCAGGTCGATAACCACGCGGCCGCCATATTGGCCGAAGTCGTGAAGAATGAGCTGGTCGATGATCACGCGATGTCTTCCGTCCGCTCAGCCACATCCTGCTTGGCCTGGAGGCGTGCGCGTGCGCGATCGGTCGCGTCCGCCTCGTCCTCATAAAAGCCGCGCTCGATCGCACGTTCGAGTTCAGTGAAGACACCGGCGCGACGCGCCATCACGCGATGCTTCCGCTCAATCGAAAGCAGCTGGCGCGTGAGCTGGAAGTGGAGCGGGTCCCCACTAATTTCCTTGAGCAGCTCGATATCCTCGGCGCTGAAGCTCATGCCGTCGTCCAAGCGCCTGCCAGGATAGGCGCGCCGCATGACGCGCTCGTAGAGCTTCGGCAGGCTGTCCTCGATCTCGTGCTTTTCGACGACCCAGATACGCCGGATTTCTTCGAGTTCCGGAAGCGTGATCAGCTCCAGGCCAACCATCTCGTCGGGGCCGTGAATCTGCACGTGGAGTTGGGCCGCGAGCAGATCCTCGAGCCACTTCTCGCGAGCTTGCTGGGTGTACGGTCCAGGCACAGGCTGGTCATTGAAGAGCTGGACGTGGCCGCTCATCCGCCTGAAGTCGCGCAGGGGTCGATCGTCTGGCACGTCGAGTGCATTGCGAAGGCTCAAAAGGGGCTGCATCCACTCCTTGTCGGTGTCGTTCTGAATCATCGCCTGCATCGACCGGTCTTGATCGACTAAGGTGCAGACCCAGCAGCCGAACCGGCTGTCTCCACAACTCGGCGTCGTGGAATCGATGACCAATGGGCATTCACCGTCGGCGGATGCTCCCTGATAGAGGGTTAGCAAGTCTTTGTTGTTATGCCCCCACGGATTGCGACGCTGCATGAGGAAGGTCCACACGTCGTCGTTCGACCAGTCTGCGATCGGACTGTAGACATAGGCGTTGGGAAGGGTCGTGTTCGGCGACAGCTTTGCGCGAACCTGCTTCCCCTCCAGCCGCGTCATGACATGATTGCGCGCCGCGCTTTCCGCCTTGCGCGTTCCCAGGACGACGATCGCCTCGCCGTTGGCCCGCACAACCTCGCCGATGAACTTGTTCGACGGGTTGATCTTGAGACGCTCGGTGCACCACCGGAAACGCGGGCGAGGCGCGGGGTAACCGCGGCCAATTAGGTTGACCCAGAAGCTGTTCCTCACTTCGGGCGTCAGCCGGTGCGGAGTCAGCGGGAGGGCCGTGGCCTTGGCCGCATCCCCCATTTTCTCGAGCGAGTTCTGTACCCATGCCGCGACGATCGGGTTCTCGACGAGCGTGTCGGTGCTGATCACATAGACCGGCTTGGTACGCTGCTCTTCGGGCATGGCAGCGAGCGACATCCAGATGAGCTGAAGGACGGCCGAGCTGTCCTTGCCGCCGCTATAACCAACCACCCAGGGAATCCCGTCGGCGCGGTACATCGTCTGGACTTCGTCCATGAGCGCGGTGATCGTCGCCTCGAAACCCAACTCGTTGAATGCGCTCTTGCGCCGCGGTTGTTCAGCCATCGCGGCGGTCTCCTCTTTGCAGGGCTTCTTCCGCCCGCGTCTCTTCCGCGGTCAAATTCAGGCCGAGATGGTTTTTGATAGCGTTAGTGGTGAGCAGCACGTTCTGCTGGGCTTTGGATACGCGGCCGCCAATCATCGCCCGGCCTTCCCACAAGGCGGCATTGCTGCGCCGCCAATCGATCGTTCCAACCTTCTTCAGCTGCTTCTTCCAGTCCTTGGCCTGGTGGTGCATCAGGCCATTGCCGACGCGACCGAGCGCCTGAAGCACGACACCATGGCTATGGAGAAAGTCCTCGCGCACGTCGCCGGCGGTGAGCTTCCCTTGCTGCACCTGGGTCCATTGCGGCAGCTGTGCCCCCACCGTCTCCCAAAACTCCGCAGCCAGTTTTGCTCGCTCTTCGGGCTCTTCGAGATCGACATTTTGCAGCAATGCGGCGGTCGCGGTGTAAATCGCGCTGAGTGTGAAGAGGCGGCGTGAACGTGGGGCGAGCGTCGTCCGCTCCATTTCCACGACATCCCGGAAGACGGGCGCTTGCGCCACCACCAGCTTTGCGAGAAGCGCCTTGTCATCGCGGTGATCATAGAGAACGCCGAGCGATCGGGCCGGCCGAATAGCATAGCGGTTGAGGTCGGCGAACATCTGCTGGCATCGCGCCAACCCCTGGTCGAGGAAGAAGACGACCGCGATGCTCTCGTCGCCGATCGACGGATTTTCGCGCATCGCGAGCTCGATCGCGGCGCGACGATGCTGGCCGTCGTTCAATACGAAGCGCGCGGACATGGGAATGCGTAGAACGCCCATCTTGCGCGAATCCGGATCGTCGCCAAACGGCTCAAACTTAACGTCCGCGTCAACCGAGGCCGTGATCGCCGAAAAGACGTAATCGTCAGGGTTTTCCAGAACATAACGCGCCATCTCGGGAAGCCGCGCCTTGTTCAGCTGGCGCTGCGCGCGCAGCTCGGGTACCATCTCATCCTCGTTGAACAGAAACAGCTTTGGCAGCAGCCTAAGCGGGCACATCGAGACGTAGAATTCACGGCTGGCTTGGATGCCCCGGATCGCCGGAAAGGCGTATTCGAATCCTGCTACCATACCCGTGCCAACGCATGCTCCCTCTGGACCCACCCTCTTCGTTGTGGCACTGTTTGTCAAATCGGAAACATACTTTGTTTTATATATGACAGCTTATTTCGACTGCGCGGCGACCGCCCCCATCGATCCGGAAGCGCGCGAGGCCCTACTGCGCTTCACCGATCTTGAATATGGCAATGCGGGGAGCCGCACCCATGAGTTTGGCGCGCAAGCCAAGCGGGCGGTTCAGGCCGCGCGTGGCCAGGTTGCTGCTCTGGCACGCGCGCGCGCTGATGAGGTGATCTTTACCAGCGGCGCCACCGAAGCGAATAATCTCGCGATCCTCGGCCTTCGCGCGCATGGCCTAGCCGCTGGCCGGCGGCACATCGTCACCACCGCCATTGAACACAAGGCGGTGCTTGAGCCGGTGCAAGCCCTTGCCGCTGAGGGCTTCGAGGCGACGTTCATAAGGCCTGGGTCAGATGGTCGAGTGAGTGCCGATGCGGTGCTCGCTGCGGTCAGGCCCGACACGCTGCTCGTATCGGTGATGCACGCGAACAATGAGACCGGTGCCCTACAGCCGATTGAAAGGATCGCGGCGGGCCTGATTGGCACGGGTGCATTTCTGCATGTCGATGCCGCGCAAAGCTTCGGCAAATTTACTGCGCCCTTGATCGATCCAGCCATCCACATGATCAGCGTATCTGGCCACAAGGTCCACGCACCTAAGGGAATTGGCGCGCTGATCGTTCGTCGGGGGCACACCAAGGTGCCCCTCGCGCCACTTACTTATGGCGGCGGCCAGGAACGGGGGCTGCGGCCCGGCACGCTTCCAGTAGCATTGATCGCCGCCTTCGGCGCCGCTTCCGCCGCGGCGGCGCGCGACGCCGATCAGCGCCGGACGCGCTGCCTCGAGATTCGAAAGCATCTCCTTGATACCCTTCGACCATTGGGTGCCGAGATCAATGGATCGCTCTCAGACGGCTTGGCATCGACCGTGAATCTTAGTTTCCCAGGGCTCGACTCCGAAGCTGTGATGCTTGTGCTCAAGGACCAGCTGGCTCTTTCGAACGGATCCGCCTGCACATCAGCGAGCTACGACCCGAGCCACGTATTGGTCGCGATGGATCTTCCCTCGGACCGGATCGACGGCGCTTTGCGCTTTTCCTGGTGTCACATGACAAAGGAGCCAGACTGGAACGCGGTTGCCGCGGCGATCCGTAGCCTCCACTGATGCAGTCATTCACGGGGCTCGCCTGCTATTGCGGTGAGACAGTCGAGGCGACTGCCAACTCAACCTCATTTCGCCCATCAAGTCCGAGTGACTACCTTAATTTTCGGTCTTCGACCGATAGCGCCCATGCCCTCATAGCTTCATGAGCCGATATGTCGAAACCAGTCTAACACGCGCTCGATAACCGCCCAACCGTCCTGGCCCTTCCATAGCTGGCGCAGATATGTGGCTGTCTGATTGATGAATTGAACAAACGGCAGGTGTTTGGCCGTTTCAGCACCCGCTTGCTTAAGCGCGCCGTCGGTGAAACTCTTTCGCGCGTCCTTAGTCTTGTTAAACCAATTCTTGACCTCGAGGACCGCGCTCCGCAGGATCGCGCGAGCACCATTTTGCTGCATCTCGACCGAATTTACGATGGCCTGGTCGGAGTTCATGCCGACACTTTCAACCGCGTTGTCTGCAGCCCGCGTAGCAGTCGCGAGAACATTCATCGCTTCCGGCTCGATTACCTCTGGTGCCGACTGGGCCGCGGCGACAATTTCGCGCCCGGCTTTGAGTCGTTCAAGAAGCTCCGCACGCCCAGCCGGACCGATGCGCGCGTGATCAAGTTGCCGGAGCAACGGGTCTTGCTGGGCATAAACATTGAACTGCTCCACCAAGTCGGTCAGCAATTCACCGACATCTTCTGCCAATGGGAGCGTGTCCGGATTGCTGCTCGCCCTCGCTCGAATGTCGGCGTCGTTTAGACGTCTAAGGGTGTTGGCGTGTGACCAGATGATATGTCCATTGGCCTCAGCGGGTTCAGATCCAAGCGCCGCTGCCAACTGATCGACCGCGGTACGAAGCTTAGGAGCACTGTTGCTGGTAGGAGGCACCGCCTGACGAAGCACGGTGCATTTGGCCCGGAGGATAAGATAGAGATCGCGTTGGACGTTGTCGAACTTACGTGGCGTAACAGTCAGAGAGATGGGCTTGGTGCCGCTGGTGTCGAACTCTGGTCCTATAGCCGTCGGCGGCGGCAACGTTTCAACATTGAACGCAATCAATGCATCGCGAGCTTCCTTCGCTCCGGCATCGCCCGCCGATATGGTCACTGAGGTCGAAAACAGATCCTGTTGAACCCGCAGCCCATCGAGATAGGCCGCAACCTCTGCTTCGCTCGGCCATTGTTCGGGTGATCCGAAGCGTGCGGCATCAAGTAAAGGTCCGACCAAACTGCGGGTCTCTGCATCATCATCAAGCATAAGAAGCATCTGGTCGCGCAACTCTTTTCGCGTTTCCGGAGCATCCCACAAAATCTTGTAACTTGGGCTCACCAACTGGGTGTCGAACTTCTCGAAAAGCTTCTTTTTGGTGCGCGGCCCCCCTTTTTCGAAGGAGCTTCGATCCAGCGGCTTGCCCTTCCGAAAGAACGTCCACAACCCATCGTTCGACAGAAACCACAGCGGTTGCCAGCCGCTCGAAGCGCGCTCGGGAAAGAATGGTTCGACATAGTCCGCGAACTGTCTGACTATCAGTTCTGAGTGAAGCAGGTCGCTAACCAGGCTGCCGCGATCAGCCAGGTCGAGCGCCGCGATCACGCATACTGGCTTGAAGAAGCGGGCGGCCGGCGCGCGACCGCGCCGGATTGAACGGATGAGCGTGCTCCAGTCTTTCCGCGGCGAGGACGGTCTTACCCCCAAACGCTTTCCAATTGGCTGAGCCATGATCAAGTTGCCATCTTGGGCCGTCCGAGCGGCGGCAATCCAACCGCGGCCTCAATCGCTCGGCGAATGTCTGAGCGGCCTGCGCCAGATGCGTTGTGGAATTCGATAGCCGAGAAGTCGATCTGACCGGCGCCGGCCAAGCGGGCAGCAAACGCTGCGACGCTAATATCGCGTTCTTCGAGCATCGGGCGCGCGAGGCGGCGCAGAATGTCGAGTAATGCCTGCACGCCGACAGTCTTGGTGATAAAAGAGCCCGTCGGCGCGTTGGCCCATAAAGTCTGCTCACATGCCACAAGATAGTTCAGGACTACAGCGTAAATCACAGCGTCTTTCTGCTCGAGATAGAGGTCGCGTAGTGGCGAGCGATCCGCGCGTAACAAAGCAATCGCCGAACGAGGCTTGCGGCGATCCTTGAGCAGGTTCGCAGTATCGGACTTGGGATTGGACGTGAATAATCGCATAATACCTTCGACGATCACCGCAGTGGATACTTTCCAGCGTCCCGCCCCTACGATTCTCTCAAGGGTCTCATCGCGCACCGGAGCAATGATGATCCGGCCGTTTAGCGGTGACTTCTCATCCACAGCAAGGCGCCGTGTGAAATAAACCGCGAGCTTATCAGGGCTCCAATAGGCCTCGTCCTCCTCCTCGATATTGTAGCCGAACATCTCATACGTCAGGCTCTTGTCGACCGGCTTTTGGTTCGAGTTGATTGTCGCAAACAGCTGCGCTTGGTACGGACGCGGCAAGTCGAGAAAAACCGCACAGATCAACTGCATGTCGAGACGTCGAGGCATTGCTTCGGCAAACGAGAACAGACGGTGCTGACCATCAATCACTGAAACCAGCTTGCGCGCTGACGGTATCACGAGTTCGTGACACCCGTCATCCTTCTCCTCCACACGCCAGAGCTCAGCGGGGTTGGTAACCGGCTTTTCCTGCGTTTCCTCGTCAGGATCCTCCACCTCCTCAATGAGCCCAGTGTCTTTTTCTTGATTAGCGGCGACGATGATCGCATTCGGAAAGGCGGCGTCCTCGCGGTCGATGTAGGCCGCGATCGGCTTTAGTCGCTTGGGGTCGCGCAACCGTTGTGTGCCATGCAGTCGGTAATTCTGGTCCTCCTCCGACCAAGTTGCACTGAGCGCGTCGCTATAAGCGACCTCAATGAGCAAGCGTGCAGGCAGGGTTGTGATGTAATAAGTTCCCATGGGCTGATCGACCCGGAGCGCCTTAGCGGTGAAAGGAAAGTCCATTTCGAGTCTCCGCTTAGTGGGTCAGATTGGCGAGATCAGTTTCGCCAGCAAGGGGATCGTCCAGTGGCTTGTCACCGACCGGTGCGTCTGGTGACTGGCGATAGGATGCAGAAAGCCCGTTGGCAGCGCACCAAATCCAAAGGCTGACACAGGAAAGAACTGTGCCGAGTGCGATGCCAAATCCGTCCGGAATATCCCTATCTGTTGTTGGAAAGAGTAACAGCAGAAACATAAGCGCCGCACACACGGCGGCCCCACGATGTGCTTTGATTTCGTCTTCAAATACCATCTGAAGCGAGGTCGCGCCGATGATGGCTGGAAAGAAGCCGGCCACGGCAATCCTTAGCGGACGCCAGAGTTCCTGCTCGGCGGAGCCGAGTATTAGAGCCTTGATGAGATTATAGACTTCGAACCAGATGCCAAGGCCACCGAACAAGACCACACCTATCCAGAACGCCATCTGAAAGGGGGCGTGCTTAAATCCCTCTCGGGCTCTGCGATGCAGTTCGCGCACGAGGTCGTAAATAGGTCGTGCCCTCTCCAACTTACCCCCCTTTTCGACTCTGCACCGCTTGCTATTCCCCATCAATTTTTACTTTTTGACAAGCTGCAAATCGCAGCTGGCCGTGTTCTGCAAACTTCGCACGCGACCTGGCATCGGCTCTACGGGACATTGCGTGCTTGGTCTCCTCGAGCACGATCGCCGCCAGAGACCCTGAAAACGTACTCAGCGTCACCAGATGGCTTCTAACGCCTTTCCGCGAATATGGAGAGACTTAGGTCCGACCCGCATGCTTGAATCTCATGCGGGCGGAGGCCCGCATGACACCCACCAAGCTCCTGATCGGCCAGATTATCGTCGTGTTTGCTATCGTACTCGCGGGCATCTGGTCTGCGACGCAATGGGCAGCCGCGTCGCTCCTCTACCAGCCGGAACTTGGGTTGCCATGCGCAATGATCGGCGGCGTCCCGATCTATCGGCCCTGGGCGATCTTCCTGTGGTGGTATCACTTCGATGCCTACGCCCCGCACGTTTTTGACCGGGCCGGTGCAATCGCCGGCGCCAGTGGCTTCATCGGCTGCGGTGCGGCAGTGGCAGGCTCGCTGTGGCGCGCGCGTCAGAGGCGCAACGTCACCACCTACGGTTCGGCGCACTGGGCGTCCGCTCGCGAGGCGACAGCCGCAGGCCTGTTCAGCGACCGAGGCATCTTTCTCGGCCGACTGGGCGAACGCTACCTCCGCCATGATGGACCGGAACATATTATGGCGTTCGCGCCGACACGGTCCGGCAAGGGCGTCGGTCTCGTCGTGCCGACCCTGCTTGGCTGGTCGGGATCGACCGTCATCCACGACATCAAGGGCGAGAACTGGCAGCTCACGGCCGGGTGGCGCGCGCGCTTCTCGCATTGCCTGCTGTTCAACCCGACCGATGCCCGCTCCGCGCGCTACAATCCACTGCTCGAGGTCCGTCGCGGTGCCGATGAAGTACGAGACGTCCAAAACATTGCGGACATCCTTGTGGACCCGGAAGGCGCACTGGACCGGCGAAACCACTGGGAAAAAACGAGCCACTCGCTCCTAGTCGGCGCGATCCTGCACATCCTCTATGCCGACGCCGACAAGACGCTCGCCCGTGTAGCTACGTTCCTGTCCGACCCGCAGCGGCCCTTCGTCGCGACGCTGCGCGTCATGATGACAACCAACCATCTCGGGGCATCCGACGCTCCGATCGCCCACCCTGTCGTCGCTTCGGCGGCGCGCGAACTACTCAACAAGAGCGAGAACGAGCGTTCGGGCGTGCTCTCGACGGCGATGTCGTTCCTCGGTCTCTATCGTGATCCGACCGTCGCAGCGGTGACCGCCGCATCCGACTGGCGCATCGCCGACCTGGTCGAAGGCGATCACCCCGTGTCGCTCTACCTCGTCGTGCCGCCCTCCGACATCAGCCGCACGAAACCGCTGATCCGGCTGGTCCTCAACCAGATCGGCCGTCGACTCACCGAACATCTCCACGCCGAGAACAAGCCGGGCCGCCATCGCCTGCTGATGATGCTGGACGAGTTTCCGGCGCTCGGGCGCCTCGATTTCTTCGAAACCAGCCTGGCCTTTCTCGCGGGCTACGGGGTGCGCGCCTTCCTGATCGCCCAGAGCCTCAACCAGATCGAGAAGGCCTATGGCGAGCACAACGCGATCCTCGACAACTGCCACGTCCGCGTCGCGTTCGCGACCAACGACGAGCGCACCGCCAAACGCATCTCCGACGCGCTTGGAACGGCGACCGAGCAGCGGGCCATGCGCAACTATGCGGGACACCGGCTCGCACCATGGCTCGCCCATGTCATGGTCAGCCGCCAGGAGACGGCTCGCGCACTGCTGACGCCCGGCGAGGTCATGCAGCTGCCACCGGTGGACGAACTTGTCCTCGTCGCCGGGCATGCCCCGGTGCGCGCGAAGAAGCTGCGCTATTACGAGGACAGGACCTTCAAGGCGCGCGTGCTGCCAGCGCCGCTGCTGGGAGCCGGCGGCTATGCGGATCTCCCGAACGCCCGCGCCGACGACTGGCGCGACCATGTGCGCGGCACCGACTCCCGGCTCGGCGAGGTCGCAGATGAAGAGCGCGATGCGGACAGCGGCGGCGGCCTCGAGCAGGTCCGTCATCCCGCGCACGAGCTCGAACCGCAGGCGCCGGTCGATCTCGCACCAGCCGATGTCCTTGGTCTCGGCGACGACGATACCGATGCCGCCCAGCGACAAGCGGGCAATGGACCAGGCCCGGTCGCTTGCCGCTTCCCGCGCAGTCTACGCCATCGATTCCGCGTCGGCACGTCCCGACGATCTTCAGCTGGACTTCTGACGATGGTCGACAAGGTCCGACATCAGCTGTTCCTGCCGCGACCGCTTAGCGATCGGCTCGAAGCGCTCGCCGCGAAGCCCGGTGCGACGAAGTCCGCCATCCTTGCCGATGCGCTGACGGCATGGCTGGATCGGCGTGGCTCGTCCGAGCTCGACGACCGGTTCGGACTCCGGCTCGATCGCATGACGGGTGCGCTGTCCCGCATCGAGCGCGACGGCTATGTCCTCCTCGAGACGCTCGCACTCTTCATCCGGTTCGAGCTTTCGATCCAGGCGCCGCTCGCCGACGGTGATCAGGCCGGGCGCGCGATCGGCCGCGAGCGGTTCGAAGCGTTCGTCACCCAGGTCGGCCGCCAGGTCGCCGCCGGCCGGCGGACGATCGGCGCGGAGCACGATCGATGAGCGGGGTGCTCGCTCGGGATCGGCGCCGCGCGATGCTGCGCACGGCGATGGGTCCGGACATCGCGCTGGCGCTTGCCGACGCGCAGGTCGTGGAGATCATGGTCAACCCGGACGGCGCGCTGCGGCTCGATCGCCTCGGCGAAGGACGCACGGACACGGGCATCCGGCTCGATCGGGATCAGGTCGAGCGGATCATCCGGCTCGTTGCCAGCCACGCGCGCGCCGAAGTCCATGACGGCTCGCCGATCGTGTCGGCCGAACTGCCCCCGCACGCCGAGGGCCGTGCCGGGGAACGGTTCGAGGGCGTGCTCCCTCCGGTGTCGGCGGCGCCCTGCTTCTCGATCCGCAAGCCGGCCGAGCGGCTCCACACGCTGGACGACTATGTCGCCGACGGGATCATGACAGCTGCGGCGGGGGATGCCCTGCGTGCTGCCGTCACCCAGCGCTTGAACATTCTCGTCGCCGGCGGCACGAGCGCGGGCAAGACCACGCTCGCCAACGCCCTGCTGGCGGAGATGGGCTGGGTCGACGCACGCGTGATCCTCATCGAGGATACCCGCGAGCTGCAGTGCCCGCTGCCCGATACCGTCGCCCTGCGCACGCGCCCGGGCGTCGTGTCGATGACCGACCTGGTCCGCTCCACCATGCGACTGCGGCCCGATCGCATCATCGTCGGCGAGGTCCGCGGCCCCGAGGCGCTGGACATGCTGAAGGCGTGGAACACCGGCCATCCCGGCGGGATCGCCACCGTCCACGCGAACAGCGCGATCGCTGCCCTCTACCGGATCGAGCAGCTGGTGCAGGAAGCGGTCGTCACCGTGCCGCGCCAGCTGATCGCCGAGGCCATCGACATCGTCGTCTTCATCGCCGGCCGCGGCACGCAGCGCCGGATCGCCAGCATCGCCCGTGTCGGCCCGCTCGACCCGGACACCGGCGCCTACGCGCTCACCGAGCTTCTCGTCCCCCGTAACCAAGGAGATTGATCATGACTGCCATCAGGATTCCCGACCGCCGCATCACGTTCATCGCGGGGGCCGTCATCGGCCTCGGGCTGGTGATCGCCAGCAAGGCGCACGCCGCCGGCACCGGCATGCCGTGGGAGCAGCCGCTGCAGCAGGTGCTCGACTCCGTGCAGGGTCCGGTCGCCAAGATCGTGGCGGTCATCATCATCATCGTCACCGGCCTGACGCTTGCCTTCGGCGAGACCGCCGGCGGCTTCCGGCGCCTGATCCAAATCATCTTCGGCCTCTCGATCGCCTTCGCGGCATCGAGCTTCTTCCTCAGCTTCTTCAGCTTCGGCGGCGGAGCGCTGATCGCGTGAGCGAGCATATCGAAGGCTTCGAGGTTCCCATCCACGGGAGCCTCGGAGCACCCATCCTCCTTGGCGGTGCGCCACGCGGCCTCGCGATCGTCAACGGCACGCTCGCAGCCGCGATCGGTCTCGGGCTCCAGCAGTGGATCGCGGGGATCGTGGTCTGGGTCGTCGGGCACAGCATCGCGGTTTTCGCGACCCGTCGCGACCCATCCTTCGCGCCCGTCCTAATCCGTCATCTCCGACAGAAGGGCTATCTCGCATGCTGAGCCTGCGTGAATATCGTCACGGCGCCGACCGCCTGGCGGACCATCTTCCCTGGGCCGCGCTGGTGGCGAAGGGCATCGTCCTCAACAAGGACGGCAGCTTCCAGCGGACGTTGGCGTTCCGCGGCCCCGATCTCGAAAGCGCGACCGAAGCCGAGCTCGTGTCGGCCTGCGCGCGGGCGAACAACGTCCTGAAGCGGTTCGGCACCGGCTGGGCGTCGTTCTTCGAAGCCGAGCGACGCGACGCACTCGGCTATCCGGGCAGCGCGTTTCCGGACCCGGCCTCGTGGCTCGTCGACGAGGAACGTCGCGGGCGCTTCGAGGCGGCAGGCGCCCATTTCGAGAGCCGCTACCATCTGACGCTCGTCTGGCTTCCTGTGGCGGACGGGGCCGACGCGGCCGGCCGATCGCTGGTCGACCGTCCCGATGCGGCGGACGGCCGCGACTGGCAGGCTGCGCTGGCGACCTTCGTCGCCGAGACGGATCGCGCGCTCGATCTGTTCGCTGCCTTCATGCCCGAGGTTCGCGCGCTCTCGTCCGACGAAACGCTGACCTATCTGCATGGGACGATCTCGAACCGGCATCACCGCGTCTCCGTGCCTGAGACGCCGATGTATCTCGATGCGCTTCTGGCGGACACGCCGCTGGTCGGCGGACTCGAGCCGAAGCTCGGCGAGCGGCATCTGCGCACGCTTACGCTCATGGGTTTTCCCAACGTCAGCCGACCCGGCATCCTCGACGCGCTCAACGAGGCGGACTTCGCCTATCGCTGGGTCACGCGCTTCATTGCGCTCGATAAGACCGACGCGACCAAGCTTCTGACTAAGCTGCGCCGCCAATGGTTCAACAAGCGCAAGTCGATCACCGCGTTGCTGCGCGAGGTGCTTTACAACCAGCCGACCCAACTGCTCGACAGCGATGCCGACAACAAGGTGGCAGATGCCGATCTGGCGCTCCAGGCGCTTGGCGGCGATCATGTCGCCTTCGGCTATCTGACCACGACGATCACGGTTTCCGACGAGGACCGCGCGGCGGTCGACGCCAAGATCCGGCAGGTCGAGCGGATCGTCGGTGGACTCGGCTTCACGACTATCCGCGAAGGCGTGAACGCGGTCGAGGCGTGGCTGTCATCCGTGCCGGGCCATGTCTACGCGAACGTCCGGCAGCCGATCGTCCACACGCTCAACCTGGCCCATCTCATGCCGCTGTCGTCGGTCTGGGCAGGTCCGATCGCGAACGTTCATCTCGAAGGGCCGCCCCTGCTGGTCGCGCAGACCAGCGGATCGACGCCGTTCCGGCTGTCCACGCATGTGGGTGATGTCGGCCACATGATGGTCCTGGGGCCGACGGGCGCCGGCAAGTCGGTGCTGCTGGCACTGATCGCGCTGCAGTTCCGCCGCTATCCCGACGCTCAGGTCTACATCTTCGACAAGGGGCTCTCGGCGCGCGCCGCGGTGCTGGCGATGGGCGGCGCCCATCACGCCCTCGGGGCCGACAGCGGTTCGGACGGTGCGCTGGCCTTTCAGCCTCTCCAGCGGATCGACGACGCGACGGAACGAAGCTGGGCCGCGGAATGGATCGCCGCACTGCTCGATGCCGAGCGGGTCAACGTCACGCCCGAGGTGAAGGATGCGGTCTGGTCCGCCTTGGGCAGCCTCGCGTCCGCGCCGCCTGCCGAGCGGACGATGACGGGGCTGGCGCTTCTGCTCCAGTCGAACGCGCTGCGCGCCGCGATCCAGCCCTACACGCTCGACGGCCCGCACGGCCGGCTTCTCGACGCGAGCGAGAGCGGTCTGGCGTTCGCCGACGTCCAGTGCTTCGAAACCGAGGCGCTGCTCGGACAGGCGAGCGTCGTGGTGCCTGTCCTCACCTACCTGTTCCACCGCCTGGAGGAACGGTTCGATGGCCGGCCGACATTGCTGATCCTCGACGAGGCCTGGATATTCCTTGATCATCCGCTCTTCGCCGCGCGCATCCGCGAATGGCTGAAGACCCTGCGCAAGAAGAACGTCGCGGTCCTGTTCGCGACGCAGAGCCTGGCCGACATCGCCGGCAGCACCATCGCACCAGCCATCATCGAGAGCTGCCCGCAGCGCATTCTCCTCCCCAACGATCGTGCGATCGAGCCGCAGAGCCGGGAAGCTTACGCCCGCTTCGGTCTCAACGATCGCCAGATCGAGCTGGTCAGCCGGGCGACGCCCAAGCGGCACTACTACCTGCAATCGGCGCGCGGAAATCGGCTGTTCGAACTCGGACTGGGACCGGTCGCGCTGGCCCTATGCGGCGCATCCGACCCGGCTAGCCAGCGCTGCATCGATACCGTCCTCGCCGAAGTCGAGCCTGACCAGTTCGCTGCCAGCTTCCTGGCGTCCGTCGATCTCGGCTGGGCCGCCGACTTTCTCGCCGAATTCCCCGCTCCCTGACCCCAAGCCCCGGAGACTCAAGATGACCAGAATCCCCCTGAAGAAGTATTTGATGGCCGGCGCGCTCGCGCTCGGCGCAAGCTGCTCGCTCGTAATGGGTGTGCTGACGACGGCTACGCCAGCACGAGCGCAGCTCACCGTCTTCGACCCGAGCAACTACAGCCAGAACATCCTGACCGCGGCGCGGACGCTGCAGCAGATCAACAATCAAATCCAGATGCTGCAGAACCAGGCGCAGAGCCTGATCAACCAAGCCAGGAACCTGAGCACGATCACGTTTCCCGAGCTGCAGGCGGTCACCCAGACGATCCAGCAGATCGACCAGCTGATGGGCCAGGCGCAGGCCATCCGGTTCCGCGTCGCCGGCCTCGACCAGCAGTTCCAGTCGATGTTCCCGACGAGCTTCAATCAGGCTCTCACCAGCAATCAGCATGTCATCGACGCTCGCGCGCGACTGGATGCTTCGATGGATGCGTACAAGCACACCATGACCGTCCAGGCACAGGTGGTCGAGAACGTCGCCGCGGACGCGAGCACGCTCAACGGCATCGTCCAGCGCAGCCAGGGTGCGCAAGGCGCGCTTCAGGCGCAGCAGGCCACGAACCAGCTACTCGCCCTCGTCGCCAAGCAGCAGTTCCAGCTCCAGACGCTGATGGCGGCGCAGTATCGCGCCGATGCGATCGAGCGGGCCAGTCGCGCGCAGGCCCAGTCCGATGCGCAGGGCGCGACCAAGAAGTTCCTCGGCTCCGGCAACGCCTACACCCCCCGGTAGGCGCCGGCACGGCGTCGGCGGGCCTCGCCCCTCCGCCGACGTCGCCGCGGGGCGCGTCGCAGCTCCCCAGGCGCGCCCCGCGGCATCCTTCTCCAGCTCGTCAGGACAGCATCACCGTGAACGACCTCAACGTCATCGACCAGTTCATGCAGGCCTTCATCACCTACATCGACAGCGACTGAGCTTGAGCCTCTAAGGGCAGAGTTGCGAGGACAACGCCCAGAGCGAACCGACTTGCGAAACCCCAACCCGAAGTGACGCCGACCATGCGCATACACTCCCCCAGTGCAGACGGTCGGCCGACTCGCTCCCTCGGCCTTCCAAGCTCCCTTCGTAGGATCGTGAATTACTCTGGCGTCGAGTCAAGATATGGAAAAAATAAATGGCTTGAGCGGCAAAGTAGAAAGATCCTCCTTCGAGGCAGGTTGACGCCGCTCATCGATGGAGCCGACGTGTCGCTTCCCGCTTGCTCCGCTAGTGTCAGCTCTAGCATGGCAGCCGCTAGTGCGGATTGGCCACCTCAATCGGGACCTTTTGAATGGAGAGAGAGCGATATCGCCATCTTCATTCCAAGCACCTTGCATGAATTTTTAATGAGAATCGTTGCATAGGATGCCTCAGACGCTTATCTGGGGCGCAGGAGATTTGAAATGTCATCCCTCAGCGATCTCAAGCGCCACCTGCGCCCCGGACAGGTTTACCGTCGCAAGGATCTCGCGCGCTGGTCCAACGCCGTCGATCGTCATGTGCGGCAACTGGTGGACGAAGGGCGCCTCGAAAAGGTTTCGGCCGGTGTCTACATGGCGCCGCGTCAAACCAGGTTCGGGGTGGCACCGGCCAAGCCCGAAAAGCTCGTCGAGACATTCCTCGGCGACGACCGTTTTCTGATGGTCTCGCCAAATGCGTTTAACGGGCTCGGGGTCGGTACGACGCAGCTCTACAACGAGCCGGTCGTCTACAATCGCAAGCGGCACGGGAAGTTCACCCTCGACGGGCGCGTCTATGATTTCCGGATGCGGTCGTCTGTACCCAAGCGGCTATCCAAGGAAGTCCTGTTGGTCGATCTGCTGCACAATCTCGATCGGCTGCCGGAAGACAAATCGGCAGTGCTTCCGCGTGCGCTCGAGCGGGCGAAGGAAATGGACCGCTCGCGTCTCGCCAAGGCCGTCCAGGATTTCGGCTCCGCGCGGGCTGAACGCTTGCTCGCGCCAGTTCTCGAGCGAGCCTGAAGGCGCACGAGATGCTGCTGCACGATCATCGGGATTTCGACGATCTCCTCGCGGTCGTCTCACGCGAGCAGGCGATCGATCCGGGTTTGGTCGAGAAGGATTATTGGATCATGCACGCCCTCTGGGGCTTGCAGCAATTGGGCTTCCGCTTTGAACTCAAGGGCGGAACGTCGCTCTCGAGGCCAGTGGTCTTTTGCGGACCCCTGTGGAATAGTCCGTGGCGGAGCGGGAGGGATTCGAACCCTCGATGCGGTTTTGCCGCATACTCACTTTCCAGGCGAGCGCCTTCGACCACTCGGCCACCGCTCCGCACCATCGCTGGAAGGGTCGCTCCCTAGCGGCTGGCAGCTGCTTCCGCAAGGCGGTGGCGCGCGCCACGCCGGGGCCTTCGGAAGACGCGGCGATCTGGATGGCGATGCCGCGCAGCAAAAGGGGCCCGGAGATCGCTCTCCGGGCCCCTTTTGTAGGTGAGTGCGCGTAATGCGCTGGTCGACGGGACTTAGAAGTCCATGCCGCCCATTCCGCCCATTCCACCCATGCCGCCGGGCATGCCGCCCACGGCCGGCTTGTCCTCGGGCGATTCGGAGATCGCCGCTTCGGTGGTGATGAGCAGGCCGGCAACCGAGGCCGCGTCCTGCAGCGCGGTACGAACGACCTTGGTCGGGTCGATCACGCCTGCCGAGACGAGGTTCTCATAGGTGTCGGTCGAGGCGTTGAAGCCCTTGGTCTCGTCGTCCTCGCGCAGCAGGTTGCCCGAGATGACGGCGCCGTCATGGCCCGCATTCTGCGCGATCTGCCGCACCGGCGCCTGGATCGCCTTGCGAATGATGTCGATGCCGCGGGTCTGGTCGTCGTTGATGCCCTTGAGGCCTTCGAGCGCCTTGGTCGCGTAGAGGAGCGCGGTGCCGCCACCAGGGACGATACCCTCCTCGACGGCGGCGCGGGTCGCGTGCAGCGCGTCGTCGACACGATCCTTGCGCTCCTTCACCTCGACCTCGGTCGAACCGCCGACCTTGATCACCGCAACGCCGCCGGCGAGCTTGGCAAGACGCTCCTGGAGCTTCTCCTTGTCATAGTCGCTGGTGGTGTTTTCGATCTGGCGGCGGATCGCATCGACCCGGCCCTTGATCGCGTCGGCAGCGCCGGCGCCATCGACGATCGTGGTGTTGTCCTTATCGATGGTGACGCGCTTGGCGGTGCCGAGCATGTTGATCGTGACGCTCTCGAGCTTGATGCCAAGATCTTCGGAGATCATCTCGCCGTTGGTCAGGATCGCGATGTCCTCGAGCATCGCCTTGCGGCGATCGCCGAAGCCCGGCGCCTTGACGGCGGCGACCTTCAGGCCGCCGCGCAGCTTGTTGACGACGAGCGTGGCGAGAGCCTCGCCCTCGATGTCCTCGGCGATGATCAGCAGCGGACGGCCCGACTGCACGACCGCCTCGAGGATCGGCAGCATCGACTGGAGGTTCGAGAGCTTCTTCTCGTGGATCAGGATGTACGGGTCGTTGAGCTCGACCAGCATCTTCTCCGGATTGGTGATGAAGTAGGGCGAGAGATAGCCACGGTCGAACTGCATGCCTTCGACGACGTCGAGCTCGAAATCGAGGCCCTTGGCTTCCTCGACGGTGATCACGCCTTCCTTGCCGACGCGCTCCATCGCCTCGGCGATCTTCTCACCGACGACGGCGTCGCCATTGGCCGAGATGATGCCGACCTGGGCGACTTCGTTGGTGCCCGCGACCGGCTTCGAACGCGCCTTGAGATCCTCGACGACCTTGTTGACCGCGAGATCGATGCCGCGCTTGAGGTCCATCGGGTTCATCCCCGCCGCAACCGACTTCATGCCTTCGCGGATGATCGCCTGGGCAAGCACGGTCGCGGTGGTGGTGCCGTCGCCGGCGACATCGTTGGTCTTCGAAGCGACTTCGCGGACCATCTGCGCGCCCATATTCTCGAACTTGTCCTTAAGCTCGATTTCCTTGGCGACGGTGACGCCGTCCTTGGTGATGCGCGGCGCGCCGAACGACTTGTCGAGGACCACGTTGCGCCCCTTCGGGCCGAGCGTGACCTTCACCGCGTCTGCGAGAATGTCGACGCCGCGCAGGATGCGCTCACGGGCGTCGCGCGAAAACTTAACGTCTTTCGCTGCCATGATTCAATCTTCCTTCCAGATTCGTTGCCCCGGCGGAGGTCGGGGCCGCTGTGAACAAGGATCCACCCAGGCGGTGGCGGCTCCGGCCTCCGCCGGAGCGGCGGAATCAGCCGACGATCCCCAGGATGTCCGATTCCTTCATGATCAAAAGGTCTTCGCCGTTGATCTTGACCTCGGTGCCCGACCATTTGCCGAACAGGATCTTGTCGCCGGCCTTGACGTCCAGCGGGGTCACCTTGCCATCCTCGGCCTTGGCGCCGCCGCCGACGGCGACGACTTCGCCTTCCTGCGGCTTTTCCTTGGCGGTGTCGGGGATGATGATGCCACCGGAGGACTTTTCCTCGGCTTCGACGCGGCGGACGAGCACGCGATCGTGCAGCGGACGGAAACTCATGCGCTTCACCCTTTCCTTGACGCTTCCCGGCCATGGGCGGGTTGGAAGCCCATCGCCGATTCTCTCGGTTGGAAATTTTTAGCACTCACTTGCGGTGAGTGCTAGCGGCCATATGTGCGGCAGCCCCTGGGCTGTCAAGCATTCCTCTTCGTCGATCTTTGTTTCGTCGATTTTTGTTGCGTATGTGCGACGCCGCGCCGTACCGGCGGCAGCGCGCCCGGGATATGGTGGCGCGCCCTTTTTGTTCAAGCTGGCGATGCGCAGACTGACCCCTTACAAAAATCTGCTGGTCGCATTCGCGCTGGGCCTCACATCGGCGCTGGGCTTCGCCCCGCTCAACTGGTGGTTCGTCACCCTGCTTTGCCTCGCGGGGCTGATGTGGCTGCTGATCGAGTCGCGCCGCGCGACGATCGCGGGCTTGTACGGCTGGTGCTTCGGGGTGGGATATTTCACCTTCGGGCTCAACTGGATCGCGACGGCGTTCACCTTCCAGGATGCCATGCCGCATTGGCTCGGCTGGATCGCGGTTTTCCTGCTTGCGCTCTACCTGGCGGTTTTCCCCGCGCTGGCCGCGGTGCTGGCCTGGTCGCTGAACCGGTTGCCCATGGCGTTTGCGTTGCGGCGGCAGCGAATCGAACTCGCGCAGCGGCGCAGCAAGCTCAAGGGCCTGATCCCCCAGGGCATGGAAAGCGCGACGCTGTTCGTGCCGCCCCAGCCCAATCCCTACGGCTTCATCCTGTTGTTCGCGGGCAGCTGGATCGTCGCCGAATATCTGCGCAGCATCGCGTTCACGGGCTTTGCCTGGAATCCGCTGGCCGCGATCATGGTGGCGGCCGACAGCGCCGAGCCAGGCTGGATCGGCTTGACGCGGCTGATCGGTACTTATGGCCTGTCGGGCTTCATGATCCTGCTGGCGGGGATCTGGCTGCTGGCGCTGCTGCCGGGGAGCCGGCGTATCCGCTGGCAGCGGGTCGGTTGGGCGGCGCTGATCGCGATGCTTGCGCAGATCCTGTCCGCCTATCTGCTGCGGGCGCCGCCGCCACGCGATCATCCGCACATCGTCGTCGTCCAGCCCAATATCAATCAGAACGAGAAATGGGATCCCAAGCTCCAGCAGGCCAATTTCGGACGGCTGAGCACGCTGACCGGGAGGCCGCCCGCGGGCAATCCGCCACGGCTGATCCTGTGGCCCGAGGCCGCCACCGCGGATTTCCTCGAGTTCGACCCGGCCGCCCGCGCGCGGATCGCCCGGCTGCTCGGCCCCCGCGACATCATCCTGCTCGGCGGCGACGCGCTGATCTTCAATCAGGCGGGCGACATGATCGGCGCCCGCAACAGCCTGTTCGGCCTCGACGCCGCCGGCGATATCCTCGGCCGCTACGACAAGGCGCATCTGGTACCTTATGGGGAATATCTACCAGCGCGCTCGATCCTCTCCGCCATCGGTCTGTCGCGACTCGTGCCGGGCGACGTCGATTTCTGGCCGGGCCCCGGACCCGCGACGCTGAAGCTGCCCGGCTTCGGCAAGGCGGGCATCCAGATCTGCTACGAGATCATCTTCTCGGGGCAGGTGGTCGATTCGCGCAACCGTCCCGATTTCCTGTTCAACCCCTCCAACGACGCCTGGTTCGGCCGCTGGGGGCCGCCGCAGCATCTCGCCCAGGCGCGGCTCCGCGCGGTCGAGGAGGCGATGCCAGTGATCCGATCCACCCCCACCGGCATATCGGCGGTGATCGACGCCGATGGCCGCCTGCGCCAGAGCCTCGGCTGGCGCGAGGCGGGGCGGATCGACACCGCGCTGCCGCCGCCGCGCCCGCCCAGCCTGTTCGCCCGCTACGGCAATCTGCTGCCGCTGCTCTTTGCCGCGCTGCTGATCGCGGGCGGAATTGCCATCCCGCGCAAGTGGCGCTAGGGGCCATATAACGAAGTCTTTATATCCTTGTGCCGGTTATATTCTTATGTAGGCCGCGCCCGAGCGGGCGGCGATCATCCGAGAGGGCCTTTCGACAGCAATGCGCAGCAACTATCTTTTCACGTCGGAGAGCGTTTCCGAGGGACATCCCGACAAGGTTTCTGACCAGATTTCGGACGCGATCGTCGATCTGTTCCTGTCCAAGGATCCCGAGGCGCGGATCGCCTGCGAGACGCTCACCACCACCCAGCTGGTCGTCCTCGCCGGCGAGATCCGCTGCAAGGGGGTCTACGAGAATGACGCCTGGGCCCCCGGCGCGCGCGAGGAGATCGAGCGGACCGTCCGCGAGACCGTCCGGCGGATCGGCTATGAACAGGATGGCTTCCACTGGCAGAGCTTCCGCTTCGAGAATAATCTGCACGGCCAGTCGGCGCACATCGCGCAGGGCGTCGACGCGAGCGGCAACAAGGACGAGGGCGCGGGCGACCAGGGCATCATGTTCGGCTTCGCCTGTGACGAAACCCCCGATCTGATGCCCGCGACGCTCTATTACAGCCACAAGATCCTCGAGACGATGGCCGCCGATCGCCATTCGGGCGCGGCCGGCTTCCTCGAGCCCGACGCGAAGAGCCAGGTCACCCTGCGTTTCGAGAATGGCAAGCCTGCCGCGTGCACCGCGATCGTGGTGTCGACTCAGCATGGTCGCGGTTATGACGAGGGCGACAAGGAAGCCGAGCTCAAATCCTATGTGCGCAAGGTGGTGGCCAGCGTGCTGCCCGCCGAGCTGCTGTCGGACCAGACCGTCTATCATATCAACCCGACCGGCAGCTTCGAGATCGGCGGCCCCGACGGCGACGCGGGCCTCACCGGCCGCAAGATCATCGTCGACACCTATGGCGGCGCGGCACCGCATGGCGGCGGCGCGTTCAGCGGCAAGGATCCGACCAAGGTCGATCGCTCGGCCGCCTACATCACGCGCTATCTCGCCAAAAATATCGTCGCGGCCGGCCTCGCCCGCCGCTGCACGATCCAGCTGGCCTATGCGATCGGCGTATCCCAGCCGCTCTCGCTCTATGTCGACACCCATGGCACCAGCGCCGAGGGCGTCACCGACGCCGCGATCGAGCGGGCGATTGCCGGGCTCGGCGAGCTGGGCGGGCTCACCCCGCGCGGCATTCGCACCCATCTCGGCCTCAACAAGCCGATTTACGCGCGGACCGCGGCCTATGGCCATTTCGGCCGCAAGCCCGAGGGCGACTTCTTCCCGTGGGAGCGCACCGACCTCGCCGACAAGCTCAAGGCGGCGCTCGCCTAGCGCCGCGGCGGGAGCCGCGCCGGCGGCGATGCTCCGGCGCGGCAGAAAGCTGGAGAGGCCTGCGTAAAGCGCTGGCAATTCCGCCCGATCTCTGGCTAGGGGATCGGCGATGCCCGAAACGAAGCACGTCCATGTCTGATCTGGCTGCGTTCCTGCGCGCCTGGGCCAAGGATCCGCTCGGGATCGCGGCGGTGGCGCCTTCGGGGGCGGCGCTCGCCCGGCTGATCACCGCCGAGATCAAGCCCAGCATGGCGCCCGTGATCGAGCTCGGCCCTGGCACCGGCGTGTTCACCAAGGCGCTGCTCGCGCGCGGGCTTCGCCAGTCGGATCTGATCCTGATCGAATATGAGGCCGATTTCGTGCAGCTTCTGGCGCGGCGCTTTCCGCAGGCGACCGTGCTGCGCGGGGATGCGGCGCGCGTCCGCAAGCATCGCGCGCTGCTCAACGGCGAGCTGGCCGGAGCGACCGTCTCGGGCCTGCCGATCCTCAACATGAGCGCGCGCCAGCAGATGATGATCATGCGCGGCTGCTTCGATCTGATGCGCCCCGGCGGCCGCTTCTTTCAGTTCACCTATAGTCCGATCAGCCCGGTGCGCCGGCCGGTGCTCGATCGGCTCGGCCTGCGCGCGCGCCGCCTGTCGAGCACGTTGCGCAACCTGCCGCCCGCGGCGGTCTATGAGTTCAGCCGCCGCGATGAATGACCCGCTGTCGATCCGCCGGCTGTACGGCCGCCGCCAGGGTCACAAGCTGCGCCAGGGGCAGGCCGGACTGGTCGAGAAGCTGCTGCCGCAGATCTCGGTCCCTCCGGCCGGCGAACTCGACGCCTGCAGCCTGTTCGGCGACGATCGGCCGCTTGAACTCGAAATCGGCTTCGGGAAGGGTGAGCATATGGCCTGGCAGGCAAGCCAGCGCCCCGCGCATGGTTTCATCGGCTGCGAACCCTTTCTCGACGGCGTAGTCGGCGCGCTGGTGAAGATCGACGAGCTGGGCCTCGGCAATGTGCGTATCCATATGGGAGACGCGATCGAGGTGCTCGAGCGGCTGCCCGATGCCGCGCTCGAGCGCGCCTGGCTGCTCCACCCCGACCCCTGGCCCAAGGCGCGCCACGCCAAGCGCCGCTTCATGAACCCTGGTCCGATAGGGTTGATCGCGCGCAAGCTCAAGCCCGGCGGCGAGTTCCGCTTCGGCACCGACCATCCGGTCTATGTCCGCTGGGCGATGATGGTGATGGGCCGCTCGCCCGATTTCGAATGGCTCGGCGAGCACCCCGCCGACTTCTTGATCCGACCCGACGACTGGCCCGAGACCCGCTACGAAGCCAAGGCGCGTAACAAAGGGCATGAGGTCTGGTACTTCCGATATCGGCGGGTTTAGGGTGAATCACGAATCGGTAAAATCACTATTTTTCTGATGCTTACTTCGCCGATTGTGCGAGGCAGTATCCGGCGATATCCGTCGCGGTGATTATACGGTGATTACAAATGTGGTACCTGAGGTATTGCAATGGCGACCGGAAAAATCACCAAACGGACCCTGGACTCGCTTCTCGGAAGCGGCGTTAGCGGCTACCTATGGGATGAGGATCTGGAGGGCTTCGGGCTTCGGACAAGCTCGACGGGCGCCGCTTCATACATCCTGCAGTACCGAATGGGCGGCCGGGAATCGAAGACCAAGCGCTAACGATCGGCGGACATGGCTCTCCATGGACCCCCGCGACCGCTCGGGAGGAAGCTGGCCGGTTGCTGCGCCTCGTCGCCCAAGGGATCGATCCTGTTGAGGCGGATCAGCAGCGGCGCCGGGAGGCGGTCGACCTCGCCTTCTCGAATTATGCAGACCATTTCTCGAAATCGTGCACTGGCAAGGGTTGGACGACGTTGGTTGTTCGGTCGCTTCGTCTCCACGCAAAGCCGGTCCTGAAGGACAAGCCGCTCCCCAAGATTGCCCGCAGCGATATCGTCTCGGTTCTTGATCGCATGTCCGCGGATCAGGTCGCCAACCGTCGCAACGTCTTTGCCGTGTTGCGCCCGCTCTTCAAGTGGGCGGTAAGTCGTGGCGACATTGACCGTATGCGGCTTCCAAGTCCGGCGTTCACCGGCTGACCGAGGCATTGGCGGAGGAACTTGCCGGAAGCGCGGTCACGGTGAACGCACTGCTTCCCTCGATCATCGATACCCCTGCCAATCGCGCAGACATGGCGGACGAAGACTTCTCCCGATAAGTCCGGCCTGAAGCCGTCGCCGATGTAATCCTGTTCATTGCCCTGGATCAGGCCCGCGCCATTTCAGGCGCACTCATCCCGGTGACCCGGGGCGGTTGATCAGCCGGCTCGCAGGGGCGGTCATGTCGTCCTGACGAGGGCGGTTCGCAAGCGCTTGACGCAGGCCGTTCCGGATCGACTATATCGCGCCATGACGGGCGGAAGATTGACACAGACCACCGCGGACCGCCTCAGGGAACTCGCGCTGGGCGTTCCGGAAGGCGAGTTGCTGGGCACCGAGAAGGAATTGATTGCCCGGTTCGGCGTAAGCCGGCCAACGTTCCGCCAAGCCGTGCATATCGTCGAGGCGGAGCGCCTCGTTGAATCCGTGCGCGGGCTCAATGGCGGGCTGTTCAGCCGGCGACCCGATCTTGAGGGCGTGATTGCTTCAGCCGCGACCTATTTGCGGTCGCGGGGCTCGAGGCTGCGCGACGTCATGATCGCAGCCAATGCCGCCTTGCGCGAAGCGGTCGGCGCTGCGGCGGACTGCCGCGATGCGGACCTGCGCGAGCAACTCGACCGCCTGATCGCAGAACTGGCGCTCCGCGAGCACGGTCCGCAGACTGTCACCGCGTTTCACGATGACGAGATGGCGGCCACACTGCTGATCTGCCGGATGTCCGACAATCCGGCGTTGGACCTTGCGGTCAGGCTGTTTTTCGAAGTGGGGATGGTCGCGTTGAAGGCGATGTTCGACGGCCGCAGCGAACTCATGCAGGATCGCCGGACGGAGCGCCTGATGATCCTGCGCGCGGTCAGCGAAGGCGACAGGGACCGGGCGATGGCCCTGTGCCGGCGCAACGCCGAGTTTTCACTGCGCGGCTTTGGCGCGGTACTCGACCAGCCCATGCAGGCGATTTCGCCATCGCAGGGGCTTGCCTAGGCTTAGGCGAGGGCTTCGGCACGACCTGCGCTTCATGTGTGATGATAATGCGCCGTCGGTGGACGGATCGCATCGGGGCGTTCAGGTCGTGGATCGAAACGGCTGGGAGCCATGGTGTGACAGACCGCAACGTCCTTGTGATCGGCGCATCGGGCGATGTCGGACAGGGGATCGCCCGGGTCGCGCTGCGCGACGGGTGGGGCGTTGTCGCTGCGGCCCGCACGATGGACCGGCTGGCCGCCAGACTGGCTGAGCCCCGTCCCGGCCTTGCCTTCTGTACCGGCGATCTGTCGACCCAAGAGGGGGCAGCTGCCCTGTGGGAGGCCGCCGAGGCGGTAGCGGGCAGCATCGATGCAGTAGTGGTGTCTGTCAATGCGCCGGTGCGGACCGCGCCACTTGGGCAGTGGTCGGCAGAGGATATCGCGGCGCTAGTTGCTGCAAACGTGCTGACCCATTTCGTTGCGGCGCAGGTGATGCTCCCCCGTTTGCCCGCAAGCGGCCTGTTCATCGGGATCGGCGGCGGGACGGCGGACTTCCTGCTTCCGGGCATGGCGCCGCTGTCGGTCGTCCAGGCGGGGCTGCGCATGCTTTACCGGGGCGCGGCGCGGGAAATGGCCGGCCCCGCGCAGGTGCGCGAACTGATCATCAATTCGATGGTCAACGGCCCGGTCAAGCGGTCCGTGGCGCGTCCCGAATGGCTGACCGACGACGATGTGGGCGCGCATGTCTGTGCCATTCTGGCCGATCCATCGGCATTTCCCGGTCCGATCCTGCAACTGCGCTCGCGCGACCAGGTGGGCAAACCCCAATACACTGCCGTGAAAGGATAGCATATGGCACCCCAGGCAGAGGCTGATCGCACGGTTCTGCGCATCGAGCGCGAGGGGCCGGTCGTCATCCTCACGATCGATGACCCGACGACCCGCAACGGCCTGAGCCCGGCTCTTGCCCGCCAGATCGTGGCTGCCTGCGATGCGGTCAATAGCGACATGACGATCAAATGCGTGATCCTGACCGCCGCTGGCAGCGTGTTCTGCGCGGGCGGCAATCTCAAGGACATGTATGCCCGGGCCAATCACTTCGCGGGCAATGCCGCAGAGATCCGCCGGACCTACCTGACCGGCGTCCAGACGATCGCGCGGGCGCTGCATGACCTCGAGGTGCCGAGCATCGCGGCGGTCAATGGCGCGGCGATGGGGGCGGGGATGGACTTTGCCACGATGTGCACGCTGCGCATCGCATCGGACCGGGCGAAGTTCGCGGAAAGCTTTATTAAGCTCGGCCTCACCTCGGCGGCAGGCGGCGCGTGGTTCCTCAATCGCGCGATCGGTCCGCAGCGCGCGGCGGAATTGGCCCTGACGGGCGAGACGATCAGCGCCGAGCAAGCGAGCGATCTGGGCCTCGTTCTGAAGGTAGTGGCCCATGACAGCTTGCTGGACGAGGCGCGCGCGCTGGCGGCCCGGATCACATGCCACGCTGCGCACTCGATCCGGCTCAACACACGTCTGCTGCGCGACAGTGCGAAGCTCGATCTCCATTCGGCGCTCGAACTCGGCGCCGCCATGCAGGCCATCGTGCAGCAGACCGATGACCAGTATGAGGCGGTGGCCGCGGTGATGGAAAAGCGCGAGCCCAGGTTCACCGGGCGGTGAGGGATGCGCGTGACGGCAAAAGCCATCACGCTGCTGATGCCTTCATGAAAGGGACGGATTTGCTTGATTTTACGGCGGATCGGCGGCGCAGAATGTGGACGCCTTGGGGATGGGTGACTGGCCTTCCGAAAACTATTAGGAACGAGGACCGGACATGGCGGCGTTTGATAGCGGCGATCTGACCGTGGAGGAGCGTCTGGCGCGGATCAGGGTGGACTGGCCTGCTCCCGATCATGTTCCGGTCGATCGCAAGATCAGCATTCCCTGGGCGTTCGGCTTCCGGGCGAATGACCTTGACGATCCTTACGAACCGGCCGGATGGCTTGCGGATCCGGCCGTGCCGCGGCTACTGTTCCTGCCGCTTCCGCCCGAGGGTGGGGGGCATGGCGCGGCCGGCAACCCGGATGCAAGCTGGCTGGTCACCCATTATGACGATATAGAACGGGTATATACCGACAACGAAACCTTTTCGAATGTCGGCCAGGCCGAGTTCCAGTCCTATGTCGGCGAAACCTTCCGCTCGATCCCGCTGGCGGTGGACCCGCCGGAGCATCGCCGTTTTCGCCTCTTCCTGATGCCGTTCTTCTCGCCCACGCGGCTCAACCGGATGCAGGACGATATCCGCCGGGTCGTGGTCGAGATGCTGGACGAGTTCGCCGACAAGGGCGAAGTCGATATCGCGTGGGATTTCGCGCGCGTCTATCCGGTGCGCATCTTCATGAACATGATGGGCTTTCCGCCCGCCATGTTCGACCAGTTCCTGGATTGGGAATGGGACATTCTCCATTCCAACGATCCGGGGAAGATGGCGGCTTCGATGACCGGAATCCTCGCCTACCTGCGCGGCTTCATCGCCGAGAAGGAGCGCCATCCCGACGATACGCTGACCTCTTCGGTGGTCAACGGGCGCATCGATGGCGAGCCGCTGAGCGACGATGACAAGATCGGCATCATCTGGTTCCTCTGGCTGGGCGGTCTGGATACCGTGGCGGCCAACATCGCGCACATGTTCCGGCGCATGGCCCGCTATCCGGAAATTCAGCGCCAGTTGGCCGCCGATCCATCGCTCGTCCCCACTGCGGTCGAGGAATTTCTCCGAATGCATCCTGTGGTGAACAGTAGCCGGCGCGCCAAGCATGATTTCGAATGGCACGGCATGACGATCAGGAAGGGCGAGCAGGTCCAGTGCCTGAACGCTGCCGGCAACTTCGATCCGACACGTTTCAAAGACCCGCGTCGCTTCGACCCGGCTCGCGGCGCCAACCGTCACTTCAGCTTCGTCGCCGGGGTGCATATCTGCCTCGGTTCCTCGCTGGCGCGGCGCGAGCTGCGCATCCTGCTGGAAGAATGGTTCAAGCGCATGCCCGAATTTCGGGCGAAGCCGGGGAGCGATACCAGCGTCTATCCCGGTCTGCTCGCGATCAGGCACCTGCATATCGCCTGGGACCCTGCCGCCGTGGAGCGGACCTGAACAGCTGTCCCCCAACCAGCCTTCAGCTTTGCCATGATCACGACAAGCAGTCCGATGCTGGACCTTGCGGCGGAGCGGGTCGATCGTTCGAGGCTGGCTGCGGTCGCCGCGATCAGCGTGCCGCTCGCCACCCTGAGCCTGCCGCTGGTGGTGTTCCTCCCGGAATTCCACGCCAACGCCCTGGCCAGCGGAATGACCTCGGCCGTAAGTATCTTCTCCAGACGCGTGCGATGATGCTGCCCCGTGCCCACGTTTCCCTCGTCCTGATCGCGCACATGAGCGCCGCGCTGCTGTCGGCGCCGATCTGGATGCGGATCGGCCAGACACTCGGTAAGCACCAGGCGATCATGCTTGCGGTGTTCCTCTATATTGCGAGCCAGCTGGCGCTGTTGGCGGTGCCGCCGGGATCGCTGCTGATGGTGTCGCTGGTCTCGCTCGCCGGTGGATCCACTTACGCCGCTTTCGCCATGTTTCCGCGCGCAAGGATGGCCGACATTGGTGATGAGGAATTGCTGCAGCGGGGAGCCGATCGCACCGGGCTGCTTTATTCGCTGCTGATGGGCACCTGGAAGGTGGGGCAGGCGGCGTCGGTCGGCCTTGCCTTCGCGCTGCTGGCCGCGCTGCAGTTTCGGCCGCGGGACATGACGACCAGCCCGGCGGCGGTCACGGCCCTCTACCTGATCTACGTGGGTGGGTCCGTGCTGCTGGCGAGCCTTTCGCTGATCGCCCTCCGCCGCTACCCGCTCACCGCCCGGCGTCACGCCCAAATCCGTGCCGCCCTGCGCGAGCGGGCAGATGCAACACGATACGACAAGGAAGGACCCGCCCATGGTTGACCGGAACAAGAGATATGCAGGCAAGACGGTGCTGGTGACCGGCGCGGCCGGAGGGCTGGGGCGGGCCTATGCCCTGGGCTTCGCGGCGGAGGGGGGCGCGGTCATCGTCGCCGACATCAATGCGCAGGGGCTTGCCGAAACCGCAGCGATGGTCGCCGACGCAGGGGGCAGTGCCGAGGTGATCACGGTGGACATGGGTGACGAGGCGAGCATCCTCGCCATTGCGCAGGAGGTCCGTGCCAAGCGGGACGTGCTCGACGTCCTGATCAATAATGCCGGCATCGCCTATGGCCATATCTCGCAGAATTTCGCGGGCGTGGGCCAGCAGCAGTGGCTGGGCTACCTTGCGGTGAATTCGGTGGGGCCGGTGCTGCTCGCCGATGCGCTGCGCCCGCAGCTTGCGGCGAGCCCGGCGGGCGTGGTGATCAACCAGTCGTCAATGTCATCCTACATGCCCGACACTATCTATGGCGTGACCAAGGCGACGCTCAACGCCATGACCTATGGCATGGCCAAGGCTTACGGGCCGGACGGCATCCGGGTGGTGGCGATCGCCCCCGGGCTGATGGAAACGCCTGCCAATCGCGCCGGGCTCAGCGCCGAGTTGTACAGCATGGTCCAGAACATGCAGATCCTGAAATCCGAAGAGGGAAAGGCTGAGGACATTGTCAACCTGGCGCTGTTCCTGGCTTCGGACGAGGCGCGCTTCATCACGTGCGACGTGTTCAGCTGCGATGCGGGCAATTCGATCCGCGGGTGGCGCAACTGACTGGAGGGGGACGGGGCTCGATCCCCGAGAGGGTGGATCGAGCCCCGTCCGGCTATCAGTCCTTGGCGGCAGCCCTGTTGCCCTCCGCCATTTCCGCAAGACCGGCGGTGGTGACCTGGCCGTGGGTGGCCCAGGCATTGGCATGGCCGAGCGAGTGGGTCAGGAAGCCGACTTCCAGCGCCTGATGCTGGCCCTGTGCGTCGAGCATGGCGTTGATCGAACGCTTGGCCATGCGCATGGCGTGGGGCGCCATCTTGGCGATCTGGCTGGCAAGTGCAAAGGTGGCGTCGTCCAGTTCAGCGCGCGGCACCACGCGGTTGACCATGCCGAGGCGGTGCGCTTCTTCGGCGTCCATCCAGCCGGCGGTGAACAGCATTTCCTTGGCCTTGCGGGCGCCCCATTCCCAGCCATGTCCCTGATATTCGACGCCGCCGATGCCCATGCGCGCGACCGGATCGGTAAAGCGCGCATCGTCGGCCGCGATGATCAGATCCATCGGCCAGCACAGCATCAGGCCGGCAGCCACGCAGGCGCCCTGGACCGAGGCGATGGTCGGCTTGGGGATGTCGCGCCAGCGGCGCGAGTAGCCGAAATAGTGCTTCGCCTCCCAGTCGTACATGCGCAGCAGGCCGGTCTGTGAAACGTCGTCGAACATCGTGTTCCACGGCGCCTGTTCGAGCACTTCGGGCGCGATGTCATGGCCGGTCGAAAAGTGCTTCCCCTCGGTCCGCAGCACGATCACGCGGACCTCCTCGTCGTCCACGGCTCGGGTAAAGGCCTCGTCCAGCTCCTTGAGGAGGGCGGCGTTCTGGGCATTGCCCGCTTCGGGCCGGTTGATCGTGACGACGGCGACGCGTTCGCGCATGTCGTAAAGAATGTAACTCATGCTCTGCTCCTCTCGAAAGCCATGTTCCGCCGGATCAGGCGCCGACGATCTTCTGCACAGACGTGGCGGTGAAGACCAGCTTGCCGTCGCTCTCGCCGCGACACTGGGTGAAGACCAGCGTACGGGTGCGTCGGGTGGTCCAGCCATGGACCTCCAGCAGTTCGCCGAGCTTTGGCGCACCGATGAACTGGGTGGAGATCTCCACCGCGACCACGGGCGGCCCGTCGGCGACATAGGCGGTGCCGGCGCAGCCGACCTCGGCCATCCCGGCGATCAGCGAGCCGTGGGCCAGCCCCCAGCTGTTGACGTGATGCGGTTCGATGCGCAGCGCGGCCGAGACGATGTCCTGCCCGCTCGCATCGGTTGAACGGCGCAGATAGACCTTGCCCATGTGATTGACATAGGCGCTCGGCGAAGGCTCATATGTATAGCCTTCAGGCACGGTTGTTTCCGACATGCTTTGATCTGATCCAATCCTGTTTCGCCCACGATTCGGCCGCCGGGCGCGGGCTGTAATCGCTCCTGCGCCTTATGGCCCAGGTGCCCATGGCGACCAATCTCATTTCCGATGATTGTCATGGCGCAAGATGCCCCACGGATCACGGATTTTGGGGCAGCGCACGGCGCTCTGCCCAATCCATCGCAGTTGCGATATAGCTTGGCATGGACTGGCACGGGCCTGCATTCTCGGCCACTTAGCGGGTTCGATCGGGGATCGATCCGTCAAAGGCTTTTCGTGTGCAGACCTTTACCATCAAGCCGTTCGAAATGCCCGCCGAGGCGGCGGCGCTGCGCGAACAGGTCCGCTCGATCATCCACGAGCATGTCCCGCCGGGGAGCATCGCGCGCCGGGCCAACTGCTGGCAGGTGAACGACCCGGCGTTCAGCCGCGAGCTGGGCAAGGCCGGGTTGATCGGCATGACCTGGCCAAAGGAATATGGCGGTCACGAACGCACAGCGCTCGAACGCTACATCGTGCTGGAGGAATTGCTTGCCGCAGGCGCTCCGGTCGGGGCGCATTGGATCGCGGACCGTCAGACTGCGCCTTTGCTGCTACGCTACGGTAGCGAGGAACAGCGTCGCCGGTGGGTCCCGGGCATTGCCGCGGGCGAGATCTACGGATGCATCGGCCTCAGCGAGCCCAACGCCGGTTCTGACCTCGCCTCGGTTCGATCTTCTGCCCGGCGGGATGGCAACGAATGGGTGCTTAACGGCCAGAAGATATGGACCACCAACGCCCATATCGCCCACATCATGATCGGCCTGTTCCGCAGCGTGGAAGGGTCCGAGCGCAATGTCGGGCTGAGCCAGTTCCTGATCCCGCTCGACACACCGGGCATCATCGTTCGCCCGATCATCAACCTGACCGGCGAACATGATTTCAATGAAGTGTTCTTCGATGAGGTCCGCCTGCCGGCCGATGCCCTGGTCGGGACCGAGGGCGCAGGCTGGACGCAGGCAACCGCCGAACTCTCGCTCGAACGGTCCGGGCCGGAGCGCTATCTGTCGAGCATGGTGCTGGTGACGGAACTGGTCCGCCACGCGGCGAGCACTGGCGATCCGGCTGCAGTGGCGCTTGCCGGGCGCTTTGCGGCGGAGGCCTGGACGCTGCGGCAGATGTCGCTGGCGGTGGCCGGACGCATGGCGGCGGGCGAGGATCCGGCGCTCGAAGCGACAATCGTCAAGGATCTTGGCAACAGTTTCGAACAGGCCGTGCCGCTGCTTGTGCAGCAGGTCGTCGAGCTTGATCTTGCCGCGTCGGAGCCGCTCGCCCAGCTGACCGCGCAATTGCTTCAGGTTTCGCCGAGCTTTTCGCTGCGCGGCGGCACGCGCGAGATCCTGCGGGGCATTGTGGCACGGGGGCTCGGCCTGCGATGAACGAACAACAGACCATGCTGGCGGACATGGCCGACGCTCTCTTCGCCGAACTGTCGCACGGCGCATCGATGGCGGATTGGGGGCGGATCGAGGAGATGGGTTTTGCCGGGCTGCTGCTGGACGAGGCTGCGGGCGGTTTCGGTGGCAGCTTTGAGGATGCCGGGATCGTGTTCCGGCTGGCGGGCTACAATGCCGTCGCCCTGCCGGTGGTCGAGACCATTCTCGCCGCGCGGCTTGCCGCCGACGCCGGATTTGCGGCCAGCGGGACCGGGAGCATTGCCGAGGCGGCCAGCGGTTCGATCAGCGGTGGCGCCTTTACCGGCACGCTGCGCGGCGTTCCCTGGGGACGGTCGGTCGATTATGTTGCGGCGCCTGCCCCCGACGGCGGCGCCATGGTGCTGGGCGCGGCCGGCGCGCGGATCGAACAGCGCGAGAACCTGGCCGGCGAGCCGCGCGACGTGCTGCACATTGCCGATGCGCCCGTCTGCCGGACCGACGCCGACCCGTTCGCGCTGGGCGCGGCGGCGAGGGCGGCGCAGATTGCCGGCGCCTGCGATGCCGTGCTGGCGATAGCGGTCGGCTACGTCAACGACCGCAAGCAGTTCGGCAAACCCCTGGGCAAGCTCCAGGCGGTGCAGCAGGCTCTGGCCGTGTTCGCCTGCGAGGCGGCGGCGGCCAATTGCGCGGCGGTGGGCGTAGCGCAGGCGCTTGATCGGGGAGATGCCAGCTTCGAGGTTCCGGCGGCCAAGGCGCGCGCGAACATGGCGGCCGGGGTGGCAACGTCGATCGGTCATCAGGCGCATGGTGCGATCGGCTTCACCATGGAGTATGGCCTCCATCCGTTGACCCGCAGGCTATGGTCGTGGCGATCGGAATTCGGGGGCGAGCAATATTGGACGGAAACGCTCGGCAAGAAGGTCGTCGCGGGCGGCGGCGACGACTTCTGGAGCGGAATGGCGGCTAGGATCGATCCGCCGGCATGACGCAGCGGACACCCTCATTCCGGCAAACCCGCCAGGCGAAAAACGTCTCGCAAAGCCTGTCCGTCTCTTGCGGCAGGGTTTCAAGGGCGATGAACTGGGAGAACGAAGTTGAAACTGGCTGACCCTGCCGAGCGCCGCGCGACCGGCATATCCACCATGGCGCAGGTCATGGACGAAAGTCCGCCCGAGCGGCCGACGCTGCTCGAAGAGACCATCCGCGATTTCGGCTGCGCCGAAATCTGGTCGCGCCCCGAACTCGACCTTCGTTCGCGCCGCTGGATCGCGATCAGCGCCGCCGCCACAACGGGCCTTGCCGATCCGGTCGAAAGCTATGTGCGCAGCGCTTTCAAAAGCGGCGATATCACCCTGGCCGAAATGCGCGAGGGCGTGCTGCACTTCGCGATCTACCAGGGTTGGCCGCTCGCGCGGGTGTTCGACCGGATTGTGACCAAGGTGGCAGCCGAACTGGGGCTTGAGGCCGAGACGCCAGCGCTGTGCGATGCGCCCTGGGATCCGGAGGAACGCTACCGGGGCGGCGTGGCAGCCTACACGAAGATCATGACCTTCGCCCCGCCCGAGCAGCCCGCGGCCTACTATGACGCCGGGATCAAGAACTTCGTGTTTGGCGAGATGTGGGAGCGCCCCGGCCTTGATCAGCGCGCGCGGCGCTGGATCACGCTGTCCTGCGTGGGGGCTTCGGATACGCCGAACCCGATCCTGACCCACGTCTATGCCGCGATGAACGCGGGCGACGCGACGCTGGAAGAGATGCACGAATTCGTTTTGCAGTTCGGGTTCGAGGTGGGCTGGCCCAAGGCGTCGGTGATGATCGCGGCCGTCTTCGATGCGGCGTCCAAGCTGGAGCAGGGCAAGGGCTGGATGTAACGGCAGCCCGGCTTCGCCGGGGCGGCGCAGCACATATCGGCATCATGATGTCTTGTCGCAGGCCTTCGCCTTCGCCTGCGGCAAGGCGCACGTGCGGGGCACACATGCTGCGGCCTGGCCCGCCTTTCCGTGACAATGCAAGACTGAGGGGACAGTGGAGTGACGATCAAGCCTGACGATGCTGTTCGCTATGAGGTGCGCGACGGCGTCGCGCTGCTGACGATCGATTTCCCGCCCGTCAACGCGATCGGCTACCCGGTGCGCGCCGGCATGCTGTTGCGGCTGGAACAGGCGTTGGCCGATCCGGCGGCCTCAGCCATCGTCTTCGTCGGGGCGAATGATCGCTTCATCGCCGGGTCCGATATCCGCGAGTTCGGCAAGCCCAAGCAGCTGCCGGAACTGGCAACGGTTTTAGAGGCGATGGAACGGGCTACCAAGCCCATCGTCATCGGGATCGACGGGCACGCGCTTGGCGGCGGGCTCGAATTCGCCATGGCCGCGCATTATCGTGTGGCGGCGCGCCGGGCCAAGCTAGGCCTGGTCGAAGTCAATCTCGGCCTGCTGCCGGGCGGCGGCGGCACGCAGCGGCTTCCCCGTCTTGTCGGCCCGGAAGCGGCGCTGAACCTCATCCTCAACGCCCGCCACGTGACCGCGACCGAGGCGCTCGAGCTCGGGATCGTCGACGAGGTGACCGAGGGCGACGTGACCGCTGCCGCGCTCGCCTTCGCCCGAGGCAGGGCAGCGCAAGGCGGGCCATGGCCGGTGGTGATCGAGCGCGCGGACCGGATCGCCGATTTCGATCCCGCTCTGTTCGAGACCGTCCGCTCCCGCAATGCCGCCAAGTGGAAGGGCATGGTGGCCCCGTTCCAGATCGTGAACTGCGTGGAGGCCGCAACGCGGTTGCCGCCCGAGGAAGGACTGACGTTCGAGCGCGAGGCGTTCAAGGTCTGCCTCGAGGCGCCGAGCCGCCCGGCGCAGATCCATCTGTTCTTTGCCGAACGCGCTGCGGCCAAGGTCGACGGCGCGGACGGGATCAAGCCGCGCCCGATCCCCTCGGTGGGCATCATCGGCGCCGGAACCATGGGCGGCGGCATCGCGATGAGCGTTGCCAATGCCGGCCTTCCGGTGGTTCTCGTCGATGCGAGCCAAGCCGGGCTCGACGCGGGGCTGACGCGCATCCGCAACAACTACCAGACCTCGGTCAAACGCGGATCGACTTCTCAGGAAACGGTCAATGCGGCGCTTGCGCGGATCACCACGGCGCTGGACTATGTGGCGCTGGCCCAGGTCGATCTGGTGATCGAGGCCGTGTTCGAGACCATCGAGGTCAAGGACGATGTGTTCGGCAAGCTCGACCGGGTGTGCAAACCCGGAGCCATCCTTGCCACCAACACCTCGGCGCTCGATATCGACCGCATCGCTTCGGCAACCAGTCGCCCGGCCGATGTCGTCGGCCTGCATTTCTTTTCGCCGGCCAACGTCATGCGGCTGGTGGAAGTGGTGCGCGGCAAGTTGGCGGGCATGGAAACCGTGGTGTCGGCGATGGCCTTCGCCAAGGCGATCGGAAAGGTTCCGGTGCTGGCGGGCAACTGCTTCGGCTTCATCGGCAACCGCATCATGCATCGCTACGGCGCGGAAGCGGACCTGCTGTTGATGGAAGGGGCGACGCCATGGCAGATCGACGAGGCGCTGAAGGACTTCGGCTTCCCGATGGGCCTGTACCTGATGCGCGACATGGCGGGCCTCGATGTCAGCTACAGCGTGCGCAAGAACAAGGCGGCGATCGGCCAGCTCGACATGGCCGAGCTGGCCTACAATCCTCTGGCCGACCGCCTGTGCGATCAGGGCGAGTTCGGACAGAAGACCGGCAAAGGCTATTACGCGTACGAAGGGCGCGCTGCCACGCAGCGGCCCGAGGTGGTTGACCTATTGGCCGGAATTTCGGCGGAAAAGGGGATGACGCGTCGGACGATCGACGCCGAGGAAATCGTGTGGCGCATCCTGTCCGCCATGGTCAACGAAGGCGCGCGGATCGTCGGCGAAGGCCATGCCCAGCGCCCGTCGGACATCGATGTCGCCTATGTGGCGGGCTATGGCTTCCCGAAATATCGCGGCGGCCCGATGTTCTGGGCGCAGCAGCAGGGCCTCGACAAGGTGCTGGCCCGAATCCGCGAATATGGCAAGGCCTATCCCGAGCGTTGGCAGCCCGCGCAACTGCTGGTGGAACGGGCCGAGGCGGGCAAGGGCTGGTCGGATTAAGGCGGCTTTACCGCACTGGCGTTCGGTCTGCCCTCGTGCTGAAAAGTCCGCAAGGAACGTAGAAGAGAGGTGATTTCCGGATGGTAGTACGTGTGCCCCCGCGCATTGGCCCGCTCAATCGATTCTACTGGGAATCGGGGCGCGATGGCGTGCTGAGGATCATGCGCTGCCAGGACTGCGCAACATGGCTCCATCCGGCGCGGCCGATATGCTCTTCCTGCCTTAGCGAGAATGTCGCGCCCGAAGCCACCAGCGGGACCGGCACGGTATACAGCATCACCATCAACCATCAGGCGTGGCAACCGGGCCTCGAAGTGCCTTACGCAATTGCGCGCATCGCTCTGGATGGCCTGGACGGGGTGCTGCTGACGACCAACATCGTCGGACCGGGCGCGCTCGATACACAGATCGGGGACGCCGTGCGCGTGACCTTCGAGGAGCAGAACGGGATCTGGTATCCCCTGTTCGAGCGGGCCTGAGGCGATCCGGCGGGATGATGCCATTCAACCATATCGGCTGAACCGGCTGAAAAAACTGGGGAATTGCAATGTCGAGCAAGTTGGATCCGGTCATCTCGGGCGTCGGGCAGTCTGCCGTCGGCAAGTTCATCGATCGTGCACCGCTGATGCTGACGATCGATGCGGTGAAGCTGGCGCTGGACGATGCCGGGCTGACGGTGGCCGACATCGATGGCGTCGCGACCTGGCCGGGGCGGGTGGAGACCATGCTCGACATGGGGCCGGTCGGCTGCGATGACCTGATCGAGGCGCTGGGCATCAAGGCGACATGGTATATGGGCGCCTGCGAGGTGGCCGCGCAGTTCAGCGCGATCGCCGAGGCGGTGGCCGCCGTGCGGGCCGGGTGGGCGCGCCATGTCATCTGCTTTCGCACGGTGGCGCAGGGTTCTGCGCGGCGCCATCCCGAGGAATATCCCAATGCGACGGCGCATGGCGTGGTCGGGTCGGTCGAGCATGTCCTGCCCTATCACGCCTATTCGGCGGTGAACTGGGTCGCGCAATTCGCGTCCCGGCACTTTCATGATTATGGCACGACGCGCGAACAGCTGGGACAGATCGCGATCAACGCCCGGCGCAATGCGGCGCGCAATTCGCGGGCGATCTTCCGCGAACCGATCACCCTGGACGACTATATGTCAGCGCGCATGATCTCATCGCCGCTGTGCCTGCTCGACTGTGATACGCTGTCCGATGCTTCGACGGTGATCATCGTTTCGGCTGCCGAAACGGCCAGGGATCTCAAGAATATACCGATCCGGATCGATACGGTGGCGCAGAGCCTGCCCGGTCGGTTCACATGGGATCAGCCGGTCGAGGCGGCGTGCTATCCGACGGGGCGGCGGCTGTGGGAGCTGTCGGACTATACGGTCAGCGACGTCGATGTTGGCCAACTCTACGACGGGTTCAGCTTCCTCACGCTGCAATGGATCGAGGCTTTGGGTTTCTGTCCGATAGGAGAGGGCGGCCGCTACCTCGAAGGCGGGCAGCGTATTTCGCGCGACGGCGAATTTCCGATCAACACTAATGGCGGACAGATCGCCGCGGGGCGGACCCATGCCTTCGGCTATGTGTGGGAGGCAGTGCGCCAGTTGCGGGGGCAGGCTGGCGAGACCCAGTTGGAGCGGGAGATGAAGGTGGCGGTTACCGGGGCCGGCGGCGGTCCGTTGTCGGTGGCAATGCTGCTGGCCCGCGACTGAGGGTAGGGTAGCTCGAATGCGGGCTGGCAACGGCGAGGGCGGCGGTCACGATCTCATCGGCCGAGCGCATTGCCGCCCTTCCCGCGGATTTCGGGCGTCCAGCCCTGGGCAAAGTCGGTCAGGAAGGCCTTTCGGAAAATGCCTCCAGGGGCAGGCGCTACCGGCCTCCCGCAGCCTAAGCCGGGAGGCCGGTCATTATCGGCGTGATCAGGTGCGCATGACCCAGCCGCCGTCGATGTGAAGCACCTGCCCGCTCATCCAGCGGCCCGCATCGGAAACGAGGAGCAGGAGGCCGCCGCACAGCGCGTCGGGCGTATCCCGCGGCTGGATGACGCAGCGGCTGACGACTGACTGGATCCACGGGCTGTCGTCCGGGGTCATGGAAAGGCCGGCGTCGGTCTTGGTCATGCCCGGAGCGATCGCGTTGACGCGGATGTTGTGGCCCCCCAGTTCGGTCGCCAGAGTCGAGGTGACCCCGCCGAGCGCGAGCTTGGTGATGCCGTAGAGGCTTTGCGCCGGGAAGGCGCCGGCCGACATCTGGTTGACGATGGCGCCGCCGCCGCGCGCGATCATGCTGGGCATAACCGCCTGCGAGCAGTTGATCGCGCCCCAGACGTTGACGCCCACGAACATGTCGAAGTCCTTGCGGGTGACCTCGACCGTGGCCGCCGCGCCCATTTCCACCATCAGGGCTGCATTGTTGACGAGAATGTCGACCCCGCCGAAGGCCTCGACGGCGCGGGCGACCATGGCATCGACGCGGGCGCGGTCGGTGATGTCGACATCGACCGCGATGGCATTGGCGCCGATCTCGGCCGCTACCTTTTCGGCGCCTTCGAGACTGAGATCGGCCACAACGACCTTGGCCCCGGCATTGGCGAGGGCATGGGCATAGGCCCGGCCGATAGAGTTGCCGCGCCCGCCGGCGCCGGTGACGATCGCGACCTTGCCGGTGAGATCAAATTCCTGGTTGGTGAAGTCCGCCATGGTCCTGTTTCCCCTTACTGCGCCAGGCTCTTGATGTTTACGGTCTTGTAATTGAGAAATTCGTCCAGCCCGGCGCGGCCGCCTTCCTTGCCGAAGCCCGAGATTCCGACGCCGCCGAACGGGGTGTAGGCATTCACCTGCGAGCCGCCGTTGATGTAGACGCCGCCCGAGACGAGGCGTTCGGACAGGCTGAGGACGCGCTGCACGTCGCGCGACTGGATATAGGCGGCAAGGCCATATTCGCTGTTGTTGGCGATAGCGACGGCCTCGTCCTCATCATGGAACTTGGCGATGATCAGCGCCGGGCCGAAGATTTCCACCTGGCTGATTTCGTGATCGGGATCAGCATCGGCGATGAGCGTCGGCTCGATGAAGTTGAGCCCCGCCAGCGCGCCACCGCAACGGTTGCCGCCCATCAGGAAGGTGGCGGCATTGTCCTTCTTGGCGCGCTCGAACATGCCTTCGATGCGGTCAGCCGCGGCCTTGTTCATGACAGGGCCGACGATCGTGGCGGGATCCGACGGATCGCCGACGGTCAGCGTTGCCATCAGCGCCTTCACCTTTTCCACGAAGACATCGTAGATGTCGGCATGGACGAGCGCACGGGTCGGCAGAGCGCAGCCTTGCCCCGAACCGAACATGAACACGCCGTAGACTGACAGGGCGGCTGCGGAATCGAGATCGCAGTCGGGGAAGACGATGTTAGCGGACTTGCCGCCCAGTTCCATCACGGTCGGCTTGATCTGTTCGGCGCAGGCGTGAAGGATCTTGCGCGCGGTGATCGGGCCGCCGGTGAAGCTGATCTTGCGGATCTTCTTGTGGCGGATGATCGCCTCGCCCGCTTCGCCGGTGCCGTGGAAGATCGACAGCACGCCATCGGGAATGCCGGCTTCGCGGGCGACCCGGGCGAACAGGTTGGGAACGTGGGCGTTGAGCTCGGCGGGCTTGCAGATCACGCAATTGCCGGCCGCAAGGGCGGCGATGACCTTCATGCCGAGCGAGATGAGGGGGCCATTCCAGGTGATGATGATGCCGACGATGCCGATCGGTTCGGGCGCGGTGTAGGCAAATTCGCCGCGGGTATCGAGCGTGCCCATCAGTTCGCCAGTCAGCTTGTCGCACCACCCCGCATAGTAGCGGACATATTGCAGGACGGTATCGACCGTCACATTGCCGGCCCAGGCGGTATGTCCGTTGTCGCGGCGGGCGGCCTCTACGAAGCCGGCGCGGTTTTCCTCGATCAGGTCACCCAGGCGATTGAGGATGTCGCGGCGCTTTTCTGGCGGAGTGCGCCGCCAGCTTTCCTGCACGGCGAGCGCGCGTTCAACGGCTTCGTTGACCTCGGCCTCGCCGGCGAGAGGGACGAGGGTCTGCACCTTCTGGCTGTAGGGATCCAGGTGTTCGTGCACCCCGCCGCTGCCGCTTTCGCGGGGCTCGCCACCGATATGGAGGTGGATCTTTTGCAGGTCGTTTGCTTCGGCACCGTTCGGCATGGGTCGTTTCTCCATGAACTTTGTCGCGTTGTTTCCGTGTGGGTCCGAAGATGCACCGTGCCACCGGCAGTGGTGGCCACTACCGTCCGCTCCCGCGCGCAAGGCGCGATGGGACGTTCGCCGGCGATTCCAGACTCCTCTCTTGCCAGCAATGTAAACGACTGTTTATATCCCTTGTCAATGGCACCGACCGATCCCCAGACCAGCGGCAAGGATGCTGCCCGTACGCGCCAGGCCCTGCTCGATGCCGCGCAGGAGATCTTCTCGATCCATGGCTACGCCGATGCCGGTGTCCGCCAGATAACGGCCCGCGCCGGGGTCAACATGGCGCTTGTCAGTCGCTACTTCGGCAGCAAGGAACGGCTGTTTGAAGAGGCGCTGCGCGACATCCTCGGCACCCGTCCGATCGTCGAGGCCGAGCGTGTGGACTTTGGGCGTTCGATGGTCGAATTGCTGCTCGATCGCTCGGAAACCCACGTGGTCGCGCTGCCGATCATCATGATGGCGAGCGGCGATCCAAAGGCGCGCGCCATCGTTGAACGGGTGCTGATGGAGATGGTCTACGAGCCGCTTTCGCGCTGGTTCGGACCGGACGAAGGGGCAGTGCGGGCGGCGCGCTTCATGATCGTTTCGGCGGGCATGACGCTCTATTCCCGGCTCTATCCGCTTGACGTACTGGTGCCGGTTGCGGCGCCTTCGCTGCGCGCCTGGCTGATCGACCAGTTCCAGATTCTGGCGGAGTGAACGGCAAGACAACATATGGACGATGTTTTACCCGAAGCGCGTCCGTGGCTGGACGAGGTGCGGTGGAGCCGCTTCACAGGCGGGTGAGCGAGGGGTAGTCCCGTCAGGTCCGTCGGACCATGCGCAGATCAAGAGGACAGGACATGCCGCAGCAGATCGGCTTCATCGGATTGGGCGATCAGGGAGGACCGATGGCCCGCCGCATTGTGGACGGCGGCTTTCCGCTGATGCTCTGGGCCCGGCGGCCCGAGGCACTTGAGCCCTATCGCGACACGGCCGCCACCTATGCAGCCTCAATAGCGGACCTGGGCGCAACGTGCGACATCGTCGGACTCTGTGTCTTTGCCGACAAGGATGTCGAGCAGGTGGTGGGCGAACTGTTGCCGGCCATGCGCCAGGGCAGCGTCATCCTGATCCATTCGACGGCCAGCCCGGACCTGTGCGCAAGACTGGCGGGCGATGGCGCGACGCGCGGGATCACGGTGCTCGACGCACCCGTCAGCGGCGGCAACGCCCGTGCGGCGAGCGGGGAGCTTACCGTGATGGTGGGCGGCGACCGCACCGCCTTCGAGCAGGTCCGGCCGGTGCTGGGCACTTTTGCGAAGAAAGCGGTGCGGCTTGGTGATGCGGGCGCGGGGCAGACCGCCAAGTTGATCAACAATGCAGTGGTGACGGTCCATTTCGCCACGGCGCTGGCCTTCTTCGACGTGGGCGAGCGGATGGGGCTGGATCGGGACGCGCTGGGCGAAGTGCTGTCGAGCGGGTCGGCACAGTCGTTCGGCATCCAGCAGATGGTCGGTGCGACGCCCGAAATCCTGGGCTTTGTCCTGCCGCGTCTTGGCAAGGACGTTCAACTCATGCTTGAAGCCCTGCGCGCAGCGGGCTTGGACGATAGCTGCGCGGCCCGGCAGTCGCGGCGCGGCGCCGAAGACTTCGCCGCCTATGCCGAGGGCAGATCATCCTCGGTATGAACGCCATTCACAGCACCCGCATTCTTCAATAAGTCATCGCGCGACCGGGCGGCTCCTGGCAGGTGCGTGGGTGACGGCGGAGGATCGAGTAGCGGGTATGACCAGGGCGGGCACGGCCAGTAAGGCGGCGGGGCTGGGGCGCAAGGGCAGGGAGACCCGCGCCCGCCTGCTCGCCGCGACCCGCGCATTGCTGGAGACGACGTCCCCCCTGCATCTGACCGCCGCCGCGATCGCCAAGGAGGCCGGAATCGCCCCGGCCACGCTCTACGTCTATTTCGCCGATGTGCAGGACATTCTTTATGCGCTCGCGTTGGAAACGCACGTAGCCTTTGCGCGGATGGCCGATATCCATGCGGAATGGTTCACCGACAGCAGCCGCTTCGAAAGCGATGCAAAGGCGCTGATCGCCGCGTATAACGAGGTCTATAGCGCCCACGCCCGCGTGTTGCAGTATCGCAGTCTCGAAGCAGACCGTGGCAACGCGCGTTTCGTGGAATTGCAAATGACCGATGCCGTGCCGGTCATCGAGCTTCTGGCCCGCGCGATCCGCCGCAACCGGCCCGACCTGTCGAAAGCCGAGGCCTTTGCCGATGCGGTCGTGTTCCAGTGCGCGATGGAGCGACTGGCGAGCGTGGGCCTGCAATTTCCCCCGGATCGGCCGGGACCATCGAGCGACGAACTCGATCGCGCGCAGGCGCGGATCATCGCGCGCCACTTCGTCCCTCCGATCCGATGCTGATCCGCCGTGCGCGGCTGCTGGACGGGCAACTGGTCGATGTCAGGCTCGATGGCGAAAGAATCGCGGCGGTCGAGCCGTCTGGATCGGAGGAGCAGGCGGCGGATAGGTCAGCGCTGGATGCGCGGGGCGGGCTGCTGTTGCCGGGGCTGCACGACCATCACCTGCACGTGGCGGCCACGGCTGCGGCGCTGGCTTCGGTAAAATGCGGGCCGCCCGACCGCTTCACCGCAGACGCGCTGGCGCATGCGCTCGCTGCTGCGCCGGGGGAAGGTTGGCTGCGCGGGATCGGTTATCATGAGAGCGTGGCCGGTGAACTTGGCCGAGACTGGATTGACGGGGCGGCGCCGGATCGGCCGGTGCGCATCCAGCATCGGTCCGGGCGGATGTGGTATCTGAACAGCGCGGCGCTGAACGTGCTGCTGGCAGGGCGTGAGCCGCCCCCCGGGCTGGACGTGGCCAAGGGGCGGTTGTTCGACAATGACGCCTGGCTGCGGCAGGCGCTTGCCAGCCAGTTGCCCGACCTTGGCGAGGTCTCGCGGCGCTGGAGCGCGCAAGGTGTGACCGGGCTGACCGACATGAGCCCACGCAATGGGCGGCAAGAGGCAGAATGGCTGGCCGCCGAGCAGCGCCGGGGGACCCTGCAGCAGCGCCTGGTGGTGGCCGGGTCGGCTGCACTGGGCGGGGTGGTGGCAGGTCCGGACCTCGCCATCGGTCCCGTCAAGTTTCATCTGCACGAGGCGGACCTGCCCGACCACGCCGCTTTCATCGCTGCGATCCGCGCCGCGCACGGGCAGGGCCGGGGGGCGGCGGTCCATTGCGTGACCGAGACCGAACTGGTCTTCACTCTTGCCGCGTTCCGCGAGGCAGGAACCGCGCCGCTCGACCGGATCGAGCATGCCTCGGTCACGCCTGCCGCGCTGCTGGAGCAACTGGTCGAGCTTGACCTTGCGGTCGTGACCCAGCCCAATTTCGTGGCCGAGCGGGGCGATGCCTATCTTGCCGACATGCCGGCGGACGAGTGGGGCTCGCTCTACCGCCTGCGCAGCTTTCGCGACGCTGGGCTGACCCTGGCCGGCGGCAGCGATGCGCCGTTCGGTTCGACCGACCTGTGGGCGGCCATGGCGGCGGCCGTCTCCCGGCGAACCGCCGCCGGGGCTGCGCTGGGCTTGGCCGAAGCGCTGAATCCCGAAGAGGCCTTGGCGCTGTTTCTTGCTGATCCCCTCGACCTCGCGCGGACCCGCAAGGTGGAAGCGGGGGCTGTCGCGGACTTGTCGCTGCTCGACCAGGACTGGCCGGAACTGCGCACCAATCTCGCCGCAGCCCGCGTCGCGGCGACGATCATCGGCGGCAGGCTGGTGTTCGCTACCGTCTGAGGCAGGAGCTAGCCATGTTCAATCAGGCTGGTGATGAGTTGCCGTGCAGATGGCGCTGCGTTGTCCCGGTCGAGGTCACGGGCCTATCGACAAGATGATCATCAGCCGCGCGGCAATCAGCCTCCGGCCGGGGAGCCGAGCCTATGCCAGTGTCACGTCATATAAGCTTCGCCGGGAAGCATGTCCTCATTCTGGGCGGGGCCAAGGGCATCGGACAGGCGCTTGCCATGGAACTGGCGCGGCACGGAGCGAGGCTTTCGTCAGCCGACATCGATCTGGCCTCGGCGCAAGCGACGGCCGATGCCATTTGCAAAACGGGAGGGGAAGCGCAGGGACTGCTGGTCGATGTGCTGTCGGCCGGCTCTATTGCCGCAGTGGTGAGCGCCGCCGAGCGCGGCTTTGGCCCTGTCGACGTGCTTATCAACAACGTCGGCGCGATCATCAACGGTTATCCCGAGGACATGCCGCTGGCCGAATGGTACCGGATCGACGAGTTGAACGCGCGGGCGGTGATGCGCGGGGTCACTGCGATTCTGCCCGCAATGCTCGCGCGCGGTAGCGGGCACATCGTCAACACGGCTTCGTTTGCCGGCGCCTATCCCTATGCCGCGACCCGCATACCCTATGCGGCGTCCAAGGCGGCGGTGATAAGCCTGAGCCAAAACCTTGCGCTGTATTGCGAGCCGCGCGGAGTTCGGGTTTCCTGCCTGGTTCCGGGTCCAGTCAGAACCGGAATCGCCGCGTCGATGCGCAACTGGAGCCCCGACGCGCCGATCCGTGGACCAGGATCGCAGCTTCGCATGCTGTCTCCCGAAGAGGCGGCCGAGCGGTTCGTGGCGGGCATGGCCGAGGGGCGCATCCTGATCGCTTCGGACGATGCCTTGTGGGATATCCTGCGCGACTGGGCCGCCGATCCGGACGCCTTCATCCGCGCCCGGATCGAGGCTTTCGCTCGCGGCGAAGCGGGGCTGCCGAGCCTCTGAACCGCTTCGCAACCGGCCATGCCTGCTCCAGGCAATCAATCCTCGCGCGGAACCCGGAACTGTTCGACGTAGTCGGCGAAGCCTTCGTCGAGGCTGGAGCGCTCCACCCCGAAATCGTCAAGCCCGTAGCTGTGCGCGCCGTGCTTGTTCTGCGGGTTTGCCGTGCAATATGCCTGCATTCCGGCCTCGACTTCGGTCGTGAAAGGACGGCCGAAATGGGCATATAGCGCCTTCATTTCGGCGATGGGGTCTTGGATCAGATTGGCGTAGCTGACATGGGCGATCCGGCCGGGATTGGCGCGGTCGAACGCCCAGGCGCGGGCGATGTGCGCGAACATCTGGGGGACATAGACGCCGCGTATGTAGTCGATCGAGGTCTTCTTCACGAATTCCCGCTGCGCAGCTTCGATCAGGCTGAGGAGTGAGGCGGTGGCCTTATACGGATCGCGGTGGATCCAGACGAGCCGCGCGTCGGGGAAAACCTTGACCAGGCTGCCGAGGAACAGGGCGTGGCTAGGCATCTTGACTGACCACACGCCGCCGGTGTGATGCTGCAGCACCTGCATGAACCGCTTTTCATAGGCGTAGGCTTCGGTCAGGTCGGCTTCGGCGGACAGCCACTCGGTATAGGCCGGGGCAGGGGCCAGCGCCTCGAGCATGGTGGCCTTGAAATCATGGCCGTGGATGAAGGTGCATTCGGTCGGCGCATCGGCCGGTTCGAAATGGCGCTTGGCCATCTCCGGGTTGGCCTTGATCTTGTCGGCGTCCTGCGCCTTCGCCGCGATGCAGCGCGGATCGGTTTTGAGCTCGCCCTTCGCCACAGGGGGGACCGGATCGTTCGATTCCCATGAGAGCATCGAGCGCAGGCCGGAATCCGTGGCGAGGAGGTTGCTGAGCAGGGTGGTTCCGGTGCGCGGCATGCCGAACTGGAAGATCGGCGCTTCCACAGCGCTGTCGGCAAGGTCGGGGTGACGGCGGTGATAGTCGTCGACCTTCAGTCTGCAGGCGAGGTTGCGCGTCCAGATGAAGCGCAGGATCGCGAGACCCTGTTCGGAGATGTCGCTGCTCGAGCGGGCGTTGGCCGTGAGCAGGTCGAGCCCTGCCCGAAAGCTGTCGGAATGAAAGTCGATCAGCCCGGTCTGCGTCATGGCGTCGTCGATGATGTCTTGAGACTGAAGCATGGCCGTCCTCCCCTTCTGCTGTTCCGCTCTCTTGCTGGCACCTGGTCGGAACGACAATCACAAACGGCCTTTCGCCATCCCGCGGGGGCCACAGTTCACTTGGATTATGCGCTGCGGGCGTGCCTGTTCCCCCCGGTTATTCATGGCGCGGCGGACATCCATCACATCAGTGTTATGCTGGCCCGCCGCCCCAGATGCCGCCTCGCACCGGAGCGGTCTTGGGACTAGTGAAAACCTGACAAGGAGACCGAGATGAACAGCGTGGCCCAGGACATCCAGCTAAAGGCGCTGACGAGCCTGCATCTGCCCAAGGACGTCGTCGTCAAGATTCCCGACGCGGGAAGCCCGCAATGGGTGAAACGGCCGGCGGGCCACTGGTATCTGCCGCTGATGTTCGATCTGGCGGGCGGCGTGACGGTGAATGTCATGCGCTATGAAAAGCCGGGCATCGTCGGCCGCCACATCCACGACGGTCCGGTCTACTCCTATACGATCGAAGGCAGCTGGTTCTATCCCGAGCATGACTGGGTAGCCGAGGCAGGCAGCTTCGTGTGGGAGCCGACTGGCGACATCCACACCCTGACCGTTTCGGCGGACAAGATGATGGCGCTCTATGTCATGCATGGCGGGCTCGTCTCGGTCGACGAGAACGATAAGCCCATCGCCTATGACAACTGCATGAGCCTGCTGACCTATTGCGACCAGTGGTATCGCGACCATGGTATGGGCGAAGACTATATCAAGCAGTTCATCCGCTGAGGCAGGCGCGGCCTGCGCAGGACCGGCGGGAGCTGAAAACTTTTCACAATGCCCGGAAGACTTATGGCCAAGCATGTATTGATCGCCTTCACTAATCCCGTCGAAGGGCAGGAAGACGCCTATCACGACTGGTACAACACAACCCACATCTCGGAGATCCTGAGTGTGCCGGGCATTCTCAGCGCGCGCAGGTTCAAGACCAAGATCGTCGACGTTAAGGGCGGTCCTGCTTGGAAGTTCATGGCGATCTATGAAGTCGAGACGGACAATCTGGGCGAGACGCTCAAGGCACTTGGCGCGACCACGGGCGAGGTGATCGCGGCCCTCGATCAGAGCACTTCGGGCACCATCATCGCGACCGAAATCCTTTCCCGGACCGAGAACGACCCGGCCTGATCGGCAGGACCCTGGCGGATACCATCACCAGTCTGATGGTTTGAACTAGGCCCGCTCATCGGCGGGCGGAAATCCTTCAATCTGCGGGCTGCCGGTACGGAGGTTCGCACCTTCCCTCCTGAAAATTGACGATCCGTCATGGACAAGCACGACCTTGCCTGCCATTTCTGACGAACCGTCATAAATGATTCGACCGAGTCACTTCGACCGAGTCACTTCGGCCGTCATAAGCAGCATTTTGCGGGTGTGCGGCCCTGTTCCGGAACGGTCGGCAACAGGGTTGCCGCCTTGGGATGAGGAGAGAGGGAGATGCCAGTCCAGGAAGTGATGGAGCGGGTCAGGGAAACCCGGAACCTCGGTTATCCGGTCTATGATGCGGACGGCCATTACTACGAAACCCACGACACGTTTCGCCGTCACCTGCCGAAGAAGTTCCACAAGGATTTCCAGTACGTGCAGGTCGATGGACGCACGAAGTTGGCCATAAACGGCTATCTTAGCGACTATATCCCCAACCCGACGTTCGACGTCGTTGCCGCACCCGGCACGCATGAACTGTGGTTTCGGGGAGACAACAAGGAAGGCAAGAGCCTGCGCGAGCTGACCGGCGATGTGCTGCGGGCACAGCCGGAATTTTCGGATGCGGAGGCGCGGCTCAAGCTGCTGGACGAGCAGAAAGTGCAGGCGCAGCTGGTGTTCCCGACGCTCGCCTCGGTCATCGAGGGGCACATGGGTCGCAATGTCGAGCTGGCTGCGGCCTGCGTCCATTCGCTGAACGCGTGGGTCGCCGACGAGTGGACCTTCAACTACAAGGACCGCCTCTACCCTTGCGCCTACATCTCGCTGGCCGATGCGGACCTTGCCTGTGACGAGCTGGACTGGGCGCTGGCGCGCGGCGCCCGTCTCATCCTGATCCGCCCGGCACCGGTGCCCGGCCGGTTCGGCACCCGCTCGCCGGGCTCGCCGCAGTTTGACCGCTTCTGGGCCAAGGTCAACGAAGCCAACATCTTCGTGGTGCTCCACGTGTCGGACTCCGGCTACGAAGAAATCTACCGCTGGTGGGGCAACAAGGCGACCGAGGCTCTTGCTTTCGACCGTTCGGACCCGCTCAAGGCCTGCATTGACAGCCAGGGCCGAGCGATTGCCGACATGATCTCGGCGCTGATCGCGCACGGGGTGATGGACCGCTTCCCCAACATTCGCTGGGTCTCTGCCGAGAACGGATCGATCTGGGTGCCGCACCTGATGCACATGCTCAAGCGCGCCTATGGCCAGATGCCGAAGAGCTTCGCCCGCCATCCGCTCGATACCTTCCAGGAATGCGTCTATGTCGCGCCCTATTACGAGGAGGACCTCAACGAATTGAAGCGGCACGTGCCGGCCGAGCGCATGCTGTTCGGCAGCGACTGGCCGCACCCCGAAGGACTCAAGCTGCCGCTCGACTTTCTCAACGAAGTCAAGGACTTCACGCTTGCCGAGCAGGAGATGTTCATGAGCTCGAACCTCAAGGGACTGCTTGAAGGGAAGCGCTGACCACGGCCGCGTACGCTGCGTCCGGGTTGAGCAAGGGAGTTGGATACCATGGCACAAGTTGGAATCGATCCCGCCTGGGGTCCGAACTACGATGAACGCTTCGACTACCGGGTCGACATTCTCCGTCGGCGCAATCCCATTACCGCGAAGGCGCCGGACGGCACGCAGCTGGCACGATCGGAGCGCGCCTTGCTGGTCGACGAGCAGAACCACGGGCTGGTGTTCTACCTGCCGGTGGGCGACATCGACATGGCGAAGCTCGCGAAGATCGAGGGCCGCGCAAGCCATTGCCCGTACAAGGGCGTGGCGACCTACTGGGCTCTTGCCGGTGGCGATCCTGAACATCCGGTGGCCTGGGCCTACGAGACGCCCTATCCTGAGGTCAGCCAGCTCGCCGGTCACATTGCTTTCTATCAGGACCGCGTGACGGTTTCACTGGGCGTAGCGATCTTTCCTCATCCCAAGAAGGGATGATCGCGATGGTTAGCGAGCTCACCAATGATTACTACGACAAGTTGTGGGGCGATCTTCAGGACCTGATTCGGATCATCGACCTTGAGCCCAATGGCCCCGGGGTATTCACCGCTCCGCCACACATGGGCGCGCCGCGCAACGTTGTCGAAGGAAGCCAGATGCTGGCCCAGTCGATCGTTGCAGCCTCCAAGGCTGTGCCCGACAAGCGGGTCGTTTCCGCCTACGCGCAGTTCGTTCGCGTGGCAGGATTTCACATCCCTCTCGATTTCCGCACCGAAGTCCTCCAGTCAGGCCGCACTTTCTCCAGCGTGTCGATCTCGGCCGAACAGGAAGGCAAGCTGCGCTGTGCCGCCTTGGCGATGCTCGACAGCGGTGCGCCGGACATGATTGCGCACCAGGTGGAAATGCCCAAGGTACCTGGGCCTGAAGACTGTCCCGAGTTCGACTTCGGCATGACCGGGCGTGACGTGCGCTTCGTCAATGGCGATTATTCCCCCCATGAAGACCGGATCGGGCTGCCGGTCCTGTATTGCTGGATGCGCTGCCGGGACAAGCCGGAGAACCAGTTGCTGAATCAGGCCCTGTTGACCCAGCCGCTCGGCCACATGACCATCGGTGCCTCCATGCTCCCACACGAAGGGATCAAGGAGGGGGATGCGCACGTCACCATGTCGACAGGGATCATGTCGATCGCGGTGGCTTATCACGCAGATGCGGACGTGTCCGACTGGGTGCTCTACTCCAATCCGTCGATCCATGCTGGCCGAGGGCTGGCGCAGGGCCATGGGACGGTCTTCTCGAAGGAGGGCGTTCTGCTTGCATCGTATACCGTCACCGCGATGATCCGCGAGTTCTCCCGCCCGCTCGGCGGGCTGGACGTGGCGGCAAACCAGTGGATGTAGACGACGGCGCCAAATTCGCCGCCGGGTTCATCAAGATGGGCCTGATCCCTGGCGACGGCGGCGCATGGTCCCTGCCGCGTGCGGTGGGCTATGCCCGGGCTGCGGAAATGCTATTCACCGGCGATACGCTGAGCGCGGAAGAGGCCCTGGCCTATGGCCTCGTCTCGCGCGTGGTTTCGGCCGATACCCTGATGGACGAGCCTTGGCGCTCGCCGAGCGGGTCGCCGCCAATCCTCCGCGCTCGCTGCGCGTGGCCAAGCGGCTCCTGCTGGATTCGCAAGCCCTTCGGCTTAACGAAGTGCTGGAAATATCGGCGGCCTATCAGGCGCTGGTCCATGAAACGCCCGACCATCACGAGGCGATTGACGCCTTCCTTGAGAAGCGTAACCCCAACTTCACCGGAGCCTGAGCAAACGGGATACGGTTTGCGTTTCAATCATTTGCTACGGAGCTGGCGCTATTTCGGGACTTAGCGTACAAACCGGCGTGACTGTGGCGGTGGACGATGATTTCGCCGTGGCCGTGCGGGCGGGCCTTGGCCAGCAGCGCAAGTCCATTCCGGCGCGCTTTTTCTACGACTACGCCGGGTCCGAACTGTTCGAACAGATCACCGGCCTGCCCGAATACTATCCGACCCGCATAGAGGTGGCGCTGCTGACGGCATATGCTCCGGACATCGCGCGACTGGCCGGCACCGGGCGTGCGGTGGTGGAATTCGGCGCCGGTTCCGCCACCAAGACCCCGCTGCTGCTTTCGGCCACAGCTTCGACTACTTACGTGCCGGTCGACATCTCGGGCGAGTTCCTGGAACAGGCGGCGACCGGGTTGCAGCGCGCGCTTGCGGGAGTGGAGGTGATCCCGGTGGTCGGCGATTTCACGCGGGCGCTGGACTTGCCTTCGCTTTCCGGGCCGCTGATCGGGTTTTTTCCGGGCTCGACCATCGGTAATTTCGACCCGGCGCGGGCGGTCGACCTGCTGCGCTCTTTCCGAGCTACGCTGGGTACGGGCGCGCGGCTGGTGATCGGCATGGACCTGTGCAAGGCGCCGAGCCTGCTCGAGGCCGCCTATGACGACGCGGCAGGGGTCACCGCAGCGTTCAACCGCAACCTACTCAACCGCATCAACCGCGAGCTTGGCGGGACCATACCCGTCGATGCGTTCGAGCACCGCGCTGTGTGGAACGACCTGCTCGGCCGGATCGAGATGCACCTGGTGGCTTTGCGCGCAGTGCGCTTCGAGGCTGCGGGCGAGCAGTTTTCCCTGCAGCGAGGGGAGACAATCCACACCGAAAACAGCTACAAGTACACGCCCGAAGAGGCCCGCCTGCTGGCGCGGGCGGCTGGGTGGGAACCGATGGCGATGTGGAACGATCCGGACGGGCTGTTCTCGCTCCACGTCTGGGCCGCCGCCACGGACGTTCTCCAGCCATGAGCGGGACCGGGTCCTCGCCCCCCCTGCGCGCCCGCTATGCCGAGGTGCGCGCCCATAGCGAGGCGCTGATCGCGCCGCTGACGGCCGAGGACTGCCAGGTCCAGTCGATGCCGGACGCGAGTCCCGTCAAGTGGCACCTTGCCCATACCGCGTGGTTCTTTGAGACCTTCCTGCTCAAGCCCCTGCTGGCAGACTACGTTTCACCGGACCCGGCCTATGCCGTGCTGTTCAATTCCTATTACGTCGGGGTGGGGGAGCGGTTTTCGCGTGCCCGGCGGGGCCTGCTGACGCGTCCCGGTCTGACCGAAGTGCTGGCGTGGCGAGCAGACGTGGACGCGGCCATGGAATGGCTGATGGCCACGGTCCCTGCCGAGGAGTGGGAGTCGCTGGTGGCGCTCGGGCTCAACCATGAGCAGCAGCATCAGGAACTGTTGTTGATGGACGTGCAGCACGCCCTTTCGTGCAATCCGCTGCGCCCGCCCTACCGCGCGGCCCGCGCGCCTTATCCTGCGGCCCCGACGGCGGAATGGATCGCCATTAAGGGCGGGCTGATCGAGATCGGCCACGATGGCGCGGGCTTTGCCTTTGACAACGAAGGCCCGCAGCACCGCGTCTGGCTTGAGCCCTTTACCGTTGCCGACCGGCTGGTGACGGCGGGCGAGTATGCCGGGTTCATCGAGGACGGCGGCTATCGTCGGCCCGAACTGTGGCTGTCCGACGGGTGGGCCACGGTCGAGGCGCAAGAGTGGAGTGCGCCGCTCTACTGGGAAGCGGCGGGAGCGGGCTGGGCGGTCTTCGGGCTCGAAGGGCTCGCTCCGCTCGATCCCCATGCCCCGGTGCGCCATGTCAGTTACTACGAAGCCGAGGCCTATGCCCGCTGGGCCGGGGCGCGGCTGCCGACCGAGGCGGAATGGGAAGCTGCCGTCGGGCAGGTGGACCTGACCGACGCATTCGGCGAAGCCTGGCAATGGACCGCATCGCCATATGTCGGATACCCCGGCTTTGTCCCCGCAGCGAGCGCTGTGGGCGAGTACAACGGCAAGTTCATGGTCAACCAATACGTGTTGCGCGGCAGCTGCCTAGCGACGCCCGATGGGCATGCGCGGCTGACCTATCGCAACTTCTTCCCGCCGCATGCGCGCTGGATGTTCAGCGGGATCCGGCTGGCGCGGGGCACTGCGCCCCGGGACTGATCCGCACCGCACGCGGCGTTGCACGAGCCCTGCGGCTGAGCATCAAACACCCTTGTGACGGATTGCCTGTCGGCATGCCGCCGAGGTGCAACGTAGCTTAACCACCGCGTCTGCTGATTTGGTCCCGGGGCATTCCGTTAATGGCAGTTCGGTAGAGGCAGGGCGATCCGGACCACTGATCTCGCCGAAATCGATTCCGATGGGTTCGTGTTCCACAAAGGCGCGGAGACGGGGCAATCCTACGCGGGGGCTTCAAAGTCCTGCCTGAAGTGGTGGTTGAGGCCCTGCGCAGCCATCCGGCGGTGCTGAACGCGGCCGTGGTGGGATTGCCGGACGACCGCCTGGGCGCGGTTCCCGTTGCCGCAGTGGAACTGAAAGCCGGAGCCTCTGCACCGGCGGAGGAGGCCCTGCGCGATCACGTGCGGCGCGAGCTGACCCAGCCGCAGGTTCCGGCGAGAGTCGTGATCCTCGACGTCTTGCCTCGCACGCCTTCGATGAAGATCGACCTGACCAGCCTTGGCCGCATCATCGCCGAGGCGACTTGAGCCTCTACTGACCAACCGGCCCGGTGTGGAGCGGCAGGTTCAGCAAATCCAGAGCCGCGCGGTTGAAGCGCTCCGGCTGTTCGTACATGCACCAGTGCCCGGCGTCGTGCACAACGCGCAACCTGGCTTCGGGCTGGAAGGCGCGGATCACGGCGCAATTCAGCTCCGGGTCCGGGTGGAGGACGTCATGCTCGGCCCAGATCACGTCGATCGGCACCGGAACTTTCCGAAGTGTGGCCAGGAGCCTGTCCGGCATCACGTGGTGCTGCAGACGGGCCCTCGCGCGCTGGCCGCCATATGCGGTGATGGCGATGGACGTTTCATCGACCCGTGCGGGGTCATGGATCATCATGGCGGCCAGGTTGTGCCGGTTGATCGCATCGAGCTGATCGGCCGGAGCGCCTCGGATCTGTCGCAGGCCCGGCGGTTGATGCGGGGTGCCGAGCCCCCCGGTACCGATCAGCACGATCCGCCGCAGCAACTCCGGCTCGAACACGCTCATGTGGCAGGCAAGCGTCGAGCCGAGCGAGAAGGCCAGCATGTCGACCGCGCCCGCCGGCACGATCTGGCGCAGTCCCTCAATCAGCGCGCGGGCGTGGTCGGCCGCACTGTCGAGGTCGGCGGGGGCTCCAGAATCGCCGAGGCCCGGGAGGTCGGGCACGAGCAGCCGGCGGCGGGCTGCCAGCGCCGGTATGTTGCGGAGCCAGTGCATCCAGTTGCCATGCGCGCCATGGAGCAGGACAAGGGGGATGTCGGTCGCTGGACCCGGCGCCTCTGACCCGGGGTCCCATTCCCGCCAGCACAGGGTCAGGTCGCCCGTGACCTTGGTGTGCGTGATCCGCGCTGCGGCGTCGAGCGCGCGCGCCTCGGCGGGCATGTTCGTTTCTACGCTGGCCAATCCGGTTTCTCCATCGCCTGTTTCCACAGCAGCACCGGGCGGGCCGCCGATCAAACCGAAACGACGCCGCACCTTGCGCGATCACAAGGTTGATGAGTGGCGGCGCGCGCTTGTCTTGCCCGGTCGGATGATGCCCAAACAGCGGACCGCGTGGAGAGGATCGGGTATGGTGAGTGAAGGCAAGGACGCCGGAGCAGGGCTGCTGAGCCTTGGCGGCCGGGTCGCGGTGATCTCGGGCGCGGGACAGGGCGTTGGGCGGCGAATAGCCGAGCTGATGCTGGCGCACGGGGCAAAGGTCGCGGTGAATGACTTCTTTGCCGCGCGGGCCGAGCAGGCCGCAGCGGACCTGGCCGCGACCTATGGCGCCGACATGGTGGCGCCGTTCGCCGCCGACGTGAGCGATATCGCCGCGGTTCACGCCATGGCTAAGGCCATCGGTGCGCGGTTGGGCGCGCCCGACATTCTCGTCAACAACGCAGGCAACGCCGGTCCGGGCGAAATCCGTCTGCCCGAACGGCCGTTCTGGGAGGAAGATCCCGACCACTGGGCGCGGTGGATGAAGGTCAACCTGTTCGGGGTAATGAACTGCTGCCACACCTTTACGCCCGGCATGGTCGCGGCTCGGCGGGGCTCCATTGTCACGATCATCTCGGACGCCGGGCGGGTCGGGGAATCGCGGCTGGAACCCTACAGCGCAGCCAAGGCGGGGGCCGCCGGGTTCATGCGCGCGCTCGCCCGCTCGCTTGGGCGTTATACGGTGCGGGCGAACTGCGTTTCGATGGGGACCATGCGCACCTCCATCGCTCCCGACGGCGTGACCGCAGCGCATGACGCGCAACTCGCCAAATATGTGCTGCGCCGGTTCGGCGAGGCCGACGATGTGGCCAATATGGTGCTGTTCTTGGCCTCCGACGCCTCGGGCTGGACGACGGGTCAAACCTATCCGGTCAATGGCGGCTACAGTCTGGCGCTTTAGAGCGCGGTCCAGTCGAGCAAGGGTCGTTCAGAACCCTGATGCCTGGGCATATCGGTAACGTCGGCGAGATGGACGCCGCCTTTGGGGGCCAGCAGGATGGCGCGCATGGCGGTTGCGAAAAGGCCCTAGACCTCGATCAGCACCGCGCCGCCCTGCCCGCCGCCGGCGCACATCGCCGCGATGCCAAGGCCACCGCCGCGCCGCTTGAGATCGTTGATGAGGGTGGTGAGCATGCGCCCGCCCGACGCGGCTATGGGGTGGCCGATGGAACAGCCGCTGCCCGAGATGTTCACCACGTCCTCGCTGATGTCGAGCATCCGGCAGGCGGCTAGCGGCACCGCCGCGAAGGCTTCGTTGATCTCCCACAGGGCGATATCCGATACGGAGCGCCGCGTGCGGTCGAGCAGCTTGCGGATCGTATCGATGGCGGCCATCCCGGTGTCGCGCGGGTTCGCCCCCTTCGCGGTCCAGCCCAGCACCCTGGCGATGGGAGAAATCCCTTCGCCGCTGGCGAGGTCCGCGCTCATCACGGTGAGGGCCGATGCGGCATCGTTGATCCCGCTGGAATTCCCGGCGGTGATCGAGAAGCCCTCAATCTCCGGGTGAAGAACCTTGAGACTAGCGAGCTTTTCGGCCGAACTGTCGCGCCGGGGGTGTTCGTCGACCGCGAACGTCACATAAGAGCCGTCCATTTGCAGGGCTTCGATCGGCACGATCTCGTCCACGAACTGTCCGGCATCAATGGCCGCAATCGCACGCTGATGCGAGCGAAAGGCCCAAGCGTCCATCTCTTCGCGCGTCAAGCCCGCCGCCTTGGCGGTGTTCCAGCCGACCGTGATTGTCATGTCCTGGTTGGGGGCCTCCGCGCTGTCGGGATGGGTCGGCGGCATCCAGAAGTCTTGCCAGCTTTCGGTCCCGGGCACACGCCAGCGCATCACCGGGCCGGTGGAAATGGACTGGACCCCGCCGGCCACGATCACCCGCTCGATCCCCGCCATGATCTGGGCCGCGGCAAGGCCCACCGCTGTAAGGCTGCCCGCGCAGTGGCGGTTGAGCGCCATGCCGCCCGCCTGGAACATGCCGAGTTCGACGGCGGCATGGCGGGCCAGCGCGCCGCCGCCGTACATCGATTCGGCAAAGATCACGTCGTCGACGAGACCAGGATCAATCCCGGCGCGATCGATCGCCGCCTGCAGCACCGTGGCGGCGAGCTTTTCGCCGGGCGTGTTGGCGAGGGTGCCCTTGCGCGCTGTCCCGACGGCGGTGCGCACGGCGCTGACGATGACTGGCGATGACATAGCGGCCTCTCTGGTCGATCCACGACCCGGATATGAATATTCTTCATTTTTCCGGATAAAGCGTCGGGGGCCGCCTGCGCAAGCCGACGCGCTAACATCGCATCCGTGCTGGAAAGATGTGCTTCACGACACTGCCGTTATAGCGGGGCCGAACCAAGGGTCATGGTGCCGAAGGCGAGGCGGGAGACGATCAGTCCACTGTTACCGAGCCGCGAATACCGCATAGCACATTCTCTCGTATTTCGGTCTGGTACCGTTGGAGAGAGCGGCAAGCATGTCATATTTTGTCCGATGGCGGCCATAGCCGACGCTGCTGCATCGCATGAGGGATCGATAGCCAGCCAAAGCGCCTGTCCTCTTGTCGCGCGCCATGCAGGAGATAAGACAGGTCCGAGCCACCAGAACATTACCCTGCGATCAGGATGTGAACATGCAAATCAAGGCCGGTACCAAGCTCCATAGCGCAGTGTGCGACACCGATGTGATGGTCATCAAAGGAAGCGGCGATGTCGCGCTGACCTGCGGGGGCCGGGACATGGTCACCGCGCGATCGACAGCGGTTGGCGAACCCGATGCGGCGTTTGCCGGCGGCACGGCGATGGGCAAGCGTTATCAGAACGCGGACGGCTCGGTGGAACTGCTGTGCATCAAGCCGGGCAAGGGCACGCTGGCGATCGATGGCGTTCCGCTCGAAGTGAAGGCGGCAAAGGCCCTGCCTTCCTCGGACTGAGCTAGGGTCCGCCGGCAATTCTCCCAAACATATAGCAGAGCACGCTGCACGCGATGAACATCTCCCTTGTCCTGCAAATGGCCGCCGACACCTTTCCGGATCGGGTGGCGCTCACGCATAAGGGCGTCCATTTCACCTATGGCCAGATCCACGCCGCAGCGATGGCGGCTGCGGCGCGGATCGTCGATAGCGGGACGGACTATGTGTCCTACCTGGGAGAAAGCAGCCCTGCGTCGGTGATCGCGCTGTTCGGCGCGGCGATGGCCGGGCGGCCCTTCGCGCCGCTCAACTATCGCCTGACGGCGCCGGAAACGAACCGGCTGATAGAACGGCTCGCCCCGGTGTACCTGATTGCCGATGCGGACAAGGTGCCGACTGTTGCCGGAGGCGCGGCGCGGGTGCTGCTCTCGGGCGACGATTTCCTGGGCTTGGTGGCGGGCGGCGGGCCAGAGGAATGGGACGCGCCGCAGGACGAGGAAGGTGTTGCCGTCCAGCTGTTCACCAGCGGCACGACCGGCGAGCCCAAGGCCGCCCTGCTGCGCAACCAGAACCTCCTCGGCTACGTGCTCGGCACGGTGGAATTTGCTTCAGCGCAGGAGGACGAGGCTACGCTCGTGTCGGTGCCGCCTTACCATATTGCCGGCATCTCTGCGATCCTGAGTTCGATCTACGCCATGCGCCGGATCGTCCAGCTGCCGCAATTCTCTCCGGCGGAATGGTTGGGTCAGTGCAGCGCGCAGCAGGTGACCAACGCCTTCGTCGTGCCGACGATGCTGAGCCGGATCATCGATCATATCGACGAAACCGGCGGCCATCCCGACCTGGGTGCGCTGCGGGCCTTGGCCTTTGGCGGCGGCAAGATGCCGTTGCCGGTGGTCGAGCGGGCGCTGACCCTATTCCCGCATGTCGCCTTCGCCAATGCCTATGGCCTGACCGAAACCAGTTCGACCATCGCCCTGCTCGGGCCGGATGATCACCGCGAGGCGCACGGCCATCCCGACCCGTTGATCGCCCGGCGTCTGGACTCTGTGGGCAAGCCCCTGCCCACGGTGGAGGTGGAGATCCGCGACGAGGACGGCAAGCCGCTGGGGCCTGACCAGATGGGTGAGGTTTGCGTGCGCGGGCCGCAGGTCTCGGGCGAGTATCAGGGTCGCAAGCTGACTGACGAGGATGGCTGGTTCCCGACGCGGGATGCCGGTTTCCTTGACAAGGACGGGTTCCTGTTCCTTGCCGGCCGGATCGACGACGTGATCGTACGGGGCGGCGAGAACATCTCGCCGGGTGAAGTCGAAAAGATATTGCGCGAGCATGCCGCCGTGCAGGACGTCGCGGTGATCGGCGTGCCCTCTGTCGAATGGGGCGAAACCCTTGCAGCAGCAGTGGTGTGCAAGCTGGGAGCTGCCGTCAGCGTTGACGAACTCAAGGATCTCGTCCGCCGCAAGCTGCGCTCGTCGCGGGTGCCCGAGCATGTGCGCTTCATCGATGCTCTGCCTTACAACGAGATGGGCAAGCTGCTGCGCCGCAATGTGAAGGCGTTCTTCACTTAATTCGCAATTTCATCGATCAGGCCCCAGCGCAATGCAGTGCGCGCGCTGATGCGGGCGCCGGTCATGATCAACCAAGCCGCGCCCTGGCGGCCAAGGCGCCGGGTCACGCTGACGCATCCGCCCGCGCCGGGGATCAGACCCATGCCGATCTCGGGCAGGCGCATGAAGGTGCCCGATCCGCCAATCATCCCATGTATGTTAGCGATCGAGCGCTTTCGGTTGTAGCGATCAGAAAAGAGGTTCGACCCGGGCGAGCCGATCGCAAAGGAGAGGCATCATCGTGAGACGCGAAGCTATCGTTTCCCCCTTGCGGACCGTCGTTGGCGGCTTTGACGACGCGCTGAAGTCGATCAAGATGGAAAATGTCGGCACGACGGGAGGCAGGATCATGGCGACCATGCAACGAATTGCAGCGCCGACAGGGCCGTTATGCGCTGGAGACGTTGTGCATCGGCGGCGGGCATGGCATTGCCGCCCTGTTCGAGCGGGCCTGAGGTTGGCGTCATGAGCGATCCTGTCTCCGCCCCCTTTTTCGAGCCCTTTCGCATCCGTGGCATGAGCCTGCGCAATCGGATCGCCATGGCACCGATGACGCGAGAGTTCTCGCCCGGCGGGGTGCCGACCGCAGCGGTCGCCGAATATTATCGCCGCCGCGCTGCCGGCGGGGTCGGGCTGATCGTCACCGAGGGGACGGGGATCGACATCCCGGTGGCGGTTGACGGGCCGGCCATTCCACACATCCATGGCGAGAGCGCGCTGGCAGGGTGGCGCGCAGTGGTCGATGCGGTCCATGCCGAGGGTGCGGCGATCGTCCCGCAGCTGTGGCATCAGGGTTGCCTGCGCGACCCGGCACGGTCCAGCTTTCCCGAACTGCGCGGCCATCGCCCGTCCGGGCTGTGGGGAACGCCCGGGGTGGCTTCCTACGCGCCGGACTATATCGAGCGGGTCAGCATGCCGACCGAACCGATGACCGACGAGGACATCGCCGATGTTATCGCCGCCTTTGCCGATGCCGCCAGGAATGCGGCCAGGGCGGGGTTCGATGGCGTGGCCATCCATGGCGCCCACGGCTATCTGATCGACAGCTTCCTTTGGCGTGACACCAACCGTCGGACGGACCGCTTCAACGGCGACGCGCGTGCGCGCGCCCAGTTCGGCGTCGAGGTCGTGCGCGCGATCCGCGCCGCCATTGGCGATGAACTGCCGATCATCTTTCGTTTTTCACAGCACAAGCAGCAGGACTACAAGGCCCGCTTTGCCCACAGTCCCGAAGAACTCTGCGTCATCCTCGGCGCGCTGGCGGACGCCGGCGTGGACCTGTTCGATGCAAGCAGCCGCCGCTTCGACATGGCGGCGTTCGAGGGGTCGGACCTCAACCTTGCCGGGTGGGCGCGCAAGCTCACCGGCAAGCCCAGCATGGTCGTGGGTGGCATCGGTCTCAACAACTGGGTGCAGGACACGTTCAAGGGGCGCGGCGAGACCCTGGCGATCAACAATCTCGACGAGGTTCGGCGGCTGTTCGATCGGGGCATGTTCGACATGATCGCTGTGGGGCGCGCCCTGATCAGCGATCCGGCGTGGGCGGAGCGGGCGCGTGCCGGGGAGCCCTTCATTCCCTATGATCCGGCCAGTCTGCAGCATCTGGTCTGACACGCGACGCCGGGCGGGCGGACGAGACCCTATCGACGACGGAGGACATGATGGACGACCTGCAACGGCTTGTGGCCATCGATGCAATCAAGGACGTCTTCGCCAAGAAGCTGCGCTACATGGACCTCAAGCGGTGGGACGATTACGCCTCGCTCCACACGGCTGACGCCTATTCAGAAACCTGGAAGCACAGCCTGCCGACTGCGGCGCAACCGGTGTCGGCGGGCGGGGAACGTGGCCGGGTGGTGGGACCGGTGGCGATTGCGGGTCAGCTTGCGCGCGTGTTCGAACATCCGACACCGATCACCTCGGTCCATCACTGTCACGCAGCCGAAATCGCGTTCCAGTCCGATACAGAGGCCAAGGGCATCTGGTCGATGGAAGATTCGCTGTGGTGGCGCAATGGCGCGGTGGAGGAACATCTGCACGGCTATGGCCATTATCATGAGACGTTCCGCAAGGAAGGCGGCCGCTGGTTGTTCACCTCCCGCCGACTGATCCGCCTGCGCGTTGATCATTCGCCCGACTTCTGGTCGCGCCTGACTGCCTGACACTTCTGATTGCAGGGAAATCCCATGAGCAGCAGGCTTGGCCTGACGGCGCAATTTGCGGTGACTAAGCGGGACGGGCGTGAATAGGATGGTGCAAGTTGGCCAAGCACGAAAAAAGGGGCTGACCCACGCCAGCCCCTTTCCGGTGTTCTTCACAGTCCGGGCGAGCGCCCGGATGCCATCAGAACTGGTAAGACACCTGGAGTCCCATCGTCCGCGGCGGGCCGACCAGGTAGCTGATCGAGCCGAGGCTCAAGTTTGACGAACCGGCGCCGAGGTAGGTAACCTCGTTGGTCAGGTTGCGGATGTATCCGGCAATCCCGAGGTTCGTGCCACCGATGTTGTCCAGGGCCACACGCAGATCCAAGTTGTTGTAGCCGGGGATCGTCACTTCCACCTGGCGCACCGACCCGGTGTGGTGGAAGTCGAGCGTGGCGTTGAGATCGCCGCCCAGGACCTTGCTCGGCCATTGTCCCGAGATACCCGCATTTGCCGTCCAGGTCGGCTGTCCCTGGATCGAGATCACCGTGCTCTTTCCGGCCGCCGTCAGATAATTCTGGAAATTGACCGGCAGGAGGATCTTGTCGACACGGACGTCGACGTAGGCGGCGCTGCCCGAGAGCGTGATGTAGCGCACCGGCGACAACGTGGCGGCAACTTCGAAGCCCCGAATTGTCAGCTCGCCGCCGTTGGCGGTCGTGGTGGCGCCGTTTACGAACACGAGCGCGCCAGGTGTTCCACCGACGCTGCAGTCGGAGGTCGGATGGCCGTTGGCGGCGCCCAATGCCTGCACGAGGCAAACGCCTTGGGTGCTGTTCGACGTATCGACAGGGAGCTGGTTGCCTGAGTCCTTGCCGGAGAATGCCGCCACGTCGAGGCTGCCGCGCATACCGCCCGTCCGGAAGCGCAGCTTGGCGCCGAGCTCCCAGTCCGTCAGCGTTTCCGGGCTGAAGGTCTGCAGATTTGCCAGATAGGGATCGATCGCCGGCGTGTTGAGACCCCCGGCGCGGTAGCCCCGGCGACGCGTGATATAGACCAGCGCGGAGGGCGAGACCTGCCAGTTGGCGCCCAGCGTGTAGGTCAGTTTCTTGAACTTCGCCTTTGAGAAGATCTGAGCGGTGTCGATGTTCACCCCCGTGCCGGCGCGGCACTCGGCCTCCGACGGGATGACCGGGCTGTCGGCCGTGATCAGATACTGGGCGTCGCCAAGCGGGCTGAACGTCTTGTTCGTGGTGCAGGCGGACTGCTGATCCCAGCTCTGCCGGACACCGGCAGTGAACGTCAGACCTTCGACCAGATTGCTCGGCGAATAGTCGAACTGCGCATAGACTGCCTGGCTGCTGTTGTGCAGATAGGTGGTGGACAGGTTGTGTGACAGGCCGAAGAAGGCATTGACTTCCAGCGCCTGGTAGCCGCCGATGCCGTTCGGCTTCTCGTTATAGAAGAAGCCGCCGACCGTGTACTTCAGGTCGTTGTTGAAGAACGAACCCGATGCCTGGATTTCCTCGGTCGTCTGCTGGAGCCGCGTCAGCGCGGGCGTCCCGGTGATTTGCGGCGCGAGGCCCGAGAGCGTTACGTTGCTGAACGAGTCCGTGGTGCGGTAGGCGAAGATGTTCTTGATCTGGTGGTTGTCACCAAGTCGGATAGTCGTGGTGTTGCCGATGCCCTTGATGATCGTGCGAGCCAGCCACGGGTCGTTGGTGGTATAGCTGACACGGTTATGCAGGGCATCGGACGTCGCTGCCGCGGCGGCGAAGACGTTGCAGCGAACATCCTGCGTCGGGCACTGCGCCAGCGACGGGATGATCACCCCCGAGTAAAGCCGGGCGAACGCCACGGCGTCCTGGGCTGCCTGCGGCAGCGTCGAGATGACGGAATCCGGCAGCGAATTGAGACCGTTGCCGCTGCCATTGCCACCGGTCAGGATGTCGGCGATCACCGACGGCGGCGCCGAATAGAGGCTGCCGAAGAACTTGCCGTTGAGGTGGCCGGGAGCGCCGCGGATCTTGCTGTAGTCCCCGACGGTGACGTTCTTGATCCAATCGGTCGGCTCGATCAGCAACGAGGCGCGGAAAGACTCGTTGTTGTATTCACTGCCGTTGTGCCGCAGCGAGCGCAGGTTGCCTGGCGTGGCGGTCACGCCCCCGGCGCCGACGGAAATGGTGTACGGCGAATAGATGAACGACTTGATGTCGTCATCGGAGTGACCGACCTGCGCGGCCAGGCGCAGCGCGACCTTGCCATCGACGACCGGCACGTTGATCGCGCCTTCGATCTGCTTGTTGTTGTGCTCGGCGATGTCGGCCCGAACATAGCCTTCGAACTCATAGGTCGGGGCCTTGGTGACGGTAAGCACCGCGCCGCCGATGGTGTTGCGCCCGAACAGTGTACCCTGCGGACCCTTCAGGACCTGGATGTTTTCCATATCGTAGGATTGGATGAGCGACCCGTATGTGGGCAGCGGTACGTCGTTCATGTAGGTGATGACGCCCGGCGAACCGTTGCCGGTAACGGCTCTGGATTGCCCGCGAATGACGATGAAGGGGTTCACCTTGGTGGCGCCGCCCTGAATGTTCAGGCCAGGGGCGATCTTCACCAGGTCGATGACGTTGGTGATGCCCTTGCTGACGAGCTGCTCGCCGCTGAATGCCGAAATCGAGATCGGCACCTTGGACGCGTCTTCAGCGCGGCGGCGGGCCGTCACGACGATCGCGTCGGCGTCGGGCGCATCAGCGCTGGCCTGCGGTTCGGCTGCCGCCTCTTGCGCATAAGCGGAGCCGGTCGAGAACAGCACGATCGCGGCTGCACTCGCCATGAGAGTTTTCTTGGTCATATCCCCTCCCTATTTTCCTGAACGTAACGATGAGACTAAATAACGCTGCGACAAGTTCAAATAATCATCGCAAAAACAAACCAAAATCTGCACCGTCCTGAAATGGTCAGCGCATCCACATAAGGTTCATCTGCTATCCAATACGTTCTGGCAATTAATTCATCGTCTCATGCATGTTTTATCCCATTCCGATGTCGTTGTGTTAGGAAAATCAAATCATCAATCCATATGTGATGAAAGCAGCGGCAGCTCGCTGGTCATCTCGCCCAAGCAGGGAGATCGCCAGGCTTACCCGTCTGCGTCCCCGCCATCGCGATGGCATGTTGCGCGACAGGTCGACAGCGACAGGAAAACATCGCTGGCCCGGCCGGGCCTGGCAGCACTTGAAGTCGGATCACGGTTGTTCTTCCTGCTTGAACCTTTCACGTCGAAGGGCGGCAGCGCGTGGTGCGACATTCCCTCGCCACGCGCATTTGGGGAGTCCCGGGGGGCTATCCATCATGTATGTGTGGCATCATGTATGTGGGATCTGCCCTGCGCACGGCTGGACCCCTGGGCGGTATGACGTCATTCGCTTGAAAAGAGATCGATCGAGGACGCACCGATGAACCATATCCGCACCGGCCCGGAGGTCAGGATCTTCGGCGCGCCGTCGCGCTACTATCAGGGCCCCGACGCGCTGGATACATTGCCGCAGGTCTGTGCGGGTCTGGCGGATAAGCCGTTCCTGGTGGTCGATGCGGACGTGCTTGCCTTCATCGGCGCCAGGCTGGACGCGATGTTTGCCGGTGAACCCCACATCATCGCCCCTTTCCGCGGCGAAGTTACGGCGGCGGCCATGGACGATATCGCCGGCCAGGCCAGGGCGGCGGGCGCCGATCTCGTCGTTGGCATCGGGGGCGGCAAGGCGCTTGATGTCGGCAAGGGCTGCGCCAAACGCGCCGGTTGTCCTTTCGTCTCGGTGCCCACGGTGGCATCGAACGACAGCCCTACGTCCATCGCGCTCGCGGTCTATGACGACCATCATCAGATGGTGGCGGTAGAAACACTGGATGGCAGTCCTGCGGCCGTCGTCGTCGACACGCGCCTGATCGCCGGGGCGCCAGCGCAGTTCCTGCGCGCCGGCATTGGTGACGCCATCGCCAAGAAGTTCGAAGGTGAGGCGTCACAGCGCCATGGCGGTGTCAATGCCCATGACAGCTTCCAGTTGCGCACCGCAGGCTACATCGCCGACGGTTGTTATCGCACGATCCGCGAGTTTGCGGCGGATGCGCTGGCGGCGGCCGGCAGCGGCAAGCCGACCCCCGCGCTAGAAGCTGTCGTCGAGGCCAACATTCTCATGGCGGGACTTGCGTTCGAGAATATGGGGCTCGGCGTGGCGCACGGGATCACGCGGGGCCTGGTTCGCCTTCCAGCCGTAGCGCGCGCGCCGCACGGTTTCCACGTGGCCTATGGAACGCTTGTGCTGCTGGCCTCGGAACAGCGGGACGACGCTATTCTTGAGGATTTCATGCAATTCTACCGGGAGATCGGCCTGCCGTGCAGCCTCAAGGACATGGGGCTTGACCGGATCGGCCCCGAACTGATCCGCGAGATCGCCGCCAATACGGCCATCGCGCCGGCGGGGGCCTACCTGCTGGTCCCGGTCGGCGCGACCGAGCTGGTAGCGGCGATCGAGCGGGTCGAGGCCATGGCCCTCCGGACAGGGCGAGGGCAAGGCCATGCATGATTTCAGCGGTAAGACCGTGCTCGTAACCGGCGGCACCGGCGGCATCGGCGGAGCGGTTTCGGTGGCCTTTGCGCAATCCGGAGCCGAGGTGATCGCTGCGGGATGGGGAGAGGCCGAACTGGACGCGCGCCGCGCCGATCCCGCGTTCGCGGGCGTTGAGATCGTATCTCTCGACGTCGGTGATGACGACGCGGTCGAAGCCCTTGCCCGGCGTATCAAGCGGCTCGACGTGCTGGTCAATTGTGCGGGCATTCCGGCCCGCAACGACCCGTTCGCGACCGCGACTTTCGCTCACAATTACGACATCAACGTGCTGGGTACGCTGCGCATGTGCAATGCCTTCCTGCCGCAGCTCGAAGCAAGTGGGGCGGGTGCGATCATCAATACGGCATCGGTGCTCAGCTTCCATGGCTCGGCAACGTCTCCAGCCTATGCGGCGGCGAAAGGCGCGGTGGTCCAGGCGACCAAGAGCATGGCCATCGCCTGGGCGAGCAAGGGCATCAGGGTGAATGCGGTGGCGCCGGGATGGATCAGGACGCCGATGTCGGCTGCCGCCGTTCATGAGCCTGCCTTTGCCGCAAAGGTCGCCGACCGCACGCCGATGGGTGGATGGGGCGAGCCGCATCATCTGGCAGGGCCGGTGCTGTTCCTCGCGTCAACGGACGCCGCATGGGTCACGGGCGTCGTCCTGCCGGTAGATGGCGGATATTTGTGCACATGATGGCGTGATGCTGTCATCGACACCACGTCCGCGATGTCTTTGGGGCAAAGGATGGACGCCTGCGGTTCGCTGAGGCAACGCCAGTGCTCTTAGGTCCGAGTGGGAAGGAACGTTCATGGACATCAAGGGTGGCTCCGCGCTGATCGTAGGCGGTGCGGGTGGTTTTGGCGCGGCGACGACGCGCCGTCTGGCGGCAGTCGGCGCGCACGTGGTAATCGCCGACCTCGCCGAGGAGCGCGGTACGGCCCTTGCTGCCGAACTGGGCGGTTCGGCACAATTCGTGAAGACCGACATCCTTGACGAGGCCTCCGTCTCGGCCGCGCTGGCGGTGGCGAGTTCCAACGGACCGCTGCGTGCTGTGGTGATCGTCAACGGCGGCCCTGCTGCAGGCGCGCGGATCGTCGGCCGCGACGGCAAGCGCTATCCCTTCGCAACGTTCAAACGCACGGTCGACATCTTTCTCAACGGCACCTTCAACGTGCTGAGCCAGGCTGCGGAAACGATGGCGGCGAACGAGCCGATGGCCGACAACCAGCGGGGGGTGATCATCACCACCGCATCCATCGCCGGTTTCGAAGGGCAGGTCGGGCAGAGTGACTATTCCGCCGCCAAGGGCGGCGTGATCGGGCTGACGCTGACTGCGGCGCGCGATCTTTCGCCACTGGGCATTCGCGTGATGACCATCGCCCCGGGCACGTTCCTCACCCTTGCCTATGGCGATGGCGACCCGGCCGAACTCAACGCCCGCTGGGGCGCGGCCGTGCCGAACCCGCGCCGCATGGGCGATCCTGATGAATATGCTGCGCTGGCGGCTCACATCGTCGAGAATGACTATCTCAACGGCACCACGATCCGCATCGACGGCGCCCAGCGGTTCGGGATGAAGTAAGCCGGCCGGTGCGCCTCACGATGGCGAGGGGGCCGCGCCATGGATGCTAGAGCTTCAAGCGCCGCGCCATCTCCGCCGCACAGACAAAGGTCAAGCGTGAGTTGGCCGAAGGACGGGCCATGCTTCTTGCGGCCTTGCCGATCAGCGCCCCGGCGGTCATTCCGGCCGGGAAAGGAATGCAAGCGTGTCAGCCGGCGGCGTGTTGACCCAGCCGGCCCCTGGCCAGTCGAACCAGCCGCTCGACGCCATGGTTCCCCCGTCGCAGTGCAGGGTGGTGCCGGTGACGTAGGCGGACAGGTCCGAGGCGAGAAACAGGGCGCAGCCGGTAAGATCCCCACCCGTGCCATAGGTCTGCATCGGCACGGCCATGCGTTGCTGAAGGGCCAGCAGTTCTGGATCAAGGCCGAACGCATCGGAGCCGCTCGCAGGGGTCGGAAAGATGTCCGGAGCGAGGGTATTGACCCTGATCCGGTGGGCGCCCAGTTCCAGCGCCAGCGATTTTGCGAGGTTCGTGACCGCGGCTTTCATCGCTCCATAGACGGCCCGGTTCGGCACCGCCCGGTGCGCCTCGATCGAGGTGATGAAGATGATGCTCCCGCCCGTGCCCTGGGCCTGCATCCGTTTGATCGCCTGTTGGCTGGTATCCAGCACGTAGAGGAAGTTCTGGCGGATAATCGCGTGCCAGCCTTTGGGCGTGGTTTGCATCAGCGGCGCTACGAAGCCGCCGCCGGGGATGTTTACAAGGATATCGACCCGCCCAAATCTTTGGTCAATCTCGGCGAAGAAGCGTTCGACTTGATCCGGCTCGCGCACGTCGGCGTGGCAGAGCAAAGACTTGACCGGGTGGCTGGCGATTTCGGCGGCGATAGAGTCCAGCGCGGCGGCGTCACGGTCGCAGATGGCGACATGCGCCCCAGCCCGCGCAAGGTCGAGCGTGATAGGCCAGCCAAGCCCGCCCGCGCCCCCAGTGATGACCGCGACCTTGCCGACCAGCCCCGCCTTGTCTTCAAGGAATCCCATCGCCTGCTCCACTATTTAGGGGCACAAGGCTGGCCGTCTTCCGGGCTCATCGCAACGACGGACTGCGGATATCGAGAGTGTGCTGGAACCGGCGTTGCGGACGCTGCGGTTCTGGCGCAAGACTTTGATCAAAGGGCTGCAAACGTCGGAGCAGAACACGTTGTCGCCGCCCTCATCGACAGAGCTTATGGAGAGATCATGGTCAAGGTCATGGAAGGGGTGCGCATTTTAGAAATTGCGCAGTTCACATTCGTCCCGGTCGCGGGCGCCGTGCTCGCCGACTGGGGCGCCGACGTGATCAAGATCGAGCATCCGGTTCGCGGCGATACCCAGCGCGGCTTCGTCCGTCTCGAAGGGGTGAAGGTCAACCCCGACCGCAACGTGATGATGGCCCACCCCAATCGGGGCAAGCGCAGCGTCGGGGTCGACGTATCGACGCCTGAAGGCCAGGCCCTGATCTATGACATGGCCAAGGAATGCGACGTATTCCTGACCAACTATCTGCCCGAGCAGCGCCAGAAGCTGAAGATCGACGTTGAACACATTCGTGCGGCGAACCCGAACATTATCTATGCCCGCGGCAGCGCACTGGGCGACAAGGGGCCTGAACGAACCAAGGGCGGGTTCGATTCGACCGCTTTCTGGGCCCGTGGCGGGTCGGCCATGTGCGTCACCCCGTCTGAACTGGGCGGTCCGCTGACCCAGCCGGGGCCGGCCTATGGCGATACCATCGGCGGCACCAACATCGCTGGCGGCATCTGTGCGGCGCTGTACCATCGCCTGCGCACCGGCGAAGCGGTTGAACTGGACGTATCGCTGCTCTCGTCGGGCGTTTGGGCCGTCGGCATGGGGCTGGCCATGGCGATAGAATCGGGCGAACAGCCTTTCACCCCGCGGATGCCGCAGTCCGGTGGGGCGAAGGGCAATCCCTTCGTCGGCGTGTTCCAGACCGCCGATGGCCGTCACCTTAACCTGACGGTGCTGACCCCGGGGCCCTACCTCGAGGACACGTGGACTCACCTCGACCGTCCTGAGTTGATGGACGATCCCCGTTTCAACACGGCCGAGGCGCTGATGGAGAATTGGGTCGAGGGCAGCGTCGAGGTGACCCGCGCGATTGCAAGCCAGCCCATGGCCTACTGGCTCAAGCGGTTCGAGACCCTGCGCGCCCAGTGGGCTGCCTATCAGACCCTGCTCGAAATAGCCGAGGACCCGCAGGTGCTGGCGAACGACATCATTATCGAGGTCGAAGCCACCAGCGGCGGCGCGCCGATCAAGCTGGCCGCGGCTCCGGTGCAGTTCAACCACGAACCGACCCAGCCCGGCCGCTCGCCCGAAGCATCCGAGCATACCGAACTGGTGCTGCTTGAAATGGGGATCGAATGGGAACGGATCGAAAGCCTCAAGGCCATCGGGGCGGTCGCCTGACGCCGTGCCTGTCGGCGGCGGAGGGCCGACGGGTTAGCTGGTGACCGTCAACTGGCAAGGCGGGGCCATGATGCGGCAGAACCCCGATGATGATGGTCTCGCGCTGCGGCATGCGAGAGGGCTGCTGGCAATGCTTGGCTGTCGCGCCGATCCCGTGGCCCATAGCCTCCACCCGGCGCTTGCATGGCGGCGGTCGGGACTGATGGCGGTGACCGGGCGGGCGGACGGTTCCGCGCTGGTGGTGCCTGCAGCACTTACTTGCGCGGCCGAAGGCGCGCTCGCCGCATTCCGGAGACTGGCCCCCGCGGCTGCGCGAAATCCGCCCGGATGGACTTTGCTGGGTGAACGCGCGCGCCTGCTTGGTTTGCGGCGACAAGGCCGGATTTCGGCCAGTGGCAGCTGCCGGCTTCTCGCCGCGCGGGGCGGATCAGTGGCGCTCAACCTTGCTCGGCCTGATGACTGGGATCTCATGCCCGCCCTGCTGGGCGAACCCTGCGCCGACTGGAGCGCGGTCGAACATACTGCCGCATCATGGCCCGCCGGGGAACTGGTTGCGCGGGGGCGTGAAATGGGCTTGCCAATCGCCCCGAGCCCGCCAGTCCCCGATAAAGCTCCCATGCCGTTCACGATCGAACGCCTCGCTCCGCCGCGCCCGCTGCGCCGACCACCCCTCGTCATTGACCTTTCGTCGCTCTGGGCCGGACCACTCGCCTCCTCCCTGCTCGAACAGGCGGGGGCGCGGGTCATCAAGGTGGAAAGCCGTCACCGACCCGATGCCGCGCGCGACGGCGATCCGCACTTCTTCGACCTGCTCAATGCGGGAAAGCAGTCAGTTGTGATCGACTTTCGCACCCCAGACGGCATGGGGATGCTGCACGCGCTGCTGGACCGGGCAGACATCGTGATCGAGGCAAGCCGGCCGCGCGCATTGATCCAACTCGGGGTGGATGCGAGAGCGGCAGCCCGACGCGGGGCGACGTGGTTGTCGATAACCGCCCACGGGCGTGTAGGTGCGGCGGCCGACTGGATCGGCTTCGGCGATGATGTGGCCGTCGGTGCCGGCGTTGCTTCCATCATGGCTGACGGTTGGGGCGAACCGATGTTTGCCGGCGATGCGCTGGCCGATCCGATGACGGGCATCACCGCCGCTCTTGCCGCGTGGGCCGCCTGGCAATCGGGCGGAGGATGTCTGGTATCGGTGCCGATGATCGACGTCGTTGCTCACGCCTCGGCGCTTTACCGTCCGGACCAGGCCGAACTTCAGCAGTGGCAGGCCCTGGCCGAAACGGACCACGCGTCACTCGCGCCCTTGCGCGAGATAGAGCGCCGCGCGGCACCGTGGGGGAGCGATACCGCCGATGTCCAGGCTTGGCTCGATAGCCCAAGCTCCGGTTGAACGAAGTCCGTCAGCGGCCAACCGGCCAGACCTTCCCCGCCCATGCCACGACATCCTGCGCGAACAAGTCTGGTTGTTCCATCGCAGCGAAATGTCCGCCAGCCGGCATGTCGCTCCAGTGCATGAGATTGCTGGCAACGAGTTCCACCCGGCTGCGCGGCGGCACCGGCAGCAGCGCATCATTCGGGAAAGCGGCGATGCCCAGCGGGACGGCGCATTGCTCCCCCTCGGCAAGGTCGAGCCGCCCTTCGCGGATCAGCCCATGATAGAACCAAAGCGCGCTCTCGAAGCTGCCGGGCATGACATAGAGCATGATGTTGGTGATCAGGTGATCGAGCCCGTAGACGCTGTCGAGATCGCCGTGCGTGAGGTCTGACCAATCGTGGAACCGCTCAAGAATCCAGGCGGCCTGACCCAGCGGGTTGCCGGCGCCAAGATAGGCCAGCGACATCGGCTTCATCATCTGCACCATGCTGTAGCCACTGAGCATCTGGAAGGCGAGGGCCGACCGCTGGGCCCAATCCTCTTCCGCGGCATTCTGCATGGGGAGCTCGGAGCGGAGCGAAGCGGCCATGTTGAGGTGAATGCCGCGCAGGCTTTCCGGATGGTGGAGGCCAAGCTTGGCGGTGACGAGGCTGCCCCAGTCCCCGCCCTGAGCAAGATAGCTGGGATAACCGAGCCGCCCGGTCATCAACTTGTCCCACAGGCCTGCGGTGGTGCGTGGACCGATCGGTTGTTCGGGCTTTCCGCTGTAACCGTAGCCGGGCAGCGTCGGGATCACGAGGTCGAACGCGTCCTGTGCCTGACCGCCATGGCGCGAGGGGCAGGTCAGCCGGTCGATCACCGCCCAGAATTCGTAGACGGAGCCTGGCCACCCATGAGTCAGGAGCAGCGGGCGTGGAGCGTTTCCTTCACCCTTCACATGGATGAAGTGTATCGCTAGTCCGTCGATCTCGGTGATGAACTGGGGGTAGCGATTGAGCTCGGCCATGGCAGCGCGCCAGCTGTAGCCCTGCAACCAATGATCGCGGAGCCTCAGCAAAAAGTCGCGGTCGCAGCCCAGTGCCCAGCCAACGCCCGGCGGGGCGGGCGGGACAGTTGCCCCCGCAAGGGTCTGCTTCAGCGTTTCGATTTCAGCTTCGGTCCAGTTTACGCGGAACGGTCGCATGATGTTCTCCCGGGGGCTTTGCGGGGTGGAGCAGTCAGTCTGGCCAGTGGCCCTCAGGGATAGGCTTCCCCGAATGTCCGCCCTTCGCTGGCCAATGTCCTGAGCAGTTCCGACGGCTTGATCCAGTCGCCATATTGACGATGCATGTGTTCAACCCGGCTGAGCACCCGGTCCAGCCCTACCCGATCGGCCCAATACATCGGGCCGCCACGATAGGCGGGGAAACCATAGCCGTTGGTCCAGACGACATCGATGTCGGAGGCGCGCTGGGCGATGCCTTCTTCAAGGATGCGCGCGCCTTCGTTGATGGCCGGGAACAGCAGCAGTTCCAGCACTTCCGCGGAATCGTACCGCTGCTGGGAAATACCGAGCTTCCTGGCCAGTCCCTTGAGAAGCGCGTTGGCCACAGGTGAAGGAATGCGGTTGCGCTTGTCGTCATAATCATAATAGCCGGCTTGATTCTTTTGACCGAACCTTCCCGCTTCGCACAATACCTCCTTGGCGGTGGAAGACGTGGATTTCTCCGCCGCCCAGCCGACGTCGAGGCCGGCCATGTCCGACATGGCGAAAGGACCCATTGGAAAGCCGAAATCCTGCAGGACATCGTCGACCTGGATCGGTTCGGCCCCGGCCAGCACCAGCCGCTCGGCGGCCTCGCGGCGCATGCGCATCATGCGGTTGCCGATGAAGCCGTGGCAGACGCGGGCGAGCACAGGGACTTTGCCGAGTTTGCCGGCCAGCTTCATCACCGTCGCAATCACCTCGGCCGAGGTCGCTTCCCCCCGCACCACTTCGAGCAGTTTCATGATGTGCGCGGGAGAGAAGAAGTGCATGCCGATGAAACGGTCCGGCCGCCCGCTCGCCTGCGCCATAGCGTCGATGGACAGGTAAGAGGTGTTCGTCGCCAGGATGGCCGACGGCCTCACCAGTCCCGCCAGTTGACGGAACAGGGCCTGCTTGACCGCCATGTCCTCGAATATGGCCTCGATCACGAGATCAGCCCCGGCAAGGTCCGCCATGTCCGAACTCGGCCGCAGCAATGCCATGCGCCGGTTCACTTCCGCAGGGTCGACCTTGCCCCGCTTGATCTGTCCATCAAAGCTCGCCCGCATCAGGTCGACGGCTTTCTCCAGCGCCGCGGCATTGGTTTCCACCAGCGTCACGGGCAGGCCGGCATTGAGGAATACCAGCGCAATTCCCCGGCCCATTGTCCCGGCCCCCACGACACCGGCGCTAGCAATCGGCAGGATGGCTGTATCGCGCGGCAGGTCGGCGATCCTGGCGGCATCTCGTTCAGCTAGGAAATTATGCAGCAGCGCCTTGTTCTGATCGCTGCCGCGCACCGTCTGAAGTAGTGCGCGCTCGGTGGCCAGGCCCTCTTCGAAAGTCCCTGCGTTGACTGCGGCCTCGACGGTCCGGATGATCTTCTCGGCGGCATCGAGATGGCGCAGCCGCTTGACATTCTCCTTGCGGTAATCGGCGAACAGTTCCGGCTTGCCGCGATCGGGCGCGACCTTGTCCTCGATCTCGCGGGTGCGTTTGACCGGCGATCCTTCGGTCACAATCCGCCGGGCGAATGCGATGGCGGCATCGCGCAAGCTTTCCTCGGCCACGATCTCATCGATCAGCCCGATCCGGAGCGCTTGGGCGGCGTCGATCATTTCCCCGGTGGTCATCATGTCGAGCGCGTCGCGCGCGCCAACCAGACGGGTAATCCGCTGAGTTCCGCCGCCGCCCGGCAACAGCCCCAGCTTGACCTCGGGAAGCGCGAACCGCGCCGAAGGAACGGCGACGCGGTAGTTCAGCGTCATGGCAACCCCGAGCCCGCTGCCCAGCGCCGTGCCGTGGATGGCGGCGAGCGTGGGCTTGGCGGAGCATTCGATCCGTTCCTGCAACGCGAAGAAATCGACCCGCGGCTGCGCATCGGCGCTGTTGATGTTCTTGATGTCGTCCACGGCGAAGGTCCGACCGTCACAAATCAGCACGATCGCATTTGCCGCATCGTTGCCAAGAGCCATGTCAAAGGCGTCATACAACCCTTCGAAAACCGCGACGGATGGGGCATTGGCCGGCGGGTAGTCGAGCGTGACGACGGCAATGCCCTCTTCCACTGCATAGTCCGTCACCGGGTTGATCTGCGTCATTGGTCCTACCTCATGCGGGCCTTGCCGGGTCTTTGCAGCGGCCGCCGTTCGGCGCAACGAAGCGGTAACTTGATCATATACATGTGGGTCTGGTGCCGTCGGAAAATACAGCCTGCCCTCCCCGACAGACCCGGACATTGATCGCATGCATGTCGGTTAGCCGCGTCGGGTTGCGCTTGGGCGAAGCGTCGGCCTAGTCGTCGCCGGCCCTGGCCGGGCAGTGATCGGGAGATAATAGATGCACCTGGGATTGTCGGAAGGCGAGACGCTTCTCCAGGATACCGTCGCCCGGCTGTTCGGTGATGCAGTCACCAGCGCCAGCCTGCGCGAGGCGGAGGCGACCGGTATGGATCAGGCCTTGTGGGCCCAGCTCGTCGAACTGGGCATCGTCACCATGCGCGCGGCTAGTCCCGCAGATGGCGGCATGTCGCTGCTGGACGCGGCAATCGTGGCCGAACAGGCCGGTCGCGTCGTCGCGCCCGTCCCCCTGATCGAGGCGATGGTCGCCGCCGCCTTGCTAGGCAGGGCGAACGCCTCGGCGGAATTGCAGGACCGGGTCGCCTCAGGCGAAGTCGCCACGATCATGATGGCCCCTGCGGTTGAAGGTCGGGCGCAGCCGGTGCTTGGCGGTTCGGTCGCCGGGATCGTGCTGGCGCTGGTTGATGACGAACTCGTTGCCTTGCTTGGTCTGCCGACGAGCAGGGTGGCCAATATGGCCGATGCCGCGGTCGCGATGGTGGATGTCGCCCAGGCTGCGGAACGTCGCGTCCTTGCCAGCGGCGCCGAGGCAGCCGCTCTCTACAACGCGGCGATCGAGGAGTGGCGCGTGCTGACCGCCATCCATCTCGCCGGGCTCGGTCGTCGCGCGCTTGAACTGGCCGCTGCATATTCCGCCGAGCGCAAGGCTTATGGCACGCTGATCGGCAGCTTCCAGGGCATTGCCCACCCCATGGCGGATGCCGCCATCGCCATGGATGGGGCAAGGCTTCTTGCCCTGCGAACGATCTCCTCCATCTCGCTCGGGCAGGAGCGGGCAGGCGCGCGCAGCGCCATGGCCTACTGGTGGGCGGCCCACAGCGTCGATCAGGCCGTGGCCCATGCGGTCCGCACCTTTGGCGGATATGGCGTCAGCCTCGAATATGACGTCCAAATATATTTCCGCCGCGCCAAGCTGCTCGCGCTCATCGCCGGTGATCCGGATTCGGTGCTGGACTGCGTCGCGGAACGGCTTTGGAGCGGTGCGCCGGTCGCATTGCCCGAAACCGGGCCGGTCGGGATCGATTTCGAATGGGGCGAGCAGGCCGAAGCCTATGCGGCCGAGTTCAAGGCCTTCATCGAAAGCAACATCAATGACGAGGTCCGCGCGAAAATTCACCATTCGACGTCGGGTTATCATGCCGGCTTTCACAAGAAGATGGCCCAGGCCGGGCTGGCATTCCCCGACCTCGCGCTCAACGGAAAGCCGGCCCGTTCGCGCTATGAAGTCATGGCCGCGGCCCCGGTGTGGGAGGATATGGGCTGGAACCGCACCGCGCAGGCCGTCACCGAATTCGTCGCCGGTATGGCCCTGCTTTGGGCCGAACCTGAGACCAGGGACGAGATCGTCACCGCCGTGGTCGCGGGCGACGCCCTCGGCTGCCTCGGCTTCTCGGAGCCGCAATCGGGCTCGGACATCTTCGGCGCGCGGTTCGGCGCGGTGCGCGACGGCGACCACTGGGTGCTGAACGGCCAGAAGATGTTCACCACGAACGGCCACCAGGCCGACTACATCCTGCTGCTGACCCGCACAGACGGCAGCGGCAAGAAGCATCAGGGCCTGACTATGTTCATCGTGCCCATGAACCTGCCGGGGATCGAGCTTCATCCGGTGCACACGCTGCAGGACGAAAAGACCAACATCACCTACTTCACCGACGTCCGCGTGCCCGACAGGTACCGCCTTGGCGAGGTCAACGATGGCGCGCGGGTCATGGTGTCGGGCCTCAGTTTCGAACATGGCGGTTCTGGCTATTACGCCGCGCAGAAGGCCATGATCAGGCGCGCGGTTGCCTGGGCTGAACGTCCGGATGGCGACGGTTCACGGCCGATCGACGATCCCGTGGTTCGCCGCACCCTGGCCCGCGCGGCGGTGCGGGACGAAGTGGCGGACGTGCTGTGCCGCCGCCAGGAATGGGCGACTGTCGAAGGGATCCACGAGATCGCGTGGGGGCCGATGGCCAAGGTTTTCACGACGGAGGCGATCTACCGCGACGGTTCCGACATCGTCGCCGCTGCCGCGCCGCGGTCCTTGGTGAGGGGGTTGGACCCCGACCTCGATATCGTGGAGGTGACCATGCGCCGGGGCCTTGCCATGACCCTTTATGGGGGGACGAGCGAAGTGCACCGCAGCCTCATTGCCGAGAAGTCGCTGGGCATGCCCAAGTCGCGGTGACGACATGCAGGCTGGCCGCCAGCCTTGACGAAAAGACAGCGATTCGATAAATAGGCACATATTTTATAAGGGTGTCAGGAGGCGGTCATGAAAGCTCGATTCCCGAAGTTCGATTTCTCGCAGGTAAAGGCGCACTGGGCGCCTAACCTGGAATTCTCGCAGAACTTCAACAGCGCGTCGCTGATCCCGGCCTATGTCGAGCCATATCTGCTCAAGGTGATGAAACGGGCGCAAAAACAGCTGAATCCCGCGAACACCCGCCTGCTTGAGGAAGTCGACATCTTCTGCAAGCAGGAGATGCAGCATTGCAAGCATCACATCAATTACAACAAGGCTATCCGGGGCCAAGGGTATGAAGGACTGAAGCCGTTCGAGGACGCCATTCAGGCAGACTATGACCGATTCCTCGAATCAAAGTCGCTGCGCTTCAACCTCGCCTACTGCGAAGGGTTCGAAGCGATGAGCGCCAGCGCGTGCGTGGCGTGGTTCGAAGACTATGACGATTTGCTGGACGGTGCTGACCTGGCGACGGCGGATATGTGGCGCTGGCACCTTGCCGAAGAATTCGAGCACCGCACCGTCTGTTCGGATGTCTACAACGAACTGTGCGGTCTCAATCCGGTGGCCCGCTACTTCTACAGACTCTACGGCTATTTCTATGCCCTGAAGCACCTCGGGGCGTTTCAGTCGGCGACCAGCGCCTATCTGTTACGGACGGACCGCGCGAAGATGACCCCAGCCGAGCTGGAAGAGTCGCTCGCCAGGCAGAAGGCGCTGAAGAAGCGTCTGTTGAGAAGCGCCTTGCCCGCCATGCTTAAGGTTCTGTCGCCATTTTACGACCCTGCAAAGCGACGCTCCCCCCGTGGTCATGAGGCGTTCCTCGAACAGTTCGAGACGCGGCGCGAAGCGCTCGCCGCCTAGCAGGCAACCGGCGTTGGGGGCGTATATTGTGCCTTCAGTGCCAGAACCGCCCGGTAGGCCATATGCACGGCATCGCCGATCCGGCCAACCTGCCTGCTGTCGCCGATCATGGTGGCGGTCAACCCCGCGCGCTCCAACTCTTGGAACAGGGTGTTCGAGGGTTGTCGCCCCTGAGCCAGCAGCAGCCGGTCAGCAGGAATCACCCGCCCGCTTTGCCCGTCAGACGCTTTGGTTTCGATCACGACGCCTTCGTCTCGTGCGGCAATCACATGGGTGTTGTCGATGATCGTGACGAGCGGGTTGGCATGCAGCCGCCGCAACAGCCCGCCGCGATAGACCCAATCCGCTGAACGGGCCAGCTTGTCTGCGGGAGAACGGCTCACCAGCGTGACGCGCAGTCCCTTCTCGGCGCAGAATTCGGCCGTTTCGCAGCCGGTTTCGCCGCCACCGTAAACGACCACGCGCCCACCGGCCTCGAGGTCGATCTCGCGCTCGCCCATGAGCAGGTCATAGGCATCCATCACAAGGGCATTATCGCTGCCGTCTATCGGCAAGTCGATGCGGCGCGTTCCTGTGGCCACCATCACCACATCGGGGGCCAAGGCCTCAATGACATCCAATTCAACCCTGACGCCAAGGTGAAGCGTAACCGCGCTCGCATTCAGCCGATCCCTGAGATAACCGGCATACCAGAACAGCTTGTCCTTCCCGGGCGGCGTGGCCGAAGCCACTATTCCGCCACCGGAAAATGGCCGCTCCTCGAAAAGGTGGGTGTCAAAGCCGCTCTGCGCCAGCAGCAGAGCGGCTGCGGCTCCGCCAGGCCCGGCGCCAATGACGACTGCACGGCGACCATTGCCGATCTCTGGCGTGAGCGGCGGGTCCAATTCGTTGCCGGTGCGCGGATTTTCCGCACAGCCTACCTGATGGCGCCCCTCATGCGCGCTGATGCACCAGTTGCATGAGGTGCAGGGACGGATCAGATCCCGCCGCCCGATCTTGGCTTTAGCGGCCCAGAACGGGTCGGCCAGCATCGGTCGTCCCAGCGCTATCAAATCGGCCTGTTCGCCTGCAATCGCGGCTTCCGCCATTTCGGGCCAGCGTATCTGTCCCACGGTGATGACGGGCACCCCCGCCGCCTTCCGGATGCGCGCCGCATAGGGGATCCGCCAGCCTTCCGGGGTGGACATGGGTTCCACCACCGTTGCAAAGGCCGCGCCAACGCCCCAACCTGCCGAACAGTGCAAGACGTCGACCCCGGCCTCGACCAGCCGGGGGGCAATCCGTTCCATGTCCTCGATGGTCAGGCCGCCCGGGGTGAAGTCGTCGACCGACAGACGGTAAACCATCGGCAGGTCGCCAAGCGCCTTGCGCACCGCGCGGATCGCGGCGAGTGGAAAAGCCAGCCGCCGCTCGAAATCGCCGCCCCATGCATCATCTCGCCGGTTGGCCAACGGCGAGAGGAACTGGCTCAGCAGATACCCGTGAGCGCCGTGCAGTTCGACACCGTCATAGCCCGCCTCAACCGCAAGCGCCGCCGTGGCGCCGAAAGCCTCGGCCATCCCCGCCACCTCGTCCGGGGTGAGGGCACGGCAGGTCCGGCGGGTCGCGTCCTTCTTCGAGCAGATGTCGACTGGCCCGACCGGCATCCCGCCCGGCAGAACCGCCCGATTGGCGTACTGTCCGGAATGCTGCAATTGCATGAACGCCTTGGCACCGGCCTCGTGGACCGCGCGCACCAGGCGCCGGTGCCCGTCAAGGTTGCGCCGGTCCTTCAGCGTCAGCTGATATTCGTTTGACCGGCCTGTTTCCGGATCGACGCAGGTGTACTCGACGATGATCAGGCCGATCCCGCCGATCGCCCTTTCCCGGTAGAAGGCGATCATGTCAGGCGTCACTTCGCCGTTCCGGCCGCCCATTTCCGTGGACATCGGCGCCATCACTGCCCGGTTGGGCAGGGTCAGGCCGCGAACCGTAAAGGGGGAGAACAAATGCGGGTAAGGGGTGTCCATCTCAGCGACGGCGGGTTTCGATCACGGCATCAAGCGCGATCACGCCACCGTTGCCGGGCTGCACCACCAGCGGATTGACCTCGATCGTGGTGATCGTGTCGGCCTGCTGGGCGGCCAGAACTGAAATCCCGGATATGGCCTTGGCCAGCGCCTCCACATCATGGCGCGGACCGCCGCGATAGCCGGTCAGCAGCGGCGCCGTGCGCACTTGCCCGATCATCTCCATCGCGCGCTCCTCGCTCACGGGGGCCAGCGCGCAGACCGTATCCTTGAGCAATTCCACCAGGGTGCCGCCAAGGCCGAATGTGACCACCGGCCCGAAAGCCTCGTCCTGGCTGATGCCGACGATGCATTCCACACCGCCTCTGACCATCTCGGAAACCAGATAGCCATCGATCCGGGCTTCCGGCAGATGGGTGGGAATGCTCGCCATCATTCGCGTAACCGCCGCCTCCACCGCAGGGCCGTCAGCCAGTCCAAGAGCAACGCCGCCGACTTCGGTCTTGTGAAGGATGTCGGCCGAGACGACCTTCACCGCCACCGGAAAACCGATCCGGGCTGCCAGGCCTGCGGCCTCGGCGGCGCTCGTCGCCAGCCCTTCGCGGGGCGAGCGGACGCCATGGCTGGCCAGCAGGGCCTTGGCTGCGGCCTCGTTCAAGCGGCCGTCCTCCGGCAGGGCAAGCGGTTCGGCCGGGGGCAATGCCGCCGGCGGGGGGAAGTCACGATCGAATGTCCGCCGGAACTTCCACAGCGCGGCCAGCGTCGCCACGGCGCGGGACGGGTCTTCGAACCCCAACATCCCTTGCGCTTCATACTCGCGCATCATTTCGGGCGGGCAAGTGACTGACACCAGCACCAGCTGGTCGGGGGCGCGGGCATGGGCGCGGGCAATCGCCTCTTGCAATGGCCGCGCCATCGACGGCGCGGCGCCGGCGATTCCCAGGAAGATCAGCGCGGCATCGAATGCGTCGGCCTCGAACACCGCGTCCAGGGTCTTTTCCATGATCTCGTGATTGGTGGTCACCAGACCCGTCATGTCGATGGGATTGTTCGGGCTGCAATGCGGCACCAGCGCGCGCAGGCGCATCTGCGTCTCGGGCGGCACGCTGCCCATGCTCAGCCCCGCATCGCTGACGAAGTCGGCGATCTGAACGCCCACGCCGCCCGAAATGCTGATCACACCGACGCGCGGCCCTTTGGGCAAGGTGCGGCGCGACAGCGCAGCGGCAACGTCGAGCAGTTCGTCGGTAGTGCGGGCGCGGTGGACGCCATATTCCGCGAACAGGGCATCATAGACGCTATCCTGCCCCGTCAGCGATGCGGTGTGCGATGCGGCGGCGGCGCTGCCTTCGGCGGTGCGACCGACCTTCATCACCACCACCGGCTTGCGGTTCTCGCGCGCCCGGCGCAGCGCCGCGATCAGGCTGTCCTTGGACCGGAGCCCTTCGATGTAGGCGATAAGGACGTCATTATCCTCTTGGCCCGCCATCCAGTGCAGCGCCTCGCCGACGTCGATATCGCCCTCGTTGCCAGTCGTCACCCATTGCGAGACGCCCAGCCCACGCAGGAACAGGTGGCGCAGCAGGTAGCCGCCATAGCCGCCCGACTGGCTGGCGATCGCGATGCGCCCGGCGGCCGGCACGCCATCTTCCAGCGCAGAGGCAAAGGTGCCGTAGAACTTGTTGCGGGCGTTCAGCGCGCCCATGCAGTTCGGGCCAAGCAGCCGCAGCCCGCCGGCTCGCGCCGTTTCGATCAGCTTATTCTGGCGCGCGATCCCCTCGCCGCCGACCTCGGCAAAGCCCGCGCCATAGGAGATCGCCGCCCTGATGCCGCGCGCGATGCAATCCTCTATCGTCTGCTGCGTCACTTCCGAGCCGACCGCCAGCAAGGCCAGGTCCACCGGTCCTGGTACGTCTGCAATGGATTTATACGCCTCCAGCCCCTGGATCTCGTCCCGCGCGGGATTTACGGGATAGATCGGCCCCCCGAACCCAGCTTCGAGCAGGTACTGAATGGGTCGCCCGCCAAACCTGCGCTGGTCAGACGAAGCGCCGATGATCGCCACCGACTTCGGCGCGAACAGCGCGTCGAGGCTGTCGCTGTCCCGGTCGAACAGTGCAGACGTGGAATTCATAGTGCGACGGTATCCCGATGACTTTTCAAGATGGATCAGGCCTCAGCACTGAACGCAAGTTTAGCCTGGTCCAAGGGCCGAAAATCAAGCAGCGCATATATGCTAAGTCCTCTTCGACCGATTACGAGTGTGCTAGGTTCCGTGTAGGCGATGGTCATCACAGCTAGGCGGGTTTAGCCCGCATTTCCCACAGACAATGGTGACAGGGTGAACGAAACCGTGGCGAAGACGCTGCCTGAAGAGGCTATATTATGCGATCAAGTGGACGGTGCTGTCATTCTCACGCTGCACGCGCCCGCATTCCGCAATTCCTGCTCGCCCGCCATGCGGGAGGTGTTGCTGGAGCAGCTGCGATCGGCGTCCAGTGACGATAAGTGTCGTTTCATCGTTTTGACCGGCGCCGCAGGTCATTTCTGTTCCGGGGGGCGGGTGTTGACCGACATCAAGCCCGACGTGGAACGGACCCGCCGAAATGTGGGCGTGCTGCAGGACATCGCGCGTTTTCTGCATCGCGGACCGAAGCCGACGATCGCTGCGGTCGAAGGCGCTGCAACCGGGGCGGGCTTTTCGCTTGCGATGGCATGTGATTATGTCGTCGCCGGGGATGGTGCGCGTTTCTGTGCATCCTTTGTAAAAGTTGGCCTGCTGGCCGATGCGGGCCTTGCCTGGACTCTTCCCCTGCGTGCCGGTGCGGCGCGCGCACGGGATCTGCTGCTGACCGGGCGCGAGGTGCGCGGACCCGAGGCCAAGGCCCTGGGTCTGGTGGATTTGCTGGTGCCTGCTGGCGAGAGTCTCAAGGTCGCGCTCGGCTCCGGGCAGCGATACGCCGGGGGCGCGCCGCTGGCCATTGCCGCCACCAAGCGCCTAATGGGCGCGTCGCACAATTCGCTCGACGATGTGCTTGCGGCGGAGGCCAAGGAGCAGCCGCAGCTCACGCTGTCGCAGGACTACGCCGAGGGACGTGCGGCCTTCCGCGAAAAGCGCGCGCCCAGGTTCCGCGGGCTTTAGGGAGTAGTTCGAAATGAACCTCGCGATCGACGAGAAGGTTGCTGCGCTCAGAGCCGAGATTCGCGCCTTCTTGGCCGAGAAGCTGCCGCCCGAATATGCGCGCAAGACCCTGGCGGGCGAGAAACTGACCAAGGAAGAGCACAATCACTGGCACAGCCTGCTGCGCCCGAAAGGGTGGAACGTGCCGCTCTGGCCCAAGGAGTATGGCGGCCCCGGCTGGGGGCCGATGGAGCGTTTCATCTGGGAGGAGGAGTCGGGCCTCGCCGGCGCGCCCCGGCTCAACCACGTGTCGCAGGATCTGCTCGGCCCGGTGCTGATCGAATTCGGCACACCCGAACAGAAGGCGGAGCTTCTGCCCCGCATTCTGTCGAGCGAGGACTGGTGGTGCCAGGGCTTTTCCGAGCCGCAGGCCGGTTCGGACCTGGCCAATCTCCAGATGCGTGCGGTCCGGGACGGGGACGACTATATCGTCACCGGGACGAAGCTGTGGACCAGCTACGCGCATGTCTCCAACAAGATCTTCTGCCTCGTGCGGACCTCGGCCGATGGTCCAAAGCAGGCGGGCATCTCGTTCCTGCTGGTCGACATGGAGCAGCCAGGGGTAACGGTCAGTCCGATCTACACTCTAGGCGGCATGCTGACTGTCAACGAAGTGCAGATCGAGGATGTGCGGGTTCCGGTCACCAACCTTGTGGGGAAGGAGGGAGGCGCCTGGGACATCACCAAGTTCCTGCTCGGCAACGAACGCCTGATGGGCGCGTGGATCGGCGTCAACATGGCCTTTGCCCGCCAGGTCCGCGCCCGGCTGGAGGAAATCGGCCCCGACGGGCGCAACCGCAGCGAGAACCAGGTGCTGGCCCAGCGCGTGGCTGAAGTCGAGACCGACCTGCTCGCCCTGCGCTACACGACCTATCGCGTTCTGGCCGACGAGCTTTCGGGCAAGGCGCCCGGACCTGAAGTTTCGGTGATCAAGGTGCGCGGCGGTGAAATCATACAGGCCCTGACTGAGCTTTTGATGGAAATGGGCGAGGCCGAGAGCATGGTCCACCCGGCCACTCTCCCGCACGATGGCGTTCCGGTCGTTCCGTTCGAACTGGAGCATTTGGCGCAGCAGTTTTTCGACCGGCGCAAGGTGACGATCTACGGCGGCAGCTCGGAAATCCAGCGCAACATCATCGCCCGGCGCCTGCTGAACGTCTGACAGGATCGCACTCATGGATTTCAATCACGACGACAACCAGCGGATGCTGTTCGACATGGTCGACCGCTTTCTGGACGACAAGCACGACCTCGCCAAGCGGCACAAGCTGCTTGGCGACCCTGCGGCGGAAGCCGCCCTCTGGCGCGAAATGGCCGAGCTCGGCCTGATGGGCGCGGCTTTCACCGAGGATGTGGGCGGTTTTGCCAGTTCGTCCGCCGATGCCATGGTGATCATGGAACGGTTTGGACGTCATCTCGTCACCCAACCCTATCTGTATACCGCCATCATCGGCGGCCGCCTCCTTACCGACGGCCTGTCAGGCGACGCCCGGGACGCGGCCATTGCCGCCGTCATTGCCGGGGAACAGCACCTCGCCCTTGCCGCCGGCGGCGCGCACCTCTTGCGCAGCCCTCAGGACACGACATTCACCGCGCGCCGGGACGGTGCGGGCTGGCTGATCGACGGGCGGATGCCGGTGGTCATGAACGGCGACCGGGCGGACCGCTTCATCGTCGCTGCCCGCACGTCGGGCAGCTTTGGCGAAGTTGACGGCGTCACCCTGTTCCTTGTCGATGCGGCCATCCCGGGCCTGTCGCGACGCGCCTTCCGCACCATCGATGCCTTCGGCGCGGCGGAGCTGGTCCTGGAGAGAGTCGCAGTCGGCGCTGAAAATCTGCTCGGCCCTGCCGATGGCGGAGCGCCGCTGGTAGAGACGGCGCTGGACCACGGCGTGGTCGCCATCTGCAACGAAGCCATCGGTTCGATGGAATATTTGATCCCCGCAACGGCGGAATATACCCGCACGCGGATTCAGTATGGCGCGCCCTTGGCCAAGTTCCAGGTGCTTCAGCACCGCATGGCCGACATGTACATCCAAACCCAGACGGCCAAGTCGATGGCGCTGGTCGCGGCCATGTCGCTGGATGGTGAAGCGGCTGAGCGCCAGCGGATGGCGTCGGCGGCCAAGGCGCAGGTGGCCCGGTCGGGAAAATTCGTGGGATATCAGGCGGTCCAGCTCCACGGCGGCATGGGCGTGTCCGAAGAACTGGACATCGGCCACCACTATATCCGTCTCAACATGATCGGCCATCTGTTCGGTGATACGTCCTACCACCTGCGGCGCTTCGGTGCGCTGGCCCGGTCCGAAGCGGCCTGACGCCTGAATTGCGGAGATTGCACTGATGACTTTTGACTACTCGCGGTTTGACCGCATCAAGGTGGAACTCGATGGCGCGGCGCTGCGCATCACGCTCAACAACCCGGAAAAGCGCAACATCATCACCGATCCGGTGAACGAGCAGATCTCCGACGCCTTCCAGGCAGCGTCGTTTGACGAACGCGTCCGCGTCGTCGTGCTCGCAGGCGAGGGCAAGGTGTTCTGCGGGGGCGGCGACTTCGCCCAGATGAAGCGCAAGGTCGATGACCCGGGCCAGTTCTTTAAGAACCTGTGGGGCTCGCGCCGCCTCGTCTACACGGTGCTTGATTGCCCCAAGCCGACCGTGGCCAAGGTCCACGGTGCCGCCATGGGCCTCGGCGCAACCCTGCCGCTGCTGTGCGATCTCGTCATCGCCACCGACGATACGAAGATCGCCGACCCGCATGTCAACATCGGCCTTGTCGCGGGCGATGGCGGCTCGCTGATCTGGCCGCAGCAGATGGGCTATGCCAAGGCGCGCAAGTTTCTTTTGCTGGGGGAACCGATCCTCGGCAAGGACGCGGCGGAGCTTGGCCTGATCGCCGAGTCCGCGCCGACTTTCGAGGCGATGCAGGAAATCGCCGAACGCTGGGTGACCAAGCTTGCCAATTCGGCCAGCAACGCGATCTACGGCACCAAGACCGCGATCAACCAGCCGCTCCGGCAGCTTGCCCAGTCGATGATGGATGCTGGGATGGCCTATGAAGGTCTGTCCAACATCAGCCGCGACCACGCCGAGGCGATCGATGCGATCCTTGAGAAGCGGTCGCCGACCTTCACCGGGGACTGACGGCGCGGCGCACGACGCGCTTTGCGGCAATCATGGAGGCACCGGGGGCGTGGCATCCGCTGCGCCCCTTTGCATGGGATCGGGTGTGCTTTTTCATCACCTCGTATGTGATTGATTTATCCGCTGCCTTGTCTTGGTGCGGCCCCGCTGAAAGCAGGAACGGCAAGACCATTCGACAGGACCACGCCGTGCTCGACAGCTTCTTCCGACCCTCAAGCATTGCCGTTGTCGGCGCAGCGGACGATGTGACCAAAATGCGCGGGAAGCTGTTCAAGATCGCCTTGAACAGCGCCTATGACGGACCGATCCATCCGGTTCATCCCAAGGGTGGCATGGTTCAGGGCCATCAGGCCTATGCCACGGTGAGCGAGATTCCCGGTGGCGCCGAACTCGTGCTGGTGGCGACGCCCGGCGCGACCGTGCCGGGCGTGATCCGCGATGCCGTGGCCGCCGGCGCCAAGGCCGCCGTAATCCTTTCGTCCGGGGTGAATATGGACGAACTTGCCGACGCCATCGGCGACAGCGGCCTGCGCTACATGGGCCCCAACTGCGAAGGCTATGTCGCGCTCGACGGAGCCGCCGCCACGTTCAGCGCCGTCACGGACGTCGTTCTGGCGGGCGATCGGGCGCCACGACGGCCCGGGCGCAAGATCTCGATCGTCTCGCAATCGGGTGGACTTGGCTTTGCCCTGTTCGGTCGTGGCCTTGCCGAGAATCTCGATTTCCACGCTGTCGTCACCACTGGCAACGAAGGCGATCTGGAAAGCCTCGACTTCATCGATCACCTGCTCGACGAAGGCGAGACCGGGGTGATCGTGATGTTCATCGAAGGGCTGAAATCGCCCGGCCGGTTTGCCGAAATCGCCAGCAAGGCGGCAGACCGGGGCGTGCCGATCGTGATGATGAAAGTGGGCCGTTCCGAAGCGGGGCAGCGCGCCGCCATATCGCATACCGCCCACCTGACCGGCGCCGACACGGCCTATGACGCGATCTTCGAACGTTACGGCGTGATCCGGGTGTTCGATCAGGAACAGATGCTCTCGGTCGCCGCAGCCCTTGCGCGCTTCCCCCATGTCCCGGTCGACAGAGTCGCTGTGATCTCGACCTCGGGCGGGGCGGGGGCGTGGGCGGCGGACCTTTGCGGAGCCAGCGGGCTCGATGTTCCCGTGCTCAGCGAGGCGTTGCAGCAGGATCTTTCGCAATGGGTGCCGGATTTCGGGTCCACCGCCAACCCGATCGACGTCACCGCCACGGCGGTAGAGGCTGGCGGACGCCCTCTGGTTCATGTTCTCGACCGGCTTCAGCACGGCGACGAGGTCGACGCCTTCGTGGTCAACATCGGGCTGCATACGCCCGGCCGCATCGCAAAGCTGGCCGACCTGCTCGGCCCGCTGTTCGCCGGTGCGACCAAGCCGGTCCTGTTCACTTCGCACATCCTGCCGATCGCCGAAAACATGGCCGCGCTTGCCAGTCTGGGCGGCCAGGGCTTCCACAGCTATACCGGCTGCGCCTGGGCGCTTAACGGGATTGGCAGCTACGCGGCATTCCAGGCCCGCTGGAAGGCGCGGAACGTCACGACACCTGCCGGGCCCGCAAAACTGCCCGACCTTGCCCCCGGTGTTCTTAACGAGGCGGATACCGCCGCGCTGATCGCGGCCTACGACATCCCGGTCCCGCCCTCGGCCCTCGTCGCAGACAGTGCCGCTGCCGTGCGCGAGGCTGCTGCCATGGGCTTCCCGCTGGTGTTGAAGGTCCAGTCGCCCGACATCTCGCACAAGACCGAGGCCGGCGGAGTCAGGCTCGGCGTCCAGGCGGACGAAGTCGAGGCCGCGTTTGGCGAGATCATCGCCAACGCTCGCGCCTATGACCCCACCGCCCGGATCGAGGGCGTGCTGATACAGAAAATGATGCCCAAGGGCCACGAACTGGTGATCGGCGTGATCCGCGATGCTGACTTCGGTCCGCTCGTCATGCTGGGTTCGGGCGGGATTTATCTCGAAGTGCTCAAGGACGTGGTCTTCGCCCCGCCGCCGATCACGCCAGCCGAAGCGAAAGAGCTGATCCTTCGCCTCAAGACCGCCCCGATCCTCGCCGGGGTCCGTGGTGAGGCGCCGGCCGACATCGATGCGCTCGCCGCGCTCGTTTCCCGCGTTGCAGATCTCGCGCGCACCGAAACCGCGATCGAGCAGATCGATTTCAACCCTGTGTTCGTCTATTCCGAGGGCCAGGGGGTGGTGGCCGTGGATGCCCTTGCCGTCGCGGTCGATCCCTCAGCCTCCGGCCCGCGTCATTGAGGCGCGGGAGGTGAGCGTAGTCATTCATCCCGAAGCCGAATATGCCGCCTTCGTCGCAGAAGGGCGGCTGATGCTGCAACGCGTGCGCGGAACTGGCGAATATGTCTTCTTCCCGCGTGTGGCCCAGCCGGGCACGGGCAACGCTGATCTTGAATGGGTCGAAGCATCGGGCGATGGCGTGCTCTACAGCTACACCGTCACCCGCAACCGCCCGCCTGCCGAAGACTATGTCATCGCGCTGGTCGATCTCGCCGAGGGGGTGAGGATGATGAGCCGGATCGTGGACTGCGACCTTGCCGACCTCACCATCGGCATGGCCCTTCGCGCCCGCGCGGGCGCGGTTGACGGCACGCCTGCCATCCTGTTCGCCCCAGCAGAAGGACCGGCGGCATGAGCGCCTTTCCCCGCGGCCGCACGGCCATCGTCGGCGCCGCCGTCACCGGGATCGACAGCAGACCCGGCTTTTCCGCGATAGAGCTACTGGCGCGCGCTGCCCTGCTTGCCCTTGCTGACGCCGGGCTCACGCCCGCCGATGTGGACGGCGTATTTTCCACCCTGCCCGAAGACCCGTTCAGCGCGATGAGCGTACCGGAATATCTCGGCATCCGGCCCCGCGTCGTGGACAGCACGCGCACCGGTGGCTCGGGCTTCCAGGTTCAGGCGATGTGGGCCGCCCTCGCGCTCGATGCCAGGCTCTGCGACGTCGCCCTGATCTGCTACGGCAGCAACCAGCGGTCTGGCGCGGGCGGGCTTGTGCGTAGCGGTGGCGCCCCGTTCCCCTATGAGGCGCCCTACAAGCCTCGCAACCCCACCACCTCCTATGCCTTGGCGACGCAGCGTCACATGCACCAGTATGGCACCACGCGCGAACATCTTGCCGAAGTCGCCGTCGCCGCGCGCAAATGGGCCCAGCTCAATCCCGATGCCTTTTCGCGCGACGACCTGTCGATCGACGACGTCCTCGGCGCGCGCATGGTGTCCGATCCCCTGACCGTGCGCGATTGCTGCCTTGTCACCGACGGCGCCGCCGCCGTCGTGATGACCCGGGCTGACCGGGCGAGGGATCTGGCGAACAAGCCGGTCTATCTCCTCGGCGCAGCCGACGCGACCTGGCACCGCAATATTTCGACCATGGACGACCTCACCGTCACCGCCGCCAGCGAGGCCGCGCCGCGCGCCTTTGCCCAGGCGGGGGTGTCCCCGTCGGACATCGATGTGGTCGAATTGTACGACGCGTTCACCATCAACACGATCCTGTTCCTTGAGGACATGGGCTTCTGTCCCAAGGGGGAGGGTGGTCGTTTCGTTTCGGATGGTGCGATTGCCCCGGGCGGGCGTCTGGCGGTGAATACGAACGGCGGCGGCCTGTCCTGCGCCCATCCCGGCATGTATGGCCTATTCACGATGGTCGAAGCAGCCACGCAACTGCGCGGGCAGGCGGGCGATCGACAGGTTGCAGGGGCGAGGCTCGCGCTTTCCCATGGCAACGGCGGCGTCCTGTCCAGCCAGGCCGTGACCATCTGGGGCACCGAAGACTGCCTCTAAGGGGACCGTTTCGGGCGCGCTGATCTGCGGCGCGCCGGTTGACTCGGCTCGCGCGGCGGGGTCTGTGTGCCTTCGAAAGGGGGTAGCATGAAACCGACGAACAAGCAGGGCCAGAGGCTTGGGCGCAAGGGAGAGGAAAGCCGCCGCCGCCTGCTCGACGCCACCCTGTCGTTAATCAAGGTAGAGGCGCTGCACAAATTGAGCGCCAGCCGGATCGCGCGCGAAGCCGGCATGTCTTCGCAAAGCTTTTACCTCTATTTCAAGGACATGGACGATATTCTCCTGGCCTTGGCGGAGGAACCGGCGACCGACGCCGCTGAGGTTGCCGCAGCCCTGGCCAACGCCCCGGACGACCTCCCGCCCGAAAGCGCAGCGCGGACCTTCGTGAAAGCCTATTCGGAGTACTGGAACAGGCACCGGGCCACTCTCAATGTGCGCAATTATATCGCCGACAGCGGCAACATGGCCTTCCTGAAGCTTCGCCAGGACACGACCATGCCGATCATCTATGCCGTCGCCGACCGCATTCTTGCCGCTCACCCCGCCGGCACGCTTGACCGGCCGTCCGCGGTTGCGCGGGCCGTCATCGTCTATCTGGCAATGGAGCGTATGGCGGCGCGGTCCGACGCCGTTCAGTATTCACCGCTCGACGTGGGTGCCGTCGATCTCATCCAGGCAGAAATCGAAATTCTCGCCCAGCTGTTCACGCGCACCCAAGGCCGATCGTAGTTATCCGACGGTCGCCAGACCGGCGTCTGACACGGCGGGCCAGAATGCTTCACGGTCAAGGTGGATGAATTCCCGCGCAAGCAGGCGCCGCCAGTAAAGAGTGCTGCCGAAGTCATCTCGCCAAGCCATCAGGCGCCGGGTGCGGGAGTTCAGCGCATATTCAAGGCTGAAACCCATCGCCCCATGGACCTGATGGGTGATGGTGATCGTCGCGTCGATCGCGTCTCCCAAGCGGGATCGGGCTGCCGCAATCAACTACGGGTTCATCGCCTCGGCCGCCGCCTCGACTAGACCCGCGCTGGCCAGCAAATGGCCGGCCAGTTCGGCCAGCATCTGCTGGATCGCCTGGAACTTGCCGATTTCCCTTCCGAACTGCTTGCGCTCACCGGTATATTCGACCGAGCGACGGAACGCCCACTCGATCGCGCCGAGACACTGCGCGGCGCGCAGGATAGCGGCAGTGCGCAGCCAGGCGTCGCCATCGGCAAGCGCAATGACGGTTACCGGCAACGATCGCGCTGACAGGGTGTCGCGGGGTTCGCCGGCGGCGTCCCGCTCCGGCGTGACGGTCCAATCGGCGGCGTTTGTCACGATCAGGCGGCTGCCCGCCACGACGAGCACCTTTTCAACCGCCGCGCCCCACGGCACCGCATGGATCGTGGCATCGCGCCAATGCTCCGCGCCGGGCTCGGGGACATCAAGGCCATCGACGAACACGAGGCTGATGAGGCCGGAGGCCAGTTCCAGCCCGGAGCCGGCGAGAAGCTGCTGGCCCAGCATGGTATCAAGGATCGGGCCTGGCGCCGCCGCCTCGCCCGCCGCGCGCAGGATCGCCGCAGCATCCGCCACTGTCGCGCCGATGCCGCCCTTGTCCTCTGGCACCAGCATCAGCGGAATGCCGTTTTCGCTCAGGGCATCATACAGTCCCGCCGGAAGAACCCGCTCTTCGGCTGCGTCGATGTCCGCCTTGTCGAGCGCGTCAGCAAGGATGCGCTCGACGGTTTCGCGGAAGAAAATTCTGTGCTCGCTCATCTCAACCCGATCCCCTTGGCGATGATGCCGCGCAGAATTTCATTGGTTCCGCCCCGGATCGTGAACGCCGGAGCATATTGCTGGGCGTGGATCAGGAGAGCGCGCAGGCGATCTTCGCGGCCATTGGCGGTGAGATCCTCCGCGCTGATGATATTGCGGACCACACGCACCGTTTCCTGCTCGAACTTGGTGCCCAGATCCTTGACGATCGAGGCTTCCATATTGGCTGACTTGCCCTGCTGGATCATGCTGGCGACCGACATCGAAAGTTGGCGCAGGGCCAGCAGGTGCGACAGGATACGCCCCAGCTCCTCCTGGGTCGAAGACTGGGCTTCCGGGCCAAGCGCGCCCACCAGCTCGCTCACCAGCCGGAAACTCGACAGCCAGCGTTCCGGGCCGGAACGCTCAAGGGCCAGTTCGGCCGAGACCTGGTTCCAGCCGTTGCCTTCCTTGCCGATCAGCGCATCCTCGCCGACCACCACGTCCTCGAACAGCACCTCGTTGAAGTCGTGCTCGTTCGCCATGGACACGATCGGGCTGATGGTCACGCCCGGCAGCGACAGGTCGACGATCAGCTGGCTGATGCCCTCGTGGCGGGAGCCGATTGCCTCGGAGGTGCGGACCAGGACGATCATATACTGCGCATGATGGGCGTTGGTCGTCCAGATCTTGCGGCCGTTGATCCGCCAGCCGCCGTCGATCTTCTCCGCCCGGGCCTTGAGAGAGGCGAGGTCCGAGCCCGACTCCGGTTCGCTCATGCCGATGCTGAAGGTCAGGTCACCGGTCACGATGCGAGGAAGGTAGGCACGCCGTTGCGCCTCGGTGCCGAATTTCAGCAGGACCGGACCGGACTGGCGATCGGCCACCCAGTGCGCGCCGACCGGCGCCGCGGCCGCCAGCAGTTCCTCGGTTACCACGTAGCGCTCGAGCGCGGTGCGCTCCTGCCCGCCATACGCCTTTGGCCAAGTCATGCCGATCCAGCCTCGCGCGCCGATCCGCCGGGACATTTCGCGGTCGAAGCCGAGGCCGATCTTGCGCGGCGGCGGCAACCTGCCTGCCTCGCGCTCCTCGGCGATGAACATGCGAACTTCACGGCGCAGGGTTTCTGCCTCCGGTGGCAGCTCGGGCAATTCGATACTCAGCTGCGCCACGCTCATGGAATTCTCCGGGCGTGGCGGCGCTTGATTTGGGCGGTCATATTCATTCCTGTTCGGGTCTGCCAACCGCGGCGTTAGGCGCGCCGCGCGCGGTGGGGCAATCGCGGCCGGCCATTGATCATGGTTCTGCTGTCGAAAACGTGCGGCGCGTCCGCCATCGGCGCGCAAAGGCCGGTCCGTCGCGAAGAAGCGCCGTGCGCCGCCACAGCCAAGACGCTGCAATATCGGCTGGTTTGTCCTAGCGCCCTGGTGAAGGCTCAGCATGGGGCTTGGCAAATCGGCGCCTGCCCGTTGAGACGAATGCAACAACGCATTTGTGTTCTGAAACGCCGTATCCGTTTGGATGTGTCGCTCGTTGCCGGGAAATCGCGCCGGCATATGACAATAAAAACAATATAAAACAGATGCTTACTATTGAGAAAAGGGGGTGGTCTGGACATCAAGAGTGTGATCTGCGAAGCTGATGAAACATCAAAAATGATGAGTCGGAGGATGCAGCAGTGGGACGTCGGAAGGAAAGCGGTACACGCGACCGCGTCAGCGCGAAGATTCCAGTCGAGAACAATCTGGTGAAATCGGCTGGTCGCGTACTCGAGATTCTGGAGTATTTCGACGATCTCCAGCGACAGTCTTCGGTCATGGAGATTGCCGACGCGCTGGGCTACCCGCAGTCGAGCACGTCGGCGCTCCTGCGCAGTCTGGTGACGATGGGCTACCTCAATTATGATGCCCAGAAGCGCACCTACATCACGTCAAGCCGTGTCGCCCTGCTTGGCAGCTGGGTCAACTCGCCCTTCTTTGCCGAAGGCGCCGTCATTTCGATGATGAAGGAACTGAACGAGGAAACGCACGACACGGTCGTTCTGGCGATCCGGAACGGCCAGCACATTCAGTATATTCACGTGATCCAGGCGACGAGCCCTGCGCGGTTGCACGTCACCTTGGGCACCGTGCGGCCGCTTGCTGCGTCCAGCGCCGGCTACGCGATGCTTTCGACCATGACCGATACTGAAATCACACGCATTGTGATGCGCGCCAATGCCGAAGCGGCCGAAGGCGAGCCGCTGATCAAGATCCGCGCCTTGCTTGATGAGATCGCGGCTGTCCGCCAGAAGCGTTATGCCTTTACATGTGACATGGTAACGCGCGGTGGAGGGATGATTGCAGCCCCGCTTCCGCGGATGGCGGGCCAGCCGCAGATGGTGGTAGGCATCGGTGGTATCAGCGAAGTCATGCGCCAACGTGAGAGCACTCTGGCAAACGCGTTGCGCACGCAGATTGAGCGGCGTTTCGGGTCCGCCTACTGCGACCTCGCCCGGATCGAGGACGAGACTCTCGATCCGTTGGCGCGTGCGTGCCTGCGCTTGAAGACACGGTCCGCTGCTTGAGTTGCCGAACGGCGCCTTATCGCCCGGAAGATAGGTCCGGCGTCGTTTGACGAGGTGCGGCTGGAACAACGCTTTCCAGCCGTTGCCCCCAATCATCACTCATCGGCCTTCGCATTCCCGCATGATCAGGGCTCTCGGAAACCATCACATCCCTGATCCACTTGTAGTGAGCAGGGGGCGGCCTTGCGAAAGCGAATTAACTGACATATTGTAAGTTATACGCAGAAGCTGAGGAGCCTGAGATGAAACTGCAAGACATGATTCTCGTCAGTGTCGACGATCACATCGTTGAGCCGGGCGATATGTACGTGAACAACCTGCCCAAGGAATGGCATGATCGCGCGCCGCGGATGGGCAAGGACGCCAATGGCGCGGATTACTGGATCTTCGACGGCAAGCGCGCCGGCGCCATCGGGCTCAACGCCGTGGCCGGCCGGACAAAGGAAGAATATGGCTGCGAACCAGCCTCGTTCGACCAGATGCGCCCCGGCTCGTATAATATCGATGCGCGCATCGACGACATGAACGTCAACGGTATCCTGTCATCGATCAATTTCCCCTCGGTGGTCGGCTTCGACGGCAGCCGTTTCATGCAGTTCGACGACCCGGCGGTCGGCCTGCGCATGCTGCAGGCCTATAATGACTGGCACATCGACGAATGGTGCGGGAAGCACCCCGGTCGCAATATCCCCGTCGCGATCGTGCCGTTCTGGAACCCCGAAGAAGCCGCCAGGGAGATCGAGCGTACCGCCAAAAAGGGCGTGCGCACCATCACCATGTGCGACAATCCTACGATCCACGGCCTGCCGAGCATTCACAACGAATGCTACAAGCCCATGTGGAAGGCGCTGGCCGACCATAATGTGGTGGTAAGCAACCATATCGGCAGCGGCACGCCCGCCCCCCATGCCTCGGACGAAACACCGATCGAAGCATGGATTACGACGATGCCGATCGCCATTGCGAATTCTGCGGCGGACTGGCTGAACCTCAAGGCCGTGCGCGACTATGATCTCAAGGTCTGCCTGTCGGAAGGCGGCATCGGTTGGATTCCCTACTTCCTCGAGCGCTCGGACTTCTCGCATCAGCAGCATCGCGCCTGGACGCATTCCGACTTCGGCGGAAAGCTGCCCAGCGAAGTGTTCCGCGAGCATTTCATGACCTGCTTTATCGACGATGCCTTTGGCCTCAAGAACATCGACGCAATTGGCGAAGACATGATCGCCTACGAATGCGACTACCCGCATTCCGACTGCCTCTGGCCCGAAGCGCCTGAACGCCTGTTTGAGACGATCAAGCACCTGAGCGACACGCAGATCGACAAGATCAGCCATCGGAACGCACTGCGCTTTTTCGATTACGATGCGATCGGGATTCTCGGCGGACGCGAAAACTGCACCGTCGGCGCATTGCGCGCATTGGCCCAGCACGTCGACACGACCGAGCGCTCATATGGTGGGCCTGCTCCGCTTTCGGCGGGCGAGAGCCGGCGTCCGGTCACTTCTGGCGACATCCTGCGCATGTTCGGCAGTGTCACCGCAGCGGACGGCGAACTCGAAAAGGCCTGATAGGCTCAGTTGAAGCTCGCGGGGGTCGGCGTAGGTGACTGCGCCGACCTTTTCTTTTGCGGCCAGGCGATAGATCGGTGCCGGACAAACCGCATTGGTCCTGCTGCCGGAGCTGGCGTTCCATTGCCGCCAGCCGCGTTCGATGGACGTTACCCTTCGGTCCCATCCGTGATGTGTTCTTATGCGGCGACAAGCCCTGGCTGCGCTGTTCTTGCTGGAAATGGGGCCGTGGGCGGCTACCCTCCGCCCGTCTGGAGCCAATGCGCTGTCACTCTGATCGTCGGGTTCCCGGTTTGCAACAGTAGATGTGTCAGTTTTACGATAATGGCTTGGGAGAGCAGCGTGAGCATCTGGTCTTACGAGGGGAAACGGGTTGTAGTCGCGGGCTGCTTTTCCGGCATGGGTGAGGCAACGGCGCGCGAACTCGTTGGATTGGGGGCAGAAGTCCACGGCGTTGATATCAAGCCTTCGCCGGTAGACCTCACCTCGTTCACGCCGGTGGACCTGCGCGATCCTGCCTCCATCGATGCCGCCGTCGCGTCCATCGGTGGTGAGATCGACGCCTTGTTCAATTGCGCCGGACTGCCGCAGACCTTTCCCGCGCTCGACGTGATGAAGGTCAACTATATCGGCATGCGCTACTGGACCGAACAGTGGCTCCCGCGCATCCGCTCCGGTGGCGCTGTCGCGACCATCACTTCCACCGCCGGCATGGGCTACATGGCGCATGCGCGCGAAATCGGTGAACTGATCGCGCTCGACGGTTTCGCCGAAGCGGTTCGCTGGGTCGAGGACCATGTCGATCTGGTCGGCGACGGCTATGGCTTCTCGAAGGAGGTGAGCACCTTCTGGACCATGCTGATGGGCTCCGCGACGATCCGGCATGGCGTGCGGATCAACTGCATCGCCCCTGGGCCCACCGAGACGCCAATGATGTCCGATTTCGAGGAGGTCGCCTCTGCCGACATCGTGGATGTCTTCATTCAGCCGATCAACCGCCGGTCAAAGCCGATCGAACAGGCCCTGCCACTCATCTTCCTGAACAGCGACGCCGCCAGCTTCATCAACGGGCACGTGCTCAACGTCGATGGCGGCTTCGTCGGGGGTGTTATGACGGGCAAGATCGATGTGGAAGGCTCGATTGCCAAAGCGATTGGTGGCGCCTGACATTGGCATAACTGCACGACGGCGGGCAGCGGTCAAAAAGAACGAGGAGAGGGAGATGGGCGAAAAGATCGCGGTGGTGACTGGTGGCAGCCTGGGGCTCGGCCGGGAAACGGCCCGGCTTCTGCTTGACCAGGGCTATCGCGTCGCGATCTTCGGCCGCGGTCAGGCCTCTCTCGACGATGCCGTGGTCGATCTTGGGCGCGGCGTCCTCGCCGTCTCGGTCGACGTCAGCGACGATACCAGCGTGGTCGCCGGTTTCGCAAAGGTGGATGAGGCGCTCGGCCCGGTCGACGTCCTCATAAATTCGGCTGCCGTCTTCCGGCCTTTCCTGATCGAGAAGGCCAGCGCCAGCGAGGTCATGGCGATGGTCAACACCAACTTCTGCGGCCAGATCTATTGCGCGCGCGAAGCTATAGCGAGGATGCGTCCGCGCGGCGGGGGCGACATCATCAACGTCAGTTCTGAATCCGTCAGGCAGTCGACGCCCTGCTTTGTCGTCTATGCCGCCACCAAGGCTGCGGTGGAATCCTTCACCAAGCAGATGGGCGAGGAACTGCGTGAGGACGGCATCCGCTGCACCACGTTCCGCGTGGGCCGCATGCTCAGTCCCGGCGCTGCCAACGCCACCTTCGAGCCGGACCTGTGGGAACGCTTCGTGGAACGTTGCCAGACGACGGGCGCCGGATACTGGACGGGCGTGGGCATGGCGCCGGCCAGCGCCGCGCAGGTTCTCGTCGACATACTCCGGACCCCGCGCGACGCGCGTCAGGAGTTCGTCGAGCTGCGGTCGGTCTGATCGAACAAGCGCCCCTTGTTACGGGCCGTGCGCGATGCCGGGCCAGTTGGAGAAAGTACCGCCATGTCCAGATTCCCGACATCCCTTCTCTACATCGACGGAGTGCTCCGTCCGGCTGAAGGGGGGCGCACCTATGCGGTCGAATCCCCGCTGGACGGACAGGTCGTCGCACAGGCTGCCGACGCTTCGGCCGCCGATGTCGACGCGGCGATCGCCGCAGCCCGCCGCGCATTTGACCTGACTGACTGGCCCTCCAACCTTGCGCTACGACTTGATGCGTTGCGCCGCTGGCAGCAAGCCTTGAAGGATCTTGCGGAAACCTACCGCCCGCAGATCAGCGCGGAGGTCGGCTGCACCCGCCTGCTGACGCACCTGATCCAGCTCGACATGCCGGTCGACATGATGAGCTGGACCATCGACCATGCCGAAGGATACGAATGGGAACGTGATCTCGGCGTCGGCAATGTGTTCGGCGTGCAGAGCCGACGCACGGTGGTGAAGGAGGCCGCCGGCGTCGTCGGCGCGATCATTCCGTGGAACGTGCCGGTCCAGATCGCGCTCGCCAAATGCACCGCCGCGCTTGCCGCCGGCTGCACCGTCGTGCTCAAGAGCGCGCCCGACACGCCGCTGTCCGCCGCCTTCCTGGGCGAGGCTGCATACCGGGGGGGGCTGCCGGCCGGCGTCTTCAACATGATCACCTCGGCCGACAAGGCTGCGGCGGGCGAGCAGATCGTGGCCGATCCACGCGTGGACGTGATCTCGTTCACCGGCTCGACCGGCGTGGGAAAACGGATCATGGCGGCCGCCGCGCCAACCCTGAAGCGGGTCTTCCTCGAACTCGGCGGCAAGTCCGCAAACATCGTGCTCGACGATGCGAAGTTCCCCGATGCGCTGGAAAGCGGCCTTGCCGTCTGCATGAACGCGGGGCAGGGCTGCGCCATTACCACGCGGTTGCTCGTTCCCCGCTCGCGCTACGAGGAGGCCGTCGCCATCCTCAAGCAGATGTTCGAAGCCGCGCCCTTTGGCGATGCGGAAGCGATGGACCAGGTGATGGGCTCGATGGTGTCGAAGGCGCAGTTCGACCGCGTGCTGAACTATATCGAAATCGGCAAGGCGGAAGGAGCCCGGCTGGTGGCGGGCGGCGAACCGGCGTTCGCGGAACGCGGCGGCTACTACATCAAGCCGACCCTGTTCGCCGACGTCGACAATTCGATGCGCATCGCCCAGGAAGAAATCTTCGGCCCCGTGCTGGTTGTCATTCCCTATGAGGACGATGACGATGCGGTGCGCATCGCCAATGATTCCCCCTACGGCCTGTCCGGCGCGATCCAGTCGACCGATCCGCAACGCGCCATGGCGATGGCGCGACGCATTCGCACCGGAACAATGTCGATCAACAAGGGGGTCTATTTCGGGGCGGACGCGCCGTTCGGCGGCTACAAGCAAAGCGGTATCGGGCGCGAGATGGGAGCGGAGGGCTTCGACGAATTCCTCCAGACCAAGACCATCGCAACCGAAGCCGAACCGGCCTGAATCGAAAAAGCCCGGTCGCCGCAGCAACCGCGCCTTTTCCTTTGTTCACGCCTTGTGGCGGGGCCGTCAGTCGAACTCGACCATCACTTTCGCGCTGGCGGCCTGCTGCGCCACCGCGAACGCCTCGTGGAAGCGTTGGAACGGGAAACGGTGGCTTATATAGGCGTCCAGCACCGCCGGATCGATGTCGGGCAGGGCATTCAGCACATCGTGCAGTTCGGTCGGGTAGCCCACGGCGGCGGTCAACTCCAGTTCGCGCGCAAGGATCTGCGTCATGTCGATCGGCACCGGCTCCAGATAGACCGCCGTCACCACCAGCCGGGCGTGGAATTGCGCCATGCCCACGATGTCCGTGATCACCGTTCGCCCGCCGGCCATGTCATAGAAGATGTCGGTCCCGACCGTCTCCTGCCCCAGCGCCGGGCGCCCGGCGCCATGCACCGCGAACAGCCTGTCTCGCAGCTTTTCGCGCATGGGATTGATAGTCACGTGCGCGCCCATCGCGCGGGCGAAGGCCAGCCGCTCTTCCGAAATGTCGACCGCCACGATATCGCGCAGTCCCATCCGCGCCAGCCACAGGATCGCGCCCAGGCCGATCGGGCCGCAGCCGAACACCGCAACGCGGGAATCGCGCGTCGGATTGCCCCGGTTCACGCCGTGCAGGCCCACCGCCAGCGGCTCCACCAGCGCGGCATGGGACAGGGGCACGCTATCCGGCACCGGCAGCAGCGTTTCACCCAGCACCGCATCGCGGACAAGGATCTCTTGGGCGAAAGCGCCTTCGCTGCCGCCGTTGCCGATCACATTGCCTGGGTCGCCCATCGGGTTGATGAACACCCGCATGCCCGGCGTCACCCCGCGCACCGCATCGCCAACCTGCTTCACGATGCCAGCCGCCTCATGGCCCAGCGGCATCGGTTCGCCATTGGGCTGGAGCATGCCGCCGCGAACAAAATGCACGTCGCTGCCACAAACCCCGCAGGATACGACGCGCACGATCGCATCGTTCGGGCCTGCCTCCGGCGCCGCCACCTCGTCGATGGAATAGCGACCAGGCGCGTGCACTCTTACGAGTTCCATGTGTTTCGCCTTTCAGTAAAGCTGGGCCATCATCCCGCCGTCCAGCGTGATGGTGTCGCCGGAGTGGTATTTCGACATGTCGCTGGCCAGGTATACCGTGATGCCCTGAAGATCCTCAGCCGTCCCGATCCGTTTGATCGGGCTTCGGGCCAAAGTGGCGTCGATCAGTGGTTGGCTTTCAGGCGACGTGATTTCGGTGGGGATGAAACCGGGGCAGATCACGTTGACGCGCACGTCATATTCGCCCAGCTCGACCGCCAGCGGCTTGGACATCGAATTGAGCGCGCCCTTGGCTGCGGCATAGTGGGTCAGGCCGGGCACGCCGCTGAACACCGACAGGCTGGCATTGAGGATGATCGACCCACCCCGATCGCCGTCGGCAGCCCGCGCCTTCATGTGGCGCGCCGCTTCGCGAACGGTCAAGAACACCCCGTGCAGGTTGGTGTTGAGAAGGCCGTGCCAGGTCTCGGCGGTCATATCGACCATGGGGGAAAGCCCGGCGGTTCCGGCATTGGCGATCACGCAGTCCACCCGGCCGAATTCAGCCACCGCGGCGACGAAGCCTTCGACTACGGCCTGTTCGCTGGACACATCGACCGAGCGCGTCGCCACGCGTCCGCCATGCGCCCGCAGCCGCTCCGCCGCCTCGGCATTGCGGTCTTCGCGTCGCCCCCAGATCACCAGGTCGGCGCCAGCACGGGCCAGCCCCTCCGCCATGGCAAGGCCAAGCCCTGAGTTGGCGCCGGTCACAAGCGCAACCTTGCCCGTCAGATCGAAAAGATTGTCAGCCATCCATCACTCCGGTTCATATTGTCTTGCTGTCTTTTGGGTGCTGATCTCCTCAAGCTCAGCCGTTCAGCACGGCCTTTGCCGCCATCACCCGGCCCTCCAGCCAGCCGAGCAGGTCAAAGATCCGTCCCTCGGTCCGGTCCATTAGAACATCGTAAACCGCCAGCTCCGTTTCCCGCACCTCCCGGTTTTGCGGCTCGGCGACGACCGCCATCTCTATGAAATGCAGCGCGAGTTCGGCCTTTCCGGCATCAAGATGCTCACGCGCCCGCTGCACCAGCACCGCTGCGCCGCCGGCCATGGCCACCACCTCCGGCCAGATGGCATTGGGCGGGGTGGGATAAAGTTCGCTCGTGCGCTCTTGCCGGAACCAGCCGGTATATTCCTCCCACACGCTGCGGGCGATCCAGTGCGGCGGGCTACGTCCGTCACGCGGGGTCAGGTCTGCGGGCAGAGACATCCCGGCCTGGATTTCGGGCAGGGTCTTGCCCGACGTCATGCCATCCACGGTCTGGTCATGGATGAGCTGGATGGTCCGGCGCATCTTCTGCCAATCCGTCCGGATGCGGTCGGCCCCGGCGATCGCCTGCTCGTGCCCCGTGATGAGCAGTTCCGGCTCCAGCGCCAGAAGCATGTCGCAATCGTTCAGCCAGCCGGGGATCGAACGGTCGCGGTCACCCCGCGCGGTGTAGAAATTGGGCAGCGCGCCATGGATCGCGCCGGCCCAGTTGCCGCTGAACAGGGTCTTCTCGTCGGGCAGCCATACCGCAAGGGCATCAATCGTTTCGCCCGAAGACACCGACAGCAGTTCATAGCGGCGGCCGGCCGCCTCGAAGGCGAGGCTTTCGGGAAAGGTGGTGAGCGGTTCGGGGTCGGGCGTGTCGAACCAGCCATGGGTCACGCCCGGGGGGATCATCGCCGCAAGCACGTTGGCATTGCGCGTGGCAAAGAACGACCCCAGCATTTTCCGCTCCGCGCAGATCTGGCGGAACATGCGCTGGCCGAACATCCGGGCGCCCGGCTGCGCAAATGTCTGCCAGCCGCCGATGTGGTCGGGATGGCTTTGCGTGAAGACGATCGCCACCACGTTCAGCGGCCGGCCCAGCAGGGTCTCGAATTTCTCCCGGGCGCGCGGCGCCTGCGCGGCGGTGGTTGTGTTGACCATCACGTCGCCCCGGTCCGATGCGATGACATAGGCGTTCGACGTCGCATGAACCATGGCGATATGGTCGTTGACCCATTCCGCCCGCCGTTCCGGGTCCCACGCGATGATCGGCAGGATCAGGTGGTCAAGCGTGCGATAGACGGTCATGGCGCGCCTTCTTCAAATGGTGCGGTAGGTCGGCACGGTCGCGGCCATGCTGGCGGCCGTCTCTGCCGAAAACCAGACATGCTCGACATACATGCCCAGCGTCTTGCGTTCGTCGGTATAGACGAAACGGCAGCCCGGCCCGACATCTCCGGTATAGACCACCGGCCGATCCAGACCCAATGTGGCGAGATACGCGCCCCAGTCCTCCAGCGAACCTTCGATCCGCACGCAGACATGGTGGAATATGTTGGCGTGCGATCCGTCGCGCGGCAGGACATCGCGATAGATCCGGTCGACGCCGCCGCCCAGCGGCTGGATCAGCTCCAGTTGCATGTTGTCCACGTTGGCCAGCGCGATCCGCAGGCTCATCTCGCCCTTTTCGCCAAAGACTTCGGCGGGAAAGCTCTGCTCCATCACCATGAATTCGGGCACCCGGTACATGGTCCTGAACTGCTCGATCGTGGCGTCCATGTCCGGGGTCACCCATGCCACTTGCATTATGCTGCCCAGCGCCGGTCCGGCGAACGGAACTTTCATCGTCTCTCTCCGCGTGGGTCGATCGCTGTGGCGATGCGCCGCGCCGGTTGATGCCGGAGCGGTCAGCGCAAGGCCAACCCCGCGCGCGACATATCATACTCGGGATCACCGGCTCGCTGGACAGGTCCGTGCTTCACTCCGGGCAGGGATCGTGAAACCACTTGCCGATGGGAGGAACCTGAATGGCATCCAAAGTGCGGGCTGTAATGCCGTGGTACCATGGCTGGAATATCGTGGCCGTCTGCATCATCGCGCAGGCCGCCGGCCTTGGCGTCATGGCCAACTGTTTCAGCTTCTTCCTGGAAGACTGGTCGAGGGCGTTCGGCGTGCCGGTCAGCACCATGGTGATGGCGATCACCCTGTTCAGCTTCCCGTGCGCCTTTCTGGCGCCGGTGGCGGGCTGGGTGGCCGGTCGCTTCTCGATTTCGAGGACGATATTGGTCGGCATGGCCGTCGTCAGCGCCAGTTATGCAGCTGTTGGTTTCGCCACGCAGGCCTGGCATGTCATTGCCGTCTTTGCCCTGTGCCTGCCCATCGGCATAACCTTTTCGTCGAGCATTCCGGCGCAGTCGCTTGTCTCGCGCTGGTTCGTCCGGCGCCGCGGCCTGGCTTTCAGCCTATCTGCGATCGGGCTCGTCGCTGCCGGGGTGGTCTATCCGCCCTTGGTGGTCAGGCTCATGGAATCGCTGGGCTGGCGCTGGACGTGGTGGATCTTCGCAGCGTTCAATCTCGTCGTCGTCTGCACCCTGATCGCGTGGGTGCTACGCGATTTCCCCCGGCCCGACGAGACGGCCTACGGCGCCCACGCCCCGGAAAACGCCGCCGACGCCGCCAGCCCGCAGATGACGCTGCGTAAAATCCTGTCGCGGCGGAATTTCTGGATCACCATAGCGGCCTGCCTTCCGCCGATGATGGCCAACAGCGCCATGTCGGTGAACCTTGCCCCATTCGTCGCCGATCGTGGCCTGGCAATGAATGAGGCGGCCACCCTGTTGGCCCTGTTCAGCGTCAGCGCGGCTGTGGGCAAGCTCAGCTGCGGCCTTCTGGCCGACCGATACGGTAATCGCGTGCCGCTATTCCTCATGGCGGCTAGCAGCACTATTGGGCTGGTGCTGCTAGCTTTGGCCCATGGCAGCCTCGCGCTTGGCGTCGCCTACGTACTGCTTGCGCTGGGGCAGGGGGCCATGGTCATGGCCGCCTCATGCATTGCCAGCGAGTTCGGCTCGCACGGCTTCTCGCGGGCCTATGGCTTCTTCAACTTTTCCGCGCTGATAGGAACCGTCCCTGCGCCGATGGTCGCCTATGCCGCCGAGGTCACCCACAGCTACGTCCCCGCCGTGCTGATCCTCGCCGGCCTGTGCTCCGCGGCCATGGTCGCCAGTCTTCTCTTCGTCGCGCGTCGGGCTGACAGCGTAGCGCCCGGGACCATCGGACGATCGAGCGAACGTCCAGTGGACGAGGGGGCAGCCCGATTCCCACCCAGCACAGCATGCGCGGCGCTATGGCCGGAGCCTTGCGCGGAGGATCGCGTGGGAAGATAGTCGTGCGCATCCGCCGCCAAGGCAATGCGCGAGCGTTCATGTTCGCGATAAGCGAACGGCGCGCATAAAATGTCTTTCCCTGCCGATTCCACATGCCACCTTAGGGGCCAGAGGAACTGTCCATGCCCATGATCAATGTCCCATCCGTGCGCGGTCCGGCGCCGCCGACGCCGCCAAGACACCCATGGTCGGTCAGGCGCACGTCCACGATCGATACGTGCTGGCCCAACGGCATGGGCACGGACCTGCAAATGGTCGGCCGGGCGCGCGACCTTCTTACCACCAGCGATGCCGACGCGCCTGTCGTGGTGGCGGAGGACAGCTTCACCGCGCGCCTCACGCCGGGCCGGCAGATCATCGAAATCGACGCCCTGCCGCCCAGAGAGGGGTTGGAAAAACTGGCAGGCGCGCAAGCAGGAAGGCAGCTTCGCACCACGATCGTGGACTCGATGCCCTCCGAAATGGAGAGCGGCACCCCGCTATACCTCCTGCTTGATGACATTGCCGGTGCCAGCCTCGTGTGCCTCGGTGTATGGTCGCTTTGGCTGCCGGACTTGGCAGTTTCGGTCAGCAAGGGGCCCGGTGCCGAAGCCCAGCGCGAGAAGATGCGAGGCGTCTGCATCGGCTTCAGCTCGGACTCGCCAGTCATGCTCGGTGGCCCCGAAGACCGCATAGAGCACCCGCAGATCGTCGCCCCGCTGGACGATGTCGCCGACCCTCTGGCCTGGCATTCGCTGCCCGCGCAGGACGGGCCGGCAGCGCGCCGCGCGCGCCGCATCGATGTTCGCATAGAGGATGACAAGATCGTGGTGGGCGCTCATTTCCAGGACAGCGCCACCCGGCCCGACGGTCAGCGGATGGCCGTCCACGAATATCTGTTGCATGCCAGAGTCGACTGCCAGACGATGCTGATCGAAGAGATTGCGGCCGACCCGCGCGTCCTTCCGTTCGACTATTGCCCCGCAGCCGTTCTGAACATCGGCCGACTGGTGGGCACTGCGGTCTCAAGCCTGCGCACCACCGTCGTCAGGAACCTGGCGCGAGAGCAGGGCTGCACGCATCTCAATGACATGCTGCGCTCCCTGGCCGAAGCGCCGCACATGTTGGCTCCGCTAATGGCTGCAAGGGCTGAAGGCAAATAGCGCGCGCGATACCTTGATCAACCTGCGGTGATGCCCGCGTCGGTTGAAAGGCAGGCGCCATGAATGTTGGACGCCCGATCGGACGCCAGATAGACGATCAGATCAGCCACTTGCGCTGGATCCGCGGCGGGCCTGATCGACATGAACCGCTGGAAAAGCTCGAGGTCGGCGCCTTCGGGCAGGACGTCATTGGCCGCCATGTTCGTAGCCATGGCGCCGGGTGCAACGGCGTTTATGCGAATGTTCTGCTTGATGAACTCCATCGCCATCGACTTCGTCATGTGCATGAGCGCTGCCTTGGATGCCGTGTAAGGGACCAGATAAGCCTCTCCGACGATTGCACCTGACGACGCCACATTGACGATGTTCCCTCCCCGCGCAAGGAGATAGGGCAGGGCTGCCTGGGACAGCCAGAACGGAGCCGACAGGTTCACGGCGATGATTGTGTTCCACAACTTCTCGGTGACGTCGGCGACGGCGGTGATGCCAAGCACTCCCGCGACGTTGACCAGCACGTCCAAGCCTTGCAGTGCCCCGGCAGCCTCGTGCACAAAGCCGCGGCATGCAGCGGGATCGGCGAGATCGACCGTGCGCTGGAAAACCGCCCCGCCCGTTGCGGCAATTTCGGTAGCGGTCGCGGCAAGCCCAACGGCGTCGACATCGCAGATTGCCAGATCCGCACCGACCGCCGCAAAAGCGCAGGCGGTGGCCCTGCCGAGGCCCCCTGCAGCGCCGGTGACGACCACGACCTTGCCGTCGAAACGCTCCAGTCCTCCGTTGTTCGTGACCATGTCGCCATCTTCTCCTGCCGGGACATGCGCTAAGCGCGATCAGACCTAATGCGAAGTGTTTGTTCCCGAGGGCAACATGACACTTACAGGTGCGGGATGGCTTGTCTGCCTGAGATGACAAGATATCATGATCATATTCTCATAGTTATGGGCAAATTGAACCGTCGGGCCTGCCGGAGGCATGGATGTGTTAGCCACGCGGCCATGTCGATGAGGTCCACGGCAACGTGATATTGCTCTTCGGCTTCGGTAGCTGGGATGTTGCCGAGGACGCTCAGAATAGTGTCGCGGCTCGCGGTTCATCCCGTCGACCGCGCGCCCGCTCTGGGGATGGCGGCGGAATCGTGCTGATCCACGATAACGGCACGTCCAATACGGAAATCGACGGGTCCACCATCAAGCCGCTCCAGCGTACCTGATATTAGCGTATCACGTTAGGCAGTCCATTTTTGCGGAGGTCAAAACTCTTCGCCTTTGAGGCAAGGGCCTCCGGCGCACACCGGTCCGATCTTGATCGCCCCAATCGCACTGGGTGTGGGATTGATGCCCTGCCAGTTGGCTGCCGATGATGCTTGGCGATCGCCCCAGTTCGGGCGGTCTGCATCTTGTCGACAGCACCGGTACCAAGATGATGGGTTCCTCCTCATCGAGACTCCAACCGGCAGGATGCTCTAATGTGACAGGCTTTTGCAGATGTGCTGAAAACGCAACCTAACCACTTTTGTCGTTTTCGTTCATTGAGCAGAATGCCCATCATGCGACAGACCGTGTGGAGAGACGTATGACCGAAAATGAAAAGATTGCCGCAACCTTGGAAATCCACGGGTTAAAGGCCCGCTATTTTCGTATGATGGACATGAAGGACTGGGCTGGCCTGGAAGCCGTCTTCGCGCCGGACCTTCTTGCCGATTTCCGTGCCTCCACGGGCGGCTCGGACGAAGATATGCTTATGCAGGGCGCCGCCCCCTACGTTGCCAAGCTCGCGCCGATTCTGGAGAAAGTCACCACCGTTCACCATGGGCACATGCCCGAAATCACGATCCTGTCAGCCAACGAAGCCACCGGCATCTGGGCGATGGAAGACAAGCTGTGGGCCGACGACGACTCAGGACTGCCGTTCCGCTGGATGCATGGCTATGGCCATTATCACGAGCGTTACGTGCGTCTTGGGGGTGAGTGGCGGATCAAGGATATCCGCCTGTCGCGGCTGCGCGTTGATGCCGGATGAAGGCTCTGAGAGGCGCGATTTCAGGGTAGCGGCATGTCGTCCGGCAGGCTTCCATTCCCTCTCCGCATCTGGATGAAGCGCGCCGGCGAAGTGCCGGTTTCACGTCGAAATGCAGTCGAAAAGCTGCTTGTCGATCGAAAGCCGACGCGCTTTGCGACGTCGCCCACCGCCATCAGCCCTTCGCTCAGCAGGGTCTTTGCGCGTAACATGCGGACCATCGCCGAATAATCGACAAGCGTCGATCCGGTCGCCTGGCGAAAACTTCGGGACAAATGACATCGGCTAATCCCACATGCTTCTGCAAGGCCAGCAACGGTAGGCCATCCGCCGACACTATCATTAAGCATGTCCTTGACCCGTTTTACTTGCCACGCGGCAAGTCCACCTTGAGAGACGGATTCCTGTCCCGTCGCCATATGGAACCAGCGGGCCAGGTCGATGAGGATCGACTGAGCGAGGGACTCCACCAATATGTCACTTCCAAACCCTGGCCGTTCCAGTTCCTGCGCGATGCGCCGCATGGCCCGACCGATGCCGGGCGATCTTATATCAACGCACCGGCGCAGGCGCCCATCGTCCCAGTCGGAAAGCTCCGTCAGTTGTTCGAAAGCGACTTTATCATAGTCACATGTAAGGATCCGCGAAGGACCACCGACGCCGTAGGCGTAAAAAGGGTTGGCGGGCGGGCGTAGGATGACGGGTCCCAGGCCCGACAGGGACTTTGACCCATACAGAAACCGGCCCCGTCCTTCACGACCGTGCATGCGCGGAAATGCGAAGGACAAGATCGGTCGAGCCTCATCCTCGACCACTTCGTTAGGGGTGGGAAAATGATATTGACGCAATTGAACAGTGGCCAGCGGTGCTACGCTTTCGGCTTGAACGGTCCACAGATCAGGCGAAACCGTCACAATCCTCTCCCCGCTTCGCGCTCATTCTATGACAAACTCGACACCAATAAACATGATTCCCGCAAGGATCACCATGCCACAAATTGTAAAGTCCGGCACATCCACGAAATTGCGGGCTACCAGCGCATGGGATATCGCGCCTGCATCGGCCGCGCCCGTCCCTTCCACGACGCGGTATAAGGGAGAGACGGAGTGGGGAGATTGAACGGCAAGGTAGCGGTCGTGACCGGCGCGGCAAGAGGCATGGGCGAGGCGACGGCGCGCCTTTTTGCCAGCGAAGGGGCCAAAGTCGTGATCGCGGACGTACTCGATGGCGAGGATCTGGCGCGCGAACTCGGGCCCAACGTCTTTTTCCAGAAGCTGGACGTATCGCAACCGGATGACTGGCGGGAACTCCTGCAACGGACTGAACAGACGTTCGGCGTGCCCGACGTGCTGGTGAACAACGCCGCAATCCAGCGCTTCCGCTCCTTGCTGGAATGCGAGCTTGATGATTTTCGGCAAGTGCTCGACGTCAATCTGGTGGGCACGTTTCTCGGCCTGAAGATCGTCGGCGGCGCGATGGTCCGCAATCGCAAGGGCGCGATCGTCAACATCTCCTCGGTCGACGGGATGCGCGGGGCCAACGGTTACGCGGCCTATTCGACCAGCAAATGGGGTGTGCGGGGCCTGACCAAGGTTGCCGCGCTGGAATTCGGGCCGCGCGGCGTGCGCGTGAATTCCGTACATCCGGGCGGCGTCTATACTACGATGGGCAACCCCGTCGACACGGCCAGGGAGGAGATCGACAAGGGCTTTGGCACCCTCGTTCCAGCCGGCCGCATCGGCCTTGCACGCGAGATCGCGGCCGCCAGCCTCTTCCTGGCGAGCGATGAGGCGTCCTATATTATCGGTGCCGAACTGGCGGTCGACGGCGGCTGGACCGCCGGCATCTACAACATGATGATGTCTGGATCGCCCGAGGACAGCGACTATGGCCTACGTACGGAAACGCACGGCGTAACGCGCTTCATGGATGACGCTCTCAAAGCGAAAGCGGGTACACGCGTATGACCGATATCCAGGCATTGCTTGACGAGCGTGAGATTACCCGCGGTCTTGGACGTTTCGCCCGTATCCTCGATCAGAAAGAGTGGACGGGACTTCCTGACGTGTTCGCGCACGATCTTACCTTCGACTATGGTCAAGGTGAGGAAGCGGGAATCGCGACGCTGGAACAGCGGATGCGGGTCTATCTTGATATATGCGGTCCCACGCAGCATCTGCTGGGCAGCATCGTTGTCGACGTAGCCGGCGACGAGCGGTAAGTCGGGCCTATGTTCAGGCGCGCCATCAACGCCGGGATGATCCTGTCGGTCCAATATTCGATTCGACCGGCGAATATGTCGACCGTTGGCTGCGTCGGGCCGAGGGATGGCGGATCGTTCGGGAAACATGATTTCAATGGGCGTGTCCGGAAGAAAAAGTGAGCGTCTGCGTGCGGACTTGCCAGCTCGTCATTGAAGCGCTTCGGACATCCCTTCGCTCCACCGTAAACGAAGGTCCTGGGAATCATGAGATGGATGCTCCAAGAGCCGGCCATCGGGTTTCACCACCGCAGCCGCCTTGGTCCAACGAGCGCCCCAATCGCCGCGGCCAGACCGATGCCAAGCGTGTACCAGGTCAGGATGAAGAGTGCCGAGACCTCGGGACAGTGCAGACAATACAGCGTTGCGGCGCACGCACCCGAGGCGAACCCTGCTGAGGTTCCCGCGGCGCGCAGGCGTGTCGGTGCCAGTCGTCGGAACGACCATAGCAACCCGATGAAGATCGGCGCCGACAGCATAAGTACGAGCCAGGGGCACTTCATCCAGCTCTGCCCGAGCCACATCGTCAGCCAATCGGCAGGTGGGGCATGCGCCATTTCCAGCCCGGCGAGCAATGCGAGCAGCGTCATCGGGATTGTGGGCAGCCACAACCGGCGCCGCCGCACCGTCTCAGGAAGAGCAAGCCGACCCGCCATGACCGCTCACCGTCACCCGGCCATGCCGCACGCTTCCTGCTCCTGTGCGAAGCGCTGGAATCGGTTCGCGAAGACACCGCGATCACTGCCTTCGAACAGCTCTTCAAGGAGGACCCGGGTGGCTCGCGCCTGTGGACCCGCTACACGGAAACGCCAAGCGGTGGCACATGGACTGGCGCGCTCGGCGGGCAGCCATTCGAACTCCGGATTCTAGCCCAGCCGGGCTGCTCCGACGGCATGTCCGACAAACGATATCCACTCTCGGTCGAGCTGTCAGTACAGGGGGAGCAACGAAGAGGATGTGCGGAGCTAATCTGACCTGCGCGGTAGCCCCGCGGCCGTGTCCAGACAGGCAGCTTTCGGTTGCCTTATAGCTGCTCTTCCTCGAGCTGAAGTGCCGTCGGCCGCTATCACCCTATAACGCTTCTGGATATGCTCCGATCAGTGCGGGCGGCACGCGATGATCCGTTCCGCAAGGGCGGAAGCCGGTGGCTACGCTTTGACGCCGGTTCCCAGGCCCCGCGACATCGGCGGCATCGGGACAGGAGGCAGACATGGAATGTTGTGAGGATTTCTACGGCCGGGTCGAGCATTCACGCCAAGAGCGTCCGATCCGCCTCGGCTCCCTGCTCTTCACCATGGTCGAGCCCCGCCTTGGGCATGAGGTCGCCTATAATCGCTGGTATGAGCGGGATCATTTCTACAGCGGGTGCATGATCGGCGCCTACACGCTGGCGGGCGGCCGGTTCGTCGCGACGCGCGACTGCAAGGCGCAGCGCTTCGGCTCCGGCCGCCTTGATGCGGCGGTGGGATCCTATCTGGCGCTCTACTGGATCCTGGACGGTCATTACAAGGACTGGGACGAGTGGGCGGTGGTGCAGGTAAACCGCCTCCACGCCGAGGGCCGCATGTTCCGCGAGCGCGACCATATCCACACCGGATGCTACCGATATGAAGCGGAGTATAATGGCGAGGGCAGCGCCACGCCGATCGAGTTGGCGCTCGACCGTCGCTATGGCGGCGTGGTTGCCTTCATCCTCGATCTGGCGCCCGGCAAGGGCGCCAAGGATGTGGCGGAGTTCCTTGACGCGTGGGATCGTCCCGGGGATGTGGCCTTGCTCGGTTCGCCCGTCCCCCTGGACGAACGGAGCCCGGCGGACGTGCCGGAAAGCGCGGGTGATCACGCCCTGTTCCTCAGCTTCTCGATAGAGGATCCGTTGTCGGTCTGGGAAGAGCGCTATGTCCCGCTCGGCCGCGGGCTGGAGGCCGCGGAGCTGGGGTCCATTGCCTTCGCCTCACCGTTCCTGCCGGTCGATTTCGGGACCGACCGGTATACGGACCAACTGCGGTGAGCGGCGGCCTGCTCGCGGGGCGCAGCATCGTCATCAGCGGGGTGGGGCCGGGCCTTGGTCGCAAGTTAGCGTTGCGCTGCGCGGCGGAGGGCGCCGTGCTGACCCTCGGCGCGCGCTCGGCGGACTTCCTCGAAGGGCTAGGCCGAGAAGTCGAGGCGGCCGGCGGAACGGCGCTGTGGGTGGCCACCGATGTCACGGACCCCGAAGCCTGCCGCCGGCTCATCGACCTCGCGGCCGACCGCCATGGCGGGATCGACGGCCTCGTCAACAGCGCCTTCCGCTTCGAGACCGGCCTGTTCGAGGACGCGGACCTCGAAAGCTGGCGCGCCGCGATGGACGTGGCCTGCTTCGGCTCGCTGCGGCTGACTCAGGCCGCGCTCACCCACTTGCGGGCAAGGCGCGGCACGGTCGTCAACGTGAGCACCATCGGCACGCGGGTCATGACCGTGGGCGCCGGCGGATATAATATCGCCAAGGCGGCGCTGGATATGGCGACGCGGCAGCTTGCCCAGGAGCTCGGCCCCTCTGGCGTGAGGGTCAATGGGACGCTCATGGGCTGGATGGACGGTGAGCCCCTGCGCCAGGGATTCGCCGCCCGCGCGCAGGCGCGCGGCGTGACGCAGGCGGCGCTGACACAAGAGCTGATGGCGGCGATTCCGCTGCGCCGCATTCCGACGGACGAAGACTGTGCGGGCGCCGTGATCTTCCTGCTGTCTGACCTGTCGGCGGCCATGACGGGCGCGTTGCTCCACGTCAACGGCGGGCAGCATATGGCGGCGTGACGCGGGTTGGCGATTGGCGGCGATCGCGATTCGAATAGTTCCCATTCAGAGTCCTCCGACTTCAGTCCGATGTTGGCTTCAGTCTTGAACTCGGCGACGAAGGGCTGCCCGCATCAGGCCGCTGCACTTCCAATTCAACGCCGCCCACCCAAGAGGGGCAGGCCTCACGGCCGCATCGACGAACCCCCGTCCACCGAAAGCGTCTGGCCAGTGATCCATTCGCCATCGCGCGAAAACAGCATGGCGACCATGGCGGCGATATCATATGTTTCGCCCAGGCGGCCGGCGGGAACGGCGTTCTTCATCTGTTCAACCACGGCCTTGTCCATGTTCCTTTTGACTTGGTCGCTGAGCACCAGCCCGGGGAGAATAGCGTTGGCGCGCACCCCTTCAGGGCCCCAGCGGCGGGCAATATGGCGCATGAGCGCATTCATGGCCGACTTTGCCATGGCGTAGGAGAAGCGCTGCGCCTCGCCCGCATGGGCAGCGCCCGAGCTCATGAAGACGAGCGCCCCACGATTGGCAACGATGTACGGCAAGGCCAGCCGCGCGCACATCATGACCCCACGCATGCCCACCGCCATGGTGCGGTCGAAGATCGCCAGATCGATCGCGAGCAAATCGCTGTCCTGTGTCAGGGCTGCCATGTCCGCAGCGTTGGCGAGAAGGAAATCGATCGTCCCAAATTCGCGCACCGTTGCCTCGATGAGCGATGCCACGGAGGCGTCGTCGGCTTGGTCATAGCCATGCGCGGCGCAGATCCCGCCGCTTTCGCGGATGGATTGCGCAGTCGCCTCGGCCGCGTCGGCGAAGAGATCGCCGATCATCACCTTGCACCCCTCAGCCGTCAGTCGCCGCGCGGTTTCTCCCCCAATGCCTCCACCCCCGGCAATCAGTGCGACCTTATCTTTCAGGCCGCGATCCAGCGTTTCGATACTCATCACACTGCTCTCCCGTTCCTACCGCTCCCGCTTCACTCGGCCGAGATAGCGCGCGCGACAATCGGCGATGAACAAGTTGGGAAACGCCTATCGATAACTTGCTGCTGATCAACTGGCCAGCAGCAGGATATTCAGGGAGGTTGCTGGGGAGGTGGCTAGGCTGCAAGCAGCCCATGGAGGCGGGCGGGATAGCGAGGATGACGGCCCAATCGCCAGACTTGAGCCCGGCGGGCCATCATAGCCGCTGTCTGCGCGCCGTTGGTTTCTCAGCAAGGGCTTATGCGAATGTGGAGAGCATGGTGCGTGCCTGGTACGGAATGTGCTACAAGCGGCGAATGATCTCCTATGCGCAATGGCAGGTTCTCGGCGAAATTACAGCCGGAGACATGTGGGTGGCAGTGGCGGAGCACCCGGGCGTCGATCACCTCGATCGCACCCACTGCGACAGTCGAACCACCCTCGGCTTCTGGATGTCGCCTCAGCCTAACTCCTCACGTGGCCGCTTTCTCACCAAGGAATGGCATTGCGGAGACGTGCCGCTTGGATCAATCGTGACGGTTCCGGCGGGTTTTCCGCTTCGTGTTCGGTCGGAAGCGATGCCTGCACGCAGAATGTTGCACTGTCGGCTGCCTTCTCGCGTTTCCTTCGAGCTTGAACCGTCCCTGCTGAATGGCTGCACCGACTTCCATAATGATGCGATCTTCTCAAGCCTCGCCCAGCTAGCGCGAGAGGCTATATCCCCTGGCTTTTGCAGCAACGCCCTCGTGGAAGGACTGGGACTTGTGATTGGCGCCGAATTGGGCCGGGCCATGTCATTACGGCAGCCACATCGTCATCGCAAAGGGGGACTCTCCCCATGGCAGTTGCGCCGAATAGACGATTATCTCCAGTCTGGTCAGTGGAACAGTTCAATCAGCGAAATCGCGGAGCTTTGTGGGATAAGTGCTGGGCATGCGGCACGAGCATTCCGCCAGAGTACGGGCCGGTCCATCGCCACTCACATCGCGATGTTGCGGATCGAGAGGGCTTGTACTCTGCTAACCGATAGCAGCCATTCCATTCGGGATATTGCAGCAAGCTTGCGCTTTGCAAACGCCTCTGCCTTTGCTGCGGCATTCCGGCGTGTACTTGGCATGAATCCGAACAGCTACCGCCAGCAGCGGCGGTCGGGTCATTGATCGACCAGGGCTTTCCTGTCCCACCGACGCGCAGCTAGCTGCGCCCCTGGACCCGCCCGGTCGGCTCCGACAGCTGCGCCCAAGTCGGGCGATAAGAACGTCGCGGACGCATAATATCGCGAGACGCGCATGTTTTCTGCCACCGTCTTGAAAGGTGACGCAAGCGATGAAAGCTGTGCTCACAAGGAGAGTGGCGATGGACGATATCACGAGCCGATTGACGCGGCCGACCGACCCTCAACAGGCCGACGCCTCGCTTGTGCATGTTTGGCGGGGCTTCTGCGATCAGCTCGCCGAGGCGGGCGAGGTCTTGCTGCGGCCGGAAACACCGAAGAACGCGTTGGACCAGGCCGAGGGGCTGCGATATCTCAGCCGGCTTACCCGAACCGCGCTGAACATGGAGGTCGATTCCTCGGACCCTGACTTCCCCAGGCTGTTTCAGCTGAGCGACGACGCGATCAAGATCGGCGCGGACAATCCCGACAATATCTACCAACAGGCCGTAGTTTCGGGTGATCGCGACTATCGGATCTGGGGCAAGCGCGGAACCGTTCCGTACCTCAGCATCGGCAGCAAGGCGAACCGCTATGCGACCGATGGTTCGATGGCATCGACAGGTGAGATCGAGTTTTCCAGCGTTAAGGTCGATGAAAATGGCTGCTTCGAGATCATCGCCAGCCGCGAGCCCAAACCCGGTCGCGACTGGCTGCCGCTGGCCGAAGATAGCAGTCTGCTCATCATCCGTCAGACGTTCGAGGACAAAAAGCGTCAGATTCCGGCCGAAATCTACGTCGAATGCCTGAGCCGCCTCCCGGCAAAGCCGTTGCTGACGCCCGAAACCATCACAACACAACTGAACAAGGCAGCGGCGTGGGTGAAGGGCACTGCGAATATGTTCGCGGATTGGTCGGAGTGGTTCAAGCAGGAACCCAATCGGATCTATCAGCAGAAGGACCAGTCCGTCTGGTATAGGGCGGGAGGCGATCCGAAAATCTGGTACGGCCATTTTTACTATGACCTGAAGCCGGATGAGGCATTGGTCATCGAAGTTCAACCGCCGCGCTGCCGTATGTGGAACGTTCAATTGGACAACTGGTGGATGGAATCGCTGGACCACGTCCATCAGAAGATTTGGGTGAACAGTTCCCAGGCCACCTATGAGGAGGACGGACGCATCATCGTCGTGTGTGCGGACGCGGATCCGGGCTTTGGCAATTGGATCGACTTGGCGGGTCACCGGCAGGGAACGGGTCTGTGGCGCTGGATCGAGGCCGAGAGCCATCCCGTGCCCACCTGCAGGGTCATCTCGCTCAAAAGATAACGGGGAACATGTGGTGCGGGAAACCACGCTCGACGCCCTGTGGACCAATTTCTGCAAGCAACTGGCGGAGGCGCGCCACGTCCTCGTGCGGCCCGGGGCGCCTCGGGACGCCCTGAGTCAGGCCGAGGGAGTCCGTTATCTCAGTCGCCTCACCAGGGCGGCGCTGGACTCGCTGGTGGAATCCGCTGACCCGGATTTTCCCCGCCTGTTCCAGATGTCGAATGACACGATCAAGATCGGTGGCGACAATCCCGACAATGTCTACTGGAATGCCACGATAGCCGGGGATCGCGATTACCGCATTTGCGGCAACCGCGGATCGGTGCCCTATCTGAGTTTCGGAACCAAGGCGAACCGCTTTGCACTCGATGGCGGCATGGTCTCCACTGGCGAGTTGGAAGACACGAAGATGCATTTCGAAGCCGATGGGTCGTTCGAGATCATCGTCAGCCGGACAGCCCAGGGCGGTAACTGGCTTCCGATGAGCGACGACACATCTTTCCTGCTCGTCCGTCAGACGTTTCTCGATCGGGCTGCGGAGCGACCCGCCTCTATCACTATCGAGCGCCTGAACGGTCCTGTAATGCCGCGCCCATTGTCATCTGATTGGCTGGAACGGCAGCTTGGTCAAGCTGCCAGCTTTGTGAAGGTCACGGCGAACGCATTTGCGGGTTGGGCGAAACTATTCATGACGCGGCCCAATGAGCTTTTGCCCTGGGACCAGGACATTTTCCAAAAGGTCGGCGGCGACCCAAATATTCATTATCTTCACGGCTATTGGCGCCTGTCTCCAGGAGAAATGTGGGTGATCGAAACCGATGTGCCACAATGCCGGTTCTGGAACTTCGTCCTGCAAAACTGGTGGATGGAGTCAGCCGACTACCGCAATATCCCGTCAGCCTGGACCAACATAAACAAGGCCAGGCTGAGCGCTGACGGACGTTTGGTGATCGTGGTTTCGGAAGAAGACCCGGGCTTCGGCAACTGGATCGACACTTGCGGTCATGCAGAAGGCACCGCGCTTTTGCGATGGATCAGCGCGGATCGTCATCCTGTCCCGAGCTGCAGATTGATCGGGCCATGAACCAATAGGGGCATTTTTCGCCGGCGATTTGAGGCGAACCCGCATGCCTTAACGTCGCCGCCTCATCTGGGACCACGAGCCTCTGGAGCTATGGCGCCGGTTGCTTATGGTGCCGTGCTGGGAAAGGGAGCCGCATGACGGTCGGCGGGCAAAGCGAGCGGTCGACCGATCCTGCCGCCGACGAGGCCGGCGGGTGGCTCGACGCGCTGGCGCGGCGCTATTCCCCGGCGCTGTCGCGCTTCTTCCGGCGGCGCGTGGCGCAGAGCGAGGAGGTGCCCGATCTGGTGCAGGAGGTATTCCTGCGGCTTGCGCGCCTGCCCGATCCAGGCCGCATCCGCCAGCCTGAGCAATATCTGTTCACGACGGCGGCGAGCACGCTGCGTGATCATTTCCGGCGTCGCGCGGTGCGCAAATCGGACCGGCAGGAAATTTTCGATGCGGAGCGCCACGGAGGTTCCGATTTCTCTCCCGCCGACGTCTTGGAAGGAAGACAGGCGGTTGATCGCTTGCAGATCGCGTTGAAAAGCTTGCCCGAAAGGACGCGTGACGTGTTCGTGTTGAAGGTGCTGGAGGATCAGAGGACTGCCGCCGTGGCCCGTGCGCTAGGTATTTCGACGCGCGCGGTGGAGAAACATCACGCCAAGGCGCTCGTCGCGATCGCCCTCGCACTGGCCCCTTTCCGAGGCTGATCGGATGACGCGTGCCTCAGCCATCGACGAGGGGGAGGGGCCCGCGATCGCCGCCGCACGCTGGCACGAACGGCTCGCGTCCGATCCGCGCCCAGCAGATCTGGAGGCCTTCGATAGCTGGCGTTCGGCGGACCCGGCCAATGCTGCCGCCTTCGCGCGCATCGAGTGGGCTTCGGCGCTGGCACGGTCGTTCGGCTCCGAGCCCGATATCATGGCGTTGCGCCATGAAACGCTGGCGCGGGTCGTGATGCGCGGCCATGCCGCGGTGCCGTGGCGGACGGTCGCGGGGATGGCCGCGAGTCTCGTGCTGGCTGGCGGGATGCTGTGGTGGACGCTGTCCGCACGGCCCGAGCCGACGGCCGCGACGGGCATGGCCATGATCGCCGAAGGTCCTACGCGCAGCTTCGGCACGCGGGTGGGCGAGCGGCTGAACGTCGTGTTGGAAGATGGATCGGAACTGCGTCTCGACACCGGGACGACGGTGCGGATGCAATATACGGCCGGCGCGCGACGGCTTGCGTTGGTGCGGGGGCAGGCGCTGTTCGACGTCGCGAAGGCGCCCGCGCGGCCCTTCACCGTCGCCGTCGCAGGTCGCACCGTCACAGCGCACGGAACGCGGTTCAATGTCCGATATGACGAGCGGGCAATGGAGGTGGCGTTGGTCGAAGGGGTCGTTACCGTGGCGAAGCTCGGCGACAAGCCGGCCCGAGAAGTCACGATGCGTCCGAACGACAGGTTGGTGGCGACCGGGCGGGGCGTGTCGGTGCGCCACTATGCCGATCTCGGTCGTTTCCTGAGCTGGACCCGGGGCGTCATTCAGTTCGACGATGTGCCGCTGGCGGATGCGGTGCGTGAGTTCAACCGCTACAACGCGGTTCCCGTCCTGCTCGATGCCCGGGTGGGGGCCATCCGGATCAGTGGATCGTTCCCGACGCACGGCAGCGCGGGCTTTGCTGAGGCGATGCAGGCTGCCTTTCCCGTGCGAATGCACCGCAGCGCTGGAGGGCAAATATTTCTCAGCTACCGGGATTGATTTTGAGCCTGCCGGGAGGGGTGTGGAAAAATGTCGGCGGGAGGGTTCGGGTTCCGGTTTGCGCTGCGTCTAACGGGGCGGACCGGGGCGAACGCCGGTCTCAACAATATGGAGGGGCAACCATGAGAAATCTCATCTTGCGCGCCGGATTCGGCTGCGCGCTGACCGCCATCGCGATTGGCGTCGCGACGCCCGCTTTCGCACATGGGCAGGAACAGCGATTTCCGGTACGCATCGCTGCCGGCAATCTCGGCCCCGCGCTCTCGAAACTGGGAGAGCAGACGGGGCGGCCATTGCTCTATGATCCCCGCTTCGTGCGCGGGCTGCGCTCCAACGGCGTGAACGGCACGCTCACCTCGGCGGCGGCGCTGCGCGTGATGTTGAACGGCACCGGCCTCGCCTTCCTCGAGGCGCCGGGCGGCGCGCTCGTCCTGCAACGCGACGAACCACCCGCGCCGCGATCCGAGCCGACGCCTGCGCCGATCGCCGAAGCGCCAACCGGCGGCGGTCTCCAAGACATCGTGGTCACCGCCGAGCGGCGCGAGCAAAATCTGCAGGACATCCCGATCTCGATCAGCTCGTTTGGCCCGCGCGCGCTGGAGATGAAGGGCATCACCGGCATCGGTGATCTGAACGCGGCGATCCCCAACGTCCAGTTCACTCCCTTTCCCAACGTCGGCACCAACATCCGTATCTTCATCCGCGGCATCGGCAACGTGAACGACCAGATCACGCAGGATCCGAGCGTCGCGGTCTATCTCGACGGCATCTACGCCGCGCGTATCCAGGGCCAAGCGACCGAGGTGGCCGAACTCGAGCGCGTCGAAGTGCTGCGCGGTCCGCAGGGATCGCTCTATGGCCGCAACGCGACCGGCGGCGCGATCAACTTCATCTCGCGCGCGCCGAGCTTCGACGGCTTTTCGGGATCGCAGCGGCTGAGCATCGGCAATTACGACTTGTTCGAGGCACGGACCTTCGTCAACGCGCCGATCGCCGACCGGCTGGCCGTTCAGCTTTCTTATCTCCATTCGGAGCGTGACGGCTTCGTGAAGAACCTCGGCACCGGCGCGCCGCGCTTCGGCGATCGCCGCCGCGACGCCTACCGCGCGGCGGTGCGCTGGCAGCCGACCGACGACATCGACATCCGCTACAGCTATGACCGAAGCGAGGTGGGCGATACCGCACCCTATGGCCTGACGCCCGTTCCCTTTTATCCCAACAGGGCGCGGCGGCCGAGCGAATCCTCGCCGTTCGTGCGCGATCTGGAGCGCAACGACATCACCGCGCAGGGCCATTCGCTGATCGCGACCTGGGACGTCGCCGATACGCTGCAGATCAAGTCGCTGACCGGATATCGAAAGCTCGATACGCAATATAACCAGAACGCCGCCCCCGGCGCGTTCGGGCCGTTCCCGGCGAACCGCAACCAGTTCTTCCAGAATCAGGATCAATTCTCGCAGGAAATCCAGCTGATCGGCGACCTGTTCGACGATCAGCTGCGATATGTCGGGGGGGTGTATTATCTGACCGAATCGGCGGATAACTACGATACGTCGCGTCAGTTCAATTTCAATTTCGCCAATCCAGGGCTGAATTTCATCGAGCGCAACGTGACGGCGAAAAACACCGCCTACGCGGCCTATGCGCAGGCGACTTACAGCCCGGAGGGGCTTGATCGCCGGCTGCACCTCACCATAGGCGGCCGTTATTCGCACGACAAGCGCGCAGGATCCTTCCAGCGCAGCGTAACGCCGATGGTCGGTCCGCAGGTCGTCGGCCCGTTCGGCGAAGGCACGCGATCGTCGAGCGACTTCAGCCCGAACTTCACCGTCGCCTATGATGTGACGCGCGACATTAACTTCTACGCGAAGTTCGTCAGTGGTTATAAGACCGGCGGCTTCAACGTGAACGCCTCCTCGCTCGCCAAGTTCATCGCCGGATTTGGGCCGGAGGACGTGAAGTCGTACGAGGTCGGGCTCAAATCCGAATGGCTCGATCGGACGCTTCGCTTCAACCTCGCGCTGTTCCACATGGACTATCGCGACATCCAGGTCGGCGTGCCCGATGCGGTCAATCCGGTCCTCGTCGACATCATTAACGCGGGCAAGGCGCGCATCCGCGGGCTTGAAATGGACATTACCGCACGACCGACCGACGGCCTGACGGTCGCGGTCAACTACGGTTATCTCGATGCCACATTCACTGAGGTAATCAACAGCGCCGGGGTCAACATCGCGCCGACCTTCCCCTTCGTGCAGGCGCCGAAGCATTCGCTGACCGCATCGGTCGATTATGTGTTTCCGGAGACGTCGGTCGGCGAATTCAGCGTCAACGTCAGCTATTCGCAGGTCGACCGGCAGTTCAGCCAGCCGGGGGACGCGCGCTACATCATCCCGAGCTACGGCCTGCTAGACGCGCGGCTGACACTGGCGAAGATCCCGCTGTTCAATTCGGGTGTCAAGCTGGCGGTCTGGGGCAAGAATTTGACGGACAAGGAATATTACATCACGCATTTCAATGCGTTCGTGCCCGGCGCGCAGTTCGGCACGCCGCGCACCTACGGCGTCGATCTGACGGTCGACTTCTGAGCGTCGGCGCAATCGGGAGAAACATCGCATCATGGCATCGTCGAATGCGCGGCCCAACATCCTGCTGATCGTCGCGGATGACCTGGGCTTTTCGGATCTTGGCGCGTTCGGCGGTGAGATATCGACCCCCAACCTGGATGCGCTGGCCCGCACCGGCGTCCGTTTCCGCGATTTCCATTCCGCGCCGGCCTGTTCACCGACGCGCGCGATGCTGATGACGGGCACCGACCCGCATATTGCGGGCATCGGGACGATGCTGGAGGTGGCGCATCCGGATTTTACCGGCGCGCCTGGATATGAAGGCCACCTCAACGATCGGGTGGTGACCGTGACCGAGCTGCTGCGCGAGGCCGGTTACCACACCATTCTTTCGGGCAAGTGGCACCTCGGCGAAACGCCGGAGAGCATCCCCGCCGCACGCGGCTTCGCCAAGTCCTTCTCGCTGCTGCCGGCAGGGGGTAGCCATTATGGCAAGGGCGACATCAACCGCTTTTCGACCGTAGAGGCCAATTATCAGGAGGATGGAAGGCCTGTCGCGCGGCTTCCCGACGACTATTATTCTTCGAACTATTTCGCTGAACGGATGGTTGGCTTCCTCAGAGACCGGCCGGCCGTAAAACCGTTCTTTGCCTATCTGCCGTTCACCGCGCCGCACTGGCCGTTGCAGGCCCCCGATGCAAGCATCCTGCGCTACCGCGGCCGCTATGCCGACGGCCCCGAAGCGTTGCGCGCGGCGCGGCTGGAAGGTCTGAAGGCCGAGGGGCTTTGCGCTCCGGACGTCGTCCCCCATCCGTTCGTCGGCGGCACGCCCTGGACCGAGATGACGAACGACGAGCGCGCCTGGTCGGCGCGCGCTATGGAAGTCTATGCCGGGATGGTAGACCGGATGGACTGGGCTGTCGGCCGGGTCATCGATCATCTGCGCGAAGCCGGCGACCTCGATAACACGATCGTCATGTTCCTATCGGACAACGGCGCGGAAGGAGCGATGGTCGAGGCGATGCCGATCGTCGGCGCCATGATCGCCGATCAGATTGCGAAGCATTTCGACAACAGCATCGACAATCTCGGCCGGCCCGACAGCTGTTTCTGGTACGGCCCGCGCTGGGCGCAGGCGGCTACCGCGCCTTCGCGGCTGCATAAGGCGTTCACCTCCGAAGGCGGCATCCGCGTGCCTTTCTTCGTGTCCGGACCGGGCGTGGCGGGCGGGGGCCGCGTGAGCCGCGCCTTCGCCACCGCTATGGACGTTCCGGCGACCATCCTCGATCTGGCGGGTGTCGAGCATCCGGCGGAATGGCGCGGCAAGGCGATCGCGCCGATGCTCGGACGATCGATGCGCGCGCATCTGGCGGACGAGGCGGCCGCGGTTCATCCATCGGGATTCGAGGCGGGATGGGAGCTGTTCGGCCGGCGGGCGATCCGGCGGGACAGCTATAAGGCGATCTGGCTGCGCTCGCCCGAGGGCGAGGGCCGCTGGCAGCTTTACGATCTCGACGCCGATCCGGGGGAGATCGACGATCTCACCGAACAGCGGCCGGCGATATTGGCCGAGCTTGTGTCCGCATGGAATCGCTATGCGGCGCAGGCCGGGATCGTCGACGTGCCCGCCAGCGTCTTCGAGATGGACGACATGGATGGCTGACCCGCGGGCTGCGGCGCCACGCGAACGCCTAACCGGACGGCAGATCGCGCTGATCGCGATGCTGGCGCCGGTGGTGATGTTCGAAGGATTCGACATCAGCCTGTCGAGCGTGGTGCTGCCTTATCTGGCCAAGGATTATGGCGCAGCGCCCGATCTCCTCGGCCGCGCGCTCGCGGTGGTGGCGACCGGTGCGATCGTCGCCTGCTTCGTTATCCGCCTGGCCGACAGTTTCGGCCGCCGTCCGATCCTGCTCCTGTCGTCGGCCGGTTTCGCGCTCGCGTCGCTCGCCACGGTCGCGACCACCAGTGTCACCGGTTACGCGGTTGTCCAGTTCGTCGCGCGTGTGCTGCTGGTGACGCAAATTGCGATCTCCTACCTGATCGTATCGGAAACGCTGCCGCCCCACCTTCGAGGACGGGTGAACGGCCTGTTGGGCTCGCTGGGCAGCCTCGGCGCGGCGCTGCCGTTCTTGTTGCTCGCTTCGGCGATCGAAAGCCCGCTGGGCTGGCGGCTGTTATTCGCTATAGGTGCGGGACCGCTGCTGATCGTACCGCTGATGCTATGGAAACTGCCGGAAACGCCGTTGTGGCTCGCCACCCGAGGGAAAAGCGTGTCGCGATCTTCGCTGCTGGCGGAACTTCGCAACCTCTGGGCGCCCGCGCTTCGCCGCCGGTTTCTCGCGATGAGCACGCTCTGGTTCCTCGTCAATTTCGCCTCGGCCAACGCGGCGCTGTTTTTCACCCTTTACGTGATGCGCGAACGCGGGTGGCCGGCGTCCGATCTCGCGCTGCTTGCGCCATTCGGGCTGGCAGGCGCCTTCGCGGGATCGGTCGTCACTGGGTTGATGCTCGACGCGATCGGTCGGCGTTACACCATCGCGGTGCTGATGGGGCTGCTTGGCGGCCTGACCGCTATCGCCTATCAGGCACATAATTGGTGGTCGATCGGCGCAGCCTTCGTCGGCATCCAGATCGTGCTCGGCGTATGGATCGCGGCCTACACCGTCAATTCGGAACTGTTCCCGACCGAACTCCGCGCCGCCGCCAACGGATGGTGCAACAACCTCATTGGCCGCTGGGGATTCGTCATCGCTCCGTGGCTGTCCGGTGCGCTTGCAGAGGCGACGGGCGGGGTCGGGGGCGCCAACGCTGCATTGGGGATGCTCGCGTTGCTTGCCGTCCCGCTGGCGCTGTTCGTGCTACCCGAAACGCGTGGGATCAGGCTCGGTGACGCGGCCTGAGCGCCACCGCTGGCCATAGACGCCCGAGTTCATCCCAGCGCCCGGTGAAAGGCTGCCGCGAAGGCCGATGCGGTGGTGAACCGCAGCTCTGCCGCGATGCGCACCGTGGCTTGTCAACGCCATCTACGTTAAAAAACTGATATTTATCAACGGCGTGCGGTGGTGGAGCTGAGGGGAATCGAACCCCTGACCTCTGCAGTGCGATTGCAGCGCTCTCCCATCTGAGCTACAGCCCCGCACGCCGGGCGCTCCCTCTAGCGGGAGCGGGGGCGCGATGCAACAGGCGAGAGGCTTCCGGCCCGCCTTTCTTCCGGCCCGGCTCGCCGCCGAACGTTTGTCTGCGCTGTCCTTCCAGGAACAGCGATCGGGCCGACGCGTTTTCCTGCAACTCGACCGGGCGACGCCGAAGCGCGAACGCCACGGCAGCAGCTATCCAACGCAGGAGGATGTCATGGGATATGAACGCAACCCCGGCCGCTATTATCGCGGCGAGGACGAGCGCGGCTACGGCGTGCGACGTCGCGACGATGATGTTGAACGGCGTTATCGCGACCGGGAGGCCGGCTATGGCCGCCCGCGCGATTATGACGAGGATCGTGGTTTTTTCGATCGCGCAGGCGATGAACTGCGGTCCTGGTTCGGCGACGAGGAGGCCGAACGCCGCCGCCGCTGGGACGAGCGCGTCCAGCAACGCGGATATGAGCGCGGTGATCGCGACTATCGCAACGATCCCTATGTCGATCGGAGCGGAGGCTATGCATCGGGTTATGGCGGCGCGGCCGGCTTCGGCGCGGGCTATGGCAGCGCGGGTTATGGCGGTGAAAGCTACGGGGTCGGCCGCGGCGCCGGCGCCACCAGCACTTATGGCCTCGGCGCGGGCCCCGATCATGACGGCTGGGGCCTCGATCCCAATTATCGCAGCTGGCGCCGCCGCCAGATGGAGGCGTTCGATCGCGATTATGAGGAATATCGGCGCGAAAATCTGAGCCGCTTTCACGACGATTTCGGCAGCTGGCGCAGCAACCGCCAGGTCCAGCGCCGCGCGCTCGGCCAGGTCCAGGAGCATCAGGATGTCGTCGGATCGGACGGCGTTCATATCGGCACCGTCGATCATGTTCGCGACGACCGAATCCTGCTGACCAGGACCGACAAGGACGCAGGCGGCCGCCATCACTCGATCCCGTGCGGCTGGATCGCGGAGGTTGGCGACAAGGTGCGGATCAACCGCACCGCGGCGCAGGCCCAGGCCGCCTGGAAGGACGAAGAGCAGGGCGAAGGCCCGCATATCCTCAATCGGGCGTTCGCGGGCACCTACTGATCCGTCACGCCTGCTGAGCAAGGGCCGGTCGTTCGACCGGCCCTTTTTGCGATCGCCCTGTCGGTCCACTCTTGATGCGCTGCAACATCGGCCCCACTATGGGGTATGGCCGATGCCGAACCTTCGAAGCGCGCCGCAACGGGCCTGCCCTTGCCCGATCAGGTGGCGCTGGTGCTGCAGGGCGGCGGAGCGTTGGGGGCTTATCAGCTCGGCGTGTTCGAGGCGCTCGATGCCGCGCGAATCGAGATCGACTGGGTCGCCGGCATCTCGATCGGCGCCGTCAACGCCGCGATCATCGCGGGCAATCCATGCGAGCGCCGGCTCGAACGGCTCCACGCATTCTGGGATCGGATCACCGGGGCGCTCCCCGCGCTGGCGGTGCTCAACGGCGATTATGGCCGCGAGGCGCTGCACCAGACCGCGGCGGCGATGGTGGCGGCGTTCGGCGTGCCCGGCTTTTTCCGCCCCAGGCTTCTCCCGCCCTTTTTCGCGCCCGACGGAACTCCCGAGGCGCTGAGCTTTTACGATAGCGCGCCGCTTGCGGAAACGCTCGACGAGCTGGTGGACTGGGATCTGCTCAATGACGGGCCGATGCGCCTGTCGGTCGGCGCGGTGGAAATCGAAAGCGGGAATTTCCGCTATTTCGACAACCGCACCGATCGCATCGACGCCCGCCACATCATGGCGTCGGGGGCGTTGCCGCCCGGGCTGCCGCCGATCGAGATCGACGGCAAGGCCTGGTGGGATGGCGGCCTCGTCTCGAACACCCCGCTCAGCCACATCGTCGACAACCAGCAGGCCGACATGCTCGTGTTTCAGGTCGATCTGTTCTCGGCCGCTCACGAGCCGCCCCGGACGATGCTCGATGTCCTCGCCCGCGAAAAGGAGATCCGCTATTCGAGCCGCACGCGGCAGATATCGGATCAACTGGTGCGGGCGCGCCGCGAGCATCAGCGGGTCGCAAGGCTGCTCGACAAGCTGCCGGCCGAACTGGCGGACGATCCCGACGTGATCGCTCTGCGCGCCGCGACGCGCGAGTCGAGCCTCAGCGTCGTCCAGCTGATCTACCGCGCCAATGCGTGGGAAGGTGGCTCCCGTGACTATGAATTCTCGCAGCGGACGATGCGCGACCATATCGCCGCCGGCCGCGCCGCCATCGCCGAGACGATGACCCGATCCGAACTGATCGCACATAACATCTATAACGGGCAGACGGCTGCCTTCGATCTCACCCGCAAATAGCCGCCACGGAGACGCTTCCATGTTCCTCAAGGGAAAGACCGCGCTGATCACAGGTTCCACCTCGGGCATCGGGCTGGCCTATGCTAAGGGGCTCGCCGCCGAAGGCGCCAATGTGGTGATCAACGGTTTCGGCGACCCCGCCGCGATCGAAACCGAGCGGCAGGCGCTCGAGTCGGTGAGTGGCGCTCGTGCGCTGTATAGCGGGCATGATCTTTCGAAGACCGATCAGATCGAGGCCATGATGGCCGACGCCGCAGCAGCCTTCGGGGGCGTCGATATCCTGATCAACAATGCCGGCGTCCAGCATGTCGCGCCGATCGAGGAATTCCCGGTCGAGAAATGGGATCTTATCATCGCCCTCAATCTGACGAGCGCCTTCCACACCACCCGGCTGGCGCTGCCCTGGATGAAGTCGCGCCGGTGGGGGCGGATCATTCAGACGGCCTCGGCCCATTCGCTCACCGCCTCGCCGTTCAAATCGGCCTATGTCACCGCGAAGCACGGCCTCGCCGGCCTTACCAAGACCATCGCGTTGGAAACGGCGACGTTTGGCATCACAGCCAATTGCATCAGCCCCGGCTATGTGTGGACTCCGCTGGTCGAAAAGCAGATTCCCGACACGATGAAGGCGCGCGGGCTGACGCGCGAGCAGGTGATGAACGACGTGCTACTCGCCGGGCAGCCGACCAAGCAGTTCGTCACCGCCGAGCAGGTCGCCGCGATGGCGCTTTATCTGTGCCGCGAGGAGGCGGCGTCGATCACCGGCGCCAATATGTCGATCGATGGCGGCTGGACGGCGCAATGACGAGGGATCGCGGCGGCGCTTGCCAAGCCGGGCTGCGGCGGGCAGGCTCGGCTTTTGGGCGAGAGGAGACGGCTCTTGCGATGTTGGGCGGCGACGCTGGCCCTGGCCGCGGTGCTGATGCTGGCGGCCTGCGGGTCGAAGACGCTCGAACCGAAGGCGCCCAAGGCGCGCCCCAATGACTGGCGCCTGATTGCCAGCCAAGCCGATCGGGAACGGCTTGCGCGTTGGCGGACCGCCTGGATCACCGGTCTCGAGAAGGCGACCTCATCCGGCAACGCGGCCCAGATTGCGGCCCAGGGCGCGCTGCTCAAGCCCGATCTTGCGCTCGATGATCCGCTGCCGCCGTCCGGCGACTATCGCTGCCGCACCATCAAGATGGGCGCGCAGACCAAGGGGCTGCTCGATTATGTCGCCTATCCCGCCTTCCTCTGCCGGGTTGGCGTCGAGGAAGGGCTGGTTCATCTCGCGAAGATCGACGGCTCGCAACGACCGGTCGGCGACATCTTCGCCGATGAGCCGCGCCGGATGATCTTTCTCGGCGCCATGACGCTCGGTGACGAGGCGCGCCCCCTGCCTTATGGCCGCGATGCCGAGCGCGACATGGCGGGGATCGTCGAGCGGGTTGGTCCGCGCCGATGGCGGATCGTGTTCCCCTATCCGCATTGGGAGTCGACCATCGACATCCTCGAACTCGTTCCAAAGGAATAATATGCTCTCCAGATTGGTCGCGTTCGCTCTGCTCGCCGTCGCCGCCGCGCCGGTCCGCGCCGATCCGCTCGATCAGGCGATCGCTACGGACTTGCCGAGCCTGATGGCGATCTACCGCGATCTGCACGCTCACCCTGAGCTCAGCTTCGAGGAAAGCCGCAGCGCCGGGATCATGGCGGCCGAGGCTCGCAAAGCGGGGTATGAAGTGACAAGCGGCGTGGGCGGCACGGGCGTCGTCGCGGTGTTGCGCAACGGTCCCGGGCCGGTGTTGATGCTGCGCGCCGACATGGATGCGCTGCCGGTGACCGAACAGACCGGCCTTGCCTATGCCAGCCAGGTTTCGGGCGTGATGCACGCCTGCGGCCATGACACGCATATGGCGAGCTGGATCGGGATCGCGCGGCGGATGGCGGCGCTCAAAGATCGCTGGTCGGGCACGCTTGTCATGATCACCCAGCCCGCCGAGGAGCGGGGGTCGGGCGCCCGCGCGATGCTCCGCGACGGTCTCTACAAGCGCTTTCCCAAGCCCGGCACGGTGATCGCCTTCCACGATTCGGCCAGCCTTCCCGCGGGCACGATCGGTTATGTCGACGGCTATATCTTGGCGAATGTCGATTCGGTCGACCTGCTGGTGAGGGGCGTCGGTGGCCACGGTGCCTATCCGCATCTCGCCAAGGATCCGATCGTGATCGCGTCGCGGATCGTCACCACGTTGCAGACGCTGATCTCGCGTGAGATCGATCCGCTCGAATCGGGCGTCGTCACCGTCGGCAGTTTTCAGGCGGGCGCCAAGCACAACATCATTCCGCCCGAAGCCAAGCTGCAGATCACCGTGCGATCCTACAAGCCCGAGGTGCGCCAGCATCTGCTCGACGGAATCGCCCGCATCGCGAAGGGCGAAGCGATCGCCGCAGATATGCCCGACGATCTGCTGCCGGTCGTCAAGATCAAGGATGAACATACGCCCGCCACCTTCAACACCCACGAACTGACCATGGCGATGATCGGGCTTTTCACGCAGCGGTTCGGCAAGGAACGGGTGACCGCGGTGCGCCCGCAAATGGGTGGCGAAGACTTCAGCGAATATTATCTGGCCGATCCGTCGATCCAGTCGATGCTGTTCTGGGTCGGCGGCGTGCCGAAGGCCAAATGGGAAGCGGTACAGGGCGACGTGACCAAATTGCCCTCGATCCACAGCCCGTTCTGGGCCCCCGACGCGCCAGCTGTGATCTCGACCGCGGTCGAGGCGATGACCAGCGCTGCGCTCAGCGTGCTCGCGCGGAAATGATGCGAGCGGCTGGCGTTAGAGCCCGGAGCCCCCGTCAGCTGGCGAGGGCGTTCGCGATCATCGTCGCCAGCTGCTCGATGCGATAGGGCTTAGAGATCACCGGCGCGTCGGCGAAGCCGGTGCCGGGCGGGAGCCCGTCATAGCCGGTCGCGAAGATAAATCGCTTGCCGTCGTCCCGCAGCCGCTGCGCCACCGGCAGGCTGTTCTCGTCCTTCAGGTTGAGGTCGAGCAACGCGATGTCGAACTCGGTGTCGTCGGCGCGCGCCAGCGCTTCGGCCACCGTGCCGGCGATGGCGGCCGTCTTACAGCCGACCTCATCCAGCATGTCTTCCGCCGTCATGGCGATGATGGTGTCGTCCTCGACGATCAGAACCCGCGTACCCGATGGAGGGTGGCCCACAGCATTTTCCTCGTCAGCATGCCCGACCACCGGTGATGACCTAGAAACGCACTTTACGCAATCGCCCGACGCAGATCGGGGCTCGGCTATACGATAGCGCTCTCAAATAAGACGCCCGCCAGGAGACCTGGCGGGCGTCGCTCTTCCTCCCCAGGAAAAGCTCGTGGCCGGATTTACAAAGCTTTCTTCCGAGCTCGTCGCGGCTATGCATCCTCGCCCGTCGTCTACGGGGGAAAAGGCCGGTCCTTCCATCCATATCATCTGATTTTGATGTCCGGTTGTTGGTGATACTGCTAGGAGGCATGTAGTGTTGTAAGGATCTTACTCGATGGCCAAGCAGGGAATATTGGCGGGACCGCGGGTTCGGCGGTTGCGTCGTGATCAAGCGCTCACCCAGCAGGTCATGGCCGAGATGCTCGGCATTTCGGACAGCTATCTCGCGCTGATCGAGGGCAATCGGCGCCCGCTGACCGCGGCGCTGATTCTCCGGCTGGCCGAGCTGTTCGACTTCGACATTCGCAGCCTCAGCCAGGAGGAGCCGGGAGGCGGGGCCGCCGCGATGCGGCGGCGGCTCTCCGATCCGCTGTTCGCGGACATCTCGGTTGATCGCGCCGAACTCGAGGCATGGATGGACAACGCTCCCGCGGCGGCCGAGGCGTTTGCCCGGCTGTTCGATCGCTGGCGCGAAGGCGGCGGGAGTGGCGACGAGCAGGGGCCGGGGCCGGTCGGTGCCGTGCGGCGCGAGGTCGAGCGCTGGCGCAACCATTTCGCCGATCTTGACGCGCATGCCGAGGCTCTGGCCGATGAATTGCGGATCGGCGCGGGCGATCTCTATGGCGCGATCGCCGAACGGCTGCGCGTCAAGCACCAGCTCACCATCCGCATCCTGCCGTTCGACGTGATGCCCGATCGGCTGCGGCGGCTCGATCTCCACGCCCGGCAGCTGCAGTTGTCCGAACTGCTCGATCCCCCGGCGCGCTGCTTCCAGGCGGCGTTCCAGCTTGCGCAAATTGAGGCGCGCGGCGAGATTGATGCGCTGGTGGCGGGGGCGGCCTTCGGCGACCGGGGGGCCGAACGGCTCTACCGCCGCCATGTCACCTCTTATTTCGCCGCCGCGCTGATGATGCCTTACGGGCGGTTCCTGCGGGCGTGCGAAACCGCCGGCTATGACATCCAGTTGCTTCAGCGCCGTTTCGGCGCGGGCTATGAACAGGTCGCTCACCGGCTGACGACGATGCAGCGCGTGGGCGCGCGCGGGCTGCCCTTCTTCATGCTGCGCATCGACCGGGCGGGACAGGTGTCGAAGGCCTTTGCGGGAGCGAGCGGATCAGCGCTGGTCGATGCGGCGCGTCGCTGCCCCTTATGGGCGATCCACCATGCCTTCGATCGGCCCGGGCGGTTCGTGCATCAGCTTGCCGAGCTCGAGGACGGCTCGCGCTGGTTCACGGTCGCCCGCAGCGTTCGTCACCATGGCGGCGCAGCCGACGTGCCGGTCGCCGAACATGTCGTCGCGCTCGGTCTTGCGGCCGAACATGCGGGCCATATGGCGCTCGCCCGCGGGATCGAACTGTCGGGGCCCGCCGAGCCGATCGGTCTTGGCTGCAGCCATTGCCAGCGCGTCGAGTGCGTCCAGCGCGCGGCCCCGCCGATCGGCCGCGTGCTGATCATCAACGAGCGCGAGCGCGGGCTGGCGCCGTTCGCCTTCGCAGGCGATTGATCCCGCCAAGCCCGCGGGCTCAGAAGGGTTCGTCGAGTGTCTGATGCCCTTTTTGCTTCAGCGTCTCGACGATCTTCTTGACCTCCTGGCTGCTGCCGCGGGGCAGAATCATGACGGCGTCGTGGGTCGCGACCACGATCAGGTCGTGCACGCCGACCGTGGTGATCACCGGGCCCTCGCTGCGGATCAGGCAGCCGCTGGTATCGAGCGCCACGACATCGCCTTGTGTGACATTGGCCTTCTCGTCGCCCAGCCCGAGCGCGTGGAGCGCGTCCCAGCTCCCGACGTCGGACCAGCCCATTTCCACAGGCACCACCGCCACCCGCTCGGCTTTCTCCATCACCGCATAGTCGATCGATTCGGAGGGGCAGGCCAGGAAGGCCTCACGTGCGGGACGGATCATCGTCCCCTCGCGCTCGGCGCTGGACAGTGATTGGCGCACGGCGCTGACCATCGCGGGTTCGAACTGCTCGAGCGCCGCGAGATAGGCGTCGGCCCGGAACAGGAATATCCCGCCGTTCCAGCTGTAGTTGCCCGCGGCAAGATAGGTCGCGGCGCGCGCGAGGTCAGGCTTTTCGATGAAGGCGTCGACCTTTTGCACGCCGGGCGCCACCGTCTCGCCGCGCCGGATATAGCCATAGCCGGTTTCGGGCTTGTCGGGGGTTATCCCGAAGGTGATCAGCCAGCCGTCGCGCACCAGCGGGATCGCCGCCTCGATCGCGGCGTGGAATGCCGCGACGTCATCGATCACATGATCGCTGGGCATCACCAGCAGCGCCGCATCGGGCGCAGCCTCCATCGCGGCGAGCGCGATCGCGGGGGCCGTGTTGCGGCCGACGGGCTCGAGGATGATCGCCGCGGTTTGGTCGCCATCCAGCTGCATCGCGATTTCGTCGGCGTGGAGGGCGTTGGTGACGATGATCGCCTTGCCGAAGCGCGCGGTGTCGGCGCAGCGCTCGGTGGTCATCTGAAGCATGGTGCGATCGCTGGTGAGCGCCAGCAGCTGCTTGGGCTTTTTCGATCGCGACAGCGGCCATAGCCGCGTACCCGAACCGCCGGAAAGGATCACGGGCGTAATCAAGGTGGTGGAAATGGTCGGCTCCATGGTTCAGAAGGGTGAATGGTTAACGGGATTTTCGCTGTTATCGGACAGGAAATGGACGGGCGGCAAGGGGGTTTCATGTCCGAGATGGTGAAACATCCGGCGGTGCGGTAACCGTGGTGGTTCTCGGAATGGAGATTGCGACCTTCGCGCAGCCAGCGGAGCTTGCCGCTCTGCAGACGACATCGCTGCCCGTGCCTGTCATTCTCGCTGCGACCCAGTGGGGCCATGCGCTCGCCGCTTTCATGTTCGCCGCGTTGGTGGGATGGCAGGCCACGGTCAGAACCGGCGGCTGGCGCCGCGTCGCGCTGGCCACGGCCTGCGCGCTGACAGCCCTGTGGTGCGGGCTGGTGGCGGTCTATGGGGCCGGCGGGATATCGTCGAGCGTCGCCAAGAGCATCGCCGATGCCGGCTGGCTGGCATTCCTGTTCGCGCTGCAGCCACCGGTCGCGGCGGGGAGGCGGCGCCCTGTCATTCTTGGCCTGTTCGTCCTGATCTTGGCGTTCATCGTCGCGGCGGTGACGATCAAGCTGCTGCCGCTGCTGTTCCCGGGCAGCCCGCGGATCAGGGAAGGGCTGTTCCTCGCCGGCCAGGCGTCGCGAATCATGATCACGATCGGCGGGCTGTGCCTGCTGCACAATCTGTATACCGCCGCGTCGCCCGAGGCGCGCTGGGGGCTTGGCCCGCCGATGCTGGCGCTCGCGGTGATGTGGGGCTTCGATCTTCACTTGGCGACGGTCGCCTATCTGATCGATGGCTGGCCGCTCGGCCTGTTCGCGCTTCGCGGGATCATGATGGTGTTGATCGCGCCGATGCTGGTCACCGTCAGCCGCCTTGCAACGCTCGATCGTATGCGCGCTTCACGCGGTGCGCGCTTGCAGTCGCTCACGCTGGTGGTGAGTGGCGCCTATTTGGCGCTGATGGTGTTGCTCAGCCGCCTGCTTGCGGTCGGCGGCTATCAGGCCCGGCTGCCGCAGATCACCATCGCGCTCGCCTTCGTGGTTTTCGCGCTCAGCTTCTTCCCGTCGACCCGCTACCGCCACCGCATCAAAAAAGCGCTTGCGCGCCATCTGTTCCAGCATCGCTACGACTATCGGCTCGAGTGGCGGCGCTTCACCGAGACCGTGGGGCGGGCGAGCGAAGAGACGCCCGGCCTCGCCGAGCGGACGGTCAAGGCGATCGCGGACATTTTCGATTGCCCCGGCGGCCTGCTGATGCTGCGGGGCCATGACGGCGGGCTCGAAAGCTCGGCGCGCTGGAACTGGCTCGAGCTCAACGCGCCCCAGCTCGCGGCGGAGCTTCCGCTCGCCAACCATCTCGAACGCGACGGCGAGGCGATCGAACTCGAACGGCTGCGGCAGGGCGAGGAGCCGGCCGCGCTGCCGTTCATCCCCGAGTGGATCGTGGCCGAGGACGAAGCCTGGGTGCTCATGCCGTTGATCCATTTCGACCGGCTGGTCGGCGCCATCCTGCTGGCAAGGCCGCGCGAGCCACGGCTGCTCGACGGCGAGGACCATGATCTGCTGCGGGTGGCGGGACGGCAGGTGGCGAGCTATCTGGCCGAGGCCCGGGGACAGGAGGCGCTTTCGGATGCTCGCCGCTTTGATGAATTCAACCGGCGCTTCGCCTTCATCATGCACGACATCAAGAATCTGGTGAGCCAGTTGAGCCTGCTCGCACGGAACGCCGAGCGCCACGCCGACAATCCGGCGTTTCGCGCGGACATGATCGATACGCTGCAGGGATCGGTGGGCAAGATGAACGATCTGCTCGCCCGCCTTTCGCAGCATCACCGCTCCAAGCCCGACGAACCCGCCCCCCATTCGCTCCGCGCGCTGGCCGAGGAGACGCTTCGTGAGCGCGCCAACGGCTATCCCGTCCGCATCAGCGCGCGCGACGAGGTGATGGCGGTGGTCGATCCCGACCGGTTCGAACAGGCGCTCGGGCATATCGTCCAGAACGCCATCGATGCGAGCGACAACAGCGAGCCGATAGATCTGATCATCGGCCGCCGCGGGCTCGAGGCGATCGTCGAGGTGATCGACCGCGGCTGCGGGATGTCGGCGGAGTTCATTCGCTCGCGGCTTTTCCATCCCTTTTCGTCGACCAAGGAGGGCGGGTTTGGGATCGGCGCGTTCGAGGCGCGTTCGATCGTCGCGGGCCTCGGCGGCCGGCTCGAGGTTCAGAGCCGCGAGGGCGAGGGGAGCCGCTTCACGATCATCTTGCCGATGGCGGCGCTGTTCGGCGGGGGGCTGCCGACGGGCCAGTCGGCCGGAGCGCCCGCATGAGCGGGGGCAAGCCGCGGTTGCTGATCGTCGAGGACGATCTGGGGCTGCAGAAGCAGCTTCGCTGGGCCTACGAGGATTATGAGGTGATCACAGCTGCCGATCGCCCGGCGGCGATCGACGCGTTGCGCCATTATGAACCGGCGGTGGTGACGCTTGACCTCGGGCTGCCGCCCGATGCCGAAGGCACGAGCGAGGGCTTCGCGACGCTCGACGCCATACTCGCGCTCAAGCCCGACACCAAGGTGATCGTCGCCTCGGGGCAGGGCGCGCACGAAGGTGCGCTACGGGCGATCGCGGCGGGAGCCTATGATTATTACCACAAGCCGGTCGATATCGATGAGCTTGGCCTGATCGTCGCGCGCGCCTTCTACCTTCATGAGCTCGAGCGCGAGAATGCGCGGCTGCAGGCGCATGGCGATGATGCGGCGGCGGACGGCGGTCTTGTCACCAACGACCCGGCGATGCTCAAGGTGGTGCGGACGATCGAGCGGGTGGCGGGCAGCGACGCGTCGCTGATGCTGCTGGGCGCGAGCGGCACCGGCAAGGAGGTGCTCGCGCGCCGGCTGCACCGCGAGAGCAAACGTGGGCAGGCCGCCTTCGTCGCGATCAACTGCGCCGCCATCCCCGAAAATCTGCTCGAGGCCGAGCTGTTCGGTTATGAAAAAGGCGCGTTCACCGGCGCCATCAAGACGACCGAAGGCAAGATCGAGCAGGCCCAGGGCGGGACGCTGTTTCTCGACGAGGTCGGCGATATTCCGCTGGCGCTCCAGGTCAAGCTGCTCCGTTTCCTGCAGGAGCGGGTGGTCGAACGGATCGGCAGCCGCAAGCCGATGGCGGTCGACACGCGGATCGTCTGCGCGACGCACCAGAATCTCGAAACGATGATCGCCGACGGCCGCTTCCGCGAGGATCTTTACTATAGGCTCGCCGAGATCGTCGTACGGATTCCGGCGCTCGCCGATCGCCCGGGCGACGCGCTGCTGATCGCGCGCATGCTGCTCAAGAAGCTCGTGCGCGAGATGGACTCTCCGGTGCGCGGCTTTGCGCCCGACGCCTTGGCCGCGATCGACGGATGGGCCTGGCCGGGCAATGTCCGCGAGCTCGAGAACAAGCTCAAGCGCGCGGTGATCATGGCCGACGGCAAGCTCGTGACCGCCGAGGATCTCGATCTCGTCCCCGAGCGCGCGGATGGCGGATTCCTCAATCTGAAGGCGGCGCGCGAACTCGCCGACCGCGCCGCGATCACCCGCGCGCTGGCGCGGAGCGAGGGTAATATTTCGAGCGCGGCGAAGATGCTGGGGATCAGCCGCCCCACGCTGTACGACCTGCTCCGCCAATATGGGATGGGGGCGTAGGCCGCCGATCGGATGGGCTGGTATGGTGGACAGGCTTCGATTATCGCCGCGTCATGACCGATCCCGCCATTCTCGCCCGGATTGCCGCCGCACTCGACAGGATCGCGCCGCCGCCCGCGCCGCATGCCGATCCTGCTGCGCACGCTGCCTATGTCTGGCGCGACGGCGGGCTCGCCGAGGCGCGCGCCTTTGCGCCGCTGCCGCTCGATCTGCTCACCGGCATCGACGCGCAGAAGGCCGCGCTGGTCGATAATGCGCGGCGGCTCGCCCGCGGCGCGGCGGCGCACGACGTGCTGTTGTGGGGCGCGCGCGGCTCGGGCAAGTCGGCGCTGGTCAAGGCCGCGGTTGGGGCGCTGCGCGACGAGGGGCGCGATATCGCGTTGATCGAGGTGGCCGGCGAGCGGATCGACGCGCTCCCCCGCCTGTTCGCGATCATCGCCGATGTGCCGCGCGCCTTCGTTCTGTTCCTCGACGATCTTGGATTCGATGATGCCGCGGGCGGGCAGGGGCCACGGCTGCTGCGCTCGATGCTCGAGGGCGGTGCGGAGGCGCGGCCCGCCAACGCCCGACTGCACGTCACCGCCAACCGCCGGCATATCGTCTCGCGCGACCTGCGCGAGCAGGACAGCCCAATCAATCCGCGCGACGTCGTCGACGACAAGCTCGCGCTCGCCGATCGCTTCGGTCTGTCGCTCGGCTTCCATGTTTGCGATCAGGACACCTATGTCGCGATGGTCGCCAGCTATGCGGCAAAGCTTGGCCTCGAATTCGAGCCGCTCGACGCGATCGCATGGGCGACTCAGCGCGGCAGCCGCTCGGGGCGGGTCGCCTGGCAATATGTCGTCGAACTGGCCGGCCGCGCGGGGAAACCGGTATAGTAGGGGGCGGCCAGCTGCGAGACGCCAGGAGGTTTTCCTTTCCGGGATTCCCAGTCGCCAGATGATTCCATCTGGCTCGAATCGCTCTAGGCCGCCGCCGGCAACCGCACTCTCACCATCAAGCCGCCCAGATCCTCGCTTTCCTCGAGGCTGATCGCGCCGCCATAAATGCCGATCACGTCGCGGACGATCGCGAGGCCGAGGCCGGTGCCCGGCTTGCCGGTATCGAGTCGCGCGCCGCGCTCGAACAGCCGCCCGCGTTCGACGGCGGGGATGCCCGGGCCGTCATCCTCGATCAGGATTTCGACAAACTCGGTCCTGCGCGGGCCGGGTTCACCCGGCGCCTCGCGGGCGACGGTGACGAACACGCGCCCCTGCCCATATTTCGCGGCGTTCTCGACGAGATTGCCGAGGATTTCGTCGAGATCCTGGCGCTCGACATGCACGACCGCCTTCTGATCACCGGCGAGGTCGACCGTGACGTGGCGGTGCATGCGCGCCATCGCCCGTTCGACCGCCTTGAGCGAGGGCCAGACCTCGGAGCGCGCCTGGGCGTTGGCGCGGCGGCCCACCGCGCGCGCGCGCGCGAGGTGGTGATCGACCTGGCGGCGCATGTCGGATGTCGTGCGCGCTACCGTTTCGGCCAGCTCGGGGCCGTTCGCCGTCGCCTCGTTCATCAGAACGGTGAGCGGCGTCTTGAGCGCATGGGCGAGGTTGCCGGCATGGCGGCGCGCTTCCTCGGCCTGGCGCTCATTATGCGCGAGCAGCTCGTTGAGCTCTTCGACCAGCGGGCGAACTTCGTTGGGCAGTTGCGCGTCGATCCGCGCGCTCCGGCCCGATCCGACCGCCGCGACCGCCCGTCGCAGGCTGCGTAATGGCCAGAGGCCATAGGTCGCCTGCAGCGCGGCGAGAATGATCAGGCCGAGGCCCAGGATCGCGAAGGAGCGCACCAGCGTCCGTCGCAGCACGGCGATCTGGTCGTTGAGCGTGGCTCGGCTCGCGGCGACCTGAAACCGCCATTCAGTGGCCGATCCGGGCAGGCGCACCTCGCGATCGAGAATCCGCAGCGGCTCGCCGTCGAACTCGTCGCTGTCGGCGACATGGAGCTGCTGCCCCTGATGGTCGCCCGTCTGGCGCAGCGCGCGATCCCACAGCGAGCGCGAACGGAAGGGTTCGTGGCCGGTCGCCGACACCTGCCAATAGAGGCCCGAATAGGGCTCGAGGAAGCGCTGATCGCCCAGCGGCCGGCTGAAGCGGACCTCGCCGTCGGGGCCGATCTCGGCGGTCCCGATCATCGCGTTGAGCACATAGCCGAGCTGCGCGTCGAAGTTGCGGGTGATCGCCTCGGTCAGCACGCGATCGAGCGCGAAGGCGCCGCCGACCAGCAGCACGCTGATCCACAGCGCCGCGATCGAGATCATCCGCCGGGTGAGCGACCCGGTCGACTGGGTTTCGTTGCGTCGCCGCTTGAGAAACCAGGCCTTCGCGGCGGCCAGCGCCGGTTTAGGCCGGGTCATCCAGCGAGTAGCCGAGGCCGCGGATCGTGGTGATGACATCCTGGCCCAGCTTTTTCCGGATGCGGGTCACGAACACCTCGATGGTGTTCGAATCGCGGTCGAAATCCTGATCGTAAATATGCTCGATCAATTCGGTCCGGCTGACCACCTTGCCCTTGTGGTGGAGCAGATAGCTGAGCAGCTTATATTCCTGCGCGGTGAGCTTCACCGGCTCGCCCGCGAGCGTCACCTTGCCGCTGCGCGTGTCGAGCCGGACGTCGCCGGCGATAAGCTCGGACGAGCTGTTGCCCGATGCGCGCCGGATCAGCGCGCGCAGCCGCGCGATCAGCTCCTCGGTCTGGAAAGGCTTGGCCAGATAGTCATCGGCGCCGGCGTCGAGCCCGGCGACCTTGTCCGACCAGCTGTCACGCGCGGTGAGCACCAGCACGGGGGTATCCCTGCCCTCGCGCCGCCAGCGGTCGAGCACCGTCAGGCCGTCGATCTCGGGCAGGCCGAGATCGAGGATGATCGCGTCGTAGCTCTCGGTCGATCCGAGAAAATGGCCGTCTTCGCCATCGGTCGCCAGATCGATCGCATAGCCGGCGCCTTCCAGCGTGGCGCGGAGCTGCCGGCCCAGATTGGGTTCATCCTCGACGATCAGGACGCGCATCTTTTCCCCCTTCAGCCGGTAATCATGAGGTGGCGGTTATTGACCGACGCGGCCCAGTTCGCGCCCGGTGCGGCCGTCCATGTCCATCCATATCACCGATCCGCCCCGCTGGAACTTGAAACGATAGCGTCCGGTTCCCGGATCGAACTCCGAACCGATCATCTGGCCGTCGACACGGCCCTGCGCCCTGGCGCGCATCTCCTGATAGGGCAGAAACTGCCCCGAGCGCACGCCGTTGCGCAGCGCATCCTGCTCGGGCACGCGATTGCGTTCCGCCGAGACGGGTGCGCCAGCAAGAAGGAACGTCGCCAAAGCGATGGCGGCCAAGGGGTTACGCATTGACATTGGCTATTGGCATAGGGTCTTGGGCTTGAATAGGGCATGAATGTTCGTGCTTTAGCGAAAATCCGAAACCTGCTGTCCAACGAAGACCTATGCCCGCACCCATTCTCGCCTATCAAAATCTCGGTCTCGTGCAGGGCAGCGGATGGCTGTTTCGTCAGCTCGACCTGTTCATCGCCCCGCGTGACCGGCTCGCGCTGATCGGGCGCAACGGCGCGGGGAAGACTACCCTGCTCAAGCTGCTTGCGGGGGCGATCGACGCCGACGAAGGGCTACGGACCATCGTCCCCGGCACGCGGGTGATCCTGCTCGAGCAGGAACCGTCGATGGCGGGGCATGCGAGCTTGCGCGATTTCGCGCTCGCCGGGCCCGGCGCGCCCGCAATGCACGTGGTCGAGGCGATCGCCGATCAGATCGGCATCGATCTCTCGCGCGACGCGAGCAGCGCGAGCGGGGGCGAGCGCCGCCGCGCGGCGATCGCGCGCGCGCTGGCGATGGAGCCCGATGTGCTGCTGCTCGACGAGCCCACCAACCATCTCGATCTGTCCGCGATCGAGTGGCTGGAGAGCTGGCTGCAGCGCTTCACCGGCGCCTTTGTCGCGATCAGCCATGACCGCACCTTCCTCACGCGGCTCACCCGGCAGACGCTGTGGCTCGATCGCGGCGGAATCCGCCGGGCGGAGATCGGCTTTGGCGGATTCGAGGGCTGGACCGACAAGGTCTATGAAGAAGAAGCGCGCAACGCCGAGCGGCTCGACGCCAAGCTCAAGATCGAGGAGCACTGGATGCTCCGCGGCGTCACCGCGCGGCGGCGGCGCAACCAGGGGCGCCTGGCCAAGCTCCACGAGATGCGCGCCCAACGCAAGGCGATGCTCGGACCGCCGGGAACGGCGCGGCTGGCGATCGCCGCCGACGATGTGAAGACCAAGGTGGTGATCGACGCCGAGCATGTCACCAAGCGCTTCGGGGACCGGACGATCATTCGCGATTTCAGCTTCCGGGTGACGCGCGGCGACCGCATCGGCGTGGTCGGCGCGAATGGCGCGGGTAAATCGACCCTGCTCAAGCTGCTGACCGGCGAACTCGCGCCCGATGAAGGCGCGATCAAGTTGTCGAAGACGCTCGATGGGATCGTCATCGATCAGCAGCGCAAGCTGATGGCCCCCGAAAAGCGCGTGCGCGACGTGCTCGCCGATGGCGGCGACTGGATCGAGGTTCAGGGCGTCAAAAAGCATGTCCACGGCTATCTCAAGGAATTCCTGTTCGAACCCGCGATCGCCGATGCGCGGATCGCGACGCTGTCGGGCGGCGAGCGCTCGCGGGTGCTGTTGGCCCGTGAATTCGCTCGGCCCTCCAATCTGCTGGTGCTCGACGAACCCACCAACGATCTCGATCTCGAAACGCTCGACCTGCTGCAGGAGGTCATCGCGGACTATCAGGGCACGGTGCTGATCGTCAGCCATGATCGCGACTTTCTCGATCGCACCGTCACGGTGACGCTCGGGCTCGACGGATCGGGCAAGGTCGACATTGTCGCCGGCGGTTATGAGGATTGGGAGCGCCTGCGCAGCGCGCAGCGGACTGCCAAGTCCGAGCCGAAGCGCGCGGCCCGGCCCGGCGCCGACGCGGCCGCGCCGCCGTCCGGGGCGCGAACCAAGCTCAGCTACAAGGATCAGCGCGACCTCGATCTCCTCCCGCGCGAGATCGAGTTGCTCGAGGCCGCGATCGAGCGCGACGAGACCGCGCTCGCCGATCCGAATCTCTATGCCAGCGATCCCGCGCGGTTCGAACGGTTGATGCAGGCGATCGAAGCCAACCGCTCAAAGAAGGAGGCCGCCGAGCTGCGCTGGCTCGAACTGGCCGAGATGGCCGAAGGGCTGGCCTGACCTTGCCTGGGCGGGAGCGCGCGGTAGCTTAGAGCCCCGCGCGCGCCTCGGCTCGGGCCTCGAGCAGATCCCATAGCCCCCGATGCTGGACGAGCAGCTGCTGCGCGCCGAACACGATCGCCCGCTGGACTGCGGGCGCGACGGCGTCGTCGATGATCGCCATGGTCTGGCGCGGCGACGGCAGCGCAGGCGGGACGAGTTGCAGGCCGAAGCGTTGGGCGGCGGCGTCGATGACGGTGCGCGCCGCGCGCCAGTCGAGCACCAGCGCCATCGCCGCGCCCAGCGCGCAGCCGTTGCGGTCCGAACGGGCGAGCATTTCGAGTGCATGGCGCTGCCCCGCCACCGCGGCTTCCGATTCGGCCTGTCCGGGCGTGCTCGGCAGCGGCCCCACCGCGACCACGGTGCGCATCAGATAGGCGCGCTCGGCGGCGAAGCCCTCCGCTGCGATGTCGAGCCACCGGCGGCTGGCCTCGCCGGATGGCTTGTCGCGGGCGAATTCGATCACGCCCGGATTGCGGCCATGGACATGCGCGAGAAGGTGGACGGCATCGGCCAGGTCGCGGGCGGCTTCGCGGCCGCGCGCAAATATATGGGTGGCGACATAGGGGTGGTTTTTGCCGCCCTCGGCGCCAAGCAGCGCGTCGATCATCTCGGCTGCGCCAGGACGCGCAGCCTCCTGCTGAATATTCAACACCATACGCAACATACCCCGAATACAACCGGTCCGTGCGAGCGCAGCTAAACAATGCCGTCACCCGCCCCTTCCTCTTTAGCGTCGCTGGGTAAATGGCTCGTTACGCCTCGCGAAATTTCCTTGGCGGAAATCCGCCATGGCCCGCTCGGCGGTTCGGCGCTAAAAGCGAAAGCTTATGGCACGTTCCTCTTCCCGTTCGAATGACTGGGGCTTTCCCCGCTGGCGCGGCTATGGCGGCGAGCGCGGCGCTACCAAAGTGCGCCTGTGTGATCGGCATGGTTGCGACAAACCGGGCGACCGGCCCGCCCCCAAGGCCCCCAACAGTCCTGAACGCTGGTATTTCTGCGAAGAGCACGCGGGCGAATATAACCGCAACTGGGATTATTTCGCGGGCCTGTCGGCCGAGGAGGCCGCTCGCCGCGAGGCCGACGAGCGGCGCTCGGCCTCGGGTTATGCCGAGCAGGCGCATTATGGTTGGGCGGGGCCGGGCGACGGCCGCTGGTCGCGCGACGAGATGCGCGCCTTCGAGACGCTCGAAATCGAATCGGACGCTGATTTCGAAGAGGTCAAGGCGGCGTGGCGGCGGCTCGCCAAGGCCAATCACCCCGATGTGAAACCCAATGATCCGGCCGCCGCGGTGCGCTTCCAGGCGGTGCAGGCGGCGTTCGAAATCCTGCGCCGGGCCGAGGAACGGCGGCCGCGCTGATCCGATACAAAAGGGCCTATCGGCTTCTGCCGGTGAGCACCGCCAGGCTCGCCCGCTCGTTGAAGCGCAGCGCGCGGGGCTCGGCGGGCACATGCTCGATTCGCCGGCCCGCCTTGGCCATCTCGATGAAGGCGGGGGCGACATAGGATTTGCGGCACACCGCCGGGGTGTTGCCGAGCGCGCGGGCAACCTCGGCGAGCAGCGTCTTGACCGAGGTGCGCCGATCCCGCGCGAGCAGTCCCGCCGCGACCGCGCAGGCGCGCCAGGTGCGGAAGGTCTTGGCGGTGCCGGCACCGTCGGTCAGCTCGCAAATCCACTGGTTGATGTCGGCGGCGCGGACGCGGAGCCCCGATCGGCTCGCGAACAATTCGCCTGGGCCGGCGGTCTTGAGTTCGGCGAGCGCCGCGGCGAGCGCGGCGTCGCGTGCCGAAAGCTCGGCGCGGATGCCATGCTTGCCGTAGAAGCAAAGCTGGATCTCGTCGCCCTTGATCCGCGCATGGCGGTTGAGCAGCGTGGTCGCGCCGAAGCTGCCGCGCGCCGCCGAATCGGCCGACCCGACCCGGATCGCGAAGCCGTCGAGCAGGCGCACCGCCGCCGCCCGCGCCCGTTCCCACGGATCCTCGCTTTTCAGCGCGCGGCGGACGGCGGCGCGAAGCTGGGGCAGGTGGCTCGCGAACTGCGGGAGACCTGCGAATTTCTCCTCGTCGCGCTGCTCGCGCCACGCGCTGTGATAGCGATATTGCTTACGCCCGGCGGCATCGAGGCCGGTCGCCTGGACCGGCGCATCGGGGTCCGGGTTGATCCACACCTTGCGCCAGGCGGGCGGAATCCCGAGCCCCAGAATCCGCATCCGCTCCTCGACGTCGCGAACGGTCGTCCCGTCGGGCGCGATAAAGCGCCAGCCGCGGCCGCGCCGGGTGCGGCCAATGCCGGGCGCCGAATCGATCGTGTCGAGTTGGTCGACGGAGTGGTGTCGCATGGAAGGAGCACAACGCGGCGCGGGCCGAAAGGGTGCGCGCGCCGTGGCAATGCGATGGCGGGGGCGTTACTCGCCGCCGAGATCGTCGGGCAGCGGATCCCTGCCCGAGATGCGGCGCGCGAGCGCCTCGGCGTCGCTCAGCGACCAGCGACCGGGGATCTCGATCACCCCGCCGGTGACGGGCTTGCGGATCAGTTCGGCGCCAAGCGTCTTGCCGTCGAGCGCCACCAGCATTGGCTTGCCGACGAGCGCGCGGCTTATCTCGCCCAACCGTTTGGCGGCGGCGGGCGTAAGGGTGAGCATGACCCCGACCTTCTTGTTGATGTCGGGCAGCGCGCGCGCATCGATGATCTCGGCGGCGGCGAAGGGCTCGCCGGCGATCGTCAGCCTTCCGGTCTCGAAGCGCTTGGCCGCGGGTTCGGCCGCGCAGGCCTGCATGGCGAACGGCGCCGCGGCGAATAGCAGCAGGGCGGCGCACCGCTTCATGCGTAACGCTCCGCCGTGGCCTTGATCAGCGCGATCATGTTCGGAATTCCCTGGGTTCGGTTCGAGCTGAGCTGGTTGCGCAGGTCGAAAGGTTCGAGCGCGGCGGCGATGTCGGTGTCGCGGATCGCGGCGGCGGGCTGGTCCTGCACCGTCAGCAGCACGAGCGCGATGACCCCTTTGGTGATCGCGGCGTTGCTGTCGGCGAGGAAATGGAGCGCGCCGTCGTCGCGCACCGTCGGATAGACCCATACCGCGGCCGAACAGCCGCGCACCAGCGTGGCGTCGGTCTTGAGCGCATCGGGCATGGGTTCGAGCGCCCGGCCGAGGTCGATCAGCAGCCGATAGCGATCGTCGGCGTCGAGAAACGCATATTCTTCAACGATGTCGGCGAAGCGGGTGAGCTCGGTCATGATGCGAGCGCCTACTGCCTTTTCCGACCGATTTAAACCAGCTTCGCTTCTTCGGCGCGTGGAAAACGGGTTCAAGCCGGCGGCTGAGCGGCCGTCAAAGGTCGACCCCGGCCGCGATCGCCTCGAGCTTGCGGACGCGTTCCTTGAGGTCGGCGAGTTCGATGCGCGCCGCGGGCGACGGCGCCGAGGCGCCGCCGGTCGGTTCGTGACGGCCTTCGAGCCTCATCCGCTCGAGCTCGAGCCAGCCGCGCCAGCCGCTGAGCGCGGTCAGCGCCAGGATAGCAACGCCGATCAGGCCGGCGCCGCTGATGGTAAGCCAGAAGATGGGATCCTGCATGGTCCGGTTCCTCTATCGGTTCGGCGCTCAGTCGCGGTGCCGCAAGGCTTCGATCTCGCGATCGAGTGTCAGGCCGCGATCATTGTCGGTGGCGATCCGTTCGAGCACCGCCACGCGTTCCTTGAGCGCGCGCAATTCTTCGCGCAGCCGCTCATTCTCGCCATTGTCGGGGCGGACGAAGTCCTCGCCCTTGCCGCGGCGAACCACGCCATATTTGGCGCGGACGACGCTCGCGATCGCGGTGATCGCGACAATCAGCACAACCATTTCGAAGGGGTTCATCTCGGATCTCCGAAATCATCTGTCGGTGGAAGGGGCGATCGGATGGATGGCTCGATCTGGCCGGCGGTGATCGCGGCGATCGCCATGCCGAACATCAGGATCGGGAAAGGTTGCGAGGCGGACATGTGGAGCTCCACAATCTAGGCGATCCCTATTTACAATGATGTTGGTCACTTTTTTCGACGAACGCCAGCACGGCTTCGATCAATGTCATGAAGCCGACGGAGCCGATCGCGCGCTGCCTTGGCTTAGCGCAGAGCGTCGATCTCGCGGGCCAGCGCCGAATTGTGGCTGGTCACATGCGCCTCGATGTCGGCTATGCGGCGATCGATGTCGCGAAACCGGCCGCGGACATCGCGGACCGAAGCACCCGGCCGCGCGCGAACCGTCTGCCAGAACTTCTCGTCCTCACGGCTGGTCTCGTAAAATTCGCCCGGCTTGTCGCTCGCGAGCCAGTTGACGACCAGATAGGCGATGACGGTCCACGGGAAGCCGCCGATTAGCGTGAGGAGCACAGTGCCCACCCGGACCAGCGTCACGTCGATGCCGGTATAATCGGCGAGCCCGGCACAGACGCCCAGCCATTTGCGGTTGCGCCTGTCGAGATAAAATTTGGTGCGGCGAGGGGACATTTCAAAAACTCCCTTTCAGTCGGGTCGCCGGCGATCAGTGATCGCGGCGCCAATCTTCGTCATGGCTGCGTTCGGTCGTCTGGCGGGGCCGCCACGACGGATCCTGGCTGTCGAGGATCCGCTCTAGCGTGCCCAGCCGTTCGTCGAGGCGGCGGGCCATGTCGTGCATGTCGTCGAGCAGCCGTTCGTCTTCGACCGTGAGACCGCCATTCTTCTTCCATTGCGTGACATAGTGGAAGATCAGCCATGGCAGCCCGAGGAACAGGATGCCGACCACGACGATGGGAACGAGCGTGTCTTCCATCGGGTCAGGCCCCCTTGCCCTGCGTCCTCGCCTTCAACGCGGCGAGTTCGGCATCGACCTTGTCGCTCGAGCGCAGTTCGGCGATTTCCTCGTCGAGCGTCTTGGGCGCGGCGCCCATGCCCGCGGCCTCGGCGCGTCCTTCGGCGAAATCGACCCGCCGTTCGAGCAGCTCGAAACGCGAAAACGCCTCGTCGATCTTGGGGCCGGCATATATTTCCCGCATCCGGGTGCGGTTGTTAGCCGTTTCGAGCCGAGTGACCAGGCTGTTCTGGCGCGCGCGCGCCTCGCGCAGCTTGCCCTGCAGCTTGGCGATATCGGCCTCCGACGCCTTGAGCGACTCATCGAGCAACGCAATCTCCTCGGCCAGCTGCTCGGCAAGGTCGGCGGCCTTCTGCCGCTCGGTCAGTGCCGCCTTGGCGAGATCCTCGCGGTCCTTCGACAGCGCGAGCTCGGCCTTTTCGAGCCAGTTCGCCTGTACCGCGTCGAGCTTGGCGATCTGGCGGCGCAGCTCCTTCTGGTCGGCGATCGTCCGGGCGGCCGAGGCGCGGACCTCGACCAGCGTCTCCTCCATCTCGAGGATGATCATGCGGATCATCTTCGCCGGGTCCTCCGCCTTGTCGAGCAGGTCGGTGACGTTGGCGGCGATGATATCGCGGGTGCGGGAGAAAATTCCCATCATGTGGCTCCTTGGGTTACGCTCTGTACTGCGGTTCGGGAGGCGGTCCGGAGATTAGTCGCTTCCGGCGGCCGCGCCATGCTTTAGTTGACCGTCTTGATGGCCTGTGCTGCCGAGACGCCGACGCGGGCGGGGGCAATCGCTCCGGCGATGCAGATCGCGGAGAGAAGCACGGCGCCGATCGCCGAGACGGAGATGCGCTGGAGATCGATCCGGTCGAGCTTGAACATCGTTGCTGCCTTTCGAAGATGGCATCGGCTTACGCCGCTGTCGATTGCTACGATGCAGAGACCGTGCCAATTGCGATCACGCCCGGAAATCGGCGCTGGCCGTGCGATCGGCGAATTTTTGTCGTTGCCAAGACTTGGGCAAATTTGCCAACTCTCGGCCATGGACCGCGAAGCCCAGTTCATCGGCCAGTCGTTCGCCTTTCTCGACTCGGTCGAGCGGGCGAGCCGCGCCGCCGCGCTCAACCGGCCAGTGCTGGTGATCGGCGAGCGCGGAACCGGCAAGGAGCTGGTAGCCGAGCGCCTCCATCGGCTTTCACAGCGCTGGGCCGGGCCGCTGGTCACGATGAACTGTGCGGCGCTGCCCGAAACATTGATCGAGGCCGAGCTGTTCGGCCACGAGGCGGGCGCTTTCACCGGCGCCAGCAAGGCGCGCGTTGGCCGGTTCGAGGAAGCCGACGGCGGGACGCTGTTCCTCGACGAGCTGGCGACATTGTCGATGGCCGCGCAGGAACGGCTGCTGCGAGCGACCGAATATGGGGAGGTGACGCGAATCGGATCGTCGCGGGCGATTCGGGTCGACGTCCGCATCGTCGCGGCGACCAACGAGAATCTGCCCGAGCTCGTCGAACGGGGACGGTTCCGCGCCGATCTGCTCGATCGATTGTCGTTTGAGGTTGTGACCTTGCCGCCGCTGCGCGTGCGCGAAGGCGACGTGCCGGTGCTCGCCGATCATTTCGGACGGCGTATGGCCGCCGAACTCGGCTGGCCTTACTGGCCGGGTTTCGGCGCGGCGGCATCGCAGGCGCTCACTGATCATCGCTGGCCCGGCAATGTCCGCGAGCTGCGCAACGTCGTCGAACGCGCGGTCTATCGCTGGGACGATCCCGAGCGGCCGGTCGATGCGATCCAGTTCGATCCGTTCGATAGTCCGTGGCGGCCGCCATCGGCGTTGGGCGCGGGGTCCGTCGCCGACGCGCCGGGCGCCGGGGCGGTGACTTCGACCCAGTCGCCCGCGCCTGCGGCCGCTCCGACGCTTGACTGCGACGACTTCCGCGCCGCCGTGCTCCGTCATGAAAAGGCGCTGCTTGAAGCCGCGCTGAAGCGCTGCCGTTTCAACCAGCGCGCGACGGCACTGGCGCTCAAGCTCAGCTATGACCAGCTTCGCCACGCGCTGCGCCGGCACGACCTGCTGGACCGCGCCGGATGACGCCGGCCGATCGGCTTTTCGCCAGCTTCGATCGGCTTTACATCCTCAATCTATCCGACCGCACGGACCGCCGGCGCGAAATGGCCGGCGAACTGGCGAGAATTGGCACGAGCTTTGCTGATCCGCGGGTGCGCTTGTTTGGGGCGACCCGGCCCGACACGGCGGGCCACTTCCCCAGCGTCGGCGCGCGCGGCTGCTTCGTCAGCCATCTCGCGATTCTGCGCGAGGCGCACGCGCTCGGCTGCCACGCGATCCTGATCCTCGAAGATGATTGCGACTTCGTCGCCGGGTTCGAAAGCCTGCTCAGGCCTGCGCTCGACATGCTCGATATTCTGGGCTTCGATATTTTCTATGGCGGCTACGAACTGCCCGATGGCCCGGGTGGCGCCGATGCGGGCGCGACCCCGCTCGTCCTGGCCGATTGGGCGACGCCGGTGCGCGTCTCGCATTTCATCGGCTTCGGCCGCGCGGCGATGAACGGCCTCATCCCCTATCTTGAAACAATGCTCGAAGCGCCGCCCGGGGGCTCCGGTCATGGCGGCACCCATATCGACATCGCCTATAGCCGCTTCCGTGCGGGCCGGCCGGATCTGATCGCCTGGCTGGCGAGCCCCCAGCTCGGCTACCAGCGCCCCTCGCGCCCCGATGTCGCCCCGCCGACCCCGATTGACCGTCTGCCGGGGCTCCCGCGGATCGTCGCACGACAGGTGAAGCGCTTCTGGAAGCGCCGTTTTCCCGCCTGATATCGGAATGAAAAAAAAGGCCGGGGACGCGTCCCCCCGGGTGTTCTGGTTCAATTTGAACCAGAACACCCAACGGCCGCAACGATGATCAGCCCAGATTGGCGTTGGTCATCGCATAGAGCATCGGGATCGAGAGCAGCGTATTGGTGCGCGAGAAGATCATCGCGGTGCGCGCCGCCTTCGCCTTGGTGTCGGCGTCGGCCTCGACAAGGCCCAGCGCCTTCTTCTGGGCCGGCCAGATCAGGAACCAGACGTTGAACGCCATGATCAGCGCCAGCCACATGCCGATCCCGATCAGCAGATAATCGGGCTGCAAGGTCAGCGCCTCGACCAGGTAGCCGGTCAGATGGGCCACGATCAGGCCCGTCAGCACCGTGAAGGCGGCGCCCCAGCGGAAGAAGAACAGCGCCTTGGGCGCGATATATTTGGAAACGCCCGGCTTCAGCTCGGCCGGAACCGCGGGCATCGTCGGAATCTGGACGAAGTTGAAATAATAGAGCAGCCCGATCCAGGTGATGCCGAAGAAGACGTGGAGCCAGCGGAAGATATAATTGAGCGACACCAGCTCGTGATGCACGCCGAAAATCAGCGCGATCGCGGCGAGAAGGCCGACGACCAGCACCAGATGTAGATTGCCGAAAAATTTGTCCATGGCGTTCCCCTGCGGTTGCGTCCGCTCCCTTGCATGCGGATCGCTTCGCCGGCCAGTGTAGGAATCCGGAACTCATTTGTCACACGTTATGATCGCCCGTCGGCGCTCCATCGCAGAAATGCCACGGAATCCCGCTATCGGGGAGCCTCGAGCACGCCCCGCCCGTTAACCGCGAAGCGAAAATCTATCCCTTGAAAGGAGCTTCCTTCATGGCCTTCACGCTTCCCCCTTTGCCCTTCGACCGCTCGGCGCTCGAACCGGTGCTGTCGGCCGAAAGCTTCGATTATCATCATGGCAAGCATCACAAGGCCTATATCGACAAGGTCAATGGCTGGGCCGGGGAGAAGGGGCTCGAGGGCAAGTCGCTGGTGGAGGTGATCCGTCTCGCCAAGGATCGCGGCGACAAGCCGCTGATCAACAACGCCGGCCAGATCTGGAATCATGATTTCTTTTGGCAATGCCTCGCGCCGCCGGCTTCGACCCGCCCGTCGGCCAGGCTCGCCGCGCTGATCGACAGCGCCTTCGGTTCGCATCAGGCGCTGATTGACAAGCTTGCGGAGGAAGCCGCCGGCCATTTCGGTAGCGGCTGGGCTTGGCTGGTGCTGGCCGGGGACGCGCTCAAGATCACCTCGCTCCACGATGGCGACACGCCGGTCGGTCTCGAGGTCAGGCCGCTGCTGACGCTCGATCTGTGGGAGCACGCTTATTATATCGACTATCGCAACGAACGGCCGCGCTTCGCCAAGGAAATCCTCAGCAAGGTCATCAACTGGGATTTCGTCTCGCAGAATGTCGAAGGTGACGCGCTCGCCCGCGGCGACCAGCTGTACGCGATGGCATAACGCCATGGCGGGAAGCTAGGCGGCGTCGAGGTCGGCCAGGAAGCGATCGAAACGCTGCTGGAGCCGGTCGGCGCGCACCGCAAGCGTGCGGGCGATTCCCGTCACAGCCGCCGAGCCGGCCGCAGCCGAAGACGCGGCCGCACTGATCTCGGCCGCCTGCCGGCGGATATGGTCGTTGGCGTCGGCCGCGTCACGGACGTTGGCGCTGATCCGCTGGCTTGCAGCCCCGTTCCGCGCCATCGTCTCGTCGATCGTGCCGGCGATGCCGTCGAGCGCGCCGATCGCGGACTCGACCCCGTTCTGCGCGGTGAGAACGCTGTTGACGCTGCTCCGCACGCCGGTGATCTTGGTCGCGATCTCTCCCGCTGCCTCGCGGGTCTGCTGCGCAAGCGCCTTGACCTCTGAGGCGACCACCGCGAAGCCGCGACCGGCGGCGCCCGCGCGCGCCGCCTCGATGGTCGCGTTGAGCGCGAGCAGATTGATGCGCCGGGCGATCCGGTCGATCGCTCCCACCACCTCGCCGATCTCACGCGTGGTCTGCCCAAGCTGCCGCGCGCGCCGGCCCCCATCCTCGATCAGCGCGCCGACGCGGGCGGTGGACGCGCGTGCCTGCGCCATTTCATCGCCGAGATCCCGAAGCTCATCGGCAAGCTGGTGCCCCTGGGCGGCGATCTCGCCCACATTGTCGGCTGCCTGCGTGGCGGCCGACATGACCGAAAGACTCTGGGCACCCGCCTCGGCGGCGCGTCTGTTCATGTCGGCGGCCGCCTCTTCGAGCCGGGCGGACGCCGCCGCGATCTCGTGTGAGGTCAGCTCGGCTTCGGCGCGCATCGCACTCGAAGCATCGGCGATCCGGTGCAGCCTTGCCTCGCGATTCGCGGCGATCTTGGCCTCGCGCTGCGCCGCCATGCGCAGCAGCTTGCGCCCGCTCACCGCACCGCGAAAACGCGTCCCATCGGTGAGGATCAGCGCGTCATGACCGCGCCCCTCGGACATCAGCGCGGAGAGATGGCCGAAGCCGGCGGCCATGTCGGCCACCGGCACGGGGCGCACAAACCCGTCGAGCTGGCGATAAAGACTCTGATTCTGGAGCAGCGCGTGACCGAACGGATTGAGCAGAAACCCGCGTATGTCGCGTTCGAGCACCGCGCCGAGCGGCCGGCCGGCCTGATCGACCACGGGCAGCGCCTCCAGATCGGGCCTCGCGCGGAACAGCGCGATGACATCGCGCAACGCCGTATCCTCGGCGATCTTGTCGGTGCTGAGCGCTCCGGCCAACGCATCCTCGAAGGAGTTGCTGGTGCTGATCGCTATGTCGCTGGTCATCGTCGGCTCCCTCGCGGCTTCGACTAAGCCCCGATGGTAAAGAGGTGGTAAGCCGAATGTTACGTAGCCGTGAAAATTCGAGGAATCCGGACTATTTTGAGCGATCGGTGCAGGGACGGTGATTTCTTCGCCGCGGCTGCTAACCGTCGGGCGGCGGACCCTAACCTTGCGGTGGCAGAGCTGCCTCTTCCGCCTTGCCGGCGTTCAGGCCATGCTTGGTGAGCATCGGCACATTGGCGAGCGCAAACAGCACGGTCGCGGGCATCGCGCCCCATAATTTATAGCCCAGCCAGAACTCCATGCTGGTCGAGCGCCACACCATCTCATTGGCGATCGCCATCGCGACGAAGAAGATCGCCCAGTTGCGGGTCAGCTTGGTCCAGCCGAGGTCGGACAGGCCAGGATAGGCATGGCCGAGCACAGCCTTGAGCGTCGGACGGCCGGTGAGCAGCCCGAAGCCGAGGATCGCTGCGACCATCAGATAATAGACGGTCGGCTTCATCTTGATGAAGGTTGCATCCTGCAGCCAGACGGTCAGTCCGCCGAACACCAGCACCATCGCGCCCGAAAAGCACAACATCGCCGAGATCCGCCGGCTGGTCAGCCATGAACCGATGATCGCCACAAGCGTGGCCGCCATGAAGATCGCGGTCGAAACCACCACATTCTTGGTGATCCAGAAGGCGGCCATATAGACCAGCAGCGGCCCGAGATCGATCGCGAGCCGCATCGCCGGGCCGGGCTCGCGGGTTTGTCTGGATTCCGTCAACCTCGTCTCATGCCTCACTTGCCGATCCTCTCGAGCCCAGCGATGGCCCGCGCCACCTCGGCGGGGTCGAAAGGCTTGAGATCGTCTATTCCCTCGCCGAGGCCGATCGCATGAACGGGTAGACCATAACGTTCGGCCGCCGCCACCAGCACGCCGCCGCGCGCCGTGCCGTCTAGCTTGGTCATGATCAGCCCGGTCACGCCCGCCGTCTCCTTGAATATCTCGATCTGGCTCAGCGCATTCTGTCCGGTGGTCGCGTCGAGCACCAACAGAACGTCGTGCGGAGCCGCCGGGTTCAATCGCCCGAGCACCCTTCTGATCTTCGCCAACTCGTCCATCAGGCCAGTCTTGTTCTGCAGGCGGCCGGCGGTGTCGACGATCAGCACGTCGATGCCCTTTTCAGTGCCCTGCCGGACCCCCTCGAAGACGAGACTCGCCGCGTCGCCGCCTTCCTGGCCGGTGATGATCGGTACGCCGACGCGGTCGGCCCAAACCTTGAGCTGGCCGATCGCTGCGGCGCGGAAGGTGTCGCCCGCGACCAGCATCACCGCATAGTCCTGCTCCTGGAGCCAGTGCGAGAGCTTGGCGATCGTGGTGGTCTTGCCCGATCCGTTGACGCCGATCACGAGGATCACCTGCGGCCGGGGAAACGCCTCGATCTCGAGCGGCTTGGCGACCGGCGCGAGCACCTTTTCGATTTCCTGTGCTACGATGTCGCGCAGCGCAGTTTCGTCGAGGCCCTTTTCGAAGGTTTCTCCCGCCAGCCGGTCGCGGATGCGCCGCGCGGTGGCGGGCCCCAGATCCGAGGCGATCAGCGCTTCCTCGATGTCGTCGAGCGTCTGCTGGTCAAGCGCGGCCCTGCTGAACAGGCCCGTCAGATTTTCGCCGAGCCGGTCGGAGGTCTTGCGGAAACCGCCAAGCAATTTCTCGTGCCAGCGCAATTCGCTCATGCCGCCATGCCCGCAGTGCGCCCCTTCAGTCCGTCGGCTTCGACGCCGGTGATGATCGTGGAGATGATGCGGCCCGGCGGCGGGGACGCGCCCTCGAAGCGGACCCGCGCGAAATTAGCCGCGTGGCCTGCGCCGCCACGCTCGGCGAGCACCGCCTGGCATGTGCCGAGCAGCGAGCCCAGCCAGGCTGCCCGCCGGGCCGCGGCGCGCTCGCGCAGCGCGGCGGCGCGGCGGCGGATGGTCGCGGGGTCGAGCTGGGGCATCCGCGCCGCCGGGGTGCCCGCGCGCGGCGAGTAAGGGAAGATATGGCCGAAGACGATGTCGCAATCGTCGATCAGCGCCGCGGTGTTCGCGGCCATCGCCTCATCCTCGGTCGGAAAGCCGGCGATCAGGTCGGCGCCGATCGCGATCTCGGGTCGTGCCGCCTTGAGGCGTTCGACCATCGCGACCGCATGGGCGCGGTCGTGGCGCCGTTTCATGCGCTTGAGGATCATGTCGTCGCCCGCCTGCAGCGAGAGATGGAGATGCGGCATGATCCGTTCCTCCCCGGCGATGAGCGCGAACAGCCGATCGTCGATCTCGACCGAGTCGAGCGACGAGAGGCGCAGGCGGCGAAGCTGCGGCACATGCGCGAGGATGCGCTCGACCAGCATGCCCAGCGTCGGCGCTCCGGGAAGATCGGGGCCGTAGCTGGTCAGATCGACGCCGGTCAGCACCACCTCGGCATGGCCCGCATCGACAAGCGCCTTGATGCGCTCGACCACCAGTCCCGCCGGGGTCGAGCGGCTATTGCCGCGGCCATAGGGGATCACGCAGAAGGTGCAGCGATGGTCGCAGCCATTCTGGACCTCGACGAAGGCGCGCGCATGCCCTGCGAAGGCCACCGCGAGGTGCGGCGCGGTCTCGCGGACCGCCATGATGTCGGAGACGTGGATGTCGGCGGTGGCGGCGCGCTCGAACCCGAACAGCTCGGCGCGGCCCTTGTCGGCATTGCCGATCACCCGCGCCACTTCGGGCATCGCGGCAAAGCTCTGTGGCTCGGTCTGCGCGGCGCAGCCTGTGACGACGATCCGCGCGCCGGGCCGCCGCCGCGCCGCCTGGCGGATCGCCTTGCGCGCCTGCTTCACCGCTTCGGCCGTGACCGCGCAGCTGTTGACGATGATCAGATCGTCGGCGTCCCCCGCGAGCGCGCGCATCGCCTCGCTCTCGGCGATGTTGAGACGGCATCCGAGCGTGATCAGTTCGGGGCCGCTCATCCGAAAGCGCTCAAGTCGGTCTCCGCGGTGAAGACATGGGTGGCGGGGCCCGACATCGCGATCCGTCCGCCCGGCGCCCAGCCGATGACCAGCGGCCCGCCCGGAAGCGTCACCGTCACCGGCGAGTCGACCAGCCCGGCGCGGATCGCCGACACCGCGGTGGCGCAGGCGCCGGTGCCGCACGCGTCGGTGAGCCCGACGCCGCGTTCCCAGACGCGCAGCCGGATATTCGCGCGATCGTCGACGGTGGCGACATTGACGTTGACCCGCGCGGGAAACAGCGGGTCGGTCTCGATCAGCGGCCCGAGCCGCGCGAGGTCCACCGCATCGGCATCGGCGACAAAGAAGATGACGTGCGGATTGCCGACATTGGCCGCCATCGGCGAGGCCAGCTCCTCCCACGCTACCGGCATGGCGCGCGTGTCCATCGCATAAGCGAGCGGGATGGCGTCCCAGTCGAAGCGCGGCGCTTCGAGTTCGACCGTCACCTTGCCGTCCTCGCTCCGCCCGTCGAGCAGGCCGCCGAGCGTCTCGATCGTCGCGCTGCCGCCGAGCAGGCGGACGACGCAGCGGGTCGCGTTGCCGCACGCCTCGACCTCGCCGCCGTCGGCGTTGAAGATCCGCATCCGCGCGTCGGCGAGGGAGGACGGCTCGAGCAGGATGAGCTGGTCGCAGCCGACGCCCGTGCGGCGATCGGCGAGCGCGCGCGCGCGGCGCGCGGTCATCTCGACCGGCTCCGAACGCGCATCGATCACGACGAAGTCGTTGCCGAGGCCATGCATCTTGTGAAAGCGGACCATCATCGTCCGCGCGATCTAGGGATTAGCGCCGCGCAAGTCCATAACGGCCCGATCGCGCATGCCCGGGATCAAAGCGTCGCTTTCGCGCGACGGTGATGGTGGATGACCTCATCGATGATGAAGCGCAGGAATTTCTCGGAAAAATCAGGGTCGAGATGGGCGCTTTTCGCCAGCGTCCGCAGGCGCTCGATCTGGACCTTCTCCCGTCCCGGATCGGCTGCGGGAAGGCCGGCGGCGGCCTTGTGCTCACCCACCGCCTTGGTGATCTTGAAGCGCTCGGCCAGCATGAAGATCAGCGCCGCATCGATATTGTCGATGCTCTCGCGGTAGCGATCCAAGATATCGTCGGCCATGGCGCTCCCCGATTGATCCGCTTCCTATCGTGGATCGACTCTGCGCTTGGCAAGGGGGCAGATCGATTCGGGCTATCCGCGCATCTGCGGCCGATCATATCGTTACCGTCTTGCGTTTCGACGGATCGGGGCTCATGGGCACGCCCATGACCGCCACCGTCACCCCGATCCGCCGCACCGCGGCGCCGTCGCTCGATCCGATCATGGCGCTGGTCGCCTCTGAAATGAACGCCGTCAACAGCGTCATCCTGGCGCGGATGCAGTCGGACGTGCCGCTGATTCCCGAGCTGGCGGGCCATCTGATCGCGGGCGGCGGCAAGCGGATGCGGCCGATGCTGACGCTCGCCTGCGCCCGGCTGCTCGATTATCATGGCGAACGGCACCACAAGCTCGCGGCCACGGTCGAGTTCATCCACACCGCCACACTGCTGCACGACGATGTTGTCGACCAGTCGGGGCTGCGGCGCGGGCGCAGCACCGCCAACATGATCTGGGGCAATGCCGCCAGCGTGCTGGTCGGCGACTTCCTGTTCAGCCGTTCGTTCGAGCTGATGGTCGAGGATGGCTCGCTGCGCGTGCTGCGCATCCTCTCGAATGCCTCGGCGGTGATCGCCGAGGGCGAAGTCAATCAGCTCAGCGCGCAGCGCCGCATCGAGACGAGCGAGGAGCGCTATCTCGAGATCATCACCGCGAAGACCGCGGTGCTGTTCGCGGCGGCCTGCCGGATCGCCGCGGTGGTCGCCGAGCGCGAAGCCGAGGTCGAGGACGCGCTCGATCGATATGGCCGCTATCTCGGCATCGCTTTCCAGCTGGTCGACGACGTGATCGATTATGTCTCGGACGGGGCGACAATGGGCAAGGACGCCGGCGACGATTTCCGTGACGGCAAGGTCACGCTGCCGGTGATTCTCGCTTATGCGCGCACCGGAGCGGCCGAGCGCAACTTCCTGCGCGAGGCGATCGAGGGGCTGCGCAACGAGGACGAGGATCTGATTCGCGCCACCGCGATCTTGCGCGATACCGGCGCGCTGGCCGATACCGCCGCCCGCGCACGCCATTATGCGCAGCGCGCGATCGACGCGCTCGCCCGCTTTCCCAATGGCGCCGCCAAGGCTGCGCTGGTCGAAGCCGCGCAATTCGCGGTGGCGCGGGCCTATTGAACCGGCGTCGTCGCCGATGACGATTTAGATTGTTTGACGGGGCCTCAAACCCCAAACCCGTCTCATGCTGCCGATCGACGCCGTCCTGCCCGATCTGATCGCCGTGCTCGCCGGCGCGTCCAATGCGGTGCTCGTGGCCCCGCCCGGCGCGGGCAAAACGACCGCAGTGGCTCCCGCGCTGGTCGGGCAGAGCTGGTGCGACGGGCAGATCCTGCTGCTCTCACCGCGACGCCTGGCCGCGCGCGCGGCGGCAGAGCGGATGGCGGGGCTCGCTGGCGAATCGGTCGGCGGGACGATCGGCTATGCGACGCGGCTCGACAGCCGGCACTCGGCGGCGACGCGAATCCTCGTCGTCACCGAAGGCATCTTCGTCAACCGCATCCAGGCCGATCCCGAATTATCGGGCGTCTCGGCGGTGCTGTTCGACGAGGTTCACGAACGCAGCCTCGACAGCGATTTCGGTCTCGCGCTCGCGCTTGATGCGCAGGCGGCGCTGCGGCCCGACCTCCGCCTGGTGGCGATGTCGGCGACGCTCGATGGCGGGCGCTTCGCTGCGCTGATGGGAGAAGCGGCGCTGATCGAGAGCGTGGGGCGCAGCTTCCCGCTCGACTATCGTCATATCGCGCGCTCGGCCGAAAAGCGGATCGAGGACGACATGGCGGCGCTGATACGCCGCGCGCTGGCCGAGGAAGCGGGAAGCCTGCTCGCTTTCCTGCCGGGCGTCGCCGAGATCGAGCGCACCGCCGAACGACTCGATCGCCTCCCCGAGGACGTCGTCCTCCATCGCCTCCACGGATCGCTCGATCCCGCCGAGCAGCGGGCGGCGATCGCACCCGCGCCGCCCGGCAAGCGCAAGCTGGTGCTCGCCACCGCGATCGCCGAAACCAGCATCACCATCGACGGGCTGCGTATCGTCGTCGATTCGGGGCTGGCCCGCCGGCCGCGCTACGATCGCGCGGCGGGTATGACCCGTCTCGTTACCGAGCGCGCGAGCCAGGCCGCGATCACGCAACGTGCCGGCCGCGCCGGACGGCAGCAGCCGGGTATCGTCTACCGGTTGTGGGAAGCGGCGGCGACAGCCGGGCTGCCGCGCTTCGATCCGCCCGAAATATTGGAAACCGACCTGTCCGCGCTGACGCTCGATTGCGCGCTTTGGGGCGCCGAGCCGGGTGCGCTGCGCTGGCTCGATCCGCCCCCGGCAGCCGCGGTCGCCGAGGCTCGCCAGCGGCTCGCCCGGCTCGAGGCGCTCGACGCCGATGGCCGTCCTACCCTCCATGGAAAGGCGATCGCGGCGCTGCCGCTGCCGCCGCGGCTCGGCCATATGATGATCCGGGCGGCCGAGGGCGGCTTTGCGGAAACCGCCGCCGAGGTCGCGGTGCTGCTGTCCGAACGCGGGCTGGGCGGGCACGACGCCGATCTCGAATTGCGGCTGCGGCGCTGGCGCGGCGAGCGGGGCAAGCGCGCCGAAAGCGCGCGCCAGCTCGCGCGACGCTGGACGCGGCTGGCCGGCCAGGCAGGCGGCGATGACGCGATGGTCGCCGCCTGCGTCGCGCTGGCCTATCCGGATCGCGTCGCCAGGCGCCGCTCGGCGACGGGCGAGGAGTGGATATCGAGCGGGGGGCGCGGCTTTCGCCTCGACCCGGCCTTGCCGCTAGCCCGGAGCGAGTGGTTGGCGGTGGCCGAAATCCAGGGTGCGGCCTCGGGCGCGCGGATCCTTTCCGCGGCGCCGATCCAAGCGGCCGACGTCGAACGGCTCTTTGCCGAACATATCGAGATCCGCCGCACCGCGCGCTTCGATCCCGCCACCGGCGCGGTCGAGGCGCGGCGCGAGCGCCGGCTTGGCGCGATCATGCTTGCGGCAGGGCGCGACGAGACGGCGTCGCCCGCGATGATCAGCGCCGCGCTGATCGACGCGGTGCGCACGCGCGGGCTCGACCTGCTCGATTGGCCCGAGGGCGTTTCGGCGTTGCGCGCCCGCGCCGCGTTCGCCGCCGCGCAGGGCGGCGAGCTGCCCGACTTGACCGACGCCACGCTGCTCGTGACCCTCGACGATTGGTTCGCCCCCTTGGTCGAGGGGAAGAGGCGCATTTCGGATATATCGCCGGCCGAACTGGTGCATGCGCTCCACGATCTGCTCGGCTGGGAAGGGCGGCAGGCGCTCGATCGTCTGGCGCCCGAGCATCTGATGTCGCCGGCGGGCAGCCGGCACGCGATCGATTATGGCGCCGAGGGCGGGCCGGCGGTGGAAGTGCGGCCACAGGCGCTGTTCGGGCTGTCGGCGCATCCGATGGTCGGCGAAGGCCGTGTGCCGTTGACGCTGCGGCTCACCTCGCCCGCCGGCCGGCCGATCCAGACCACCAGGGATCTGCCCGGCTTCTGGACGGGGAGCTGGGCCGCGGTCGCCAAGGAGATGCGCGGGCGCTATCCGCGCCACCCCTGGCCCGACGATCCCGCCGCGGCCGATCCGACGCTCAGGACCAAGAAGAAGATGCAGCGTTCTTGACGGAGGTCGCTACACTGCGGCAAGGGTCGGTAGGCGGATCAACGCTTTCGGGACATCGATATGGCGCACGCGCGCATCTATCAGCGGATCAAGAATGCGATGCAGTCGGGCCGGGCGCGGACCGACGGCTGGGTGCTCGAATATGAGCCCACCGAACCCAAGCGCCCTGATCCGCTGACCGGCTGGTCAGGTTCGGGCGACACCCGCAATCAGGTCCGGTTGTCTTTCCCGACGCTTGACGCCGCCAAGGCCTATGCGGATCGGCACGGCCTGATCGCCCACGTCGTTCCCGGCCCCCAGCGGACCCTCAAGCTCCAGGCCTATGCCGACAATTTCCAGGTCGGGCCGATCAGCCTTTGAATCGTCGCTGAGAAGCGCGGCCCCGGCCTCCGCCGGCGCGGCGATCAGTCGCGAAGAATTCCGCCGCCGAGCAACAGCAACAGCTTGACGTCCATCTTCTTGCCGAGCGCGCGCTGGCGCTCGAGGAAGGCGGGCACCTCGGCGAGCCGCACGCGGTGGACGATGATGTCCTCCTCGTCGGTGCCGCCACCATCATGGACCTTTTCGAGGCCGGTCGCACGGACCAGCGTGAAGGTTTCGGAAACCATGCCCGGCGAGGAGGCGAACTCGCCCAGCTCCTCGATCGCCGTCGCGCGATAGCCGGTCTCCTCCTCGAGCTCGCGGGCCGCGGCGTCGGCGATGTCCTCGCCGGCGGTCTCGTCGCCGATCAGGCCGGCGGGCAGCTCGATGCACGGGGCCTTGAGCGGAACGCGATATTGCTCGACCAGAAGGACATGTCCGTCATCGACCGCGACGATCACCGCGGCGCGGATGCCGCGCGACCGGCCGACATATTCCCAGCGTCCCTCACGCTTGGCCTCGATGAACCGGCCCTTCCACATCGTCTCTACGGCTTCGCTCACAGGCAGATCATCCGGTTGGGCATCTCGTTGGGATCGTCCCCGCTGTACGGGAATTGCTCGGCGAGCACATCCGCGATCGCGGCGACTGCGGCCGCCATGCCCTCGCCGGGCCGGCCCGCCTTGAGTTGGTCGATCATCGCCGCCATCGCCCCGCCCCATCGCTCGGGCGCCACCTTCGCCACGATCGCCTCATCGGCGACGATCTCGGCACGGTGCTCGGCCAGCGACAGGTAGATCAGCACGCCGGTGCGGCTGTGCGTGCGCCGCTCGGTCGACGCCTTGAACAGCTCGATCGCGCGGCGGCGGACACGGCGCGTCTTGGTCTTGCCCGGCGTGAACGCCATCCGCAGCGGCCACCAGGCGAGGATGTAGCGGGTCGCGAGGAACTTGATCGTCGTCGCAAAGACGATCACCGTCATCAGTTCGCGGAGGGTCCAGACATGCCAGCCGCCGGTAACCCGGTCGAGCAGCGCGACGTAGAAGTCGGGAAAGCCCGCATAGACCGCCAGTGCGAGCAGCGCGACCAGCGCGGCCCAGATCAGCGGCACGTCATTATAGCTGTCCGAGCGGTCGGCGACGATCGTCGCGATCTCGGCGTCCGACCGCGTTTCGGCCTCGGTGACCGCGCGGGTGACCCGTTCGATATCGGCTTCGACGATCCGCATCACCAACTCCCCGACGATCCGCCGCCTCCGAACGATCCGCCGCCGCCCGAAAAGCCGCCGCCATCGCCTCCGCCCCAACCTCCGCCGGAACCGCCGCCCCAGCCGCCATCGCCACCGCCCCAGCCTGGGCCCCATAGCACGACCGGGCCGCCGCCGCCGCGATAGCGCCGGCCGCCGAAGCGGTTGGCCAGGCTCGATCCGAAGATGAAGAGCAGCACGACGCCCCAGAAGATCAGCGACACGGGAAATCCGCCCCTCTGATCCTCGCGATCCTCGGCGACCATTTTCTGGGCCCGCGCCTGCGCTTCCTCGGGTGGCAGCTGGAGCAGCTGGATCAAGGCGTCGGCGCCCGCGACGATGCCGCCCGCCATGTCCTTGTCGCGGAAATGCGGAAGGATCTGGCGATGGATGATCACGCTGCTCAGCGCGTCGGTGACGAGCCCTTCGAGACCGTAGCCTGCCTCGATCCTTACCTTGCGCTCGTTGGGCGCGACCAGCAGGAGCAGGCCGTCATTGGCCTTTTTCTGCCCAATGCCCCAGGCACGTCCGAGCCGATAGCCATAATCCTCGATCGCATAGCCTTGCAGGTCCGGAACGGTCGCGACCACCATCTGGCGGCCGCTCTGCCGTTCGAGCTCGGCCAGCTTGGTATCGAGCGAGGCCGCCTGCTCAGGCGATAGCAGATGCGCCTGATCGACCACGCGGCCGGTGAGCGGTGGAAAAGTCTGCGCGGAGGCGGGGGCGGCGAGCAGGAGAGCGAGGAGCGAAAGGAGGAAAGCAACGGCAATTCCCCTCTCCCGCAAGCGGCCAGATTCACACATCACGCTGTCCTTCGGCCGTTATCCCAGCCCTTCGACTGTCTGCAAGGGAGGCGCTCAGGATAAACTGTCGCCACCTCAGAACTGGACCGTCGGCGCATTGGCCGCGCCGGCGCTCGCCTCGAACGGCTGCATCGGCTGCGCGCCGTGGAACACCTTGGCGCCGATCGCGGTGGGGAAAGTGCGGATCAGCGTGTTATAGCTGCGCACCGCTTCATTATAGTCGCGGCGCGCCACGGCGATGCGATTTTCGGTGCCTTCAAGCTGGCTCTGCAGCGCGAGGAACTGGTCACTCGACTTGAGTTCGGGATAGGATTCGGACACCGCGAGCAGCCGGCCGAGCGAGCCGCTCAGCTGCGCCTGCGCGTCCGCGAAGGCCTTGACCTTGGCAGGATCCTGGAGGTCGGCGCCCGACAGCTGGATGCCGGTGGCGCGTGCGCGCGCGTTGGTGACGTCGGTCAGCACGGTCTTCTCCTGCGCGGCATAGCCCTTCACGGTGCTGACCAGATTGGGGATCAGATCGGCGCGGCGCTGATATTGCGCCTGGACATCGGCCCATTTTGCCTTGGCTTCCTCTTGCGCGGTCGGCACGCTGTTGATGCCGCAGCCGCTCACCGCGATCGCGGCGACGGGGGCGAGCAGGGCGGCGGAGAAACGGCGGTCGATGGTCATTTGCTGGGCTTCCCTGATGGCAACTGTATTAGCCGCGTAGGTAGGCGGGGCGCGGCCGACTTCAATGCCCCCGCTTGACCTTTATTGCACGGACGTGATGATCGCGCCACGGCCAACGCAGCAAGGAGCGAAGCGATGCTCAATGATTTCAAGGCCTTCATCAACAAGGGGAATGTCATCGATCTCGCGGTCGCGGTGATCATCGGCGCGGCATTCGGGCGAATCGTCACCTCGCTTACCGACGATCTGATCATGCCCGTGGTCGGCTATTTCACCGGCGGGCTCGATTTTTCGAGCTACTTCGTCCGGCTGGGGCCGATTCCCGCCGATTTCGCGGGCTCTGTGGCGAGCTATGCCGATCTCAAAAAGGCGGGGGTTCCGCTCCTCGGCTTCGGGCAGTTCGTCACGGTCACGGTCAATTTCCTGATCGTCGCTTTCGTGATCTTCCTGCTGGTGCGCTTCGTCCAGCGGATGAACAAGCCGGCGGACGCCCCGATCGCCCCGCCCGAGGATGTCGTGCTGTTGCGCGAGATATTGGCTGAGCTCAAGAAGAAGGGCTGACGCGACGCCTCGGGCGCTTCAGCTTTTCGAGTGCGCATGCGTCAACGCGGCCAGATGCTTATAGCTCTTCAAATCCCTACGGCCCCCTCCTATATGGTTCGTGCCGGGTTCGCCCGGCTATGGCGATAAATGATGTCGTGAAATAGACGCAGCGGACCCGGGGGCAGTACCCGGCGGCTCCACCAGAAGGCCCGGCGACGGGGTTCCTGACGGGGCCGAACCAGGATCGACGTGTGTTCAAAGACGATGTTTTTGCCCGGCCTGAATGCGCCGTTAAACCGTTCGAACCTACAAGTGCCAACGATAACGAGGCGCTCGCGATTGCCGCGTAACTGAGTCCTAACGGACGACGTTACAAGGCTTAAGCGCGGTTCGGTCCGCACCGGGCAACAGAAGCGGAATCCAGCGGTTCGGGGAGCACCGGGCAACAGAAGCTCCCCACTTGGCGCAGAAGCGAATCCGCCTGGCGCAACCAGGTGTCTTCCGCCGGTAATACAGTCTTGTCTCGGCGGAATCCGCCGATAGTCTCCCGGGGCATAACCCTTTCGGGAGACCGCATTTCATGGATAGACGTCAGTTCATCGGCTCGGCCGGCCTCGCCGTGCTGGCCAGCGCCCTGCCGCGGCTGGCCGAGGCGGCGACCGGGTCGGGCCGGGCCGCCGATCAGGCGCTGTCGGCGCTCGCCGCCCATCTGTTCGAGCAGAAGCTCGACGCCGAGCCCGAGACCGCCACCAGCCTCGGCCTCGACAAGGGCCGCCGCGCCGCCCAGAAGGCCGAGCTCGACAGCTATTCCAAGGCCGGGCAGGCCAAGACGTTGGCGCGCAACAAGGCGGCGCTGGCGCAGCTGCGCGGGGTCGATCGCGCCGCGCTCTCGCCCAAGGCGCAGCTCAATTATGACGTGATCGTCTACATCTATGAGCAGATCACCAAGGGCGGGTCGAAATATCCCTATGGCAGCTCGGACGGCTATTACCGGCCTTACGCGATCAGCCAGCTGACCGGTCCCTACCGTTCGGTGCCCGACTTCCTCGACTCGCAGCATGTGATCGAGACCAAGGCGGACGCCGAGGCCTATCTCGCCCGGCTGCGCGCGTTCGCCCGCGCGCTCGATGACAGCGCGGCGTTTCAGCGGGAGGATATCCGCTACGGCGCGATCGCACCCGACTTTTGCCTCGACTTGTCGACGGCGCAGCTCAGGGCGCTGCGCGATCAGCCGGCCGCGAAGACGGTGCTCGTCGAATCGCTGGTACGCCGCACCCGCGCGCAGGCGATCGCCGGCGACTGGGGCGCCGCCGCCGAAAAGATCGTGTCGGCCGAGATATTCTCCGCGCTCGATCGGCAGATCGCGCTCGTGGCTGAGCTGCGGCGGAGCGCGCGCCATGACGCCGGCTGCTGGCGGCTGCCCAGGGGCGACGAATATTATGCCGATGCGCTGGTCAATGCCACCACCAGCCCGCTGTCGCCCGAGGAGGTTCACAGGCTCGGGCGTGAGCAGGTCGACGAGATCAGCGCGCAGATCGATTCGATCCTGAAAGGCCAGGGGCTGACGCAAGGTTCGGTCGGCGAGCGGCTGACGGCGCTCAACAGCGATCCCAAACAGCTTTTTCCGAACACCGATGCCGGGCGCGCCGAACTTATCGGCTATATCAACGGGCTGGTGAAGGCCATCGACGCCAAGCTGCCCCAGCTCTTCGCGACGCTTCCCAAGGCGAAGCTCGAGGTCAAGCGCGTGCCGCCCTTCATCCAGGACGGCGCTCCCAACGGCTATTACCAGTCGGCCGCGCTCGATGGCTCCCGGGGCGCGATCTATTATATCAACTTGAAGGACACCGCCGACTGGCCCCGCTACGGGCTGCCAAGCCTCACCTATCATGAAGGCGTGCCCGGCCATCATCTTCAGATCAGCCTCGCCCAGGAAGCCAGCGATCTTCCGATGCTGCGCAAGGACGCGCCCTTCGGCGCCTATGTCGAGGGCTGGGCGCTCTATGCCGAGCAGCTGGCCGACGAACTCGGCGTCTATGCGGGCGATCCGATCGGGCGCGTCGGCTTTCTGCAAAGCTTTCTGTTCCGCGCGGTGCGCCTCGTCACCGACACCGGCATCCATCACAAGCGCTGGAGCCGCGAGCAGGCGACCGATTATATGGTCGCGGCCACCGGTTTCGCGCGGCCGCGCACCCAGCGCGAGGTCGACCGTTACTGCGTCTGGCCCGGGCAGGCTTGCAGCTACAAGGTCGGCCACATGAGCTGGACCAAGGCGCGCGAGAAGGCGAGGGCGATCCAAGGCGCGGCATTCGACATCCGCCAGTTCCACGAAGTCCTGCTCGAAGGCGCGCTGCCGCTGACGATATTGGAGAATGTCGTGGAGGCGCGAGCGCGCGCTTAGCGTGCGCAAGCGCTAACAAAGCCTCTCTCCGCCAGGGCCCTTCCCAATCGGTGCAGCCATCGCTACGTACCGATCTGTAACATCAATTCCGGATAGGGAGCCAGGCAATGATCGACCTCTATTATTGGGGGACCCCCAACGGCCACAAGATCACGCTGTTCCTCGAGGAGGCGGGCCTCGAATATCGCGTCCATCCGATCAATATCGGCAAGGGCGATCAGTTCGCGCCCGAGTTTCTCGCGATCGCCCCCAATAATCGCATTCCCGCGATCGTCGACAATGATCCCGCCGACGGCGGCGCGCCGGTGTCCTTGTTCGAATCGGGCGCGATCCTGCTATATCTGGCCGAGAAGACCGGCCGCTTCATCGCACCGGATCTGCGGGGACGCGCCGAGGCGCTGCAATGGCTGTTCTGGCAGATGGGCGGGCTCGGGCCGATGGCCGGCCAAAACCATCATTTCGGTACTTATGCGCCCGAGAAATTGCCTTACGCGATCGATCGCTACGTCAATGAAACCGCCCGGCTTTACCGCGTGCTCGACAAGCGGCTGGCGGACCGCGCCTTCGTGGCGGGCGACGCTTATTCGATCGCCGACATGGCGAGCTATCCCTGGATCGTCCCTCACGCCAGGCAAGGCCAGGATCTCGACGATTTTCCGCATCTGAAGCGTTGGTTCGAGACGATCGCCGCGCGGCCGGCCACGGCGCGCGCCTATGCCGTCGCCGAAGCCTTCCAAAATCTTCCGCAGCCGCCCGAGGAGGAGAGCCGGCGCATCCTGTTCGGCAACCAAACCGCCAGGGCGTGATCTCGGCGGGTCCGGTCGTCCGATCCCGCTCGACAGTCCGCAGCGCGGCATATTAAGGACGGCCCGAGCGATCCCGTTCCGCTGAGCAGTGCAGCCGCGTCGGTTCGTGTCAGGAGTGCGTGCGGGTGGGGCGATGAAGGCGGCGCTGGTTCTGTTCGATCGGACGGCGGTATTGTTTCTGGGCGTCGCCGCGGGGGTCGCGATCGGCTATGCGTTCGGCGTTCGGCAGCAGGTCGAGGCGCCGATGTCGGTCGGCAGCTCGGACGAGGCCGCCCCCGTCCCCGCGGCCGATGGAGAAGGCGCCAACGCCTTCGATGTCCCGCTCGACAAGACGAAGCCGGCCGCCGCAGCCCCGGGCGCGTTGCCCCAGCCGCCGGCGCAGGTCGAGACCCGCCCGATTCAGCCGGGCATTGTCAACGCGATCGCCGCCGGCCGGCCGGTGCGCGTCGGGGTGTTTGGCGACAGCTTCGGCGACGGCATCTGGTCGGCGCTCTACAATCAGCTCAGCCGCAAGGCGGGCTATCAGGTCATCAAGTACAGCCAGCAGGCGACGGGCTTCACCCGCTACAAGACGCTCAACCTCGAGGAGCATGATCGCGCGCGCCTGGCGCCGGCGCCGGTCGACGTTGCGGTGATCTCCTTCGGTGCGAACGACATGATGGGCGTCGCCGATGGCGGCCATGTCTATGCGCTGCTGACGCCCAAATGGAAGGCGGCGATCGCGCGGCGGGTCTCCTCCTATGTCGCCATGCTGCGCGGCCAGGGGGCAATCGTCTATTGGGTCGGCCTGCCCAAGATGCGCGAGGCGGCCTATGACGCCGACGTCGTGCGGATGAACGCCTTCTACCGCGACCTGATGGCGCAGCTTGGCGTCGCCTTCATCGAAACCGCGCCTTACAGCATCGATGCCGAAGGCCGCTATGCCGCCTATTTGCCCGACGCGGCGACTGGCAAGCCGATCCTGATGCGCGCGAACGACGGCATCCATATGTCGATGAACGGCTATATCCGGATCACGCGCGGGCTCGCCGGGCGTATCCGCAGCTATGTCGATCAGGCGCGCGCGCAGGCCGGGGGCGGCGCGCCGCCCCCGCCGGTGGCGCCCTCCGCGCCGCTGGTCACGCCGCCGCCGGTCAGGCCCGCCCCGAAGGCCGCGCCCCGGCTCGACGACCCGCTCGCCGGCGAGCCCGAAGCCAAGCCCGCCAAGGTCGCACCCCCCGAGCCGCTGCCGCCCGCGAACGGTGCGCCTGCCGACCTGCTGCCGCCCGATATCGGCGGCGGCGCGGCCGATAATGGCCAATAGCCGATGTTGACGATGCTCGGCCTGGCGGCTGCGGTCGCGGCGGCGCCGGTGGTCACCACCGATTGCGCGGGGGGGCTGTGCGACTTTGCCCTGCTGAAGCCCGTGTTCGACAAGCTGGCGACGGCGCGCGGCGGCAGCGGTAGGCCGGTCCATATCCTCCAGATCGGCGACAGCCATACTGCGGGGGACGCGATCACCGGCGCATGGCGCGATCTGCTCCAGGCGCGCTATGGCAGCGGCGGGCGCGGCGTGATGCCGCCGGGCCGGCCCTTCGCCGGCTATAATCCTCGCGGCGTCAGTGTCGACATGTCTGCCGGCTGGACGGTCTCGTCGATCTTCGGCGCGGGTTCGCGGGATCCGCGCGGGGCGCTCGGCCTCTCGGGTTTCAGCATCACCTCGACGGGGGAGGGCGCGCGGATCGGCATGACGACCGCCGCGACCGAAACCTTCACCCGCTTCACGCTCTGCGCGATCGCCGAGCCCGGGGCGGGCGCGCTCGCGATCAGCATCGGCGGCAGGACCGAGCGGATGGAGCTGGGCGCGCTGATCAGCCGGCCCGAATGCAAGGAGATGCGCTTCGACAGCCCGCAGGCGGCGGTGTCGGTCGTGGTCGAGGGCGGGCCGGTCACGATCACGAGCTGGGCAAGCTTCCGCGACCGCGGCGGCGTGGCGCTATCGAATGTCGGGGTGGTCGGATCGCAGCTCGTGCATTTCAGCCGCAACAGCGACGCGGTGCTGGCCGAAGAGTTCCGCAGCTACGATCCCGATCTGATCGTGCTTGCCTTTGGCACCAACGAGGGCTTCGCGCCGCGGGTGAATGCCCAGGAATACGAGATCACGCTGCGCAGCCAGATCGGGCGCATCCGCCGTCTCGCCGGGCGGGTTCCGATATTGCTGCTGGGAGCGCCCGACGCGCTGACGCGCCGCAGCGAGCTGCTCAACAACGCCCCCACGGCGACCCCGGCGCCCTGCATCGAGCCGGTGCCGCTTCCGCCCATCGCCGCCGCATCGCCGCCGTCGGCCGCCGCCGCCGCGGGCGGGCCTGCGGATAGTATCGATGATGTCCTCGATGCGCTGGGGCAAAGCGCGGGCGTCGCACGGGCGACCGCGCCGGTCGTTCCCGCCTCGGCGACGCCGACCTCGACGCCGCAACGCATCGGCTGGTCGATCACCGCCCGGCCGCTCTTCCCTCCGCCCGGCCTCAAGGTGGTGCGCGAGGTGCAGCGCCGCGTCGCCCGGCAGCTGCGGCTCGCCTATTGGGACTGGGAAGCGCGCATGGGCGGCCGCTGCACTGCGGTCAGCTGGGTGAAGCTCCAGCCGACCCGGATGCGCGGCGATTATGTTCATTACAACAGCGCCGGTGGCCAGGAAATCGCGGAGCGGCTGCAGGCGGATCTCGACGCGGCGGCGAACGCCGGATGGCGCTGGTGATGCGCAGGCGACGGTCCCGCGCCAGCATCTCCCGCGCCAGCATCATGGATCGCTAGATGCTGTTTCCGACGCTCGACTTCGGGCTGTTCTTCCTGGTCGCCTTCACGCTGGTCTGGGCGGTATCGGCCAGCAACGAATGGCGCAAGATCCTGCTGCTGCTCGCGAGCTGGGTATTCTACGGCGCGTGGGATTGGCGCTTCGTCGCGCTGTTGATCGCCTCGGCGTTCATAAATTGGGGTTCGGCGCGGATCATCTACGAGGCGGACGACCGCCGCACCCAGAAGCTGGTCGCCGCGGTCGGCATCGTCGCCAATCTCGGCATTCTGGGTTTCTTCAAATATTATGATTTCTTCCTCGAGCAGCTCGGCGCGCTGCTGGCCGGCTGGGGCTTCGGTCGCGATCTGCCGTTGCTGCAGATCGTGCTGCCGGTGGGGGTGTCGTTCTTCACCTTCCAGGGCATGTCCTATCTGATCGACGTTTACCGCGGCCGGATCAGGGCGGGCTCGTTGCTCGACATCACCCTGCTGATGTCCTTCTTTCCGCATCTGGTCGCGGGGCCGATCGTGCGCGGGGCCGATCTGCTCCCGCAATTCCGCCACACGCCGAAGCTGAACCGCGACATGGTCGCGATGGGGCTGCTCCTGATCGTCTGGGGGCTGTTCAAGAAGGCGGTCGTCGCATCGGAGTTGTCGGTCAACCTGGTCGATCCGGTGTTCTTCGATCCCTCGGCGCATTCGAGCCTCGATCTGCTGCTCGCGGCCTATGGCTATGCGGTGCAGATCTATTGCGATTTCTCCGCCTATAGCGACATGGCGGTCGGGATCGCGGCGCTGTTCGGCTATCGTTTCCCGCGCAACTTCGACCAGCCCTATCGCGCGGCTTCAATGCAGGATTTCTGGCGGCGCTGGCATATCAGCCTGTCGAGCTGGCTGCGCGATTATCTCTACATCGGGCTGGGCGGCAACCGCGGCGGCCTCGCGATGCAGTGCCGCAACATCCTGCTGACGATGCTGCTCGGCGGTTTCTGGCATGGCGCGAAATGGACCTTCCTGATTTGGGGCGGCCTGCATGGCCTGGTTCAGGTCGTCGAAACGCTGTGGCGCAGGGCGGGCCTGCCGGGCCTGCCACGGCTGCTTGCGATTCTCATCACCTTCCACATCGTCACGCTCGGCTGGATCTTCTTCCGGGCGGAGAGCTTCGACGCCGCGATCGCCTACCTTGGCGGACTCGGCGCGCTGGACTGGACCAACGGCATGACGACCCCGCTGCTCGGCGCGCTGATCCTGCTCGGCATGCTGTTCCATTTCACGCCGCCCGCGCTGCCGCAGCGGATCGCGCTTGGTCTCCGGCTGCTGCCGGCGCCGCTGCTCGGCCTGCTCGTCGCCGGGACGATCCTGCTGGTCGACGCGATGCGCTTTGAAGGGGTGGCGCCCTTCATCTATTATCAGTTCTGAGGAGCATCCGAATGCGCGATCATGAGCTGTCTTCGCCGGTCGATCTGCCCGGTGAGCCGATCGAAGGAAGCGATCCGCTCGGTTGGACGGTGATCACCATCGGCGTGGCGGCGCTCGTGCTGCTGTTCGCCAACGCCGGCACGCTGTCGGCCTGGGTCGATGAGAAGCCGCCGACACCCTTCCAGCAGCAGGTCTCCGAGCAGGCCAATCGTTGGACGGCCTTGATGGACATGGCGGGGTTCACCACCCCGCGCCGCACGCTGCACGAGGCGTGGAAGAGGGCGCAGGCCGCCCGGTTCGGCGAAGAGGCCCCGGCCGGAACGCAATAGCAGCTGGAGCGCGTTCAAGCGACGATCGCCGCCCCCGTGGCGCCCAGCGCCCGCACCGCATCGCCCGGCGCGAGCCGCACCTGCAGGCCGCGCTGCCCGCCATTGATGTAGACGAGCGCCTCGGCGAGCGCACCCGCCTCGAACGCAACCGGAATCCGCTTCTTTTGACCGAACGGGCTGATCCCGCCGACATGATAGCCGGTGATGCGTTCGGCATCGGCGGGCTTCATCATCTGCGCCGACTTGGCGCCGAGCGCCGCCGCCACCTTTTTCATGGACAGTTCGCGATCGGACGGGATTACGGCGCATGCCGGCCTGCCGTCGATCTCGATCATCAGCGTCTTCAGCACCCGCGAAGGCGCTTCGCCGAGCGCCTCGGCCGCCTGCAGCCCGACGCGTTCGCCGCCGGGCGCATAGTCGTAGCTGTGGACGCTATACGCCACCTTGGCCTGGGTCAGAAACTGCGTGGCGCGGGTGGTGCGGGACATGCCGCCCGCTACACCCATGCGTGGTTTCAGAAAAGGTCGCAAAGGGCGAGCGAGGGCGCGAAGCCCCGCTTGATTGCCCCGATCAGCGGTAGAAGATGTGATCGCCGACCATCGAAAGCCGCTCGCGCGAGCGGAAGAACCGGTTCGGGGTCGCATGCGCGGCGTGATAGAACACGGCGCCGGGAACGACCTGGTCGGCGTTGCCCGCCATCGCCTGGCGCGACACCTCGACCGCGGTGGCCCAGCGCTGCGAGCCCTGATGCGGGTTATAGGACGCGGTGCGGAAGAACTGGCCGGGCTGGTTCACCACCTCGCAGACGGTGCTGCCGAAGCGCTCCTGGCCCACGCGGTTCATGATCAGCTGGGCGACGGCGAGCTGCCCCGCGCGCGGTTGATTGCCGGCTTCATGCATGACGACCTTGGCCATGCATTCGAGTTGCTTGTCGATCTTGCTGCTGGAGGCGATCGCCTCCTTGTAGAGCACCTGGTCGATGCCGTCGTCGGCGACCTTGTCGTCGCCGGTAATCTCCGCGCTCATGTCATAAGCGAGCGCCGGTCCGGATGTCGGAATAGCCGCAAAGCCCATCGCTCCCGTGGCCGCCGCAAAAAGTATCGCTGCGAACATGAGCGGATGTTGAGCCAGTTTCGCGGACATTCAGAACTCCATGTCATGCGCGAAAGCCCACACTCGCCCGAACCTCAAAACCAGGGGCGAGGTGCTCATCCACGACTTGTCGGCAGGGGGGCGGAAAAAACGTCGGGCCCCCGGGCGACCGATTTCGCGTCCCCCTTGGTCGGCGGGCGCGCGCGAGTCAACGAAAGCACGACGAGCCGTTTCATCGCTAGGATGGAACGAGCCCCTATATATGGTGTTTTTGTGCATCTGCTAACGCAACCGGCCACATCTTCGCCACGAAGCTGTTGTGTTGTCGTAATATTCCGGGGGCATTCGGGCCCGCTGGCGTGCTTGCTGCAAATTGCCGAAAATGGGAGGATAGTCACCCTCCCGGCGGGGCGGCCGGCGGAGCGAATCGATGCAGGACGAGGTGATGGGGGAGGAGCAGCAACGGAGTTCGGGCGGCTCGGGGCCTGTGGTGGAAGTGCTGCGCGAGTCGATGGCCAGCCAATCCGAGATGGCGTATCGCCGCGATCGGCTGCTCGCCTGGCTCGCGCTGACGACGGGGGCGGGCATCATCCTCGCCATCCCCTTCGCGCTGCGCGCGGGCTCCGAATTCTTTCTGCCCGTGACGAGCGCGCTGGTGATCGCGGTCGCGATGGTGCCGCTGCTCGAATGGCTGGAGCGGCGCGGCCTTCCGTCGCCGCTTGCGGCGCTGCTCTGCGTGCTGCTGTTCCTCGGCCTCGCCAATGCGGCGATCGCCTCGGTGATCTTTCCCGCGACCGAATGGTTCGCGCGGCTGCCTTCGCGGATCCTGTTGATCCGGCGCAACCTGTCGCCGCTGATCGATATCTACTCCTCGTTCGAGCGCTTCGTCGACGAGACGATGGGATCGCTGCTGCGCAATTCGGCGGCGCGGGGGCGCACCGTGACCGTGCAGTCGCCCAATTCGCTGTTCGACTATGTCGCAAGCTCGGCGCCCCACGCATTGGTGCAGATGGTGTTCGCGACGCTCGTAGTCTATTTCTTCCTGTCGAGCTGGACGCGGATGCGCCGCCGGACGATCACCAACCGCGGCAGCTTTTCGAGCGCGATGACCACCGCGCGTGTCATCCAGGAGATGGTCGACCGGACCTCGGCCTATCTGGCGACGATCACCGCGGTGAACATCGGGATGGGGGTTCTCGTCTCGCTGATGCTGTGGTTCGCCGAGATGCCCAGCCCGATCATGTGGGGCGGGCTCGTCGCGATCTTCAACTATGTACCCTATTTCGGACCCATCGTGGCCGCCGGGCTGCTTGCGATCGGCGGGCTGATGACCTTTTCCGACCTGGGTTATGCGCTCGTTCCCGCGTTGCTGTTCGTCGCGGTACATCTTGTCGAGGCCAATGTGCTGACACCGACGCTGGTCGGCCGCCGGTTGACGATCAACCCCCTGCTGATCCTGGTCGCGCTGAGCTTCTGGAGCTGGGTGTGGGGGACGCCGGGCGCGCTGCTCGCGGTGCCGTTGCTGATCATCCTCAAGACCATCCTCGATGCCGCCGGCTGGCCCGACATTGCAGGCTTCCTGTTCGCCGAGGGGACGTTCACCAACGCGCATGAAGACGAAGATCCGGCCCTGCCCGTACAGCTCCGAAAATGATGCTTAGCCATGTTGACAGGGGGTCGGGGCTCCACTAGGTGCCGCCTCCACGACGCGTTCGTTTGCGGGTGTAGCTCAGTTGGTTAGAGCGCCGGCCTGTCACGCCGGAGGTCGCGGGTTCGAGCCCCGTCACTCGCGCCATTTTCTGAAATGGCGGTTTTCCGTAAGCCGGTTGGGCCTGCGACAGCGCTTGCGCAGCCGGCCGGGCTTTCGCTCGGTTTGCTATCGATGGTCGGGTTTCAGCGAAGGCCGTGGGCGAGGCGCATCGCCCTTCGCTCGCAACGGCTTGTCGCGCGCGAGGGATGTCGCTTCCGGCAGTCGCTTGTCGCTATGCGCGGAACGGATGCGGTTGCGAACCGAGCAGGGTGGGGAAGGGCGCGGCGACAGCAGCGTCACGCGCACGGCGGCGCACCGCATGCAGCGACGCACCAGGCGCTTCGGGTTGAGCGTCGCCATTTTGGCCTTCCAGCGATGAAGACCCAAAGCACACAAAATACTCATGGCTACCCCAATCGCCACAGCGGGTTCGACCATATACGACGCAGGGCGGCGAAGGTTGCCGCCGCGATCTTAATAGGCCGTCATCGCGGCGATGGCGGTCCAGAAAATGGCCGAGGATCCGATTAGAAAAGCCGCCCTCGCGGCGCGCGACCATTTCCCTCCGGAATGGGCCATCGCCGATATGGTCGGAACAAACGATCCTGCCAAAGGGATCGATGCCATGAAAATCCTCCCCCGAAGCGCCCGCGTCGCAGCAGGTCTGCATCCCTACATGAATCTGGTTAACGCGGATTGCAATAGCTAGTTCGAAGTGCGGCGCAGGACGGCGCGGGCAGGCTCAGTGCTGCACTGCGCTCGCGACCATCTGGTCGACGATCGCTGCGATCGCCTGCCAGCTTTCGATATGCTTGAGCTCGCCGTTCAGCGCGAGCCGGCCGACGCGCTCGGCCAGTATGCGGCCCGCCTCCGCGCCATGTTGGCGGATGAGCTTGTCGGCTACGCTCCAGGCGCCCTGCGCCCGATCTCCGGCCTCGTCGCCGGGCGCTTCGGCCGCCGGCTGCGGGACGGCCTCCCCGCCGTCGGGCGGCGGCATCAAGGATGCGGCATCCTCCGGCGAGAGGCGGACCCGCCGGTGCGCGGCATCCTTGACTTGCTGGATCAGGATCTTGGCCTCGCGCACCGCATTGGCCTTGTTGAAGCAGGCCGATGCGCCCTGCCGCAGAGCCCACGAGCGCTGCTGCGATCCCTCGACGGTCTGGCCCGAAAGCATCACCGTGGGAATGCGCCGCCGCGCCAGTGTCGGAAGATAATCGAGCCCGCTCTGCCCCGGCATCTCGATATCGAGCGTGACGACGTCGACGATGTTCTGTCGCAGCATCGCGTCCGCATCGACGGCGCTGGCCGCAGCGCCGACCACCCGGATCTGGGGATCATTTTCGAGGATGTTGACGATCATACCGCGGATGACGAGGGAGTCGTCGACGACAAGAACGTTTATCTGCTCCATCATCGCATCCTCCCTCGTCACCGCCATCAACGACTTTACTTAGCGCCCTGAAGCGTTAACAGAGTGTTATCGCCAAATAGAGTTGGCGCCAACGCCAAATGGGTGGCAGAGACCACGAAAATAAACCTGTATTAATTCTGACAGAGAAATGATCAGACATTTCGGCGATTTCCCGTTTATACCAGCCTTTTTGGGTACGTAACAATAATCAGTAGCCTCGGATAAGTGCGTACGACGAAAGTCGTAGTCAAAAAATGGAGAAACGTCACGAAAGTCGCGGGCTGGGCGAGATGCAGAAGCTTGCGGACGCCCGCCCCGGGTCGAGCGATTCGGTCGTGGTGATCGTCCTCATGCCCCCACCCGTGACGGCGGAATCTCGGTCTTCGTTGGGATGGCGTCCGTCCTTCGCAGCGCCAATGTGATTACCATTCCGAAACAAATGGAACCGTCCGCGTCGCCGACCGTCTAGCGATCGGGCGATTGGGGCGCTGATTGTTGGAGTAGATCGATGGGTCTCATCATTCTTCTGGTCGTGGGCGGCATCATCGGCTGGCTTGCGAGCATGGTCATGCGTACCGATGCCCAGCAGGGCATCGTGCTCAACGTGGTCGTCGGTATTATCGGTTCGCTGATCGCCGGCTTCCTGGTTTCGCCGCTGCTCGGCACACCGCCGATCACGAGCGGAGCGATTACGGCGTCCACCCTCATCGTCTCATTCCTGGGCGCGGTCATCCTGCTTGCGATCGTCAACCTGTTCCGTCGCGGCGCGATGCGCTGAAGCCGGACGGCGGTTACGCCCCTACCAAAGGGTTGGCGGGGGCGTTTACCGTCGTCGAAAATTGCCAGTTCCGCCGCCCCCTCGGCCCTCCGCCTGAGTCCACTCGGCCTGAGTCCAAAGGTCATCGAAGACCGGCGAAGAATGCAGCGGCATGATCTTGCATGCGATTCTTGCTGCTGAAAGCCAGGGGGACGAGCCGCGCGAGGGCAGCGTAAGGGCCTGCTCGCGAGCCGAGGACGGCGGACAATCCGGCCAAAGAGAAACCCCGCCGGCCACAGCCGGCGGGGTTCTTCCTGTGCGATCGCCGCGGAGTGCGCGCGCTCACTCCTTGGTCAGATAGTCTCCCGCATCCGCGTCGGTGCCGTGGGTCTCGCCGATCATCGTGCCGAGCACATCGTCGCCGATATCCGCCTCGACCGGCTGGCGGAGCTCGGCGGCGTGCTCCTCGGCCGCGCTTTTCGGAGCGATCAGCGACTCCTGCCAGTTGCGCTGCGCGGCGCGAAGCGCGGCGTCGCGGCTGGTGGCGGTGACGCGCAGGCGGCTCATGCCGGCGCCGGTGCCCGCCGGGATCAGCCGGCCGACGATGACGTTCTCCTTGAGGCCGTTGAGCGTATCGACCTTGCCCTGCACCGACGCGTCGGTGAGCACCCGCGTCGTCTCCTGGAAGGAGGCGGCCGAGATGAACGAGCGCGTCTGGAGCGAGGCCTTGGTGATGCCGAGCAGGATCGGCTTGCCCTGGGCGAGTTCGCGGCCTTCGGCCTCGACCTTGGCGTTGATCTCGTCCATCTCCTCGCGATCCACCTGCTCGCCCGGGAGCAGGGTGGTGTCGCCGCCATGCGTGATCTCAACCTTCTGCAGCATCTGACGGACGATTGTCTCGATGTGCTTGTCGTTGATCTTCACGCCTTGCAGGCGATAGACCTCCTGGATTTCCGACACGAGATATTCGGCGAGCGGCTCGATACCGAGCACCTCGAGAATGTCGTGCGGATCGGGGGAGCCGCCGATCAGGTTGTCGCCGCGCTTGACATAGTCGCCTTCCTGCACGTCGATCACCTTTGACTTCGGCACCAGATACTCGACCGCATCGCTGCCATCGTCCGGACGGATGATGATCTTGCGCTTGGCCTTGTAATCCTTGCCGAATTCGACGCGCCCCGAGACCTTGGCGATGATCGCGTTCTCCTTGGGTTTGCGCGCCTCGAACAGCTCGGCGACGCGCGGCAGACCGCCGGTGATGTCGCGGGTCTTGGCCGACTCGCGGCTGACGCGGGCGAGCACCTCGCCGGCCTTGACCATCTGTCCGTCCTCGACGGAGAGCATCGCGCCCGGCGCCAGCATGTAGCGCGCGGTTTCGCCCGAGGCGTCGTCGAGCAACGTCAGGCGCGGACGGAGATCCTCCTTCCGGCTGGTGGCGCGATACTCGATCACCACCTTCTGGCTGATGCCGGTGGCCTCGTCGGTCTGCTCGGTCAGGGTCTGGTTGTCGATCAGGTCCTGATATTTGACGATGCCGCCGGTCTCGGTGATCACCGGCATCGTGAACGGATCCCATTCGGCAATGCGATCGCCCTTCGAGACGATCGCGCCGTCGTCGACGAGCAGGTGCGCGCCATAAGGCAGACGGTGGGTCGCACGCTCGCGGCCCTCCAGGTCGATGATCGCGACTTCGCCGCTGCGGCTCAGCGAAACATGCCGGCCGCGGGGATCGGTGATCGTCCGCAGTTCGCGATATTCGATCCTGCCGTCGGCGACCGCCTCGAGGTTCGACTGTTCGTTGAGCTGGGCGGCGCCGCCGATGTGGAAGGTCCGCATCGTCAGCTGGGTGCCCGGTTCGCCGATCGACTGTGCCGCGATCACGCCGACCGCTTCGCCGATGTTCACCGGCGTGCCGCGGGCGAGATCGCGGCCGTAGCAGGCCGCGCAAACGCCGCCCTTGGATTCGCAGACCAGCGGGCTGCGGATCTTGACGCCCTGGATGCCGATCGCCTCGATCGCGGCGACCATCGGCTCGTCCAGCAGCGTGCCCTCGGCGATGAGGATCTCGTTGGTCTTGGAGTCGACGATATCCTCGGCCGTGGTGCGGCCCAGGATGCGCTCGCCCAGCGAGGCGATGGTCGCGCCGCCCTGAACGATCGCCTTCATGTCGAGTGCGCGTTCGGTGCCACAATCATTCTCGACGACGACGCAATCCTGGCTGACGTCGACCAGACGGCGGGTCAGGTAACCCGAGTTCGCCGTCTTGAGCGCGGTGTCGGCCAGGCCCTTGCGGGCGCCGTGGGTCGAGTTGAAATATTCAAGGACGGTCAGACCTTCCTTGAAGTTCGAGATGATCGGCGTCTCGATGATCTCGCCCGAAGGCTTGGCCATCAGGCCGCGCATGCCGGCGAGCTGCTTGATCTGCGCCGCGCTGCCGCGGGCACCCGAATGCGCCATCATGTAGATCGCGTTGATCGGCTTCTCGCGACCATCCTCGCCCTTCTTGACCGCCGAGATCTCCTTCATCATCTCGGCCGCCACGCGGTCGCCGCAGCGCGACCAGGCGTCGATCACCTTGTTGTACTTTTCCTGCTGGGTGATCAGGCCGTCCTGATATTGCTGCTCAAAGTCCTTCACCAGCGCGCGGGTCTCCTCGACCAGCGGCTCCTTGGCGTCGGGAATGATCATGTCATCCTTGCCGAACGAGATGCCGGCCTGGAAAGCGTGGCGGAAACCCAGCGCCATGATCGCGTCGGCGAACAGCACGGTCTCCTTCTGGCCGGTGTGGCGATAGACGATGTCGATGACGTCGCCGATCTCCTTCTTGGTCAGCAGGCGGTTGACCGTTTCGAACGGCACCTTGTGGCTCTTCGGCAGCGTCTCGCCGAGCAGCATGCGGCCTGGTGTCGTCTCGACGCGCTTCATATAGCTGTTGCCGTCCTCGTCGGTCTGGGGGACACGGCTGACGATCTTGGTGTGCAGCGTCACTGCCTTGGCGGCGAGCGCCTGGTGCACCTCCTGCATGTCGGAGATCAGCGCGCCTTCGCCCGGCTCGCCTTCCTTCATCATCGACAGATAATAAAGGCCCAGCACCATGTCCTGCGAGGGCACGATGATCGGCTTGCCGTTGGCGGGCGAGAGGATGTTGTTGGTCGACATCATCAGCACGCGCGCTTCGAGCTGCGCCTCGAGCGACAGCGGCACGTGCACCGCCATCTGGTCGCCGTCGAAGTCGGCGTTGAACGCCGAGCAGACCAGCGGGTGCAGCTGAATCGCCTTGCCCTCGATCAGCACCGGCTCGAACGCTTGGATGCCGAGGCGGTGGAGCGTCGGCGCGCGGTTGAGCAGGACCGGATGCTCGCGGATCACCTCGTCGAGGATGTCCCAGACTTCCTTGCGCTCCTTCTCGACCCACTTCTTGGCCTGCTTGAGCGTCATCGACAGGCCCTTGGCGTCGAGCCGCGCATAGATGAACGGCTTGAACAGCTCGAGCGCCATCTTCTTGGGCAGGCCGCACTGATGCAGCTTGAGTTCGGGACCGGTCACGATCACCGAGCGGCCCGAATAGTCGACGCGCTTGCCGAGCAGATTCTGGCGGAAGCGGCCCTGCTTGCCCTTGAGCATGTCGCTGAGCGACTTGAGCGGGCGCTTGTTGGCGCCGGTGATGGTGCGGCCGCGCCGGCCGTTGTCGAACAGCGCGTCGACCGATTCCTGCAACATGCGCTTTTCGTTGCGCACGATGATGTCGGGGGCACGGAGCTCCATCAGCCGCTTGAGACGGTTGTTGCGGTTGATCACGCGGCGATAGAGATCGTTGAGATCCGAGGTGGCGAAGCGGCCGCCGTCCAGCGGAACCAGCGGGCGCAGATCCGGCGGAATCACGGGGACGACCTCGAGGATCATCCATTCGGGGCGATTGCCCGATTCGAGGAAGCTCTCGACGACCTTGAGGCGCTTGATGATCTTCTTCGGCTTGAGCTCGGACTTGGTCTCGGCGAGCTCCTTGAGCAGCTCCTCCTTCTCACCCTCGAGATCGAGCTCTTCGAGCATGCGGCGCACGGCTTCGGCGCCGATGCCGGCCGAAAAGGCATCCTCGCCATATTCGTCCTGCGCTTCGAGCAGCTCGTCCTCGGTGAGCAGCTGGAACTTCTCGAGCGGAGTCAGGCCGGGCTCGATCACGATATAGGCTTCGAAATAGAGCACGCGCTCGAGCTGCTTGAGCTGCATGTCGAGCAGCAGGCCGATCCGGCTCGGCAGCGACTTGAGGAACCAGATGTGCGCGACCGGCGCGGCGAGCTCGATATGGCCCATCCGCTCGCGGCGAACCTTCGAGACGGTGACCTCGACGCCGCACTTTTCGCAGACGATGCCCTTGTACTTCATGCGCTTATACTTGCCGCACAAGCACTCATAGTCCTTGATCGGACCGAAAATGCGCGCGCAGAACAGGCCGTCACGCTCGGGCTTGAACGTGCGATAGTTGATCGTTTCGGGCTTCTTGATCTCGCCGAACGACCAGCTGCGGATACGCTCGGGGCTCGCAATGCCGATCTGGATCTGGTCGAAAGTCTCGGGCTTCGCGACCGGATTGGCGAAATTGGTCAGTTCGTTCATGACGTTACCTCATTCAAGCCCCTCGCCTTTGGAGGAGGGGTTGGGGTGGGGCGTGGAGCAGGAGAGCGATCAAGCTCTATATCTGCCCCGCCCCCCGACCCCCTCCCTTGAAGGGGAGGGGGAGGTGGTGATTACTCCGCGGCTTCGGCCAGACCGTCGCCCTCGTCCTGCTCCTCGATCGAGGACAGTTCGACGTTGAGGCCGAGCGACCGCATTTCCTTGACGAGCACGTTGAAGCTCTCGGGAATGCCGGCCTCGAAGGTGTCGTCGCCCTTGACGATCGCCTCATAGACCTTGGTGCGGCCGACGACATCGTCGGACTTCACCGTGAGCATTTCCTGCAGCGTGTAAGCGGCGCCGTAAGCCTGGAGCGCCCAGACCTCCATTTCGCCGAAACGCTGCCCGCCGAACTGCGCCTTGCCGCCCAGCGGCTGCTGGGTGACGAGGCTGTACGGCCCGATCGAGCGTGCGTGGATCTTGTCGTCGACCAGATGGTGGAGCTTGAGCATGTAGATGTAGCCCACGGTCACCTTGCGGTCGAACTGATCGCCGGTGCGGCCGTCGAACAGCTCGACCTGGCCGCTTTCGTCGAGCCCCGCCTTGCGGAGCATCGCGGCGACATCGGCCTCGCGCGCGCCGTCGAACACCGGCGTCGCCATCGGAACGCCGTTCTTCAGCACTGCCGCCATCTCGATGATCTGGTCGGCAGACCGCGCGTCGATCTCGGCGTGATACTGATCGCCGTAGATCTCCTTGAGGCGATCGACCACCACTGCGGGGGGCGAGCTCGGGGTGACGCCCGGATTGGCCTCGCGCCAGCCTTCCAGCGCCTCGGTCACCTGCTTGCCGAGGCCGCGGGCGGCCCAGCCGAGGTGGGTCTCGAAGATCTGGCCGACATTCATGCGGCTCGGCACGCCGAGCGGGTTGAGCACGATGTCGACGGGCGTGCCGTCCTCGAGGAAGGGCATGTCCTCCTGCGGCAGGATGCGGCTGATCACACCCTTGTTGCCGTGGCGGCCTGCCATCTTGTCGCCCGGCTGCAGCTTGCGCTTCACCGCGACGAACACCTTGACCATCTTGAGCACGCCCGGGGGCAGTTCGTCGCCGCGCTGCAGCTTCTCGACCCTATCCTCGAACTTCTTGACGATCAGGCTGACGGCTTCATCATATTGCGCCTTGACCGCCTCGAGGTCCGCCTGGCGGGCGTCGTCCTGCACCGCGAACTTCCACCATTCGCGCTTTTCGACCTCGTTGAGCAGCTCGTCGCTGATTTCCGAGCCCTTCTTGATGCCCTTGGGCGCCGCGGTGGCGACCTGGCCGAGCAGCATCTCGCGCAGCCGTGCATAATTGGCGCGGTTGAGAATCGCGCGTTCGTCCTCGCGGTCCTTGGTCAGGCGATCGATCTCCTCGCGTTCGATCGCCATCGCGCGCTCGTCCTTGTCGATGCCGTGGCGGTTGAACACGCGCACATCGACGACGGTGCCCGAGACCCCCGGCGGCAGCCGCAGCGAGGTGTCGCGAACGTCCGAAGCCTTCTCGCCGAAGATCGCGCGGAGCAGCTTTTCTTCGGGCGTCATCGGGCTTTCGCCCTTCGGCGTGATCTTGCCGCACAGAATGTCGCCCGGCTCGACCTCGGCGCCGATATAGACGATGCCCGCCTCGTCGAGGTTGCGAAGCGCTTCCTCGCCGACGTTCGGTATGTCGCGGGTGATGTCCTCTGGCCCGAGCTTGGTGTCGCGGGCCATCACCTCGAACTCGTCGATGTGGATCGAGGTGAAGACGTCGTCCTTCACGATCCGTTCGGAGATCAGGATTGAGTCCTCATAATTATAGCCGTTCCACGGCATGAACGCGACGAGCACGTTGCGGCCGAGCGCGAGCTCGCCGAACTCGGTCGACGGGCCGTCGGCGATGATGTCGCCGGCCTGGACCACGTCGCCCACCTTCACCAGCGGACGCTGGTTGATGCAGGTCGACTGGTTCGAGCGCTGGAACTTCATCAGCGTGTAGATGTCGACCCCCGACTTGCCGGCGTCGACGTCGCCCGACGCGCGGATCACGATGCGGGTCGCATCGACCTGGTCGATGATACCCGAGCGGCGCGCGGCGATCGCCGCGCCCGAGTCGCGGGCGACGGTCTCTTCCATGCCGGTGCCGACGAACGGCGCCTCGGCGCGAACCAGCGGCACCGCCTGGCGCTGCATGTTCGAGCCCATCAGCGCGCGGTTGGCATCGTCATTCTCGAGGAAGGGAATGAGCGAGGCCGCGACCGACACAAGCTGCTTGGGGCTGACGTCCATCAGCGTGACGTGATCGCGCGGGGCGATCAGGAACTCGCCGGCCTCGCGGGCCGAGATGAGCTCCTCGACGAAGGCGCCGCTGGCGTCGAGTTCGGCGTTCGCCTGCGCGATGGTGTGCTTGGCCTCTTCCATCGCCGACAGATAGACGACCTCGTTGGTCACCTTATGGTCGATCACCTTGCGGTAGGGCGTCTCGATGAAGCCGTATTTGTTGACCCGGCTGAAGCTCGCGAGCGAGTTGATCAGGCCGATGTTCGGGCCTTCGGGGGTCTCGATCGGGCAGATCCGGCCATAATGGGTCGGATGGACGTCGCGGACCTCGAAGCCCGCGCGCTCGCGGGTGAGGCCGCCCGGCCCGAGCGCCGAGACGCGGCGCTTGTGGGTGACCTCGGACAGCGGATTGGTCTGGTCCATGAATTGCGACAGCTGCGACGAGCCGAAGAATTCGCGGACCGCGGCGACCGCCGGCTTGGCGTTGATCAGGTCGTTCGGCATCGCGGTCGACACGTCGACCGACGACATGCGCTCCTTGACCGCGCGCTCCATGCGGAGCAGCCCGACGCGATACTGATTCTCGAGCAGCTCGCCGACCGAACGGACCCGGCGGTTGCCGAGATTGTCGATGTCGTCGATCTCGCCCTTGCCGTCCTTGAGGTCGACCAGCGTCTTGACCACCGCGAGGATGTCCTCCGAACGCAGCGTCGTGATCGTGTCCTCGGCGTCGAGTTCGAGCCGCATGTTGAGCTTGACGCGGCCGACAGCCGACAGGTCGTAGCGCTCGGGGTCGAAGAACAGGCCGGCGAACAACGCCTCGGCGGTCTCCTTGGTCGGCGGTTCGCCGGGGCGCATCACGCGGTAGATCTCACTCAGCGCATGGTCGCGCTCCTCGACCTTGTCGGCCTTGAGCGTGTTGCGGATCCACGGGCCGGTCGAGATGTGATCGATGTCGAGCAGGTCGACATGGTCGAAGCCCGCCTTGTCGAGCGCCTCGAGATTCTCGGGGCTGACCTCGTCGCCCGCCTCGATGTAGATCCGGCCGGTGCTTTCATCGATCAGGTCATAGGCCGAATAGCGGCCGAAGATCTGGTCGGTCGGGATAAGCAGGGTCTGGAGCCCGTCCTTGCCGGCCTTGTTCGCCGCGCGCGGGCTGATCTTGGAGCCCGCTGGGAAGGCCACCTCGCCGGTGTCGGCGTTGACGACGTCGAACGCCGGCTTCTGGCCGCGCCAGTTCTCGGCGACGAAGGGCACCTTCCAGCCGCCCTCGCCGCGGACGTAGCGCTGGGTCCGGTAGAATTGATTGAGGATGTCCTCGCCGTTGAGGCCGAGCGCGTAAAGCAGCGTCGTCACCGGCAGCTTGCGCTTGCGATCGATGCGGACGTTGACGATATCCTTGGCGTCGAACTCGAAGTCGAGCCACGAGCCACGATAGGGGATGACGCGCGCCGCGAACAGATATTTGCCCGAAGCGTGGGTCTTGCCGCGGTCATGATCGAACAGCACGCCCGGCGAACGGTGCATCTGCGAGACGATGACGCGCTCGGTGCCGTTGATCAGGAAGGTGCCGTTCTGGGTCATGAGCGGCATGTCGCCCATGTAGACGTCCTGCTCCTTGATATCGAGCACCGAGCGGGTGTCGGTATCGGGATCGACCTCGAACACGATCAGGCGCAGCGTGACGCGCATCGGCGCCGCATAGGTCATGCCGCGCTGGCGGCATTCCTCGGTATCATATTTGGGATCTTCGAGCTCATATTGGACAAAGTCGAGCTCGGCGGTGCCGGCGAAGTCGCGGATCGGGAAGACCGAGCGGAGCGTCTTCTCGAGGCCGGAGACATAGCCGTCGGCGGGGCGGGAACGCAGGAACTGCTCATAGGATTCGCGCTGAACCTCGATCAGGTTCGGCATCTGCACGACTTCGTGGATGTTGCCGAAGACCTTGCGGATGCGCTTCTTGGCGGTCGCCGGAGCTGCCTGGGTGGCCATTGCGTTTTTTCCTCGCGTTCAAAATTTTCTCCGCATCTCAGCGGAATTCAGCCCTGATTCGTGCCTGGTCCCAAGACCGTCTCACGACAAAAAGTGCGGGTCCGAGGCTGTTCGGAACCGCACTGCCAGCGTTCTGGAAACCCTTGAAATCCTTCTCCAATTCGTCGCGGTCCGTTCGCAAGGCGGGCCGTGTCCCGGAGGGTCAAGGGCGGCGCCCGCGCTAATGCGCCGGGCATCTGCCGATGTTTGTGGAGGCGGCTATATAGGCCTGCCTGTAGGCTTTGGGAAGGGGGATGTCGAAGCCGGCGGACAATCCCATGCTCCCCTTCCCATCGTCATCCCGGGCTTGACCCGGGATCCCGCTTCTCCGCCTCATGCAGGACTTGCGGCGCGGCCGACGCTCTATCAAGATCGCCGCACCTCATGGAGCAGAAGATGGTTCGCAACCTCCTCGTCAGCCTTTTTCTGATCGCTACCCCGCTGGCGGCGGCCCCCTCGCTCCAGGACGCCACCGTCGGCCAGGCGGTCGCGGCAATGAAACCCGGCGATTTCCTCTGGGCCCCTCATGTCGCGCCGGCCGGCCCCGTCGTGATCGTGGTCAGCATCGCGCAGCAGCGCGCCTATGCCTATCGCAACGGCATTCCGATCGGCATCTCGACCGTTTCTACCGGCAAGAAAGGGCATGAGACGCCGACCGGGGTGTTCACGTTGCTCCAGAAGAATGTCGACCATAAGTCGAATCTCTATAACAGCGCGCCCATGCCTTATATGCAGCGGCTGACCTGGGACGGGATCGCGATGCACGCCGGCAACCTGCCCGGCTATCCCGCCTCGCACGGCTGCGTCCGCCTGCCGCTCGGCTTCGCCAAGCTGCTGTACAGCGTGACGAAGCTGGGGCTGACCGTGATCATCACCGCGGGCGCCGAGGTGCCGCGCTTCGCGCCGACGCCGAGCGTGCTCAGTGCCGATCCGAAGAAGGCCGATGACGAGCTGTTCGGCGGCATGCTGTGGCAGCCCGAGCGGCAGGCGACCGGCCCGGTCTCGATCATCGTCAGCGCCGCCGACGGCCGGATGCTGGTGCTGCGCAACGGCGTGCCGATCGGCTCCGCGCCGATCAAGATCGCCGGCGAGGTCACCGGCACCACCGCCTATACGCTGGGCAGCATCGAGGGCGATCGCTATCGCTGGATGAAGCTGCCGATGCCCGGCGAGACGCTGCCCGGCCCGGTCGAGGTCACCCCCGACGAGCGCGCCCGCCTGACCGTGCCCGAGGAGATGATCCGCGCCACCGCCGCTGTGGTGACCCCCGGCACGACCGTGGTGGTGACCCCCGACACGCTGCAAAGCGGCGGCGCGGGCAAGAAGATGACGGTGATGACCTCGGGGAAGTAGCCGCTTCGACCGCGTAGGGATAGAAAAAGGGCGGCCCATTGCGGAGCCGCCCTTTATCCAGCCGCTCGATGCGGTCAACCACAGCAATCAGGGGGCAGCTTTTTTCGGCACGGCCGAGCGTTCCTTGATGTCCTGGGGCGAGGGGATGATCTTGCGAAGATCGTCGATGATCATGTTGGCGTCCAGATATTGCTGATCGGTAACGCCCGGTGCACCGCGGTTGGCGAAATAGACGAACGCCACGCGCGGCTCATCGGGGATCAGGCGGAACACCAGCCCGCTGAACCCGCGCGCCTTCGCTTGCAGGGCAGCATGAAGAAGCAATATCTCCGGTTGGGTGAGCGGATCGGCATCGAACACCGACAGCATGTAAACGTCCGACTTGGGTCGCTTTTCCTTGGCGATGATCCTGTTGTTGCCGGTGTTCCACACACGGCCGGACATCCGCTCATAACCCGAGACGGGGGCGTAGGGGAGGATGTAGCTGAACAGCGATTTATTATCCTTATCTCGCTCCAGAAGGCGGGCGAGGAGCTCCTTCCTGCGCCGTTCGATCAAGGTTTCGGGGGCGTCCGCCAGGAAGCCGAACAGTTCCTGTGGCTGCGCGCCTGCCCGAAGCCGCCGGTTCATCTCGAGCACCTGCCCGAAAGAGGGAGCGGTCCAGCGGGAACGGGCGGCGAAGGCCCGTCGCGCTTCCGCAAGCGCGCCGTTCCGCGTGAGCTTGGCGATAGAAAAAAAGTCCATCCGCTCGACGAGCAGCGCCTCGTCCCTGATCTCCTTGCCATCGGTTCGCAGCCGCGAGATCAGCTTCTGGTTTCGCGCGTCGAACAACTCGGCATTGGCCCAGTCGTTCGCCAAGGCATAGCTGTTGGCGAGCGCAGTCCCGAGGAGAAGGGCTATGCTGTCGCTACTGTCGTCATGATAGGCGGTAGCCTGGAAATCGTCGAGCGACCGCAAGGCTGTCGCGCTGTCCGCGAACCGCCCGGCCTCGTCCAACAGGGCCGCAAGCTCGAAGACGCTGGACGGCGAAAGTTTTGCGATGTTTCTGAGTCTCGCTTCCTCCGGCGGCGTGATCGGCGCGGCGGAAAAGGCATTCATGGCCCTCACGACAAGCAGCGGGTAATAGCTGAACGGCGCATCTTGCGCCGCGCGTACGTTGACCGCCCGGGCTTCCTCGACCTTGCCCATGCGCAGCAGGGCCTGCGCCTCGATCAGGTTGAAGCCCAATCCCGTGGATCGATCGAAATAGGGGTTGCCCGCAAGCCCTGCTGCCCGGGCCTCGTTCCGCGCCGCTGCCACGTCGGTTATGGCGCCGGTATAGTCCTTGGCTTCGATCCGGTGAAGCGCCCGGGCGAGAATGAGCGGGATGCGCCGGACCGCATTGCCTTCAGCCTTTTCCCCGGAAAGAATTCCATCGCACGCGGCCACTCCCTCGGCGCCGAACTTACGCTTGGATGCGTCGGGCACTTCAGGCGGCGGCGCGAGCAATCCAATCACCGCCGACAACGCAATCAGACGCGCGATGGACTCGCCGGCCGACATATTGTTGGGATTGCCGTCGCATTGCAGATAAAGCGAACCGGCCTTTTTGAGATCAGCAGGGATCCCGGGTACAGGTTCCGCCCCATGGGCGATCACCGGCGTGAGCGCCAGGCTCAGCGCGGCGCAATGTAGGCCTATTGTACGTATCATCTATCTCCCCTGTAGCGCGAGGCGCTTCGTGCCGGTCTTACGGTTGCCCCACGGCTGACTGCGAAGATGCGCTGCCTTCGTAGGGCGAGGATTTCGATGCCGGCCCAGCGACATAGCCGGTGAAAGTGTCTCCGGCTTTGAGACGCGCGCTGTCGCCTGCGTTCAGCAGACCGAGCGGACCGAAGCCTATGACCGCCAGCACGACGCCGGCCCCGTTGCCGTCGCCGCGATCCGAATATTCGCCCCGGAGCGGTACCGCGCCGTCCGGTAAATCGAGATATAACAGCTTCGCGCCGAGCCGGCCGCCCTTGCCGACCGCGCCGTTTCGCTCGGTGCTCGCGATCTCGCCCCACGCCGCGGCTCCGATCGGCACAACGGGCTTCCCATTAATGTAGACAGGCTCGATCACCCGCAGCTTGAAGCGTTCGCCCACTATGGCATGGCGACTGTTGATTTCCCGAAGGATCATCAGCCGGACGGGAGTGCCTTCAGGCAGCAGCTGCTCGGCTTTCGGCAAGGCCTCCGCCGCTATCTCCCCGGTTGGCGGCGCTACGGTGGTTGCTGCGGGGATTGCCGCCGCCGCAGCGACGGCGATCATCGCGCCGATCATCAATTGGGTAGTTTGCCCGCTTGTGGGCCGGGGTCGGAAGGGCCAGCCGAAGCCGGATCAAGGAACTTGATGGCAACGCCGGTCGCGCTGCTTGATCCCCAGCTCATCGCGGTCACATGGGCGTCGCCATATTGCGCTTTGATCACTGCGTCCGCCCCGAGCTTCTGACCGCGTTCCCAAAGCTCCCGATATATCTTTTCCTGGCTCGGCGCTTTGCTGAAGATGGTGGCTTTGCGCACGCCCGCCTTGATTTCGCCGAGAACCCTGTAGGGTCGGTCGGTGATATCATAGGGGTAGACGGGAACGCCGACATCCTCGTTGATCACCGCAGGCTGTTTGTCCGGTGCCGCGGAAACAGGTCCAGCCATCACCATGGCCGCGAGAACCGCGGCTAAAATACTCTTTCCCATATAGATCCCCCTGGGCCCAGACGATGGCGTCTTGGCTTGTGACGGTCAAGGCGGTGGGATGCGCGATTTGGTCCAATTCGGAGCATCCACATAACATCATGGATGGGTCAATAGATGGCGGCGTGAAGCTCCAACGGAATGAGCCGGGCTGTTCCGCCCGACGCAAACGGAAAAGGGCGGCCCGTCGCCAGGCCGCCCTTCCCGAAGTCTCGCCGCGCGGGGGGCGCGGCAAGCAGGCTTACTTGAGTTCGACGGTCGCGCCGGCTTCCTCGAGCTGCTTCTTGATCTTCTCGGCTTCGTCCTTGTTGATGCCTTCCTTGACGGCCTTGGGGGCCGACTCGACCAGCGTCTTGGCTTCGGTGAGGCCGAGGCCGGTGATCGCGCGGACTTCCTTGATCACGTTGATCTTCTTGCCGCCGTCGCCGGTCAGGATGACGTCGAACTCGGTCTTCTCTTCGGCGGCCGGGGCAGCAGCGCCGCCGCCCGCGGGGGCCGCAACCGCAACCGCCGCAGCGGCCGAAACGCCCCACTTCTCTTCGAGGAGCTTCGAAAGCTCCGCGGCTTCGAGAACGGTGAGCGCCGAAAGATCGTCAACAAGCTTCTGAAGGTCTGCCATTTTTAAGTCTCCATCAGGGCCGATCGGCCCGAACTGTTTCAGTCAAAACGATATCGAAAGATCAGGCGTCTTCTTTCGCCGCATAAGCGCCGAACACCCGGGCCAGCTGGCCGGCGGGTGCCTGGACGATCTGGACGACCTTGGTCGCGGGCGCCTGGATGAGGCCCACGATCTTGGCGCGCAGCTCGTCGAGCGACGGCAGCTCGGCCAGCGCCTTGACGCCGGCCACGTCGAGGACCGTCTCGCCCATCGCGCCGCCGACGATTTCCAACTTGTCGTTGGTCTTCGCGAAATCCACGATCACCTTTGCGGGTGCGACGGGATCGGCGGAGGTGCTGAGCGCGGTCGGGCCCACCAGCAGATCGTTGATCGCTGTGTAGACGGTGCCCTCGACGGCAATGCGGGCGAGCTTGTTCTTCGATACCTTGTAGCTGGCGCCGGCTTCGCGCATCTTCGTGCGGAGCGCAGTGGACTGCGCGACCGTGAGGCCGAGATTGCGGGTGACGATCACCACGCTCGTGCCCTCGAAGGTGCTCTTCAGATCGGCGACCAGCTCGGCTTTTTGAGCTCGATCCATGCCTTACTCCTTAGAACCACCCCTGCAGCACATCCGCAGGGGCCTTGAGCCAAAGGACCGATACGCCGTCCCTTGACCCGTCCGAGGGGTCGGTCGCCTGGCCGAGAGCCTGGAAGGACATCGGCAGACCCGGCTGACACCCGTAAGGGCTGGGCCGGTAAACTTTTCCCCGTCTAGGCAGGAGATTAAGCCGGGCAAATTCCCGGCGCCTGCTGTCTCGGACGGTACAATCCCGATCCGGCCGAAGCTGAATCGGGACATGAAGGCGCGGCCCCTAAAGGATCGCGCGCCGATTGTCGAGTCTCATCCTGATGCGCCAGGCGGGCGCTACGCCCCCGGCGCCCCGCGCCACATGCGGATGAGGACGTTGTCCTTGAGGATGAAATGGTGGCGCAGCGCCGCGCCGACATGGAGCAGGATCAGCGCGATCCACGCGAAGCCGAGGACCTCGTGCGCCTCGTGCGCGATGTCGACGATCGGCATCGACTTGTCGACGGCCAGCTTCGGAATCTCGAAGAGACCGTAGAAGGGAAGGGGCCATTTGCCTGCCGAGCTGAAGATCCAGCCGCTCAGCGGAAGGATGAACATCAGCGCGTAGAAGGTCCAGTGGGTGAGGTGCGATGCCAGGCGCTCCCAGCCGGGCATCTCCGGCGGGAGCGCGGGACCGGGCCTGGCGATCCGCCAGACCAGCCGGAACACCGTCAGCCCCAGCACCGTGAAGCCGATCGACTTGTGGATCGGCATCAGCGCGACGATGTCTTCGAGCGGATCGTGGAGGATGCCGAACGCGAGGTTGAGGATGATCAGAATCCCGATCGTCCAGTGAAGGCCACGCGCAACGCGATTATAATGGAGTTCGGAACCGGGCATGGGGCGCTTCTCCTCGCCTGCGATCGGTCAACCCTGCCGGTTGGCGACGAGATCGTCGACGACGGCGGGGTCGGCGAGGGTCGACGTGTCGCCGAGCGCCTGGGGGGAGACGTCGCCTTCGGCGATCTTGCGCAGGATGCGGCGCATGATCTTGCCCGAGCGGGTCTTGGGCAGGCCGGGTGCGAACTGGATCGCGTCGGGGGTGGCGATCGGGCCGATCTCGGTACGGACCCAGTCGCGCAGTTCCTTCCTGAGCGGCTCGCTGGTCTCCTCGCCGGCGTTGAGGGTGACATAGGCGTAGATGCCCTGGCCCTTGATGTCGTGCGGGAAGCCGACCACCGCCGCCTCGGCAACCTTGGCGTGGAGCACGAGCGCGCTCTCGACCTCGGCGGTGCCCATGCGGTGGCCCGATACGTTGATCACGTCGTCGACCCGGCCGGTGATCCAATAATAGCCGTCCTCGTCGCGGCGGCAGCCGTCGCCGGTGAAATATTTGCCGGGATAGGCCGTGAAATAGGTCTGGAAGAAGCGCGCATGATCGCCCCACACGGTGCGCATCTGCCCCGGCCAGCTCCGCGCGATGACCAGATTGCCCTCGGCCGCGCCCGCGAGCAGCCGGCCCTCGGCGTCGACCAGCTGCGGCTCGACCCCCGGCATCGGCAGCGTCGCCGATCCCGGCTTGAGCGCGGTCGCTCCCGGCAACGGCGCGATCATCGCCGCCCCGGTCTCGGTCTGCCACCAGGTGTCGATGATCGGGCAGCGCCCTTCGCCGATCACCTCATGGTACCAGCGCCAGGCCTCGGGGTTGATCGGCTCGCCGACCGTGCCGAGCAGGTGGAGGCTCTTGCGCGAGGTCGCCTTCACATAATCGTCGCCGTCCTTCATCAACGCGCGCAGCGCGGTCGGCGCGGTGAACAGGATGTTGACCTGGTGGCGGTCGACCACCTGCCAGATCCGGCTTGCGTCGGGCCAGTTGGGAACGCCCTCGTACATCAGCGTGGTCGCGCCGTTGGCGAGCGGGCCGTAGACGATATAGCTGTGCCCGGTGACCCAGCCGATATCGGCGGCGCACCAGTAGATCTCGCCCGGGCGATAGTCGAAGCACAGCTCATGGGTGAGGCTCGCCCACAGCAGATAGCCGCCCGATGTGTGCAGCACCCCCTTGGGCTTGCCGGTCGAGCCGCTCGTATAGAGGATGAACAGCGGATCCTCGGCGTTCATCGGCTCGGGCGGGCAATCGGCCGGCACGCCCGCCGCCGCCTCATGAAACCAAAGGTCGCGGCCCGGCTCCATCGCCACCCCGCTTCCCGTCGCCTCGAACACCAGCACCGTCTTGAGGCTCGGACAATGCTTCGCCGCCGCATCGACATTGGCCTTGAGCGGGACCAGTTTGCCGCCGCGCCGCCCGCTGTCGGCGGTGATCACGACCGAACTGTCGCAGTCCTGGATCCGCCCCGCCAGCGCATCGGGCGAAAACCCCCCGAACACCACCGAATGGATCGCCCCGATCCGCGCGCAGGCGAGCAGCGCGAACGCCGCCTCGGGGATCATCGGCAGGTAGATGGTGACGCGGTGCCCCTTGCCCACCCCTTGCGCCTTGAGCACATTGGCGAGCCGGCACACCTCGGCATGAACCTGCCGATAGGTGAAGCGGCGCGGCGCCTCGTCCGGGCTGTCGGGCTCCCACAGGATCGCCACCGCGTCCCCGCGCTCCGCGAGGTGCCGGTCGAGGCAGTTGACGCTCACGTTGAGCTCGCCGTCGGCGAACCACTTCACCTGAAAATCGGCCTCCGCAAACGAACTCTCGTCGCTCCGCGTCGGCGGCTTGATCCACTCGAGGCGTCTCGCCTGCTCAAGCCAAAAGCCATCCGGATCAGCCAGCGACCGCGCATGAAGCGCCGCATAATCGGCCGCCGTGACCCGCGCGCGCGCGGCCCACTCGGCGGGAACAGGGTAGATACCGGTCATGAGGCCCTCTCGGTCGTCGAATCGCCGACACTATTGGTTCAGCGGCCCGGCGGCTTCAAGCGCGACGATAAATGTTGCAGCGCAACCATTTCGTCCTCTCGCGAAATGCTCTATCGGCGCGCGATGCTGAATTTCTCGAATCTCACCGTCCGGCTGGGGGGCCGCACCATTCTCGATCGCGCGTCGGCCGCCTTGCCGCCCAGGGCGCGCGTCGGCCTGATCGGCCGCAACGGCGCGGGCAAATCGACGCTGATGAAGGTGATGATCGGTTCGATGGAGGCCGACGACGGCGAACTCGACAAGCCGCGCGGCCTGCGCATCGGCTATATCGCCCAGGAAGCGCCGAGCGGCGCGGCGACCCCGATCGAAACCGTGCTGGCGGCCGACGTCGAGCGCGCCGCGCTGCTGGCCGAGAGCGAGCATTGCCACGATCCCGACCGGCTGGGCGAGATCCACGAGCGGTTGAACGCGATCGACGCCTATACCGCGCCGGCGCGCGCCGCGCGGATCCTCGTCGGGCTCGGCTTCGACGAGGCAATGCAGGGGCGGCCGCTCGACAGCTATTCGGGTGGCTGGAAGATGCGCGTCGCGCTCGCCGCGCTGCTGTTTTCCGAGCCCGATCTGCTGTTGCTCGACGAGCCTTCGAACCATCTCGATCTCGAAGCGACCCTATGGCTCGAAAGTTTCCTGAAGAGCTATCCCGCGATGATGGTCGTGATCAGCCATGAGCGCGATCTGCTCAACAATGTCGTCGACCATATCCTCCATCTCGAAGGCGGCAAGACCACCCTCTACACAGGCGGCTACGACAGTTTCGAGCGTCAGCGCGCCGAACGCGCCGCGCAGCTCGCCGCCGCCAAGGCGGCGCAGGACGCCCAGCGCGCCAAGCTCCAGGACTATATCGCCCGCAACAGCGCACGCGCCTCGACCGCCAAGCAGGCGCAGTCGCGCGCCAAGGCGCTTGCGAAAATGCAGCCGATCGTTGCGATGGTCGAGGATCCGACCTTGTCGTTCGACTTCCCTTCGCCGTCGGACGGACTCAAGCCGCCGCTGGTGACGCTCGACGCCGCGAGTGTGGGCTATGCGCCGGGGCGGCCGATTCTGCAGCGGCTCAACCTGCGGCTCGATCCCGACGACCGGATCGCGCTGCTCGGCCGCAACGGCAATGGCAAGACCACGCTCGCGCGGCTGCTCGCCGCCCAGCTCAAGCCGATGGACGGCGCCATGAACGCGGCGGGCAAGATGCGCGTCGGCTATTTCACCCAATATCAGGTCGAGGAACTCGACGGCGACGATACCCCGCTCGAACATATGACCCGGCTGATGCGCGGCAGCACCCCCGGCGCGGTGCGCGCGCAGCTCGGCCGCTTCGGCTTTTCGGGCGACAAGGCCACCACCAAGGTCGGCAAGCTGTCGGGCGGCGAGCGGGCGCGGCTGGCGCTGGCGCTGATCACCCGCGACGCGCCGCACATGCTGATCCTCGACGAGCCGACCAACCATCTTGACGTCGACGCGCGCGAGGCGCTCGTCCAGGCGCTCAATGCCTATGACGGTTCGGTCGTGGTGGTCAGCCACGATCGGCACATGATCGAGCTGGCCGCCGACCGGCTGGTGCTGGTCGACGGCGGCACCGCGAGCGAATTCGGCGGCAGCCTCGAAGACTATACCGATCTGATCCTCGGCCGGAACCAGCCCAGGGCCGGCGAAGCCCAGGCCAGGGGCGGCGGCGGCCGCAAGGACGATCGCAAGGCGGCGGCGCAGGCGCGCGAGAAGAGCCAGGCGCTGCGCAAGTCGATCAAGTCGCTCGAGGCCCGCATCGCCAGCCTCACCGCCCGCCGCTCCGAGATCGACCGCGCGCTGTTCGACCCGAAAGCGGCGACGCCCGCCGATGCCAGGCGCACGATGACCGAACTGATGAAGCTGCGCGCCGACACCGAGCGCGAGCTCGAAAGCGTCGAGGCCGAATGGCTCGAGGCGAACGAAGCGCTGGAGCAGGCGGCGGCCTGAAGCAGGCCTATGCCGCCTCGAAGGACTCGAACGCGGCCGCCGCGATCGGCGTGATCCGTTCGATCTCGGCTTCGATGGTCATCCGCCGGGCGAGTTCCTGGCCCGCGCGTCCGATCTTCTCCGCCAGGGCCGGGTCGCCGAGCAGCAGGCCGATCCTGTCGGCCAGGTCCGACAGGTCCGCGCACGCCGGCACATAATGGACCCAGGGCTCCAGCCGGTCATAATACCATTGCCGGTAGCCCTGCTGGGACTCGACCTTGATCACCGCGCCGCCGCTGTGCAGCTTCGACAGCAGGCCCGGCCAGCTGTTGCTGTTCCCGTCGATGTCGATGTGCAGCTGGTAACGGTCGAATCGGTCGGCGGGGACGAAGTCCTTCACCAGCCCCTCGCCGGCAAGCGACGGCAGCCTGTCGCGATGCTCGTCGGTCACGCTCGACAGCCCAATATCGGCGCGCGCACCCATCGATCGGCCGAGCCGGCTCAGCAGGACGCGGGGATAGGCGTCCAGCGGCGTCTGATAGGGACCGGTGGTGGTGCCGCGCCAGAACGCCACCGGCGCGCGCTCGCGCCAGGGCACGTCCTGCCGCGCAAACCCGTCGCGCAGCGCCGCATAGCCCTGCGACGCCATGAAATAGGGATCGGGCACCGGAACATGTTCGGGCGCATTGCCGCAGAAGGTCAGCCCGGGCCGGTGGGCCTCGTCGCCGAGATTGAACCAGCAGCGCCCGGGCCTGCCCGCCGCGATCACCGCCGCGACCAGCGGCAGCATCGCGACCCAGCGCGAGAAGATCAGCTCCGGAAAGCGTTCCCAGCTGGCGGCATGGAAACGGAACCAGCTCGTTCCGTCGGCCTCGATCCGCCACACCGGCGCCGCCTCGATCGATCGACTGTTGCGGACCTGCTCGACGCTGAGCCGGCCCCGCAGCTCGGGATAGTCGGCCAGGCGGTGATTGGCCCCCGCGATTTCCTGTCGGACCAGAGCGCGCAGAAGCTCGTCATCGCTCATCGGGCGCGATGACCCGGTCGACCAGCCGGGCCTGAGGCCATGTCCGCTCCGCCACCTGACATCGCCATCCTGCCCTTCCGCTTCCTCGTCGGCCTGCCTCATGCCAACCGAAACAGGACAGGGCAAGGTTGGGGTTTTGTGACGGCCAGGCGATGGAGGCTGCGGTTTCAGATGGGTGCGACGGACCGTTCGACATTTCGTCCTCCGTCAGAAATAATCGCGCAATCTATATCCAAAATGGTTCAATCTCATCCATTTAGCAATCTTTGCCCCTCTTGACCGTGCGGCGTTGGAGCGGACAACTCATGCGGCGGCGGGCCGCATTTTGGACGGGGGAAATCATGAAACAGTTTATGGGAGTGTTGGCCTGTGTGACCTTGTTGGCCGGTTGTGCTTCGACACAAACGGTCTTGAGCGAGCCGGTGACGGAGACTTTTCACTCGCCGGACTCGATGACCAAGGTTGCTTTCTGCCTCGCAAACAAAAATAATACGGCGGCGCTCGATCAGGAAGACGGATCGAAGGTCGTGCTGATCAAGAACGGCTATGGCGGGGTGTCTCTGGCCTTCTCGGTTTATCCGGAAGGATCGGGAAGTCGCATCGACTATCGCAGGAAATTCGGCACGGTGGGTGGCATCTGGAAGCAATGTGTCAACGCGCCTGCCGGCCGGTAGCGTCGTCAATTCCGCACCATCGCGAGGTTCCGGTGACAGTGCATTTAACTACCCCGGTGAAGAGCGCGAGGACCGGGTGAAGCGCCTGCGCAAGGCGGAACGGATCGGCCGGCCGGTCGGCGATGCCGCCTTTCTCGATTGACTCGAAAGCGCGGCCGGCCGGTCGCTCAGGCCCGGCAGGCCCGGGCCGAAACCAAGATAAATACACTGTCACCGGAATACCGAACCAAGATAAATACACTGTCACCGGAATACTGTCACCGGAACCCGCCGGAACCCAAAATAGACCTCGCTTCCAGAATGTAATTGCCTGCGCCAAAAGTGTGGTTAGAAATGTCTCGTAGCTATCTGGCCATGGGGGCGTATTTGATCCATGAAACAAAGGTTGGGTCAGTGTCGCCGCTAGCTAATGTGGGTCCCGTGGGCGCGAAGGCTGCTCACGTGCAAAACGCTATCGCCGTCTCCCCGATGGAGCAGCTGATCTTTTTGACGCTGTCGGCGGACACCGAGCTCACGGTTACGCCGAGTGGTGAAATGTCACCCAAGCCGGTGCGAGAGAGCGGCGATTTCACAGTTAGCGCAGTTTGTGGTGCATCGTCGCGGCCGCCGACTCCGGTGACATTCAGCGATTACGCGCAGTGAGGTTATGGGGCGCATCCGCATGGGTGCGTTTAGCTACCTATTACGCAACACAGATCTTCAAAGGCAGGATAGTTCGCGGCATCACAATGGTTGCCGCGCCTAAGAGGGGGCTGGCATGGCCACGATGACGGATATTGCTGAACGCACGGATTCCGCTCATCTCACGGGGCATCTCCCCTATCTTGATGGGTGGCGGGGAATTGCTATCGCCCTGGTCCTCGCCGGGCATTTCATGCCGAGCTTCGGTCTCAATCCTGCGCCGCTGGGCGTTAATTTCTTTTTCGTACTCAGTGGGAGACTGATGGCCGAAATCCTTTTCGTCAGAGCCTCCCGATTTGACATGTTCTATCAGCGCCGATTTTCGCGCATCTACCCCGCGCTCGTGGCGCTGGCATTCGCCCTTTTAGCGCTGACACCCTTCTTGCCAAAACTGCGCGTGGGTTGGCCCGAAGTACTGATGGCGCTCACCTTCACGTTCAACTATTTCGGCGTGATAACGGGAGAGAAGATGTCGGCCCTAGGACATGTATGGTCTTTATGCGTCGAAGAACATGCTTACATCATACTCACGCTAATTGCATTCTCGCATCGCCGTTGGAACACGAACGTGCCGCTGGTGTTGGCGGTTATAACCGTTGCCAGTATGATCAATCTGGCTCTTCGATCATACTTGGCTACCGATCCCTCGGGCAATATCGGCTTTTATACTGACACGCGGATAGGTTCTATCTTTGCCTCTGTTGCGCTTTATCTGTGGATGCGGCCCAAGCTGTATAAAATTGAGTCTGTTTGGTTGGCAGCGCTGCCGATTGTGGCAGGCCTGCTCGGCGTCGCGCTAAGCACGTTTGCAGCCCCCGGATGGGTACGATCCACTATCGCTCCTGTCTTTCTGGCGATTTCGGTGTGTTCGATCGATGTAGCCTATCCATTTATCATCAAGATGCTTTCGCTTCGGTTCATTACGATAATCGGTGTCTGGTCATATTCCTTATATCTGTGGCAACAGCCGCTTATGGCTTTCCGGCCATCGCACCAGACATATGATTTCAATTTGATGGCCATGGCCTTCATTCCCGCATTGATCAGCTTTTATTTAATTGAGAAACCTGCAAGAAATGCGATAAATCATGCATTTGCCTTCCGAAGGCGTTTGGCCACCGCGTGATATGCCGCCAGACCGGGTGATTTAAGAGCCAATGTTTAATCTTTGGGGTTCCGGTGACAGTGCATTTAACTACCCCGGCGAAGAGGACGAGGCCCGGGTGACGCGCCTGCGCAAGGCGGAACGGATCGGCCGGCCGGTCGCTCAGGTCCGGTAGGCCCGGGCCGAAACCAAGATGACTACACTGTCACCGGAACCGTCGATACCGCCCCAGGTCCACGGTTCCGGCGGGTTTCAATCCGCGAGATCGCAGAGCGCCTGCCTCCGCTTGCTATGATGCCACACGATCTTCGGCTCGCATTGCTTTCACAACGAAAGTGCCCACGGCATTCAGGTCAACTTGTATCAGGGTCTCACCATGCTGCGAGGTGACCAAGAATGAGTCCGATCGTCTGCACAGTTCGCCCGACTGCTCATCCAGGAAGAGAACCTCAGTGCATTCCAACATCCCAAATGGGCCGTCGATCACCAACGCCTGCTCCAAAATATCGGGAGCAGATGGAATGAACGACTCCTTGACCTTGAGGGCAATGTTAAACTCTCCTGGCGCGCTCCCGATCTCCTCTAGGGAAACCTCATGCGTGCCGTTTGGACCGACGAGAAGCAGGCGACCAAAGTTGTCTGGGTGATAGGCATCCAGCTTACTCGCCGCGACGATGCGAGACGCCTGCAAAATTAGCTTGGCGACGAGTTCGCTGGGCATTGATTTCCATTCCTATGAAGAGATTCGGGGTTCCGGTGACAGTGCATTTAACTACCCCGGCGAAGAGGGCGAGGACCGGGTGACGCGCCTGCGCAAGGCGGAACGGATCGGCCGGCCGGTCGGCGATGCCGCCTTTCTCGATCGGCTCGAAGGCGCGGCAGGCCGGTCGCTCAGGCCCGGCAGGCCCGGGCCGAAACCAAGATGACCACACTGTCACCGGAACCCCCGTGTTATCCAAATATTTCCCAGAAAAGACGTAGCACGGGTATTAGGGAATAGAATACCAATCCAAAATAAAATCCATGAGGATTTTTATCTTTATATTCTTCTCGGTAGAGAAACATTATAGATCCGCTTCTGAAAGCAGAAAAACTATAGCCCCAAAAGCAAACGCATATAGCAAATGTCAGAATGTGTTCCGCCATGTTCAAAGCCCACAAGCAGTTTGTAGGGCTGTTGCCGCACTTGTGGCCTGTCCCACGAGCGCGCCTAAAGCTTCCTGAGCACCCTCACTCAAGCCAGGTATACTGCTTGCTACCTTACCTCCAACAAGGTCACTCAAAGCCCTTTGGGCAGCGGTACAAGTTGCCGGACCACCGCCGCCGTTCGCATATGCTTGCAATGTATCGCCGGCGGTCTGGAATAACCCTCCGGCCCTAATTGCTGTTGCGCCAGCCGCAGCCACGTCGGCAGCAGCCACAGGACCAATTGCAGTTTCGACCGTCGCGGCACCCCCCACTGCAACTCCTACGACCGCCACCATGCCACCGCCCTGAAGGATTATTCCTGCCCTAGATAAATTCTGTCCAAGCGCAGCTAACCGAGGTTTAGATCTTTCACAACCGCGGGTTCCGGTGGTTCCGGTGGGTTCCGGTGGGTTCCGGTGACAGTGCATTTAACCACCCCGGCGAAGAGGACGAGGACCGGGTGACGCGCCTGCGCAAGGCGGAACGGATCGGCCGGCCGGTCGGCGATGCCGCCTTTCTCGATCGGCTCGAAGGCGCGGCGGGCCGGTCGCTCAGGCCCGGCCGGCCCGGGCCGAAACCAAGATGACTACACTGTCACCGGAACCCGACCGGAACCCATTGGGTCCGCGATCACGAAGGCAGCCTCAATTCTACCCACATACGGGCATTCGCCACGATGTCGATCAGAAGCCGAACTTTGGCCTGATCGTCACGCATTGCTGCCATTTACTTGTAGACAATTCCTGCGGCTGGCTTGCCATTGCGGTGGCGTTCGTTTTCACGACTTCCGAAACCAATCCGCCCCGTTATAGATGCGGTGATGACGTGTGACCTAAACGGAGGATGCCTTGACCTTACCGCTCTTAGTTTTGGCCGCAGCGTTCCCTTCTCAGCCTGTCTCTTATCCGTTTCTGCCTGTCAGTCCGGCGCCGATCACCATCACGCCGGACAATGTTGATCTCGACGGAGCGGGAAGCCTTGAGTTCAATCCCGATCCGAAAGCTTTTCACGCAAATCCCCCTCCGGGAGGCGATGGCGTAACTATCGCCGTTCGGTTGTGGATCGATCCCAGTGGCCAGCCCGTATCCTGCGATGTGGGGCAATCAAGCTTGCCCGAGGTCGCAAAAGTTGGCTGCTCGCAACTGCTGAAGACGGCAAAATTCCATCTGTTTTCTAGCTTCGCATTGCCGCTGAGGCGAGGCTTTGTCGATGTCCAGTTCAGCTTTTACAAAGACCCGCCGAATATGCCAGCTGGCGAAATCATGTTCGCACACGCATACCCGGGGTATATCAACACAGAAATTCGTTACCCGCCTAACGACACACCCGCTGATCGAGTGCTCGCCAGCACGGATGGTAGTTTCACGCTACCGGGTGGCATCACGAACATGGATTATCCTTCCATTGCGATCCGTTATGGAATGGAAAGTCGTAGCTCGGTGCTGCTCGGCATCGATCGTGAGGGGAAGGTCCGCAGTTGTCGTCCAGTCGGCACTCCATCATTAGCCAATACCGCATTCTTAGACAATTATACCTGCCAATTTCTGATAAAGCGCGGGCATTTCGATTTTCACCCTTCCGCGCCCAATTACGATGGTCTGCGATATCGAGTTCAGGCATTGTCGTGGAAGATGCCGCAATAGTGGCCTCGCAAGAGTTCCGTAGGGTTCCGGTGACAGTGCATTCAACTACCCCGGCGAAGAGGACGACGACCGGGTGACGCGCCTGCGTAAGGCGGAACGGATCGGCCGGCCGGCCGGCGCCGCCGCCTTTCTCGATCGACTCGAAGGCGCAGCGGGCCGGGCGCATCAGACGCGGCGGCTAAGCGAGCTGCAGATTTGATTGACGGTAAGGAAAAATGAGCAGTGTTTTTAGAATAGATGGAGATGAACTCAGGAGTGTTCTGCTCCAAAAGGGATCGCAGCTGTGCGTAATGCCAGGGAAGGCGCGCTGTGTTGCGATCATGGTATTTCTATTGTGTATTGATACGCTTATTGTTCTGGTGGCAGCAGATAAATATCTAAATCACGGTATTTTGGAATATAAGAAAAACATAAAAGATGTTCCTTGGATATTTATAATTATATTTATGGTATCTTTTTTTTATTTTACACTGAAGTGTTAAATTATTTCATTGAGAACTATATTATCGAGATATGCAGTTGTTTTAGCAAATAAAGAATTTGTTGTGTTTAGCAATCATGCATTCCTTTTATCAAATCTATCAAAAATGGAAATAATTCAGGACAGAGGAGAGATATATATTACGGTCGTTGATGAATTGAATAAGTTGCATAAAGTTAGCTTCTATCGGCTATATCCTAATTTGATATTCGTCATGGCCCGACTTCTAGCGCAGAAGTGAGGGCAATTTAGTCGGCGGTGAACCATTTGAGATTCTTCGCTTCGGATCTGCAGGTGTCGAGTAGAGCTACGAGGCGGTGTCAAGCTGAAGCCCAACACTGCTGACCAGGAGCGTTTGCCTCGGGCACCAGTTGGGTTCCGGTGACAGTGCATTTAACTAGCCCGGCGAAGAGGACGAGGACCGGGTGACGCGCCTGCGCAAGGCGGAACGGATCGGCGGGCCGGTCGCTCAGGCCCAGCTGGCCCGGGCCGAAACCAAGATGACTGCACTGTCACCGGAACGTCACATTTCGTTTTCGGGATCCCAGTCTCGAATGCTTCGCGCGATGGGCATTCCGAGGCTCTGCCCGTCCAACCACTCAACATTACGTCCGTCCATATTTCGCGCGGCTAAGAGATTTGCGTGTGCGCCCATCATAGCGAGCAAGAGCGCCTGCACTTCGTCAACACCGCCAGCCCTGTGCACCTTGGTGCCCTCGGGCCAGTCAATCTCATAACGGCAGAAGAAGCTTCCACCATCCTCTTCAGGTCTCTCGAAACGGCACTCGGCATCGTGTCCATCAACTTTGAACGTGCGCCGCAAAATCACCTGATCAACCACTCGCAGCTCCCCTCGCCGAGATCGTAGCGTCCTTTCCTGGGGCTGCAATTAGGGAGACCGCCAGCCGACGCTTTCCCGACCGACGGGCGTGGCCGGGGTTCCGGTGACGGTTCCGTTGACAGTGCATTTAACTACCCCGGCGAAGAGGACGAGGACCGGGTGACGCGCCTGCGCAAGGCGGAACGGATCGGCCGGCCGGTCGCTCAGGTCCGGCAAGCCCGGGCCGAAACCAAGATGACTACACTGTCACCGGAACTTACCAGCACACGGCGATCATCGACGCGCGGCACGCCTCGTGGCTTGTTGGGTAGCAGCGGCTCGATCACGCGCCACTCGAAGTCGGTCAGATCATATCGGCTCATGGCCGATGCTGAATCACCTTCGAGGCACGTTGAAAAGCCTCACTGCTCCAAGATCGCCATGCCGACAAAAATCAGCATGGTCGCCAACCAAGTGCCGAACGCCGCCAGCGCATATCCGCGAGCGCTGCCTCCAAACTGCCGGCGGCCGTAAGCAAAGCCAAAAATAGCCGCCCACATAAGCGCTGCACTGACCGCGATCCCACCCCACGTCATGCGCAACGCATAGCGTGCGGCACACCGCTCCCGCCACCTTTTATGAGTTCACGACCTAACGCAGAGTTTGTTCGATCAACCAAAGGTGCAGAACGTAAACAGCAACAAATATACCGCCAATGAAAAGCACGGCAGGCAGCAGCATGCCCTCTTGCCCAGGACGCGGCATCAGTATCGATGCGCCTATGGCAATCAATGCTAGGGTGCAGATCGCAAGACCGGGTACAAAACTCAGAACGAAAACCCGAGGCCCTGACCGAACGACCGTTTTGGAAAGCGGCTGTGATCTGGAAATCAGCCACTGAAGGGGCAAGATATCTTCATGCTGGAACCGAGCATTAGCCCGGACAGACAGTCCCACCATGAGCAATCCGAAAATCGCACAAACAATTATGACGATCACGGTCATGAACTGTTCCTCCTCAGCCCAGCGTAGCACCTTCACCGACGTCTGCAACGTGGACTGATCTCCACTCTACCTTCTGGCCTGCCACCCCAGACCGGACGCTTACTGATATCCGCCCGTCCGAACGCCCGAAACCCGCCGTTCACGCACGATGGTTCTTGATTTGTTCCTATTTCCGTGCTACGCATTCCGGCCCCTCGAAAGGCCCCCGCCCCGATGCCCGAAATCCGCAAGCCGGACACCCCCGCCCGCGAGGCCGCCCGCGAGCTCGCCCGCGAGCCCGCCCGCGAGGCAGCCCCTAGGACCGCCCGCCATCGCCCGCCCGATCCCATCGCCGATATGAGCGAGACGCTGGCGGCCCAGGCGCGCACCCTCGATGCGATGTTCAACGAGCTGGCCGTCTACGGCGCGCAGCATTTCGCCGAATGGCCCAGCTCGTCGGCCGCCTATATGCGGCTCGCGCTCAGGGCGCAGTCGAACTACCGTGCGTCGGTCGAGGCGATCGCGCGGGCGGACCGGGCGATGCGCGAGGCGCGCGCTGGCGACGACGCGTGAGCGCCGCGCCCCAGCCGGTTTCGCTGGCGCAGGCGCCCCGCTGCGGCGCGCGGACGCGGGGCGGGGCGGCGTGCCGGTCGCCGGCGGTCGGCGGGGGCAGCGGGCGCTGCCGAATGCACGGCGGCAAGGGCAGCGGCGCGCCACGCGGCAATCGCAACGCCTTCAAACATGGAGTGCGCTCGGCGCGGTTCCGGGCGCTGGCGCGCTATGTCCGCGCCTCGTCCCGGCTGCTGAAGGATGCCGCGGTTCTCGCGACGCTGCGCGCGCTGCCGCCCGCCGCGCTGGCGGCCCCGGCCGGCGCGACATGCGAAAATCGTGCGATCAACCCCATGCAACGGGACAATGTCCGCCCGCGCGCGCCCCTGCCCGGCGCGGAGATGCGTCGCCCGGTGGAGTCCCGCCTTCAGCCCCTGGCCGAAGTCCGTCCCGGGCAGCGGCCTTGCGGGCCATCGGAAAGCGGGAACGACCAGCCGGGAAAGACGAGCGAATATAATAGCTTGATGGAAAGGAAGAAGGGCGTTGGGCCTACAGCTGCCGTTCAGCTTGCCCCCGTTAGGGAACTTTCGCAGGCGCCGGCGGTCTTGAACCGCAGGCGAAACGACACGCGACGGAGCAGCATGATCGACAGACGGCAAGGCATTGCGCTGCTGGGCGCGCTGGTGGCGTTCGGCGGCAACGCGCTCGCCGCGCCGCGCCGCGCACCGCCCGGCCAGCCGTTCAGCTGGGACTGGCTGCGCGGGCGCGCGGCGGCGCTGGCGCATGGGCGTCCCCGGCCGCTCCCGCATCCCGACCCGCGCGCGCAGGCGATCGATTATGACGCCGCGAACCGGATCGTCTTCCGGCCGGATCGGACGATCTTCGGCGATGGCTATGGCGTGCAGCTCTTTCCGTTGCTCAAGACCGCGCCGATTCCCGTACGCGTCTGGATCGTCGAGAGTGGCCGGGCGCGCGAGATCGAGCATAGCGAGGACATGTTCGAGGTGACCCCCGGGGCCGGGCCTGCCCCTCAGCCGGTGCCGGGCATCGCGGGCTTCCGCGTGATGAACAAGGGCGGGGTGGGCGACTGGCTCGCCTTTCTCGGCGCGTCCTATTTCCGGACGGCGGGGGCGTTCGACCAATATGGCCTGTCGGCGCGCGGCCTCGCGATCGATACAGGCCTTGACGGCCGCGAGGAGTTTCCGCTGTTCACGAGCTTCTGGCTCGAACGCACCGGCGAAGGCCTGACGGTCTATGCGCTGCTCGAGGGGCCGAGCGTGGTCGGCGCCTATCGGTTCATCAACCGCAGCCGGCGCGAGGGTATCGTTCAAGACGTCTCGATGGCGCTATGGCTGCGCAAGGATGTCGAGCGGCTCGGCATCGCGCCGCTGACCAGCATGTTCTGGTATGACGAGGGCAATCCGCAGGCGCGGATCGACTGGCGGCCCGAGATCCACGATTCAGACGGCCTGCTGATCCACAACAGCGCGGGGGAGCGGATCTGGCGCCCGCTCGGCAATCCACCACGCCCGACCGTCAACAGCTTCGCCGATCCAAAGGGGACGGGCGCGTTCGGCCTGCTCCAGCGCGATCGGGCGTTCGATCATTATCAGGACGACGGCGTGTTCTACGAAAAGCGCCCGAGCCTGTGGGTCGAGCCCAAGGGTGACTGGGGGCCAGGTGCGGTGATGCTCTACGAAATCCCCACCCGGCGCGAATATGAGGACAATATCGTCGCCTTCTGGACGCCGGCGCGGCCGGCCCGGGCCGGGAGCAGCTTCGCTTTCGACTATCGGCTGCGCTGGATCGGCGGCGAGCCAGCGCCATCGCCGCTCGCCCGCGTGATCGATCGCTGGACCGGAACCGCCGGGCGCCCCGGAACCGACCCGATTCCCAATGCGCGCCGGCTTGTCGTCGATTTCCAGGGCCCGGCCCTCCAAGGGCTCGGGCGGGGTTCGGGCGTCACCGCGGCGGTCACGCTTGATCGTGGAAAACTCCTCTCGGTGGACTGCTATCCGGTGGTGGGGCAGGCGGCCCGGTGGCGTTTGATCGTCGACTCGACCCGGTCGGCCCAGCCGGCGAATCTGCGCGCGACGCTCGAACGCGGCGGCGCGGCGCTGAGCGAAACGCTGATCCATCAGTTCAATTGAGAATGATTGTGCGCTGCATCAGGAACCTGTCACTGATCCGTAGGTTGGGGCAGTTGGACGCAAAGGCGCAAAAAACGGGGCTGTTTCTGTCATGAATGGCGATCGTCAGTTGCGGGAAGCGGATTTGAACCAAGTAAGCGATATCATCAGGCAAGGCGCTGCGCCGCTGTCCGGCCCGGCGGTGGAAGGCGATTTGCCGGCGGAAGCGCCGCTGGCGATGCCGGTCCAGGATCTCACGCTCAAGCCCGATGCGGCCCGGTCGGCGTCGCTCGGCTATGTCGGTCCTCTGTTTCAACGCCGGTTGTTCCTGATCGTCGGCAGCTTCCTATTTGGCCTGCTGGCCGCGCAGGAGATGTTCACCCCGCTTCGGTCGGACGGGATCGATTGGATCGATGCGGGCTTCTTCCTGCTGTTCTTCGGTCTGTTCGCCTGGATCGCCTTCGGCTTTCTCAATGCCGTGGCCGGGCTGTTCGTGCTGCTGGGGCGGGGCGCCATCCAGCCGCAGCCGCAGCCGCATCGGTTGGATGGCG